>Ga0214474_1000549_pt1 | contig 18236 bp, 32 predicted proteins | sample RVTome_2_FD_187335 | JGI IMG/M metagenome (GOLD analysis project Ga0214474, IMG submission 187335) | Soil microbial communities from uranium-contaminated site in the Upper Colorado River Basin, Wyoming, United States - RVT95D214 HiSeq ...
GCCGGTCGTGCTGAGCGTCACTGTGATATCCGGATGATCGTACGTGGATGTGGCCCCCACTGCGCCGGAGGTTCCAACAACCAATTTTGCGACGGCCTGAATCCATCCGCGTTGCGTGTATCGTTTCGGGTAACTCGCAGCGAGCCCCGATGCCGAATTGAGAATTGTCATTTTTTGCCTACTTTTTGAGGGGTAAATCTGCTTGTTGGAAATGGGGGGCGAACCGAAGCGCGTGCCGCGGCTCACCCCCGGGTCCGCTAGAGAGCGACGCGGCCGCACCAACCCGGCGCTTTGACAACCAGGTTTTTGTACGATTGCAAACGCTGCTCGTACGTGTTGGACGATGCTCCTCGGAGCATCACCACGCCGTCCTCGTTGATGACATGCCACATCTCGTCAATCGACGGCATGATGATATTTTTGCCGTCGGGTGGCATGGTGAGCGCCCAACCCCAGCCATACGGGCAGTGAGCGTCACTTACGATTGCAATGTTCTTTCCGCCAATGGAGCAGATGATCTCGTTCGAATTGAATTTCTGCGCTCCACCATCTAGCCCGCGCCACCCCTGAGCCTGCAGTTCATCAACGAATAGCTGCCACTTCTCAGGATTCATGATGAAGTCAGTAATTCCGCCAACTGATCTGCACGTGCCACGTGAGTTCATGATGGTGATGAGCCGCGTGACGCGCTGTCGGAGCGACATGCCAACCACATCGGTCGAGATGAGTCGGAACCCGCCGAGTGCCGTGATATTGCCCGTGTTGCGCACGACATTGCAGAATGCGGTTGCACCTGGGGCCGTTGGTGGAATCCACGCTCCGAGCCCGTAGCAAATCACGTTGCCAGTCGGGGCAAAGTCGCCTTGCTGAAAGAAATAGTATGTCGTGGTATTGGCCCATGACGTTGGAGTGCCGTGCGTGGTTCCCGTGGCGGTTGCGGTCACGACGAATGATCCGGCGTCCTTGTCCACGCTCAGCACGTAGCCGACCGAGCCAGAGCCGATGAGAGTATGTCCGGCGTCCGATCCGTCATTTGCCGAACATTGCAGAGCCATACCGACTTCGATTTTGCTGATATCGCTGGCGGTCGAACAAACAATCTTGTCGTCTGCCGTCGTGTAGTACCCGACGGTAACGTAGTTGCCAGCCTCGGCAAACACACCGATCGACGTGCGTTCGAGGCATGACGATTGCTCGAGTTCGACTTGTTCTTTGAGCCAATTGAGGAACGAAACCTCATCGGTTCGACTTCGCTTGATGTCAAAATCCTCAATGTTGACAACGCCAGAATCGGGAGCCCATTGGACTATCCACTTGGCGCCCTTGGTGTCGGCCTTGGCTCCCTGTGCTGCCGTCGATTGCGCAATGGCGAGAGTCGGGCCGCGCCCCATAGGTCTGCCGGTGACTGTTGCGGTCGTGAAGTAATCACCACCGCCATCAGTGCGCTTTGGAATCTTATTGAGGGTTGAGTAATTCTCGTACAACTGCCGGGGAATACCACCGTTTTTATCGTACTTGGACTTGAGAAAATTGTTGATGAGCTGACTGGACATTGCGTCACATGGACGCGGTTTTACCTGCTGATCCTAGCCGAGTTTTCTGCCTTGAGTTGCTTAGCCCAAAATGCAATTTCTTGCGCCTCGGTCATCGGCTTTGCGGGTGCCGCGCCTCCCTGAGATGAGGTTGTTGGTTTTCTCGGGGAAAGGCGGGCTCCCTGGTTGCCCTGCGCGGATTTGGATTTGACAGTTCCGGACTGTCCGAGGGCCTCACGTAGGTCCTCGAAAATTTGTTTGCCGCGGTCATATGCGGCAAGCTGGGTGCGAAGCACTGCGCGCGTCGCTTGCTCGGTAGATATGTTTTCGTTGGCTCGGTAGCGTCTGCCGACCTCCTGAAATACGAGGTTGACGAATTCGTCTGAATACTCATTGAGTATCGGAGACGCGATTTCAAGCCCGGCAATTTCCGACTTGATCCAGGCAACATATTGCGCCGCGGCTTGCTGTTGAGCGGTTTGCTCGCGTTGCTGCACGAGTGCCTGTTGTTCGAATTCAAACTTGGCTTTGGTTGCCTCGGTTTCTCGTCGCAGTCTGCGAATTTCCCGGTTGCTTGGATTCTGAAAATCGGCCGCAAGCGCGTCGATGACCTGATCGATTGTCTTGCCTGTTAGCAGCTCGATTGCTGCCGCGTAGTCCTCGGATTCGACGGCGGCTTTGGCCTTGGTGAGCGTTTCGCTTTGCTTTCCGAGCTGTTCCTTTTCTGTCAGTACTTGCGCGCGTTCCTTCTCAAACTCAGCGCGTTGTTCCTCGATTTCGCGCTTGGCTCTGCGTGTTGCAATGCGATGCTGCACCCACTGTGACTTGGCAATCTTCGTGGATTTCGGGTCTGCTCCTAGTAGTTCGGCTAGTTTGGCCACGTCGCCCGAGTCAAATGCGGCGCGGATGGCGGCGAGGTCTTTTGATGGTTCGGATTCGCGAGCGGTCTGCTCGGTGTTTGGTGCCGCTTCGGGTTTATCGTCGTGGCTGATTCTAGATGCGTTCTCATCTTTGAGCAGGGCCGCGAATTGCGCCACATCAACACTGTCCGGTACTACGTTCGCGCCGTTCTCAATGACGGATTCAGCTGTTTCTCCTGGCATCAGGTGCCGACCTTTCTCGCCCATGCGTAATGCAACTTGCCATTACCGTATGTCATGGCAGCCAGTCTCCAACCATCGCCGGGCGGGGGCTCTGGTTTAGGGTTGATTGATGCCGCATCGATTTTGCTGGTGTAGTCATACTCGATGGGATCGGAGGGTGGTTTTGCTGCCGCTGGTGGAGTCAACGGCGGAGATTTGCGTTCTGCGGCGGCCATCACATTACCCCCTGTGGCGCAGGATTCGCAGCGGGAGGGGCACCAGGAGGCGCAGCTCCTGCAGTCGTATTGCGGTACACGGACATCTTGGCGGCGAGCTCTTGCTTACGCTGCTCCTGTTGCTGCAGTAGCGAGTCCGCCATTTCGAGCCAGTCGAGAAATAGCTTGCGGTTTGCGTCGGGCACACCATCGAGTTCCGCCTGCATATATGCAAGGGCCACCTGCAAAATCGCATCGACGAGCTGCAGGTATTTGATCGGAGGAGGCACGAGCTTTTGGCCACGCTCGACATTTAGGTCACCGCTCGCCATTTGTTCGTCTGTCGCATCGAGCCACCCATCAATGTACTGCTCAATGAGTTCGCGCTGGACGCCCTGCTCGCGTGTCTCGGCCTCGAAATCCTCAGTGCCGTACACGATTGCCTGATACGCAGTGAGCGAAAGGACGCCCTTCGCGAAAGCCTCTTCCGCCTTCTGCAATCTGTCTTGCGGCTTGCCTTTCGATTCCCCGACAGGGTAAATCTGGATGACATACTGATCGTCTTGCAGGTCAACATCTTTCCACGCGATCGAGCGCAGAAATCCTTTTCCTGGCCAACGTGCGGCAAAGTCAGGTTTCTCGTCGGCGATGGTTCGAACGGCATGGATTACGAGCGTGGACCATCGAACCTGCCAAGCTTCGACCTGCTTCCACAACCACGAAAATCGTTTCGTTTGCTGAGCGCCGACAGCTCGCACGGCCGCACCAGAGTTCATTCCAGGTTCGCGATTGCCGGTCTGCGCCATCTCGCTCACGCCGCAGAGGTCGTTGCCTGCGGATTTCTGCAGCTCAATCCACTGCACCATCGAGGGATTGATGGCCTGTGCCTGCGCCATTGTTGGAGGCACATCGCCGGTGTACTCGATTACCGTTGCGTCTTTCGTGTCCTCGAGCGCACTCGGATCGCATGAGCCTTCTTTTTTGAAGATCACATTGATAGCCGTACGCCGCGCAGCGTCGGACATTCGCAGCAGCGACCGGTTGATCTCGTCCTCGATTGGCGCGACCTCGTCAGCCAGTGACTGACTATTTCCGCCAATGATTGGATGGTCCCAGTAGATGATCGCGAGCGGCGGATACTGCAGTGAGTACTCCTCGTCAATCAGAGCTGGGGTGACATCCTCGAGCACTAGTATATGGCGTCCCGGTGAATTGGGCGAAGCCGCATTGAGCCAGATCTCGAACAGCTGGACGTGGTCATGGCTTACTTTGGTTGTTCCAGCTTGGATACCGAACTCAAGTTCGAGGTCGATTGCCGTTGCCTCTGCTGCGCCATCAATATCAGCTCGACGCTTCGGGAACCATTGATGGAGCGCATGACGCGACATCGGGTACGCTCGACATATTTCTGTCGGGTCGTTGTAGCGAGCGTCGCGAGTATCACTCATAAATTCCCATGGCAGACCGCGCTCCGTGACGACTCGACCGCCCTCAACATCGGCGCTGACCATTGCGATACCGCGGCGGAACAAACACGCATCGCGGAAGATTGCCGCGCGGAGCTCGTGCACCGAAGTGAATGGAGGAGCTGTCTGCAGTGCGAGGGCTTCGACGAATTGGTCGAGCTTCTTGGCTTTGCGTTGCGTCTGCCAATCCGCGTTCGAAGTGACAAACTGAGTTTTCGGATCACTGTTGGCGCCAACGTGAGCGACGACAGTGCCAACAAACGAGCGCGTTAGATTCCACGTCAGTGGTATGGTCTCATCACTGCTGCCGAGAGTGAGCACCGAATGATCTAGCGCAGTGCCGTAGTAGCGCTCTATCTGCCGGCGTGCCCGAGTTCGCTCGTGAGCATTGGAGGTCCACAATTGTTTGGCGAGCTCCTGAGCGACCCGGGCTGACTCCGCCGATCCTATCGGGTGGTCATTCCAGCGAGCGTGCGTCAGGTCGGTCACTGAGTCAGTGCTGGACTATTTTGGGCCGACTGTCAATGTTTTGTTCATGCGACGTCCATTCTACGAATGGTGGACAATGTCGGCATGTGGGCAGGTATCACATGAATTTGCGAGCTGGGCTCAACTTTCCGCAGGCGCAGCCGTACACTGACGCATGACAAAATCTCAGGCTGCTCTGCTGCTCGCCACAGCGTGTCTATTCGCCTGCTCCGGTGCTATCGACGACTCAGTTGATGCTGGTCCGATCCGGCAATGTCACACGGTCGCGGTAGACCGATGTTCTGCGGCTCCAACCGTGCCATACGATACGAGCCACTACGAGTCGTGCACAGAGCCCGCTGCTGGTGAGTGCCTGACGTATTGCATCGAGTGTGCGCCGTGAGAGCACTACTCGTGACGCTGCTCCTCACGTCCACGGCTGCCGCACAGTGCCCCGACAAAGCGCCGACTCGCAACTGCGGTGAGATACCGTGCCAGTCGAGTCGGCGAGTGTGGTCCACCGAGATGACCTACTACTACGGAATACTAAGCGACTGCACACCGATTACGATCGCAATCGTGACGGTCGAGGCTGACTGCGAGGGCCGCGTCACTCGGACATGCTCGGGCGTTGCGTGCTAGCAGCAGAGCCCGCAGTTCCGCAGCGGCCTGCATGAGTAGCCATTCGTCAGTCGGCGGATGCACAATCCAGAGCTGCCAGTCCGGGCAATTGTCGTCTATATCCGTCACCAGCGGGCCGCCCATGGCCGCGAAGTATTTGGCAGTGCGTCTCGATGCTAGTGCTCTTACTCGGGTGTCCATATCACTCCAATTCCTCGATTGCCTTACGCAGAAACCCAATTTTACTCCGCGCCTGCGGTATCGACTTTTCCAGTTCCTGCTCTTGATACCAAATACCAGGCTTCCAGCCACCTTCGCCGCGGTTGCGCTTGGCATATTCTTTGTGTAGCAGCCGTTGCTCCCTGAGGCTATCGCGCGCCTCTTTTAGGTCGGCCTTGAGCTGCGCGCGGAGCCACTCCTTTACGTTGGGGCCCATCATTTGCCTTCCTGCATTTCGGTTCCAGTGATCAAGTCGTATTTTGATGTCAGTTTCGACGCGCTTGCGCTCCAGTGTTATCATGATTCCACCCAAGCCAGCACGTTTTCCTCTTTGATCATGAGTAGCTTTTGCTCTGCGAAATCAGCGTGAGCTCCAGCGTATTCGTTCCACAGAATGCGATCGCCGACCTTGATTTCCATTGGTCTATGTGCGCCGTCTTTCATTCGCGGCCCTAGACCGACTGCAATGACCTCGCCACGTAGCGCGCGCCTCTTGGCGGTGTCTGGGATGTAGATACCGCCTGCGGTTTGGGTGACAGGGTCGGGTCGGACTAGGATGTGGTCGTTGATTGGATTGATTTTCATTTCCATTGTGCCCTTGCTTTCTTGGCCGCACGTTTTTTTGCGGCCTGTAGATATCGTTCCTCGTCCTCTCGATTGCGCCGAACCTGCGCGTCCTCCGGTGACTCCGGTGCGGCAAGGGCTCGACCTGTTAGCATCTCGGACAGAGCTCGCTCGTAGTAGTGCTGGTAGCCGTGCAGTAGCGTAATGATGCACGACAGATAGTCGAGGCCGTTGGTCTCATAGCTCGTGGTGCCGCCTGGCAACAGGCGCGCTCTGCACTGCCGCATTTGAGCCTGCAGTACCGCGTGCTCAGGTAGTTGCATCCGGCAGTCACGGAGCAGCCGGCGCAAAAATGTGAACGCCTCGTGCTTGCTCGGGTTCGTCCACGCGAAACTTTCGAAGCTAATTTTGTGCTGGCGAAACAACACCTCAAGGCCCGCCTCCTCACGCTGGTCACCCCAGACTCTACTGATGCCATGCGACTTGCAGGCCATCGAGATCTCATCGACCACAGTATCGAGTGTCAACTCGCGCAGGCTGCTGTCACCCCAGCCACCAATCAGATCCACGACGAGCCCGCCGCGGGCCTCGTGCCCAATCATCCACGCGAATGAGTCACCCCGCAGCGAGCTCGCATCAATGACACACCAGCGTCTCAGGTCGCCCACTGGAACGACCATCCCAAATGCCGTGTTGACGTCTGCAGAATCGAGCGCTTGTGAGAGCACGTTGCCTGGGATTGCACCATACTCACGCAGCCAGACGCGCTCGTCGCGCTCTAGGCGATGCGTGCCCGCTTCGGTGAGCGTCGGATTGCCCACCCACGTCGGCAAGAATGCTGTGCATTGGTCGTCAGTGTCTCCCCGGTCGTACTGGCTCGCGTGGTAGTCATCCTCTGACCACGGGCTCGAGACGAGTGTCATGAGCGCCAAGCCCTGCGCCTGCAACGTCGCCAGTGCGGGCTTCAGTGATCCGACAACCTCGACTGCTGGATTGCTCGAGCTCTCGTCCGATTCCCACCGCGACACCTCGTCACACCAGAGCAGCCCAATGTTTTCGCCGACTGCGGTTTTCCAATTTCGGGTGATGACTCGGATCTCAACGGGTGCTCCAATGAGATCTATCTGCGACGCTTTGGCCACGTGCGGGATGCGCACGGCGCTGAGCACTGCACTGATCTGCGCGATACGATTCGAGGCCTCTCCACGACGCACCGATACAAGACCCACAACGATGATCTCTCCGGGTGGCAATTGCACGCGCGGCACGGCCGCGAGTATCCACGCTGCGATCAGGCGCGGAGCAATGATGGTGCTAGCTCCGATTCGACGCCCCTTGCGCACTGTCAGAGTGAGAGCCTCGGAGTCCACGAGCCATCTACGTAGCGCGTCACTCCACGCTGGCGCGAGTGGATGATGTCCGAGCGGGACCAACACACTGTCAAAATCACACATGTGACGGTAGACTGTGTGTCTCACTGATTCGGTGGTGGACTGGGAGAGCCAGGACGCTCCGGTCGTAGGTAGCTGCTGCCGAGTCGTCAGTCCCTCCTCGGACAGTACACGATTTGCCTCTGCGCGCAGTAGACGACGCTGGCGCTGCTGCTCGATGTACGCCAGTCGGGTAGCCTCCTGATCCTCAGGGGTAGCACCCTTCGGGCGCCTCCACCCGGGACGCCACTCCATTGGACCCGTGCGCTCTGCAGGAGGCTGGCGCCTGCGTGCGTCAGGAAATAGCTTGGCCTTCCGCTCCTGCTGCCTGGCGCGGCCTGGTGGCACGTAGTCAGACACGGCACCCCCACCAGCCAGGAGGAGCCCAGATTGCTACTCCGCCACCCGGAGGAGCAGGCAGACAGTGCAGATCGGTCAAATCACATACAGCAGGCAGGCGCACTGGTGCGTCTGGCTCGGGTGACATCTCGCACGTGTCGAGCAGGGTGCGTAGAGTGTCGTAGGATGTATGGTCACTATCACTCATTCGGTCCTTGGTTCGTTGTTTGCTTTAGCGGCCATTGGTTCGTTTCCCGGTCGCGCGAGCGACGTCTGGTATGTGCTCTCGGGAGCAAATAGGGGTTGGACCGCGGCGCAACCAAATCCAGAGCAATTATTAGCAATACTGTAATTCATACAACTGGGTTGCGTTTTTTTCAGTGTGGTTGCGGTTCGGCCATTGTGCTGGTCCAACGGTCCAACCCGGTCCAACCCAATCCCATTGAGTCCGTCTAGAGCGTGCATATGTACTGGCATCTATTATCCCTCATGTGTGTGTGAGTGATTTAGGTTGGACCAGTTGGACCGGCCAAATAATCAGGCCCAAAAAATACCTCTTGCTCTGGACCGGTCTCCTGGCCATCGAGGTTGGACCGGGTTGGACCGCGCTCAGTAGGTTGGACCAGGTCGCTGGCCAAATAGTATCTCCTGACCCTTGGGCCTGACCCGTGAGGCCTCCGGGAAACCATCCCACACTCACGCAGGATTCTGCCCATACGAGTTTCGTCCTGTCGGCTGATTCGGTCCTTTGGCATAGAGACCGCTCCGCGCAGAGCGTCAGTGGTTGTGCTGCCATCCTCCACACGAACCCACGCCTCCGACTCGCCACCCACGTGAAACCACACTGGGTCCTTGTGTATCCATTGCTCGACCAGCGGTGTCCACGGATCGACCTGGGTGCGAGCTGACTGCTCGTCCATGCACATGCGCGCCACGTCTGCGGTTTGCGGGTACCAGGATTCGCCGCTGAGGTACCGGGACATTGCCTCAGCCCAGAGCATGTCCACGTCACGAGCGAGACTCTCAGTGTCAATGTCGAGGCACGGCACGGGCCAGTAGCGGCGATTGCCGGTCGGATCGTTGAGATAGAATTTGTCGTTGGTACTGCCGGCAAATACGCATTGCCGCGGGAAGTCTTCGGTTCGGCGCCCGTACGACTTGCGATAGTGGTCTACGCGTGAAGTGATAAATCCCTTGACCTTTTCGATGTCCTTCGCGCTGCGAATCGAGGCAAGCTCTGCCACTTCGTAAATCCACACACCACGCAGCGCTTGCATCGCGTCGGGTCGTCCGATGTCCACGATGGTGTCCGCAGACCAGCCCTTTGCGAGTATCTTGATCGCTGTGCTCTTGCGCGTTCCCTGTGGCCCCTCCAACACGATCATATAGTCCGCTTGACAGCCCGGTTGCATGATGCGGGCGACTGCCGAGATCATCCACATGCGCGCAATCTCAGCATGGTACACACTCGCCGGCGCTCCGAAGTATCGCTCGAACATGACAGGGATTCGAAGCTCAGCATCCCATTTGAGCGACTCCAAGTATTCGCGTATTGGGTGACGCGCTTGCTGTTTCGCAATCGATTCGACGACAAGATCAATGGTGTCCATACCGACTTCAACCTCGTAATTCTTTGAGAGCCACACTCGCAAGCGAGTTGAATTGACGTCCGTCCAAGGCCCCGTTTCGACTTCGGGCGGCACGCGGCCATCTTCGCTTTTGATGCAAAGAGTCTTGCCCGCAAACGAGTCATGCACAAACAGCCCGCGCCATGCGTCGTGCTCGGTGAGTATCAGGTCAACGTTGGCAATCGCTTGCGTCACCTGCGAGCTGTTGGGCTTGCGCTGCAATCCAATTTCCCATGCTGGCCGCAGGCCATCATCAATCGAATCCGCAGGCGGTAGCGCCTTGCGCTTGCGTGGCTTCTTTGTCGTGTCGAGCGTCACGACGTCAGCTACGAGTGGAGGTGCATCCACCACCAGAGCAGCAGGCTCGTGCCCTGTCAAGATTGCGGGCGGGTGCTTGTCGCGTCGCGATTCTTCGGCCTCGATGAGCGCCAGCAGCTCGTCCGAAATTGGCGCACGCCCGTCAGCCATAGTACCCCTCGAATGCATCTGGCAGTGTAGTACTCAGAGTTTCGCAGTGGCCTCGCGTGCCGGGAACTAGTAGCCTCGGTGCCGGTGGATAGACGCCTCGCTTCCACTCCGCGAGTTGCACCGGCGTGAGCGTCGCGAGGAATCGAGCATTCGCGTCCCGCACTGCTGCCGCGAGTTCATCGTCAGTGAGTGCGCACGACTCGGAATAGGTCACCAGTTCCTCGTTGCGGCTCGAAATGTTTTGTGCAGCTTGCCTTGTTTATGCTCGAATTTTTGCAACGCAGTCAGTGACACCCATCTATCAACGAGCCTCCAAACCATCACCTGCATGTACCGGTTGACGCGCGTTCCGTCGCGACGATGGGTCCACCCAGAGCGCAGATAGGATCGATTCATTTCGCCCTCGCGAACTGCCAATCGCGAGCGCGAGCTGTCGGGGCCGAAAACAAGTCGTCCATTGTAATTTGTCGAATGCGTTGACCCTCCGCAGCTGCCGCGTCGACGTGCCGATTCCCGTCGTGAAACGGGTGACTATCCCAGAGTGGTGACTCTTTACGTTGACCGTACAGCGGCGCTAGGTCTAGGCACTCGCGAAGCAGGGCGATGAATTCGGAGTTGCTGCTCATCGTGCGGCCTCCTCTAGCTCGTAGAGCAATCGCATTGCCTGCTCTCGCACTGAGTCCTCAGTAGCTAGGGCGGAAGGCGGTGATTGCAGAGCGCGTATGATGAGTTGGATCTGCAGCTCACGACACATTGGATCGCGTGACTGCACCGTACGTGTCGCAGCACGGGGCGGGAGCCAATTTGAGTAGGTGCTCGTCGACACGTCAGGCCGCCTTTCGGCTGCGCCTGACCTTTCCATCACCCCGCTTCGTGAGGGCGTCCTGCTCGTCGAGCCAGTATTTGACGGCGAGTCTGATGCACGCTGATACCGTGCGATCTTGCTCGACCGCGTAGCGCCCGAGCACGTCCAAATCGTCCTGAGTCATGCGTAGCGCAACCTGTTTCGTCGGCATCCGATTGCACTATCATACTGGGTCGGACGGTGTCAATATCGGTTTTCGCGGCACGAGAATTGCTGCACGTGAAACACCATGTCCCTATTTACCGACCTCGAGATCACTCGACAGCTCGCGCGCAATCTAGAGCGCATGGAGCGCGAGCTAGCTGGAGATCCCACTGCAGACCAGCGCTCCTGGCGCGCACAATTTGCAGACCTGTGGCAAATTACAGTGACAGCTGCGGACACATGTCCGGGCAAAGCGGACACCTGTCCGCGGACAGGTTGACAGATGTCCGGCCGGTACTGTAATTTTGAAAGCCACACTGTAAAAATGACCTATTTGGGTCGAAAAGTGTCCGGTTAGAGCTTGGCATGGTCCTCGCAATACAGTTCTGACATGACCAACCCGACCAACATCCAGACGACCGAAATCACCAACGCAACACTCGCAACACTCGCAGCGCTAAACGCAGGCGCAGATCCCAAATCACTCGGCGGTGAGCGACTGGGCGACGACGGACAGAACGAGCTTTGGCTGTTCGGCCAGAAAGTCGCCAACAAATACACGTCCGATGAGACCGGCGAGCCCGAATGGTCCGACGACGTCGCCGGCTGGAACTACGACCCCGAGACGGACGCGATCGACTGACCATACCTCCCTCAGCCCCCGCCCGCCCGCAGCAATGCCGGCGGGTTGAGGCAGTGGGAGCAAACGAAAATGTCATCAACTCTACCTCAGGCCCGTGAACAGTCAGTCTCTCTACTCGTCGGCAGCAACTCGATCGAGGATTGCGACGAGGTCACCCATCGTCGAATCGAGCGAGACGATACCAGCTATCTGCTGTTCGGATTCACCTCGGATTTTGCAGCGAATGCGAACCTCCATGGCCTTGGCTTCGAGGCAGCTGAAAGCTCCCGTGGCGAGGACGACAAGCACAAGTTTGCCAATTGGGTCACGAGCTACGAAAGAAAACTCACCCGAAAACCTCGATAATCGGATGGGTAGCTAACGGCTACCCACTGCGCTGCGTTCGCTCGTGGCGAATGAATAGGTTCGCTCGAGGTTGGCCATGCGAAATCCCCCTTGTCCCGTTCCCCTGCACTTGCGGCTGCGAATTGCATCCAAGGCGATGTGTACCGAACGTTCTGTTCTGAATGTTCTGGACGGCAAAGCCATGATGAACACTTACCTTCGAGTGTTGTATGCGGCGCGCTCGCTGCGAATCCCGCTCGGTGAATTGCCGAAGCCACCAGACTATGTCGAGGCGCCGTCCGCGAAACGCTCACAGCAACGGAAGGTGGCCTAGCCCATGGCCCAGAACGAACGAAGCCCCATTGCTGGGGCACGTCGGTTGCGGTCAAACAACACCGAGAGTCTGCGGTCCAGCTCGATGCCAGTCAAGTGCGAGTCAGCCCCCGACCACGATTGCCGGTAGCTCCGCGGCAATGTCGGGCTTGTGAGCAGCTCTGAAATCTCTCGGGCCCAAGCAGCGCGGGGGCACACCCTGCCCACATCGTCGAACGTTGGCTAGAGGTCCCAATTTCCACCACCGAACAGCTCGTCAGGTTCCGGCTCATCGTCAGGGTCAGATGTCGAACCCTGGGCCGCCTGACAAGGCTGACTTTCCTGACAATGTTTTACCTCACTGTCCCCAATTACTTTTTTGCTCAGCTGGTTGGAATACTTGTCAGCCTTGTCAGCCTTGTCAGGAAAAGCGACAGGTTCCTCACATGTAGGCTTAGCCTCTTGGCCGAGCTTCCGGACCCTCCAAGGGATACCGGATTCCCCCTTGTTTCTGGCTTCCAATCGCAGCCCGTCCTTCACCTAAATCACGTACGCGGTCAAGCTCGCGATGGCCGTGCACAGCGACCGTATCGGCACGACCGAACGCGAGCTGCGCTGCGCGTGCGTCAATCTGCAGTACGTCCGCGACGATGTGCCAATTCCTCCGACGCTACGACCCGAGGCACCATGAGCCAGCCCGAGCAACTCGAAATGTGGACGACCCGCGAGACCGTGTGTGAACTGTGTGTTGACGCGCTGGTTCGCGGCGATGAGGAGTTACGCGCCATGGCATCGGCGCTCATCACACTAATACGCTACCACGATGCACGAAGCGCCGCGAGGTCGGTCACTCCTCGCTAATCGCCCATTTTTTGGCGATTCGTCGAAAGTGCCACTCTGCCCACTGCACCGCGCCTTTGGAATTTCGACACCAAAATGCCGGCAGTCCATAGTCCACGAACAGTGAGAACACACTCCCAAGCACACTCTTGGGCGTGGTCTCGGAACGGTATGCGTGTGCTTCGACGTCTTCGAACGTCGCCTCGATTATCAGCGCACGAAAGCGGAACGCGGTCAATCGCTGGCACTCCGCGGTGAACCGCTCACGACCGACAGTGATTGACCCGACGAGATCACCTAGCGATTTGCGCTCGACTCGAACGCGGTCGGTGTAGCCAGCGATGGAGTAATCGCCCTCGCCTAGTGTGACGCGCTCGACAGTGCACGCCTCCGAGAATTTCCACGGTGTCTGCTCGCGCGTATCAACGAGCACGTGGAGCACATCGCCTGCCGGAGGCTTGCGCAGTGCCGGCTTGGCGCGCCGCGATTGGTCCGCAGTGGCGAGCACACCGCCACGCTGCCACTGGTCGAGCTCGCGGTTGGTCACGGCGGCCCTCCACAATCGCGAGCCAGCAAGAGCAGCGCTTCAGCAAACGCGGGCGGACTGTGGATATTTCCCTTTGACCACGATTTGGGGTCCCCGCAAATTATTAGCAGTTTGCCGGGGTCGGGCGGGTCAACGTTGACGCCGGCGGCGGGCTGCGCCAGACTCTCAGTGTCATTTCGTCGTAACTGGTTCGCCCCCCTTGCCCGGGGGCGTTCTGCATTTGGGGGCATGACTATGCTGCCTTTGGTGGGGGTGTGGGTGGTGGCTCGACTCCGAGCTCGCGAGCGGCTCTAGAGACACGCTCGAGCGTGGCAGGCTTGACGGCGCAGGGGTCGCGGTAGGTTCGGAGCACCGTGCGCTCTGGCATATACTCTCGAGCGGCCATCAGTCGCCGTATCTGGGGACTCGGTATCTGCATGACGGCGCTGACTTTGCTCCGTGACTCCAGTGCCGACACCCGCCCTTTTCAAAAAGGCGGGAGCTTCCTAGCCTTGGACAAGAGCTTCCCAATGTCGCGACTTTCGTGCGACGCCAACCCCAAGCGGGCGGAGCGATTAGCCCGTACCATGCCCAGGCAATTGACCATGCCGGATGCTCAAGAACTCCACCAAACCGATTCACCGCTGAAAGTGCAAATTCAAAAGTTCCATTATCATCGCCCACCAGTTGCCCCTGCGACTGAATGAACTTTGCCAACCTGCACCATCGTTGACACGGCGGATGAGCCACGACCGGCAGCGGGCCGGCGTAGTTGCGAGCGTCGCGGTCCTCAGTCCACGCGTCCACATCGGGCCGGTTGATGTACGGACCTTTGGGCGAGACGAATAGTGCGGCAACGGTTGCGGTCACCGGTTCAGCTCCTCTAACAGCTCATCAATGCGTGTGTCCCTGCCCCGTAGGGTCTCAATCTTCCCCATGGCCTCGAACGCGCTCGAATGGTTGCGGTAGCCAAATGCATTGGCCAGCTCGTCTGCCGTCGCATTGGTTCGCTGCCGGCCAATGTAGATAGCCAATCGGCGCGCAAGCACCGGAAGCGCGAAGCGATTTCCCTTCGCGTGCATCGATTCAATCGGCACACCGAGACGCTCGGCCACTTTCGATTTGACCTCGTCGATAGTCCATGCCTGCGGCGCACTTGCCTCTCGAATCACGGACGCACTGACGGCTTGCTTGTGCGCCGCAAACTCGGCCCAATCCAACACGATGTCATGGGTCGGGGAGCTGCTGAGTCGCGCTTGCAGCGCATTGAAACTCTCCGCGAGGCTCATGATTTAGCTCCAGTCCACCGAGACCACAGGCAAACGACATAGAGATGCTGGCCCATCTGGACGACATGGGACCGGTTCAGATTCGGAAAACCAACGGGGGCGCGGAATGGCTGACCCACTACGTGCTGAGTCGTCACGTACTCCCAGCTCGACGAGCTTTCAGTTTCTGATACCTCACCCAATACTCGGCTCGGTTTTGTCTCGCTTGATTTCTGCATGCTTTGCACTCGTTTCGTTTTCCATCGGGATTGTGTCGGTCACCCGGAAAGCACTCAACTGGCCACCATTGACCGCATTTCTTGCAGTATTTTTGCCGCTCGGGTCGCGGCTCGACATGAGGGAATGCATTGGTGCCGAAAGTCGCCATCAGTCGAACTCTACCTCATCATCATTATCGTCGTCTTCTTCGGGCTCGGCATGATCGGTATTGTCCCGTTGTGAGACATCTTCGAAAGACCTGGCGGGCTGCGTTGCGACGTCACGTGGTTGCAGGTTATCGAGCGTCGGCATCTGAACTTCTTTGGGTGTCATGGATCTCGGCGCTTGGAGCAGCTCTTTTGGCGTCGTATCGATTCGGTATTCGCTCACTGAAATAGCCTGGTAGTCTTTGACGCGCTGGCACGCGGTGTCTCGATACTCGATACCGTCGCAAGTCTGCGCGATCAGTTCCTCGCGGGCGTGAGTCTTCTCGCTGATGCGACCCTCGCAGCTCGATTTTGCGCCTTCGAATGTCTTCTTTGCCGTCTCGAAATCAAGCTTCAGTTGCGCGAGCACTTCCGTCTCATGCTCGATTTGGACCTTCAGCTGCTTGACTTCTTGGAGCTTGACCTTGACGTCGGGTTCGCTCAACTTGCACGGCAGACGGCGCGTGAAATTCTCTACCTCGACCTCGCGGGGAATATCACGCTCTGCGCGCTTTGCCGCGACTGCGTCGCCGATGGTTGCTAATGGCTTGCCCGCCGGAGGCTCAGCGTCTTCCGTATCTTGCTGCGTGGTCTTTGTTGCTCTTGGTTTTCTTGGCGCTTTTGCCTTTACTGCCGTCGTGTCCTTGTTCGTGGGTGTCGTGGTCTCGGTCTTTTTGCGTGCCATTGGTGTCTTTCGGTTCGAGTTGCCCGGTCTCATGGAGCCGGGTGAGCATGGTCTGAAAATAGGATGAGGTTTGGTTGAGCAGATTTTGGCCGGTAACGGTTAGCCCCGTACCGATGATCCCTACCGTGTCTGTTTCGCAGTCTTCTATCAGTGCGTGTATATAGAGCCAGTCGCGTACATTGCGCGCATCAGGGACCCTAGTTGGCAGATCAAGAGCCGCGAGCACCAACTCACAGAGTATTTGCTGGTACGTTGGTTTGCGATTTTCGATCATGATGTCAGGTCTCCGGTGCGATGGAGCGAGTTAGTGGTTAGCGCTAACGACAAGAGGTGTTCCGGCTTGACGATTACGCGCGCTAGCAGTCGATGAGATACGCACCAGTCATTGACCTCCACCCAATCGCACGGGATATTCAGCGCGGTGCAGAGTAGAGCGTAGAGGATTTCTAGATACGTGGGGCGCTCACTCATCGGTCCTGATTCTCCCTCACGACATAGCGACCATCGGGACCTGCCACTATCATGTAGCAGTCGAGGGCGCGGAGCATCCGCAGGACAGTATACAGAGTCGCCTTCGATCGGTTCTCTTCGATGTTGCCGATTTGCTGACGGGACACTCGACATTTTTTCGCGAGCTGGTCTCGGGTCAATTCTCGGAGTGTCCTCATTGATGCCAGCTGAGCGCCGACCGTTAGTTGATTTGCCATCGGGGCCATGATTGCCACGGCGTTTCTGGGCTGTCAAGTGTAGTTGCGCTTTTCCTCTTGACAGCCGCCGGAAGGCGAGGCATTGATCCGTAGCCAGCCTGGTCCCCCTCCTTCGCTGGCCCTCGTACAGTGCCCCCGTGGACGCCATAGTCCTGGGGGCTTGCGGGGTTAGAAGGAGACCGCATGGCATCAATTACATTCCGCGACACTAAGGGCAATGAGTACACCGCACAAGAGGCACCGGCAGCATTGCTGCGAGCTGCCGAGAAATCAGAGAAGGCTAGCCCAGCGGCGCGCGCAGCGGCGGAAGCCGAGCTGAATCGACGCGCGGAACTTGGCGGTGACGAGCCAGAGCCCGAGGTCATCAAAGCGCCAGCCAAGCCCCCGGCAGCAACTGCCCTTGCACGCATCGATCACAACTCGCTAAACCTGACCACGAGCGACGCGCCGACGGTCAACGCGTTCTTGGCGCGCATCGAAGATCAAGTCAACCTACTGACCCCTTCAATGATGTTCAGCAAACTACCCGACGGGTTCGAGGTGCAAATCACAACGCTGGCAGTCAATACGAAACTCGACTGCATAAACATCGAAGGCAAGCTCATGCTGAGCGCCGACAAGCTCAAGAGTTTCAAATCGATGCTTGGGCTTTGGTGGAAAACTGGTCTCAAAGCAGGCGAGCAGGGCGAATGGACTCGCGAAATTCCCACCGGGGAAAAGTGGCATTGGAAGTGGACGGCGGTCGCTTTCTACCGCGACACGGACGGACAGATAAAAGAGTGCATGGGCAGTTACGAGCTCGACCTCACTGAGGAATCGGCACGCGTCACGAGCGGCAAATTCAGCGAGAAGCAAATTGCTGGCATGCGGTCTAGTGGCTGCATGCTCTGCGAGACGGGCGCAAAGTCACGAGCCATCGTGGACTACGGCATCAAGCGAAGTCGATCAGAAGCGGAATGGTCCAAGCCGTTCACGTGCGTTCGACTCATCGAGCGACGGCCAATCGAGGAATCTAAAAACCTGCTTTATCCAAAACCGATCGACATTCCGGCAGACGACCCCTCGGGGCCGGATGGTAGCGAGGTGGAGTCGTGATCCAAATCACCCGTGAATTGTTGCGAGAGTGGCGAACGTGCTACTCGGACAAACACATTGCGAAATTGGTGCCCGTCGAAGGGCTGACGCCGATGCAAGTGCTCGACGCTGACTGTCCAGCGCAAGACAAGCTGTGGGTCATTCTGCGAGAGGCCGTCATACCCGCGCGAGAGTTGCGTTTGCTCTCCTGCAAATGGGCACGTGAAGCGCTAGCGGTTGCCGGCAATCCAGATCCGCGCAGCACAGCTGCGGTGGATACCGCCGAGCGCTACGCGCGAGGCGAAGCCACTACGGAGGAGCTCGCTGCTGCCGCTGCTGCTGCTGCTGCTGCTGCTGCCGCTGCTGCTGCTGCTGCTGCTGCTGCCGCTGC
>Ga0214474_1000550_pt1 | contig 18233 bp, 17 predicted proteins | sample RVTome_2_FD_187335 | JGI IMG/M metagenome (GOLD analysis project Ga0214474, IMG submission 187335) | Soil microbial communities from uranium-contaminated site in the Upper Colorado River Basin, Wyoming, United States - RVT95D214 HiSeq ...
CCAGGATAAAGCTGCAGCAGCGGTAGAAATATGTGTAACGACAAAAGCATTGGTTGCAAGAGAACCCGATGCCACAGCACTTCCACCATTGAAGCCGAACCAGCCAAACCAGAGAAGCGCTGCACCCAGAAGCGTCAAGGTCAGGTTATGAGGAGGCATGGGCTCGTCGCCATAGCCTTTCCTCTTTCCTATTACCAGGGTTGCCGCCAATGCTGCGATTCCAGAGCTGATATGTACGACAAGGCCTCCTGCAAAATCGAGAGCGCCAAGATTTCTAATCCAACCACCTGTACCCCAGACCCAGTGGGCCAGAGGATCATAAACAAATGTTGACCAGAGGATGAGAAAGACAAGATAAGTTTTAAACTTAAACCTTTCAGCAATTGCACCTGTGATTAAAGCGGGCGTGATGATAGCAAACATCATTTGAAAGATCATAAAGGCCTGATGTGGAACTGTAGCGGAATAGTCAGGGAAAGGATCAAGTCCCACGCCTCTCAGTCCAATCCATTTAAGATTGCCAATGACATGACCGATATCAGGACCAAACGCAAGACTATAACCATAAAGAACCCACTGAATGGTGATGACTCCAAGGGCAATGAAGCTCTGCATAATGGTTCCTAAGACATTCTTCGATCTCACCATCCCCCCATAAAAGAGGGCCAGTCCAGGTGTCATCAGCATCACTAAAGCAGAAGAGATTAAAATCCAAGCTGTATCCCCAGTATCCACCTTGGGTGGAGCTGATGTTTCAGCGAATGCTGCACCAGCAGTAAATAGGCCAATAAATAGCAGTAGAAACCAAATTGTTTTCATCTTACTTCCTTCCCCCCTCGCATCCCGTATTGTCAAAATTTACCTCCACTCTCCCCTTGGGGGAGAGGGGAGGGGTGAGGGGTGAGAGTGGAGGTGTTACTGATTTTGTTGTTTGAAAAAGTTATTCAAGAATTCCATTCCCCTTCTTGTATAATTTTTGATCTTCATCTCGGTGTCGGTCATGATCTCAGCCATAGAGAAACGAAGGGGCTGTGAGTTCTTAAATTCTTCTTCATAAGTCTCCATCCATTCCCGGATCATCTCTTCCGTCACTTCAAGATGAAACTGAAGGCCGTAGGCATTATCTCCATATCGGAAGGCCTGATGAGGAATGGAGGTTGAAGTAACGAGGAGTTTTCCTCCCTTCGGAATCTCAAAAGTATCCCCGTGCCATTGGAATACAGGGAATATTTTTGAAAGATTGGAGAAGAGAGGATCATTTGCCCCTATTTCTGTCAATGAAACGTCATACCATCCAATTTCTTTCATAGGGGCTTTGAAGACTCTTACACCAAGTGCCTTTGCTATCAACTGAGATCCAAGACAGATCCCTAAAATTTGTTTTCCTCTCTGAATCGCTTCTTTAATAAAAAGATCTTCCTCTCTGAGAAATGGATGAAGATCTTCTTCATAAACATTCATTGGCCCACCCAAAATGACAATGTGAGTGAAATGATCGAGTTTTGGCAGATGCATACCCAGACTGAGATCGAGGATAATGCGAGGGATTTTCTCTTGGCGCAAACAATGTTCAATCAATCCCGGTCCCTCTATATCAACATGTTTGATGATTAGAACATTCATGGCCAAATAGAGAGCAATCCCTATGCCAGCTGGTAACGAGATATTGGTTTAATTGAGTTTTGTTAAAGTTATTAAATGGTTGGCGGAAATTTCAATCAGAGGATTTTCCCCCAGATATTTTTAATGAGTAGAACTTCTTGTTTGATTTTGGGCAGTCTGACAGGAAACAAACAAAACGACACTGGAATAATGGGATATTGGAATGATGGAAAAATGTGCCACCTTTTTAACCCAACATTCCAATATTCCACCATTTCGTTTTCTCTTGTTTCGCCTCTATATGGCTTCCTTTCCGCGTTCACCTGTCCGTATTCGGATCACCTCTTCAACCGGAGATAAAAAAATCTTTCCATCCCCAATCTTTCCGGTTTTAGCGGCCCGCTGAATCGTTTCAATGACCTGGGAAACCAGTTCGTCGGGCACGATCAGTTCGATCTTTGACTTGGGGGTAAAATCTACCTTATATTCTGTCCCCCGATAGAATTCGGCATGTCCCTTTTGTCTGCCGAATCCTCTTACTTCACTGACCGTCATTCCCTGGACACCCACTTTCATTAACGCATCCTTCACCTCATCCAATTTAAATGGTTTGATAATTGCTTCAATCTTCTTCATCGATGTCTCCTCCCGTCTATTTTATGTCATATAACCGAGTCATTTTGTGATTGTAAAATTTGGATAAGCTTCCATCCCATGTTCGCCTATATCAAGTCCCCCCATCTCCTCTTCCTCGGAAACCCTGAGGCCCATGAAAAATTTAATTATTTTCCAAAGAATGAGGTTAGACAGAAAGCTAAAGACGGCGACGGAAAGGATTCCTACAATCTGGATCAAAAGCTGTTTCGGCCCTCCTCCGTAGAAAAGCCCTACCTCCCGGTGAAAGAGACCCACAGCGAAGGTCCCCCACACTCCGTTCATGAGGTGGACAGAGATTGCGCCCACCGGATCATCTACTTTGATCCGGTCGTAAAAGAGGACGCTGTAGACAACCAGGATCCCGGAGACCAATCCGATAATAATGGAACCGAAGACGGTTGCTCCGTCGGCGCCAGCCGTAATTCCCACCAGACCTGCAAGGATCCCATTGAGAAGCATGCTGAGGTCAGGTTTCCCGATGGCCAGATAAGAGACGAATGTAGCTGCGATGCCGCCGGCTGCTGCGGCCATGTTGGTGTTGAGAATAATGAGAGAAATCGCTTGGGGATCAGCAGCCATGGTGCTACCCCCATTGAATCCGAACCAACCAAGCCAGAGAACAAACATCCCGATGGTAGCCATACCCATATTGTGACCCGGAATGGGATTCACTTTTCCGTCAGGTCCGTATCTTCCTATTCGTGGGCCAAGAAGAGCGGCTCCGACAAGAGCAGACCAGCCACCAATGCTGTGAACAACAGTCGATCCTGCAAAATCTTTGAAACCCAACTGGGACAACCATCCGCCTCCCCAGATCCAATGTCCCTGGATGGGGTAGATCAGCGCTCCCATCAAGAAGGAGAAAGCGAAAAAGGAGAAATACTTGATTCTCTCCGCAACAGCCCCCGAGACGATGGTAGCGGCGGTTCCGGCAAAGACCAATTGGAAGAAGAATTTGGCTAAGAGAGGAACCCCTGTCCAGTTGAGGGAAGAGAAGATCCCTATATAAGCATCTCCTGTAGCGGGACTGTTATCGGACCCGATGAGAAACAGACCTTTCAAACCAATAAAAAGGTTTCCCTCACCAAACATGAAGGCGAACCCGATAGCCCAGAATGCCAAGCTTGTGACGCAGAATACAATGACATTCTTTGATAGGATATTCACTGTGTTTTTTGCCCGGCAGAGGCCAGATTCAACCGTGGCGAACCCTAAATTCATGAAAAAGACCAGGGCTGCGGTAATCAGGACCCATACTGTATCCGCCATGACTTTCAGATCGGGACCTACCTTTTCCTGTGCAAGGCAAAGAGTTGGGGAAAGGAGCATGGCCAATATGACCACCGTATGGAAAGATTTTATTTTTTTCATCTCAATCCTCCTTATGTTATTTTGCAGACTACCATGAATACATCACACCGACAGCAATGGTATCTTGACTCTTTTTATCAAACGTATTGCGGTGTGAATCGAAGCCTTTCTTGTTAGACCAGTCGTGCCTGTACTCTGGCCTTACAGTGAGGTTCTTCACGATCTTGAATTCGGGTGAGATCGTTATTTCCTTCAACATCTGCGGGATTCCGGTTCTCACTCCGTCTTTGTCGACAAAATATTCTGCTCTTATGGAGGTGCTGAAGAAGTCAGTAATGTCATACTTTGCGTACCCTGATACCCCATACCACTTCGAATTCTTACCGGTGTTGAGGGGGTCTTTTTCTTCATGGGCATAGTCGGTATTTACCACGACAGTCAGATTTTTTATTCCTTTGAATGTTCCAACCCAGTCAAATAGAAATCTGTCGTGTGAACGATTGTCTGGCTGTTCGGGTCCGTACATGAAGCCGAAGTTCATCAAAAGGGGCTCAATGGGTGTCACAACGAAGCTTGTTCCAACTGTCTTACCTTTGTTATTGTCATTCGTGATATCCCACCCATTGACCACATAAAGGTTGGCGGCGAAGGCATTGGAGAATGTATATCCTGCCATAAAACCCGTGTGGGTGAATGGGATGGCATAGTTAAAGAGGAATGAACGCGAATAATTAAAATTATCTCTTGCCTCTATAAGTTCAGCGCCATGGTAGGTAGCGAATTTTCCAAATCTCAGCTTGAGGCCACTGCCGAGGGGCGCGACATAATCCACATATGCCTCGGTAAGGTCCACTTCGTCATCAGGGTCCCCAAGACCGGCCGAGTGTATGAACTTTGCTGTTTCGCCGATTGAAACCTTTAACTTATACCCAACTCCTCCCGCCGGTGCATCCTTAGCAAACTGTATCTGAGCCAGATCTATGAGGAACGAGTTTGCTTTCTTGTCGAAAACCCTCTGTTCGTTTGTCTTTGAGTCAGGGTTTTTAAAGTTAAATATATACCCGCCCTGCAGATAGATGCTCAATCCCAGATAGTTTTTTATCCCTTCCAGAATTTTTTGAATTTCATCCGCACTCGGGGCAGGTTTTGCCTCAGGGGTCGCCTCAGGTTTTAATTCTACGCCACCCGCGTTAATAATAAATACAAACATTATTAAAACAACCAGGCTCAATCCCAATATTCTCTTTTCCATCCTTTCTCCTTTCTCTTCGGATATCCCTCGAAGATTCGCTTTCCATGTTTATCTTTATCAAGAGTGATGCCAATGAGGCTTTGCCGGCATCGAATGAAATCTAAGGTTTCAGAATCAAACTATTTTTTGATTGAAGTGAGAGGATGAGATGAGGAAAGAGGTGGGATGAGAAAAGAAATTTAAAACAACAATTATGTTGGAAAAAAGAGAGAAACCCACAATTTTGTGGGATTAAGGGCGATAGGACTTCGGATTGATTTGAAGCTTTTTGACGCTGTAAGATACAACCCTCTCCGAGGTGTTAAGAAGCCTTGCTACCTCAGCCATATTTCCTCTTGAGTTTTTAAGGGCATCGATGATCAGCTCCTTTTCGAAGTTTCTCATTGAATCTTCGAAGGAGAGTAAAGGGACTGTGCCAGAACGCTCTCCGGTTTGAAGGGTAGGGGGGAGGTGGTAACTATGGATCACCCGATCCGTGCAGAATAAGACTGCCCTCTCAATACAATTCTCAAGCTCTCTTACATTGCCCGGCCAATGGTACTGCATGAGCATGTCAATGGCTGGAGTTGAAATCCTACGGACATCCCTTTTATGTTTTTGGTTGGATTTTTCAATAAAATGGTCGGCAAGAAGAAGAATATCGGTTCTTCTTTCGCGAAGGGAAGGCATAAAGATAGGGAAGACATTCAGCCGATAATATAGGTCCTGCCTGAAAGTCCCCTCCTCAATCGATTTTTCCAGATCCTTACTGGTGGCAGAAATGATGCGCACATCCACTTGAATCGTTTGGCTTCCTCCAATCCTTTCAAATTCCTTTTCCTGGAGGACCCTCAGGAGCTTTGCCTGGGCAGCAAGATTGAGTGTCCCAATTTCATCAAGAAAAAGGGTGCCGCTGTCAGCCCTTTCAAATCTTCCCATTCTCTGCTCAGTCGCTCCTGTAAAGGCTCCCCTCTCGTGGCCGAAGAGTTCACTTTCAATAAGTGTGTCGGGAAGGGCTGCGCAGTTCAGTTTTAAGAATGGCTTGGAGGATCGAGAGCTATTGAAATGGATGGCGTTTGCCACCAACTCTTTTCCGGTACCGCTTTCACCCCGGATGAGAACAGTCACATCCGTGTTCGCGATCCTCTCAATCATCTGATAGACTTCGGTCATCTTATTGTTTGTCCCCAAAATATTGTAGAGGCTGTATCTATCTTTTAATTTTTCTTTAAGAGTAATGTTTTCACTTAAAAGTTGTTTCTTTTCCTCCTGGACCATCTGCTGGATCTTGAGGCCTTGAGCGATCATGGAGGCAATGATGAAGAGAAGGCGAACATCTTCTTCAAAAGCGATCTCTTCACTGAAGAGGCGATCGACACTCAATGTTCCCAAGATATTTGGACCGTTTTTGATGGGCACACAAATGAAGGAGATATCACTTTTTCTGAGATTATCCCTGGATCGTGTCCGATTTAAAAAGAGGGGTTCCTTTTCAATTTGAGGGACAACAGCGGGATCCCCCGTTTCTACAACCTTACCCGTGATACCTTCTCCAACCAAATATTTTCCTCTTTCCATTTCCTCATCAGTCATCCCATGAGCGGCTCGTATTTCCAACTCACTGGTGATGGGATTTAAGAGTGTGATCGTCCCCCGATTCATCCCCAAGCGGGAATGAAAAGTATTTAGGATACCTGGAAGAACTTCCTTGCAATCAAGGCTTGATCCAATGAGCTGGCTGATCTCATATAGGACGGTAAGCTCTTTAAGTTTCCTCTCCAGTGAGAGGACAGGGTTATTCGGAGAAGGCTCTTCAGCCTTCTTGATGACCCTCAAACGACTCGATATCGTGGAAACATTACTGCTCAATGAATGCTACCTGCCTTTCAAAGATAAATATAGATCTTAGGAGCAATTTATATGCCGGTTCTTTAGGGAATAAACCATATTTGTTTTTGTTAAGATTATCGAATGGTTGAGGTAAATTTCCATCAAGGAAACCATTACTGAGACAATTGTTAAAAGGGAGTTTCTTGCCGAATTTTAGACAGCTTGGTAGAAAAATATCACATCAACATAAGTCGATTGATGGTTGTTATTTCTCCAACCTTTCGAGCATAGTGCGGGCGCCCGCATATACTCCAAACCCCAAAACTTGTGTATCGAGAGTCTTTTGAAAATATTCTATAGCCTTTTGATTGGCGCCTTTTGTATAATAGTCAAAACCTATGGAAGAATAATATGGCATGGTCCTACTTTTATATGAATGAAGCTTAGAGATATTTTATGAAAACAGCCGACCTTAATCGTTATGTCTATAGGAAAAGGTCAGAATTGTAAAAATCGATAATCGTATGTTTCCATTCGATATCCAAATGGGTTCAAGAATTCTCCGATTCTGGAAATTCCGTCAGATTTACCATCGAGCGGCAATTGCATTTGAAAATAAAATTCCTGCCGATGGCGGCGTCCTGCTTGTTAGTAATCATGGTCGTCTTGATTTCGATATGTTTATTCTCATCAAGCTCATTTTTGATTCTTGCGGTCGTTTTGTTCGCATTATGGCGGACCGCATTTGGTTCAAGCTTCCCGTTTTTCGGGCAATCTTCCCGTTGATTGGCGCTGTCGAAGGAACCCGCAGCAATGCTGTTGCACTGCTCCGTAGCGGACAAGTGGTGCTAACCTATCCAGGTGGGGTCCCTGAGATTATGGCGAGCCGTTTCGGTCGCGAACACATCAGTTGGTCCGGCAGAACGGGCTTTGCTCGTGTTGCTATCGAAGCGCAAGTTCCGGTTGTCCCGATTGCAAGTATAGGTGTAAACAATGGTTTTATTTTTTTAACGAGTGGCAAATTACTGGGATACTTGTTGTATCGTGGTTTGTTTCGCATGGGTCCATCGTATCATTCATACCGCGATCCATTGGTGATTGGGGTACTTCCAATTCCTTTACCGTTTTCCACGGCGGTCCATTTTCCGTTGCCTTGCAAAGTCCGCTATGTCGTCGGTGATCCGATTCGACCCACGGTTGGCTCGGAACGTGCCAACGACGACGTGGCTGTTCAAGAGTTTGCAGACCGTATCGCTTTAGCGTTGCAACAGCTTGTGATACAGTACGGGAATCCGGCATAGCGTAGAAGAAGCCTAATAATTCAAAAACAATTCAAAAATCTCTTGACAAATCGATTGGAGATTTGTTAAATTGAAGCCATCATCTAAAAAGAGGATTGAAGTGGAATTTACTTTTAGATTAGATCGAGGTAATTGGTGGTGCTGGCAGAAAAATAGAGGGGAGGTTTGCCCGGCGGCATCATAAATATTTAACTTATAAAGTAAAGGCCATGGGCGACTTCCGAGTCTCCCATGGCCTTTTTTATTTCTGCGTTTTAATAGGCAGATTCAATTTGAAAAAGGCTATGGCAAGAAACCATAGCCTTTTCTGTTTTAGGAGGGTCAAATATGATTACCCCTTCTTTAGAAGATTTTAAAAGACTGGCAAATCAAGGCAACCTTATTCCCATATTTGAGGAAATTCACTATGACCTTGAGACACCCATTTCGGCCTTCCGGAAGATCGATGATGGGAAGAGCTCATTTCTTCTTGAGAGCGTGGAGGGAGGGGAGAAATGGGGACGATACAGTTTCTTAGGCTCCGGATCCTCTCACCTCTTCAGAAGCAAAGGGGAAGAATTTGAGATCCTTAAGAATGGTGAAGTCTTTCGAAAGGGTAAGGCAAAAGACCCGCTCCAGGCGCTTGAAGATTTTATGAGGAATTACCATCCAGTTCTACATGATGACCTTCCCCGGTTTTCCGGGGGTGCGGTGGGATACCTCAGTTATGACGTCGTGCGTTCTTTTGAGAGGATTCCGAACCTTCATCAACATGACATCGACCTTTATGACTGTTCGTTCATGATTACCGATACCCTCCTGGTCTTCGACAATTTAAAGAAGAAGATCAAGGTCATTTTCAATGTTTTTTTGGATGGCCGGCAAACCCCCAAGCAATCTATTGAAGAGGCTTATCAGGAAGCTGTGGAAAAGATTAAGTCGATCATTAAGAGGCTTCAAAGATATGTTCCTCCTTCTCCCGGCCGGGAGTCTTTCACTCCTTCTCCCCTCCATTCAAATTTCTCTAAGGAAGCCTATATGAAGGTAGTGAAAAGGGCAAAGGAGTATATTCGTGCCGGAGACATCATTCAGGTGGTTCCTTCACAGCGATTTTCAACAGAGGTTCATTGTGAGCCTTTTGATATTTATCGCGCCCTTCGAAGCATCAATCCCTCGCCCTACCTGTTCTATCTAAAGATGAACAACCTCGTCCTGTTAGGAAGCTCTCCTGAAGTGATGGTTCGTCTGGAAGACAAACAGATTGAGCTTCGGCCTATTGCTGGAACTCGCAGACGAGGAAGGACGAAGGAGGAAGACCTGCTGTTAGAAAAGGATCTTTTAGTCGATAAAAAGGAGAGAGCTGAGCATATCATGTTAGTTGACCTCGGAAGAAATGATGTGGGTCGGGTCTCTGAGATTGGCTCGGTCAAAGTGACTGAGTTGATGACTGTTGAAAGATACTCCCACGTTATGCACATCGTTTCCAATATTCAGGGAACGCTTGCTTCGGGTAAAAATGCATTCGACGTCTTTCGGGCCGCCTTCCCCGCTGGAACGGTTTCCGGCGCTCCAAAGATCCGGGCCATGGAAATCATCGAAGAATTAGAACCCATCCGCCGAGGGTTTTATGCCGGAGCCGTAGGATACTTCAGTTTCTTGGGAAACATGGATACCTGCATTACAATCCGGTCCATCCTCATCAAGGATGGGAAGGCTTATGTCCAGGCAGGCGGAGGGGTTGTCGCTGATTCTGATCCAGAGAAGGAATATGAAGAAACGATGGACAAGGCCCAGGCCATTTTTAAAGCCATTGAACTCGCGGAGGTGGGATTGTCATGATTCTCATGATCGACAACTACGATTCATTTACTTACAACCTGGTTCAGTATTGGGTGAATTGGGAGCCAGATGTGAGGTCTATCGGAATGATCAGATTGATCTTCAAACGATCAGAGAAAAAGATCCGAAGTCACTTGTTATATCACCTGGGCCCTGCACTCCGAAAGAAGCAGGCATCTCCCAGGAAGCCATTCTAAATATGTCTGGGAAAATCCCGATCCTCGGAGTGTGTCTCGGCCATCAGTGCATTGGGTCGGCCTTCGGAGGAAGAATTGTCAGAGCTGGACGTATCATGCATGGGAAAAGTTCCCCCATTTATCATGATGGAAAGACGATTTTCAAAGGTCTTCGCAATCCCTTCCAGGCCATCCGCTATCACTCACTTCTCATCGAGAGGGAAAGCCTGCCTGACTCCCTTGAGATTTCTGCAGAAACAGAGGAAGGGGAGATTATGGGCGTAAGGCACAAAATGTTTACAATCGAAGGGGTCCAATTCCATCCCGAATCGATCATGACTCAGGAGGGAAAAGTTTTGTTGAAAAATTTCTTAGAAATCAATCATGACGACTACGTCACCCTCGAACAATGAAAATTCATAATCCCCCCTCGCCCCCCTTTAGAAAAGGGGGGTTGGGGGGATTTGAAAGTTATTTTATAGGTAATCCTTCATGACGGAGTGTCACCCACAAAACATGAAAATTACCAAGTATTAGCCCCCTTGATGGGGGAGGATTGAGGTGAGGGTGCAACTGTTATGTTCCCCTCACCCCCACCCTCTCCCACCAGGGGAGAGGGTGATTAGAGATGGAGGGAAACGATTATGCTTAAGAAATTCATTGCAAAAGTAGTGGATAGAATAAATCTGAGCGAGGAAGAAGCCGGAGAGGCCATGGCCTTTATCATGGGAGGAGAGGTGCATCCGGCACAGATCGCTTCCTTCATTACTGCCTTGCGGATGAAGGGTGAAACTATCCAGGAGATTACTGGTTTTGCCCGTACCATGCGTGCCAAGGCTGTTCGCATTAGATCAAAGGAAGGAGAAGGGGTCGTGGACACCTGTGGAACAGGTGGAGATGGAAAGGGGACTTTCAATATTTCTACAGCTGTTGCTTTTGTGGCTGCTGCCGGGGGATGTACCGTTGCCAAACACCATAATCGATCCGTATCCAGTCAATGTGGAAGCGCTGATGTCTTAGAGGCATTAGGGGTAAGCTATGCCCTCCCCCCGGAAAGGGCGGAAAAATGCCTCCAGGAGTTCGGCCTGGCCTTCCTCTTTGCCCCAACCTTTCATCCGGCTACAAAACATGCCATGGTCCCGCGCAGAGAAATAGGAATTCGTACGATCTTCAATCTCCTTGGTCCACTCACTAACCCTGCTGGAGCCACCGTCCATCTTGCAGGTCTCTATCGGGAAGATCTGTTGCAACCGATAGCCGAAGTGATGAGAAACTTAGGAAGTCGGTCAGCCTTTGTCGTGCACAGCGAAGACCACTGTGATGAGATCAGCATCACCGGCAAAACAACGGTTTGTCAGCTTAAAGACGGATCCATTAGGATGTACCAGATCGAACCCGAGATGGTCGGTTTGAAAAAGGCAAAGTTAAAAGAGATTCAAGGAGGGATGCCGGAAAAAAATGCAGGTATTCTGCTTCAGGTCTTGCAAGGGGAACCTGGTCCACAAAGAGATGTCGTCCTTTTCAATACAGCAGCAGTCTTTGTGGCAGCAGAAAAGGTTTCAAATCTAAGAGATGGGATTGAGTTGGCGAGAGAATCCATTGACTCCCGCAAGGCAATGAAGAAGCTCGAAGAGCTTATTCAATTTTCGAAAAATGGTGAGTGAAAAAGTGAGGTGGGAGGGATTTTCTAACGGGGTGAACGGTGTTTTTAGAAAAGATTGTTGAGATAAAAAAGGAAGAGATTCGAAGAAGGAAAACTCCATCGCGGCAGAAGGAGATGGAGAAGATGATCCCCTCTCTCCCCCTTCCGCGGGATTTTATGGGGACCATCTTACAACATTCTCCGATAGCGGTCATCGCTGAGGTGAAACGTGCCTCACCCTCCCTTGGAGTGATTAATGAAGATGTCGATATCCTTCAGGTTGCCAGAGAATACGAGAAAGGAGGGGCCTCGGCTATTTCAGTTCTCACAGAGGAGAATTTTTTTAAAGGTAACCTCTCCTATCTCGACCTGATAAAAAAGGAGACATCCCTGCCAGTCCTTCAAAAAGATTTCATCCTTGATCCATTTCAGATTTATGAGGGGAGGGTTTCAGGTGCGGATGCCATTCTCCTCATCGCTGCCCTTCTGGATCGAGAACAACTCAACGATTTTGTGGATCTGGCTGAGAGCCTCCATATGGTCCCTTTGGTGGAAATTCACAACGAGGACGACTTGGAGAAGATTTTGGATTTTAATCTCTCACTCATAGGGATTAATAATCGGGACTTGAAAACATTTGAAGTTGACTTGAGGACAAGTCTTCGCCTGAGGAGAAAAATTCCCTCGAAGATCAAAGTTATTAGTGAAAGTGGGATAAAGAGTTCCGAAGACGTGAAGGTTCTTAAATGGGCAGGATTCGATGGAATTCTGGTAGGAGAGATACTGATGCGGTCCACCGATCCTGCCTTGAAGATCAAAGAGCTTCTGAATATATGGTCTGGATTAAGATCTGTGGGATCACCAACTTAGAAGATGGTTTGAATGCAGCCTCTCTGGGAGTCGATGCATTAGGGTTTATCTTTGCTGCAAGCCCAAGGAGGATTGAGCCTGAGTTAGCGAAGAAGATCATCCAGGCTCTTCCTCAAGCCCTTATGAAAGTGGGGGTATTTGTTAATGAAGATCAGGAGGAGGTTCAGCGTATTATTGAATATTGTGGCCTCAATGGACTCCAATTTCATGGGGAGGAATCACCCGAGTTTTGTCGAAAATTCCCCTATCCCGTTTTCAAGGCCATTCGCATCAAGGATTTAGAGAGCCTAAAGGATATGGAAAAATATCATGATGTCTCCATCCTTCTGGATACATACAGCCGTGGGCAAGTGGGGGGTACTGGAAATCCTTTTCCATGGGAGATCGCATTGATCGCAAAAGAGAAAAGAGATTTCATCCTCTCGGGAGGATTAAACCCATTAAATGTGAGAGAAGCCACCAAAAAAGTAAGACCCCGCGGAGTGGATGTCAGTTCTGGCGTGGAATGGTTTCCCGGAAAGAAAGACTTGTCTAAAATGGTTGAATTTGTAAAGGAGGTTAAAAAAGCGGATGAAACAACCGGATAAAGGTGGCCATTTTGGAATTTTTGGAGGTAAATATGTCCCAGAAACTTTATTCAGTGCACTCGATGAGCTGGAGAAGGCTTACCTTTCTGAGAGAAGAGACACTCTCTTCCAACGTGAGCTAAATTTATATTTAAAGAATTATGCTGGGAGACCCACTCCCCTTTACTTTGCGAAGAGATTGACCGAAGAGCTCAAGGGGGCCAAGATCTACCTGAAGCGAGAAGATCTGACTCATACAGGATCTCATAAAATCAACAATACGCTGGGTCAGGCTCTGTTAGCTAAAAGGATGGGAAAGAAAAGGGTCATTGCCGAGACCGGGGCAGGTCAGCATGGCGTGGCCACAGCCACTGCAGCGGCCCTTTTAGGACTCACCTGCGTAGTTTATATGGGGGAAGAAGACATCCAGAGACAGTCTTTGAACGTTTTCAGGATGAAACTCCTGGGAGCCGAGGTCATCCCTGTTTCTTCCGGCAGCAGGACGATGAAGGATGCCATTAATGAGGCCATACGGGATTGGGTCACCCATATCCAGGAGACACATTATCTCTTAGGATCGGTCGTTGGGCCTCATCCTTATCCAAGGATGGTCAGAGATTTTCAATCGGTGATCGGAAAAGAGACCAAAAAACAGATCTTAGAAATAGAAGGGAGTCTTCCTGACTTTTTGGTGGCCTGCGTTGGGGGAGGGAGTAACGCGATAGGCCTTTTCCATCCTTTCCTCAACGACAACGTGCGCTTCATCGGGGTAGAAGCAGGAGGTTTAGGAATGAATACAGGAAGGCATGCAGCCTCCCTCAATGCCGGCTCCATAGGAATGCTTCACGGAGCAACAAGTTATCTTTTACAAAATGATCTCGGAAATATTTTGGAGACTCATTCCATTGCCGCCGGTTTAGATTATCCAGGGGTAGGACCCGAACATGCCTATTACAAAGACTGTGGAAGGGCGACATATGATACAGTAACGGACGAGGAGGCGCTGGAGGCTTTTCATTTTTTATCTCAGACAGAGGGCATCCTTCCGGCTTTGGAGAGCGCCCATGCGCTGGCCTATGTCAAGAAGATCGCTCCTTCCTTAGAAAGGAATCAAATCATGATTGTCAATCTTTCGGGGAGAGGTGATAAAGATGTTCAAACAGTGGCCTCCAGAATGGGAGTCAAGCTATGAGCAAGATTGATCAGGTATTCAAAAAATTAAATATTGAGGGACGGGCGGCTTTAATCCCTTACATCGTTGCAGGAGATCCGGATATTGAGACAACCGAAGCCCTGGTTCGTAAAATGGCCGAATGCGGAGCAGACATGATCGAAATAGGCGTGCCTTTTTCCGATCCTCTGTTAGATGGCCCAATCATACAGGCCGCGTCTTATCGGGCATTACAAAAAGAGGTGGGGTTAAAAGAGATTTTTAACATTACGAAGAAATTTGGGGAGTTCAAGACGCCTCTGGTCATCATGACCTATTTTAATCCCGTTTTCCGATATGGGTTGAAAAACTTTGCAATAGACTGTAGAGAATGTGGCATTGACGGAGTCATTATCCCTGACCTCCCACCCGAAGAGGCGGGCCCATGGATTAATGAGGCAAGAGAAGTCAATTTGGACACCATCTTTCTTGCCTCTCCGACCAGCCCTCCGGAAAGGATAAAAAAGGTGAGCCAGTGCAGTCGTGGGTTTATCTACTATGTTTCTGTCACGGGTGTGACCGGAGCCAGAGAAAAGTTGCCAAAAGATCTAGAGTTGGCTGTCAGGCGAATAAAAGAACAGACTCAAAAACCGGTTGCCGTTGGCTTCGGTATCTCCAATCCAGAGCAAATGAAGGAGGTCAGCCGTTTTGCCGACGGGGTCATTATTGGGAGTGCAATTGTGAAGTTAGTTGAGGAGAACCTTAACCATTCAGATCTGACCACCAAGATAAGCGATTTCGTTTTATCATTAGCTAAGGTTTTGAAATCACCCCCTCATCCTCCCCTCTCCCTCCAGGGGAGAGGGATAGAGTGAGGGGAAAGATTTTAAGAGTGTATAGTGGTTTTTAAAAGCTCTCACATAGAGAGTTCTGCAAAACCGCCTTTCGCTCTCTTGATTACGTACCTGCCAGCCGCAGGCAGGGATTCCCCAAAAGGATTACAGAGATTTCCTGTTTTTTTTCAGAAATCTCACATTAAAAATCTTGACAACTAAATTATTTAATGGTATCCAATCCCCCTATAAAGACTGCTTTGAAAAGGAGGGCAATGACCTTGGCAAAAGGGACTGTAAAGTGGTTTGATACAAAGAAGGGATATGGATTTATCGAACAACTTGATGGAGGCGATGTGTTTGTCCACTATTCTGGGATTGAGGGAGACGGATTTAAATCTCTTCGTGCAGGAGAGGAAGTGGAGTTCCAAGTTGCCAATGGTCCCAAAGGGCCTCAAGCGATCAATGTGGTCAAGGCAACCTGATTTATTTTGAGTCTCTTATAAAATTAGGTAAAAATATGAGTAGGAAGGGGAAGAGCAACTAAGCCTTCCCCTTCCTACTCTCTTCTTAGAGCCGCTGAAATTAATTACACATTCCTAAGCCCATTCCTCGACCAGCGCCCATCATACGACCACGGCCGGCCATCATGCGGCCACGACCCATTCCACAACCTGATCCAAATTGAGCAAGCTGTTCGGGAGTGAGGATCTTGCGAGCCTCCAGCTTGAGCTGAATACCCTTATCCCTCATTTGATCCCGAATGCTTTGCAATTCTTTCTCCTTATCCAGGATGGACTTGGGATCAGCCTTTGGATCAGCCCACAGAGATTGGAGTTCTAATCTTTTAGTGACCATTGCCCCTCTTATTTGAGCTGTCTCCTCATTGAACTTTGAGCGTAATTCCTGAAACTTGGTCTTCTGCTCTGGTGTCAGAGAAGAGCAGGTTTCCTCTGGAGACAATCCTTTATATTTGGGACCAAAACCAGGCCCTTGTGCATAAGCATAAGCTACGCCAAAGATCATGACTGCCACCAATCCTAATGCAACGATTGTTTTTTTCATTTATTTCACCTCCTTTCTTTTCAATTTAATCATTGATTTACTTAGAGCAAGGACTGTGCCAATTCATTTTTAAGAAGTTGGATGATGTTGCTCATACTCTTTTGAATAATAAATGTTTTGAATTTTCAATGGGTTGGACTGCACTCAAAAATTAAATAAATCTAGCTCTTATAGAAATTGATCTCATAAGATTTAACTCCAAACAGGAAAGACTTGTCGAGAGCAATTAAGAGGTATTTTTCTTTTTCAATTTTATAAATCCAACAAAGCAAATCTCTATTAGTGAATGATAGGAATTCAATAGGTTACAGATATGCACTCGGATCATAAACATATTATTCTTGAATAATCATCTGTTCGACAATCTTGGCGATTATTTCGACAAGGATTTCCTTTTAAATTTCCCCTTGAAAAAGATGGGAAGAAGGAGTAGAAAAAAAATATGGGAATGGAAAAAAGGAGGTTATGTTCATGACTCACGATGAAAAGATTAATCCTTTTGAGATGGCGAAGAAACAGGTTGATATTGCGGTAAAACATTTAAGTCTAGATCCTGGATTAATAGAAAAGTTGAAAAATACAAAGAGGGAGTTGATCGTCCATTTTCCGGTTCAGATGGATGATGGGAAGGTTAAGATCTTCACGGGATATCGAGTCCAGCATAATGTGGCAAGAGGGCCTGCAAAAGGTGGGATAAGATATCATCCCGATGTCGATCTCGATGAGTTGAGGGCTTTGGCCATGTGGATGACCTGGAAGTCGGCTGTCGTCAACATTCCGTTCGGAGGGGCTAAAGGTGGCGTTCAATGTAATTCCAAGGAGATGTCCCTTCACGAAATAGAACATTTGACGAGGAGATTTACCTGGGAGATCTCCATGATGTTAGGCCCTGAACAAGATATTCCTGCTCCGGATCTCTATACCAACCCACAGGTGATGGCCTGGATCATGGATACCTTCAGCATTCTAAAAGGCTACTCTGTTCCAGGCGTGGTGACTGGTAAGCCCATTGAGTTAGGGGGCTCTTTGGGAAGATTTGAAGCTACGGGCAGGGGAGTGGTGATCACCTCTCTCGAGGCGTTGAAATATTTAAACATACCGGTGGAAGGAGCGAAAGTGGCCATCCAGGGATGTGGGAATGTCGGAGGCATTGCGGCTATGCACTTCGATCGTCTGGGAGCAAAGGTGATTGCCATCAGCGATTCGCAAAAAGGACTCTATAATGAGAATGGACTGGATGTGAAGAGAGTCTTGGAATACAAAGTAAAAAATAAATGTTTTATATGCGAGACAAAGGATGAAACCGAGATCACCAATCAAGAATTGTTAGAATTGAGATGTGATATCTTGGTCCCGGCGGCAATAGAAAGTCAGATCATTGAGAAAAATGCTCCTCGAATCAAAGCAAAAATCATCGCCGAAGGAGCGAATGGGCCGACGACCCCTGAGGCGGATGAGATTTTGAATGACAAGGGAATTTTTATTGTTCCTGACATCTTAGCCAACGCAGGGGGAGTGACGGTCTCCTATTTTGAATGGGTTCAAAACCTTCAGGAGCTTCTCTGGAGTGAAGATGAGGTGTTGGATCGATTGACCCGGATCATGCAGCGCGGCTTCAAAGAGGTTCAGGAAATCTCCCTTTCTAAAAAAATTCCCATGCGAACATCAGCCCTTGTGCTTGGCATTGGAAGGGTAGCTGAAGCCTCAAGGCTCAGAGGAATCTATCCCTAATTTGCCTCTGGAGGAAGGGGGAGAAGAAATGATGAAACAACTCAAGGTTGATGTCGAAGACATTGCAATCATTATGAAGAATCAAGATCGCTTTGGCAATCAATACTACCTCGATACAGAAACTGGCGAGACAGTTGTAATTCCCGATGAGTTGATGACCGCATTTACCCCCTCCCTTTCCACAACGCCTGCCTGCCCAGCCCTCTGTCGGGACCGGGGCCGTTAGGTAGTGGGAAAGGGCAGGAGTGAGGTGGAACAAAATGTTGGAAAAAAATTCTTAGATTTAAAGTTTAAAAATTTATGGATTTTTTGGAAACATCTTTAAAAAAATGTCGAAAGATTCCTCTGTTTTTTTGCATTTGAAAAGGGATTCGATTTCAAGCAGGTCGAATCCCGAATAGGTTTTCGTGTCGAGTGCAATACCGAATCGCTTATTGATTCGACTGGCTA
>Ga0214474_1000552_pt1 | contig 18204 bp, 14 predicted proteins | sample RVTome_2_FD_187335 | JGI IMG/M metagenome (GOLD analysis project Ga0214474, IMG submission 187335) | Soil microbial communities from uranium-contaminated site in the Upper Colorado River Basin, Wyoming, United States - RVT95D214 HiSeq ...
GCATTGTGATTATGAATGGACTCGTAATTTTCCGATTCTACCGCGAACCATGTGATGTTAAGGTCATTATTCAGTTTTTCAGCTATGTCTCTCACAATGTCTTCCACAAACATAGGGTGTTCATATGCCCTCTCCGTCACGAATTTTTCGTCCTCTCGTTTGAGCACCGAATAGACGTCACTTGATGCGGATTCCTCCACAAGGCTGACAAGGTCCTCTATCCAGATAAGCTTCTTAAACCTGACCCGGAGCGTAACCTCTCCGCGCTGGTTATGGGCGCCGAAATCGCTTATCTCCTTTGAGCAGGGGCACAGTGTTGAGATGGGGACATGGATAATGGTCATCAGGTCACTAATCTTATCCAAAGACCCTTTAAATGTGCATCTATATTCCATAAGACCTTCGCTTCGGGATACGGGGGCCCTCTTATTAATGAAATAGGGGAATGTGATCTCCATATTGGCGCTCTGGGCATTCAACCGCTTTTTCATATCCCTCAGGATATCCGTGAAGTTCTGAAGAGAGATTAGTTTGCTGTGTTCATTGAGGATTTCCACGAAGCGGCTCATATGTGTGCCCTTATACTGCCTCGGCAGGTTAACATACATGTTGATTGTGCCCACTGTCTGCTGTTTGCCCATATTCTTATCAAGGACTGTGATAGGATAACGGATCCCCTTTACTCCTACCTGGTCGATATCAATATTCCTGTCATCCGCGTGATTCTGAATGTCTTTCATAACCTGTCCTTACTCTTTATTTATAGAGTTCCTTTATAATCACCGGGATTCAAAGTCAATAAAAAGATATGGTTGTTCTTTGTCAGTTGTCTGTTGCCGCAGACCTTCTGCCTCCTTGCTCTATGCTCCATGCACTATGCTCATGGCTTCTGGCTTTTTATCCCTTGCATTTATATATGGAAAGTAATATTTATAAACATATCGGGGCGTGGCGCAGACTGGTAGCGCACCTGCTTTGGGAGCAGGGAGTCGGAGGTTCAAATCCTCTCGCCCCGACCAGAAAAGCAAATGAAAAGAACAACTTGGAATTCACCCAAATTTCTCTTTTTTCATTTTTACTTTAAGTTATATTAGTTATATCCGCGGATAAAACTATTCATGAAATAATCTGTCGACAATTAATGTAGTTAAAAAATGAGATCGGTTATAAAACATCGTAGGGAGGTGCTTCGGGTATTTCAGGCTTTCGCGAATCCTTCCGCTTTTCACAAACCTTGCATTTTACCTTTGTTTTTTTCATCCTCAAGTAATCCAACACGAGTTCTCTTTTCAAAAGCTGAATTGCTCTGGCCGGGTCAACGCCTTTAGGGCATACATTTGAACATTCACCAGCATAGTGACATTTAAATACCCCGTTGATAGAGCTAACGACCTCTTTCCTAACATTAAAGCCTTCATCCCTTGAATCTCTATTATATCGATATGCCTGTGTAAGGGCCTGAGGACCAAGATATTCAGGATCCGTGGATAAAGTCGGGCAGGCCGACATGCATATCCCGCATTTTATACAGTATGTAAACTGGAGGTATTCGGTCAGTTCTTGTTGATCCTGATAAAATTCTCCGGTTGGTCTGTCCATCTCATCTTTTTCATTATTTAATATATAAGGATATACACTCGAATGTTTTATAAACAGTGAGCTCAATTCGGGAACTAGGTCTTTAATAATATCGAAATTGGGCAGGGGCGCGATTGTTAAATCCCGATCCGTTATTTCAAGGATCTGGGTACTGCACGCCAGGGCAGGGCGTCCATTTATCAACATTCCGCATGATCCACACACGCCCATTCCACAAGAAGATCGAAAATTCAGAGTTGGATCCTGTGACTCTTTAATCTCCATTAATCCATCAAGGACAGTCATTCCGGTTTCGGTATGCACTAAATAATTCTGCCAATATGGTTTCTCGTTTCCTTCAGGATTATACCTGCGAACGTGAAAAACGATATCACTCTTATTTTGTCTGGTCATATCAATCAATTGAATCCTTATAAAGCGGCGTTAGCAATGATATAAAATGTAAAGGTTGCCAAACATCCGATTATAAATAGAAAGACTCCAAAAATAATAAAAAGAATGTTTGTGACTTTTTTATAGCGGTAGCTTATTCCTAATTCGAAGATTATCTTTCGACAACCGTAAAATCCATGGTAAAGAACCGTCGCTAGTAGAAGCACATACATAATTACGTATGCCATGAGTTTTCCTCTTTCAATAAGGTTGCCCCATTCCGTGGACTCCCCCCCTAATGGATTGAACCAGCCCAATAAAGAGCTGAGATGATTGGTTATCATATGGATACCCAGCAGAATCAGAATGATCACGCCTGAAATCATATGCCAGGTCCAATATTTAGTTTCCTGCATATCTACCTCATTAATTCATAAGCCCAAGGAAGTCTACCCCCCCGGCAGCGACAAGAATCGCCGTTATTATCATGGCAATAATCATTACTGGGCGTTGTTTGGATATAGAAGATGTGTAAGGGTATATTGGTTCTTCTGCTTTCCCCACTGCAAAGCCAAGCTCTATTAAAACTAATCTTATCCCGTTAAATGCATGAAATGAAAAGGCCGCAAATACCATAAATTCTCCTGCAGCAAAATAAGGGGCATGCAAAAAGCCCATCCAACTCTCCCATACCTCCTTTCCATAAACCCTCGAGAATGTAACAAAAACATGAAGGATGAAATATATAAATATCCCTATCCCCGTGATGCGATGAAGTATGTAAAGATAACGTTCCAGGCCCCATCTGCCTCCGCCGATCCAACCCCATAGCCCCAATGTATTCGGATATTTTTTCCCGCTTCCCATCTCTTTTTCTCTTAATACTCCCGCTTGATCGGTTTCCATCTTGATAAATTTACTTCCTTATAATCGAGTTCCGGCCTACCTTCTACCAGACGAACCAAAGTATGCTTTAGCCATTTTTCATCATCTCGTTGAGGAAAATCTAATCTTGCATGTGACCCCCTAGACTCCTCCCGGTTGAGCGCAGCAACAAACATTGCTTCCGATATAAGCAGCATATTTTCAAGTTCAAGAGTATTGATCAGGTTTAGGTTATAGACCCTGCCTTTGTCCTCTATTTTTATATATCTGAAACGTTCTTTCAGCTTATTTATATTTTCAAGTCCTTCTGTCATTCGTTCCTTTGTTCGAAAAATACCTATATGAGTATCCATTACTTCCTGTAGTTCTTTCTTTAACTTTAAAGGATTCTCATCTCCTTTTCTGTTCATAAGGGTGTCATATATTCTTGACTCTTCGTCCTCCGCTTTTTCTCCGGGTATATCAGATAATTCGGGGTCCGATTTCAGGTAATTCACGATATCCCTACCTGCGATAGCTCCCGTGACAAGACATTCGGCGGTTGAGTTTGCCCCAAGGCGATTGGCGCCGTGAAGCGATGCACATCCCACTTCACCCGCTGTCCAGACTCCCGTTACTTTTGTTCTGCCTGTGATATCTGTCTCAATTCCTCCCATGGAATAATGGGCCGCTGGACGAACAGGGATAGGCTTGGATATTGGATCCAAACCTTGAAACTTCATGGTAATCTCCCGGATTAAGGGAAGACGGCGGTTTATCTTTTGGGCACTGAGATGAGTAAGATCAAGATATACATAGTCTAAACCCATTTTTCCCCCAAATCCGCGCCCTTCATTTATTTCACTCATTACAGCGCGTGATACGATGTCCCTTGGAGCAAGCTCCAACTTCTCGGGCGCATATTTATGCATAAAACGTTCACCTAAACGGTTTACCAGAATACCTCCTTCCCCTCGACATCCTTCAGTTATAAGAATACCGTTAGGCGCCAGGGCGGTGGGGTGGAACTGGATGAATTCGATATCCTCCAATGCAAGCCCTGCCCTGTAGGCCATTGCCTGGCCATCGCCGTTCACAGTATGTGAATAGGTTGTAAAACGGTAAAGGGCGCCCATTCCACCTGTGGCAATAAGAAGCGCCTTTCCCCGAAGCACATTAAATTCACCCGTTTTTAAATCAATAGCAGTTATTCCGCAGAACCTGTTATCTTCAACTATAATTGATGTCGCAAATACCTCTTCGTATCTCTTAAAATTCTTATATTTAAGTATAGTATCATATAAAGTCTGCATCTCGAAAAAGCCTGTCCTGTCAGCTCCCATCACAGCACGGGGAAAGCTGTGACCCGCAAAGGAACGTTGTAGAATCCTGCCATCTTCCCCCCTGGACCATGGAAGCCCCCAATGATCAAGAAGCAGGATTTGTTGCGGCGAGGTTTCGGCAAATTGATAGGCAACGTCCTGGTCGGCAAGAAAATCAGATCCCTTGACTGTATCCCAGGCGTGAAGATCAATACTGTCTCCTTCTTCTTCATTCATCACCGCCGCTGTTCCACCTTCGGCACAAACAGAATGCGCCCTCATTAATTGAATTTTTGATACGAAAGCCAGGTTTACTTTTTCACCATAACTTCGCGATATTTCAACAGCCGCTCTCAATCCGGCTATTCCTGTTCCTAGGATTATTATATCGTGATCGATAAGCATAATATAACATCAGTCATGTGACTTAAGATATTTGTAATATACGAAAGTTAAAAATATATCCTTTATTTATCTTTGTTTATATATATTTAGCATTGTTTCATATTTTTTTTTAATGAGAACTTTGTCAAGAGAAAAATTGCACTCATACGTCTCCATTTTTACATTTAATACACCATATGACCATGTAAGATGGCTGGGGAAAGAAAGTTGGTGCCCGGTATGTCATTCGAACCTTATGATTCAGGGAAAACCTCATTGGGATGGATTGTCTTTTGAAATTGTACGTGCTATGTGTGGGGCGGGAGGATCTTATTTATAAGAGATATATTATGAGATTGCACGAATATCAGGCCAAGGATCTATTCAAGAAGTTCGGGATACCTGTTCCCGATGGAAAGCTGGTTAAATCAACGGATGATGCGGAGGCTGCCATAAAAATTTTGAGTGGTCCGCCCTGGGTTGTAAAGGCGCAAGTACATGCCGGTGGTCGAGGGAAAGGCGGTGGTGTTATATTCACCCGTTCCCATGAAGAGGTATATAACGCGGTGAATTCCCTCCTCAGTAAGCCGATAGTGACGAAACAGACAGGAAAAGAAGGCAAGAAGGTCTATCAGGTTCTCATTGAACAAGGGATTGAAATCGAGAAAGAGCTCTATCTGGCAATGATTATAGACAAGGCATCAGCCAGACCTGTCATGATATTCAGCCGTTCCGGAGGTATGAACATCGAAGAAGTATCGGAAAAATCTCCAGAACTGGTGTTAAAGGAATATATCTATCCCGCAGTGGGCTGGTCACCTTATCATGGTCGAAATCTGGCAAATAGGCTTGCCTCCTTGCCAGCCCCCGACACGATAAAGGAGATAATGTCCGTTATGGCTAACCTATACAGGCTATTCACAAACCTGGACTGTTCCCTCGCGGAGATTAATCCGCTGGGGATTACAAAAGAAGGTAAAGTGCTGGCGGTGGATGCAAAGATAAATATTGACGATAACGCACTATTCAGGCAGAAGGAGATGCTTGAACTTGATGATAAAAGAGAGAAGGACCACCTTGAGATCAAGGCCGGGAAATACAATCTCAATTATATACGGATGACTGGCAATATAGGTATCATGGTAAATGGCGCGGGACTGGCAATGGCCACAATGGACCTTATCAAGACCGCTGGTGCCGAGCCAGCAAATTTCCTGGATGTTGGAGGCAGTGCAAGTGAGGAGATGATCGAAAAGGGCTTAGAGATTATTCTGGAGGATAAAAATGTCAAGGCGATACTTATTAATATATTTGGAGGCATTTTGAGGTGCGATGTCCTGGCTAGGGGTGTCTTGGCGGCCGTCAGGAAAAGAGATATCAAAGTCCCCCTGATTGTCAGATTAGAAGGCACGAATGTTGAAGAAGGAAGAAAGATACTTGAAAATTCGGACCTGGAATTCTTTGTAGCAGGCGATATGGTCGAGGCAGCGGATCTGGTGAAAAAGCAGGTGGTTTAGGAGACAAGTCAAATCCGGTTAGAATAATTGTTATTTATTGAGACTTGTGTATGAGTATACTAGTGGACGAAAGATCCAGAGTTGTTGTTTCTGGCATTACCGGCAGGGAAGGAACTTTTCATATCCGACAGATGCTGGAGTATGGCACCGTTATTGCGGCAGGCGTGACCCCCGGAAAAGGCGGTCAGAAAGTTGAGGGAGTTCCCGTATTTAACACAATCAGGGAGGCCGTATCAAATGAGAATGTCAATGTTTCCTGTATTTTTGTCCCTCCCCCATTTGCCGCCGACGCTATTTTGGAGGCCGCATCCGCGGGCATCAACATAATCGTGTGCATAACGGAAGGTATTCCAACTCTTGATATGGTAAAAGTTACGCACTTTTTAAGAGATAAGAAATGTACTCTCATAGGCCCAAATTGTCCCGGAATAATCTCTCCAGGAAAAACAAAAGTGGGTATTATGCCCGGGTCCATTCACAAACCAGGTCAAATTGGAGTAATCTCAAGAAGCGGAACTCTTACCTATGAAATTGTATATCAATTAACAAGGGCAGGCCTCGGGCAATCAACCTGTATTGGAATAGGAGGTGATCCTATCATAGGCACATCCTTCGTTGATCATTTGAAGAGGTTTAAGGAGGATCCGGGAACAGAAGGAGTCGTCCTCATTGGTGAAATAGGGGGTTCTTTGGAAGAAGAAGCGGCTGAATACATAAGAGACGGATTTGATAAGCCGGTAATTGCCTTTATAGCGGGGCAGACGGCTCCCCAGGAAAAGAGGATGGGGCATGCAGGTGCCATTATCTCCGGCGGCATGGGGAAGGCCGAGGATAAGATAAGAGCCTTTGAGAGTGCTGGGATAAAAGTAGCCAAGGATCTCGGCAAGTTGGGGGTCACCGTACGGGAAACAATGGGGAAAGATGGATCAAGGTTGTAATGGGAGAAAAACATAATGTACATACTAGAACCACTGATAAATTCGCTGAACGGTTGTCGCTCCCAAAATCAGCTGCTAATGAGTTGATTTTTGATTTAAGAGTGTTATCTCCCAATACACAATAACTGCAATGCCTTAGTAAAGCTCCTTGCGCTTCCGCGCTGAGTGGTTTATTTCCTGAAAAACCGGCTGTTTTGGGAGCAGGGAGTCGGAGGTTCAAATCCTCTCGCCCCGACCAGCATTTTATGATACCTGAGTAATAGTTGCGTATTCTACGGCAAATCGGCCACTGATTCCACGATAATTCGGCCACCCATTCCACGGCAAATCGGCCATCTATTCCACACCAATCCGGCCACCCTTAAATAGGGATTTCAGCGCGGGGATATCTAATGATATTCTCTATTTCCAAAAAAGCTGTATAGGAGGTAGAGATGTCAAGAAAGAGGTTATCCATGCGCAAAGTGAATGAAGTATTACGTTTAAAATGGTCATTTAGATTAAGTATCCGGCAAATTGCCAAAAGCTGTTCTATAAGTCGTTCAACTGTTTCCGAGTATCTACGACGATCAGAAGAGGCCGGGATATCCTGGCCTCTTCCGGAGGGGATAAGCGAGGGTGATCTGGATCGCCTTCTTTTTCCTCCCCCGCCCTCTATACCTTCAGAAGAGCGAGCCAAACCGAACTGGATTGAGATACACCAGGAAAAGAAACGTAAAGGAGTTACAATGTTTCTTCTGTGGCAGGAATATAAAGAAAGACATCCTGATGGTTATCAATACAGCGCCTTCTGTAAAAAATATCAAACATGGGCCGGCAAGCTGGATCTTGTCATGAGACAGGATCACAGGGCCGGGGAAAAGATGTTTGTCGATTATTCCGGACAAGCCATGCCGGTTGTTGCTCCAAAGACAGGGGAGATTCGTCATGCCCAGGTATTTGTGGCTGTTCTTGGGGCCAGCAACTACACCTACGCAGAGGCCACCTGGAGTCAGTCCCTGTCCGATTGGATAAGCTCACACAGCAGGGCGTTTGCCTTTTTCGGTGGCGTTCCGGAGATAGTAGTGCCTGACAATCTCAAGTCCGGAGTGACTAAGTCATGTAAATATGAGCCGGATATCAACCCCACCTATCAGGACATGGCCACACATTACGGCTGCGCCGTTATCCCTGCCAGGGTGCGCAGGCCCAAAGACAAGTCAAAGGTGGAGGTAGCTGTTCAGTTAGTGGAGCGATGGGTATTGGCAAGGCTTCGCAACCATACATTTTTCAGCCTTAGTGAGCTCAACGCCACAATCTCCAAACTGATTGCGCAACTCAATGACCGTCCTTTTAAAAAATTGCCCGGGTCGCGTAAATCACTGTTTGAGTCCCTGGACAAGCCCGCTCTTCGTCCTCTTCCTTCCAAGCCATACATTTACGCGGAGTGGAAAAAGGCCCGTGTCAACATCGATTACCATATAGAGTTGAAAGGACTTTTCTACTCAGTTCCTTACCAGCTCGTAAAACATGAGGTGGAGGCCCGTATCACAAAAAATACAGTTGAGGTCTTCTATAAGGGGAAAAGGGTCGCCAGTCATCCTCGTTTTATACCTGGACTCAGGTATATTACCAACCCGGAACATATGCCGAAGGCTCATCAAAAGTTTGCCGAGTGGACACCTCAAAGGCTGATACGATGGGCATCGCAAAATGGCCCGTCCACCGCAAAGCTGATTGAGTCAGTGCTTTCATCTCGTCATCACCCTCAGCAAGGATATAGGTCCTGTCTAGGCATTATGCGCCTTGGAAAGGATTACGGGGAAAAACGACTGGAAGCTGCCTGCGCCAGGGATCTTACCTTCGGAGGTCTAAGTTTTAAAAGCATCCAGGCCATCCTGAAAAGAGGACTGGATCAACACCCGTTGCCGGAACGCCATGAGGAGACTGAGACGTTAAATCATGTCAATATACGTGGGCCTCATTATTACCAACCGGCAGAAGGAGAGGGATTATGCTGACTCATCCCACCATCGATAAACTTAGAACGCTAAAATTTACCGGCATGGCCAAGGCCATGGAAGAACAAATGTCCATGCCCGATATTGAATCCCTATCCTTCGATGAAAGGCTGGGGCTGCTGATCGACAGGGAGATGACCGCAAGAGAAAATCGAAGACTCGATACGCGTCTCAGAAAGGCTAAATTGCGCCAGAATGCCTCTGTCGAAGATATCGACTATCATCACCCCAGAGGACTGGATAAATCTCTGATCCTTAAACTTTCAGATTGCAATTGGATAAGGGAACATAACAACCTCATCATAACCGGTCCTACCGGAACAGGAAAAACCTTTTTAGCCTGTGCCATTGCTCAAAAGGCATGCAGGGAAGGATATTCTACACAATACCTGCGTCTGAATAGATTGTTCCAGGATCTTGTTATTGCCAAAGGGGACGGCCGTTATTCTAAATTGCTTTCTTCATTTGCCAAAACCGATCTCTTGCTCTTTGACGATTTCGGCATAGCCAAACTGAATCAGGATCAGGCCCGCGACCTCTTGGAGATATTGGATGACCGACATGGCATTCGTTCAACTATCTTCACCAGCCAGTTCCCCATTGAGAAATGGCATGACCTTATCGGTGATCCAACTTTAGCAGATGCCATAATGGACAGGCTCGTACATAACGCTTACAAAATCAAATTGAAAGGAGATTCCATGAGAAAGAAAAATTCAAGATTGACTAATTAGGCAAAATAGTCTTTATCATTAATTAATCCCCGTCGCTTCGCTCCGACAGGTCGCCTGGGTGGCCGCTTTTCGGTGGAACGGGTGGCCGAATTCAGTGGAATACGCATAATAGTCAAGGTTGAGGAATCCAAATAAGATCTATGGATATTAATAGAAAAATCTATCAAACATATCATCTGGTCCGCTATAAAGAAAATTCTATAAACAGGTATGCGCAGGATTTTATAATAGAAGAACCCTTGCATATAATAGTGGAAGATAGGCCATATTCTGTCGTTATGCGGACTCCGGGTGATGAAATCGCACACGCAGCTGGTTTCTGTCTTTCAGAAGGACTGGTTGAATCCCCGAAGGATATAGTCTCGATAACTTTCCGCAGCGATATTGATGAAAACAGCATAACAGTAAGATTAACTGACAAGAGAAAGAAAATGGTTTCCGAATTGCTTGAGAGACATGGCTCATTCAGCAAGGCCAGTTGCGGTAGATGTGGAAGGGAGATGATAGAGGATTTAACCAATAATCTTAAATCATTTAATGAGGAATCGGAGATAACATATCAACAGGTCCTTGAGTGTGTTGAAAAATTTTTCCAGCATCAGGAATATTACACCCGAACACGGGGCACACATGCTGTCATGCTCTTTGATGCCAGACTTAATATCATTGTCAAGGCAGAAGATGTTGGACGTCATAACGCAATGGACAAGTCAATCGGATCTCTATTCCTGGGAAACAGGATATCCGATGTATATCTGGCAGTAATCTCGTCGAGGATAAGCCTTGAGCTAATACAGAAGGCCGCGCGTGCCGCAATTCCGATCCTGATAAGCATAGCGAATCCTACCTCAATGGCCGTGGAACTGGGATTAAAACTTAACATGACCCTGATATGTTTGGATAAGAAATCAGGCTTTATCGTACCATGCGGAGAGAAGCGGGTCAGATCCTCTAGTATATAATCATATACTCACATCGACATATCTTTTTCTTGACACTTAGTTATTATGTAGCTATATTGTAATCAAATTCTGCCGGACAACTATTTTTTTCATCAGTACTATAGATCTTTGAATTTGTCATTTCGAGGAGGATCAGCAACGAGAAATCTAAACAAATTTGAATTAATAAGATTTCTCCCTACGGTCGAAATGACAGCAAATCGATATTATTCAAGTCTCGAATAATTTTAAATTCAGTATTCAAGACTGACTAGCCCTTGAAGTCTTGGTATAAGCCTTTGCAGGCAATTTCGTCAGTAATTCGACATGTGAGGGCCTTTTTGAGTGTAGTGAATATGTCACCCGTGATTAATCAAAAGGCATGCCTCGGATTCAGGTGATTTAGAAGGGGAATAAAATGAGATATTCAGAGACAGGACTTAACCTGGAAATTGATCTATCACGAGGAAACGTCGAGAGGGTAGAAACTGACCCAAGATTAACCGAACTCCATCTGGGGGGTCTGGGTACTAACGCCAAGATATTATGGGACAGGGTTTCCCCTGAGACTGACCCCTTTTCTCCTGAGATCCCGCTGATGTTCAGCTCCGGTCTTTTAGTCGGTACGCCTGCTATTGGTGCCAATCGTACCATTATTACTTCCTATTCTCCTCAGACCTTGTTAATGGGATATTCAATGATGGGGGGATTCTGGGCGCCGGAATTGAAGTATGCCGGTTATGACAAGTTGATCTTTCAAGGTAGGTCGCCAAATCTGGTCTATATATGGATAAACAATGACAAGGTTGAGATACGCGATGCCGGTCATCTCCATGGTAAAGGAGCCGTTGAGACCCAGGAAATCATTCGAAAGGAGTTGAATCAGCCAAATGCCCAGGTCGCTGCCATAGGCCTGGCCGGTGAAAACAGGGTATATACGGCCTCCATCGAGCAGGGAAGATCCAGCGCCAGCAGACTCGGATTAGGCGCCGTTATGGGAGACAAAGGGATAAAGGCAATCGCTGTTCGAGGAACAAAGGATATAAATATAGCCAGGCCGGCTGAATTTTTAGAGCTATGCAACGAAGTTCTGAAATACATAAAATTCAGAAACGAGAATCCAATTCCTAATGTAATGACCATCTTACAGGGACTTGGAGCTACTCAAGAGATGCTGCATGTTGACGAGAAGTGGCATACGGAAAATTTCATGTGGGGGAATGCCCGCGTACGGAGAAGAGAGTTCTGGAACAAGGAAATCGAGGCAAGATGGAAAGAGGTCCAGGAAAGCATGCGGACACGGTTGATTAGCTGTTATAACTGTCCCATAAAATGCGGTGCAATAATATCCGTCCCGGGGCTCTCGACCTATATGATGAAATGCTTCTCTAAGCTTACCTATACCATGGCAGCCTTTGTAGATGACATAGATTTTGGTTTCAGGATCGCCCAACGGGCAACGGAGTATGGAGTGGACGGATTCTCAACTCCTCAAATAATGGCCTTCGCCTTTGAGCTTAAAGAGGCCGGCATATTGACCGACGCGGACTTTGAAGGATGCCCATCCGATAACGAGGGCAGATTCTACTGGCTGCTTGACCGGATCGTTCGGCGTGAAGGTATAGGAGATATCCTGGCCGATGGCACATATTGGGCAGCCCAGAAGATCGGTAAGGGCGCGGAGGAATATGCCCATAATAACATCAAGAAACATGAGCAGCTGCCCCTCAAGCTAGGGATGCTGAACCCGGTGTATTTCCTGATGTATGCCACAGGTGAGAAGGTAAACATCACCCAGATCGAGGGACAATTTCCCCAGGCGCCTTTCACGACAGTGGAGGAGAGAGAGGAATTTGTAAGGGATTGGATCCAGGTTCCTGATGAAAAGTTCAAGCAGATGGTCCTTGACTGGGAACTACGGGGGGAACGGTCAAATCCATATTACCCGACTGTTGACATGTCCGTTGACATTGTAGACTGGCAGGAGAAGATGCATTACATAGATGACGCCCTCGGTGTATGTGCCGGTTTGTCGTCATTCCCCTTGAAGCCCCCCTATCATATGCACAATTACCCGAAGTTCATCTCGGCAGCGACCGGTATCGATATGGATGAGGCTGGTCTAACGCAGATATATAACAGGAACCGAAATCTGATCAGGGCGATTAACGTAAGGAGAGGTCTTAGGAGGGCAGATGAGAAAACGCCTCAGGACCATTGGAAAAAGAGATTCCCCGAACTTGAAGAAAGGCTCTTGGACGCCTATTACAGATTTAAGGGATGGAATATGGACGGCATCCCTACGAAAGAGATCTTACAGGAATTGGATCTGACTTATGTTAGCGAAGACTTAATTCAGAGGGGCATCCTGACGGAATAATAGGGCTCTCCCTCAAAAAAATCTCTGTGGGAACAGATAAGAAATAGAGTGAACAGGCGGTAACCGTTATGGGTGAGAAAAAAAAGAAGATAGTCAAATCAATTAAAATCGATCTTGATAAGTGCAATGGCTGCCGGTCCTGCGAGGTAATATGCTCCGCGTTTCATGCTGCCCCCAGATATAGCAGTAATAATCCGGCGCGCTCTCGCATTCGGGTGATCCGTGAACCCATTAGAGACGTATATGTGCCTGTATACGCCGGTGAGTATACGGCGGCCGAGTGTATGGGTAGAGACAAATATGTGATTGACGGCAAGGAATATGACGAATGCGGTTTCTGCAGGGCCTCATGCCCATCCAGGGACGCATTCAAAGAACCGGATTCCGGTCTCCCCCTTAAATGCGATATGTGCGAAGATGAACCGCCACAGGAAAGGCCATTATGCGTGCAATGGTGCATTAATGATGCCCTGATCTACGAGGAAAGGGAGGAGGAAGTAGAAGAAGAAGTAAAGCCGGAAGACATAGAGATTGGATTGGAATCATTAGCAAATAGATACGGATTGCAGAAGATAATGGATACCATTGCCCGGATGTCGCAGAAGGGCTGAAACATCACGGCGAAAGTAGAGGATTAAAAAGATAGTGGAGACCGTAGCCCCTTTTAAAGAGATAATAGATGTCATCAAGGCGAATGGCGGAGAGGCGTTCAAAAGGTGCTTTCAATGCGGATTATGCGATGTTGTATGTCCATGGAACCGGGTCAGGACCTTCAGTATGCGCAAGATCGTCCGGGAGGCCACGTTTGGTCTGACCGAGATAGAAAGTGATGATATATGGCTCTGTACCACCTGCGGGAGATGCCCTCACTACTGCCCCAGGGACGTAAAACAGATTGAATCCGGAGTGGCGTTACGCAGGATCGCCACTGAATACGGGGTTTTTCCCGCCTCTGTTAAGCCGGTCCGCACCATAGTCGGGAGCCTTGCAGGCGAAGGCAACCCATTGAATGAGGAGCGAAAAAAGAGGGCAAACTGGGCTGAAGGTCTTTCCGTAAAACCGTTCGCCGAGGGGATGGAAATCCTGTATTTCCCGGGCTGTTATCCCTCCTATGACCCTCGATCAAAAAAGATAGCAAAGGCTACTGCCGCAATCCTTAACAAGGCAGGAGTGGATTTCGGGATACTGGGCGAAAAGGAGAACTGCTGTGGGGAAAGCATCCGCAAGACTGGCGATGAGCAACTATTCAAGCGCCTGGCAAGGGAAAACATCAAGGCCTTCATCGATAATGGGGTGAAGAAGATACTTGTTTCCTCCCCTCATTGCCTTCATACCTTCAAAAACGAGTATACCGAATTTAAGGTGAACTTTGAGGTGATCCATATCTCCCAGTTTTTATTCGAGCTTATTGATAATGGAAGGATCGAGTTCACCAAGAGATACGAAAAGAAGGTGACCTATCACGATCCATGTTACCTGGGCCGACATAACGGGATATTTAACGAACCCAGGGAGGTCTTAAATAAGGTTCCCGGCCTGGAATTGATAGAGATGTCCGATTATCGAATGGACAGCCTCTGTTGCGGTGGTGGAGGGGGAAGGGTCTGGATGGAGACCCAAAAGGGTCAGAGATTCTCCGATCTCAGGATAGAACAGGCTATCGGGGCCGGCGCTGAGATACTGGCCACCTTCTGCCCATACTGCATTACGATGTTTGAGGACAGCAGATTAACCCTGGAGGTTACTCAAAAGATAGAGATTAAGGATATCACGGAGATTATCCAGGAAGTGATTTAGTGAGTGCGATCAGCCTTCAGCCTCAGGCTTTCAGCAAAACCGGTCTTAAATAATTAGTTGTCTAACTTCTGATCGCTGACCGCTGAATGCTCCATCAGGATATATCCAATCTATAAATAGACACGATTTAGAAAACCGAAGAAATTAGATGAGGAAACATATAAGTGAAAAAAGGACAGAATAAACAAACCTGTAAAGGTCTCGAGGAAAGTAATTTCGGGGATGTAATGGTTGTTGGTGGGGGGATCAGCGGTATTCAGGCCTCTCTTGATCTTGCCTCTGCCGGTTTTAAGGTATACATGGTCGAAAAGGCACCAAGCATCGGGGGCCATATGGCCCAGCTCGACAAGACCTTTCCCACCAATGACTGCAGCATGTGAATACTCGCACCTAAACTGGTCGAGGTCGGCCGGCACCCCAACATAGATGTCCTCACCTATACTGAGGTTGTCAGTGTGGAAGGAAAAGCTGGTGACTTCAAGGTAACCCTGGTTAAAAAGCCCAGGCATATACTGGAGGACAGATGCACTGGTTGCACTACCTGCGTGGAATATTGTCCTGTCAAATACCCTGATCCATATAATCAGGAGATATCGCTGAATAAGGCCGTACATGTATACTTTTCACAAGCAATCCCCCTTATCACATACATTGATGAAAGCTGCCTCTACCTGAAAGAGAAGAAATGTAGTATCTGCGAGGCAGTATGTAAAAACGACGCCATAGATCTAAATCAGGAGCCGGAGAAGAAGGAGATAGACGTAGGGGCTATCATCCTCTCGCCCGGCCTTGAGCCATTTAATCCCAGGGTGAAGGAGGAATACCGCTATGGTGAGTTTACTAATGTGGTAACCAGTATCGACTATGAACGGCTCTTATGTTCCACCGGGCCATACCAGGGCGAGATACTGCGCGCCTCTGACATGAAGCATCCCCATAAGATAGCCTGGATCCAGTGTATCGGTTCCAGACGGGTCACACCTGGTGATAACAGCTATTGTTCGGCCGTATGCTGCACATACACCCAGAAACAGGTGATCCTGACAAAGGAACATGACGCAGGGGCGGAATGCGTGATATTCCATAATGATATCCGTTCATTTGGCAAGGATTTTGAACGATACTACCAAAGGACAGAAAAGCTCCCAGGGGTTCGGTTTATAAGAAGCTATATATCAATAGTAAAGGAGGACCCGAAAACCAGGAATGTAACCGTACGGTATTCTACGCTCGAGGAGGGTGTAAAAGAGGAAGAATTCGATATGGTGGTATTATCCGTCGGATTAAATCCTCCTGCTGGTGTCAAGGAGATTGCAGAAAAATACGGTATTGAACTCAGCCCCTATGATTTCTGTAAGCTCAATCCTGTCAACCCCATGGAGACAAACAGGCCTGGAATCTTCATAAGCGGGGGCTTCCAGGGCCCTATAGACATCCCAGAGTCGGTCTTTAGCGCCAGCGGGGCCGGCTCCCAGGTCGGCGAATTCCTTGACTACAGGCGAGGAAATCTTGCCAGAGAAAGGGTATATCCACCGGAAAGGGATGTCTCGCAAGAAGAGCCAAGGGTAGGGGTTTTTGTGTGTCATTGCGGCGCGAATATCGGAAGGATAGTAGATGTCCCCTCCACGGTTGAATATGCCTTAACCTTACCCAACGTGGTCTACGCACAGGAACAGTTGTTTTCATGTGCCACTAATTCGGCCAAAGAGATAACGGATATGATAAATGAAAAAGGGCTTAATCGAGTGGTTGTAGCTGCCTGCTCCCCAAGGACCCTTGAACCTCTGTTCCGGGATACCCTTCGGGAAGCGGGAATCAACCAATATTACTACGAGATGGCCAATATCAGGGAGCACAACTCCTGGGTCCACTCAAAAGAAAAGGAGGAAGCCACCGAAAAGGCCCGGGATATAATCCGTATGTCGGTAGCACGGGCGTGTCATTTGAAGCCATTACAGGAATTTGACCTGCCGGTCAACAGGGCGGCATTAGTAGTTGGCGGAGGTATAGCCGGTATGACTTCTGCCCTCTCCATAGCCAACCAAAATCATGAAGTCCATCTGGTGGAAAAGGATGCGGACCTGGGAGGGACAGCTCGAAGGATTCATACCATACTGGAGGGACTCGATGTCCAGGCCTATCTGCGAGACCTTATAAGAAGGATATACCAACACCCATCAGTACATGTGCATACAAATGCCACGATCACGGAGGCTACGGGTTATGTTGGGAATTTCCTAACCAAGGTACGGTCTGACCGAGGGGTCACAGAGATAAAACACGGCGCAACCGTCATCGCTATAGGCGCTGATCTATATAAACCTTCCGAATATCTGTATGGACAGGATGAAAGGGTTATGATCCACCTTGATCTGGAGGAGAGGATATTCAAAAGAGACGAAAATGTGATTAACGCGGAAACCCTGGTTATGATCCAATGCGTGGGCTGCAGAAATGAAGACAGGAATTACTGCAGCAGGATATGTTGCAGCGAGTCTATAAAGAACGCATTAAAGTTGAAAGAGATAAATCCGAATATGGATATCTATATCCTGTTTCGGGATATAAGGACATACGGATTCAAAGAGGACTATTACCGAGAGGCGTCCAATAAGGATGTCAAGTTCATCCGTTATGAACCGGAAGATTACCCGCAGGTGGAGCCCGGTAAGTCGGATGATGGCAGGCCCGTTCTGAAAGTTACATTGCCGGATTATATCTTGGGCAAGAAACTCACTATAGATGCCGATTTCATTGCTTTGGCCGCCGCTGTTATCCCCTCCGCATCAACTAGGGAAATAGCCAGCCTATTTAAGGTAACGTTGAGCCCGGATGGCTTCTTCAAGGAGGCACATGTCAAATTAAAACCTGTTGAGTTTGGTACAGACGGTGTTTATCTTTGCGGATTAGCACATTATCCCAAGTTCATACAGGAGACGATTAACCAGGCCTATGGGGCAGCAGGCCGGGTCTTAACTCTTCTTTCGCATGATACGGTCGTCGCATCCGGTTCTGTTTGCGAGGTGGACGAGAAGAGATGTATAGGTTGCGGTACGTGTATCTCCGCCTGTACGTATGGCGCCATAGATTTTCGTAATGCAAAACAGGGTAAAAAGGCTGTGGTTAATCCCGTCCTCTGTAAGGGGGATGGTCTCTGTAATTCAAGGTGCCCGACAGGGGCTATTTCACTAAAACACTTTACCGATGAAGAGCTCTTGAGTGAGATTGATGCGGCGGTTGGGGATGTGCAACTGGATGCTGGATACTAGATACTGGATTCTGGATACTAGATACTGGATGCTAGATGCAAGGATAACCGGAAGGCGGTCTTCCTTTATCCAGCATCAAGCATCAAA
>Ga0214474_1000553_pt1 | contig 18173 bp, 16 predicted proteins | sample RVTome_2_FD_187335 | JGI IMG/M metagenome (GOLD analysis project Ga0214474, IMG submission 187335) | Soil microbial communities from uranium-contaminated site in the Upper Colorado River Basin, Wyoming, United States - RVT95D214 HiSeq ...
GATTCATCGATAAGGCTTAACTATTCTAGCCTCGATTCGTACACACATGAGCTTCGAGCTAAATGTGGTGAGCAACACCCCGTTGACACCTTTGAACGACATCGACGAGGTCGCGATACTGTTCCTTAACCAGGTAGGATACTTCCCCAAGGGCTACGACCCCAAGACCGATGTGACCGATATCAGGGACAGCGTCCCGTACAAGCTCATGATGAACTACTTCCTCGAGAGGATGGACAAGGCGTGGGTGGTCGAAGACCTCGCTGTGGACCTAGGCACGACCAAGGCGACAATCTACAGACACATCAACAAGATGAAAGGGTTCGACATCCTTGAGGAGATGAACGTCGAGGACTCCGACGGGAAGGTCCGGAAGGGCTACCGTATCCGGTACGGGAACCTTGGCAAAGCCTGGAACTTCACGGAGGCCCACGTGCAGGTCGCGATGGAGAACTACCGTAAGACCATAGACCACATCCAAGATCTCGCGACGAAGAGAGGTGAGAAGCATGCCACAAAAAAGAGATGAAGCAGTCGTGTTGACACCGGGGTCGTTGTACAGGATCAAGAGCCTGGAGTCCAGGGACAAGCCGATGGAGACGGTCGGAATCTTCAAGGGCTATGCCGCTCTCGCGCATGATACCGCCCTCGTGATGGAGTTGGGCAGCGGGGAGGACAAGGGGAAGATGCGGCTCATACCTTCCCACATGATCATCTGCATCGACGTGCTGAAGGCCGAGAAGGAGAGACAGGAGAAGGAATCCGAGACCAACGCTGTCTATTTCGGCTGAACCTGGTGTTATGAAGGTACAGGTTGACGCCCTTCAGACGCGTATAATCGCGATCCTCAGGGACTGGTATCCCATCACCGTCGAGGAGCTGAAGGACGAACTCTCGCTCCCGAGCGGCGTGCTGGAGCGGTCGCTGAAGTCGCTCATGGTCAAGGGGGTGATCGCGCTTGAACCCCTTTCCGACAAGACGTACATCAGGCTGCTTGTGCCCGAGATGGTTGTTGAGACGAGCCCGTCCAAGAAGTCGAGGAAGTCGAAGAAGCACAGGGAACCTCCGCAGAAGGACGATTCATATATGTACACCTGAGCGCGCCTGTGCGCGTGCGATAGCATAATATCCAGAGGCGTTCGTTGGAGTCGGTGATGGATTATTACGACGAGCTGGTCCGAGCGATTGTCTTGGGCGACGTCTCCAGTAGGGACGACGCGCTTCGTCTGAAGCGGAAGCTCTGCAAGAAGTATCGGATCGCCCGCGTTCCCCCGAACTACGAGGTGCTCGAGCATGTCCCGGACGAGTACAGGGACATTGTAGAGCCCATACTGAAGAACAAGCCGATACGGACGCTGAGTGGGGTGGCGCCAGTTGCAGTCATGACGAGCCCTTATGATTGCCCGCACGGGAGATGCACATACTGTCCAGGAGGTGTCAGGACCAACACCCCGCAATCTTACACAGGTCAGGAGCCTGCCGCCCTGAGAGCGGGGATCTATGAGTACGACCCATACAAGCAGACCAAGAGCAGGCTCGAGCAGCTTCGGGCTATCGGTCACAGAACCGACAAGGTTGATCTCATCATCATGGGAGGCACGTTCACGTCTCGCCCTGTGGACTATCAGGATTGGTTCGTGAAACGGTGTTTTGACGGCATGAACGGGTCCGTATCTCCGGATCTCGAGAGCGCCCATTTCGCCAACGAGACTGCGAAAGCGAGATGTATCGGCCTGACAGTCGAGACGAGGCCAGATTGGTTCATGGAACGAGAGGTCGAGCACTCGATGCTGCTGGGCGCCACAAAGGTCGAGTTCGGCGTTCAAATCCTCGATGACAAGGTGCTGGACGGCGTCAAGCGTGGTCATCATGTCCAGGAAGTTGCGGATGCTACGATGCTTTCGAAGGATTCCGGCCTCAAGGTTGCCTATCACATGATGCCCGGACTCCCGGGCAGCAGCAAGGCGATGGACCTTGCCTCATTCAGGGCCATGATCGAGGACGAAAGGTTCAGGCCGGACATGCTAAAGATATATCCGACACTGGTCGTCAAGGGGACGGACCTGTATGACGCGTGGCAGAAAGGCGCATATGAGCCCATGTCCCTCGAGGACACTGTGGATCTCCTGGCCGAGGTCAAGTGCAGCATGCCGCCGTGGATACGGATCCTGAGAATACAGCGAGATATTCCAGTCAAGCTCATCGAGGCGGGCGTGAAGAAGAGCCACCTTCGAGAACTCGTGATGAAGGAGCTGAAGAATCGCGGCAGCTCATGCAGGTGCATCCGGTGCCGCGAGGTCGGGCACGTTCCGCCTGAGAAGGGCTCTCCGAAGGACTCTGAGGTGGAATTCAAAGAAGTACCCTATGCGGCCTCCGGAGGCAGGGAAGTGTTTCTCTCATACGAGGTGCCCGCGGTCGACTCCTTGATCGGTTACGCGAGACTGCGCTTCCCAGGAGAGAGCGGCAGGGAGGCTGCACTCGTCAGAGAACTGCATGTATATGGCCAGATGGTCCCGATAAGCCAAAGGGCGGAGACTGGTTGGCAGCACAGGGGTTTCGGCGAGAGGCTGTTGGCTTCATGCGAGGAGCGCGCCGGGAAGGCCGGCTTCTCCGAGCTGTGGGTCACGAGTGGTGTAGGAGCCAGGAACTACTACAGGCGTCTGGGCTACGAACGGAAGGGGCCATACATGGCGAAGCATACCGGCACGAGCTGATGTCCCGGTAGTTACCATTATATCAGAATATCAGTATCGGATAGCACTGGGAGGCAATCGGTGCCCTGTCTGAAGTGTGGGGGCAAGGTAGAGGATGGCGCTCTGATATGCAACAGATGCGCCGACGCTTCCTTTCAGGAACCCAAGTTCTTCCTCAACCCTGTCCTCCTAGGAACAAGCGCGTTCTCTAGGATGCGTTCCAAGGGTTCTGCAGCCTATATCCTCGGCCCCAACACGGGCTCCGACGTAATACATGTGCCATCGGCGGATCTTGTCAAGGCCGTCAGGGAAATGAACGTCCAGGAGCTGTCCCATGAAGAGGCCAAGCCGTTCTTCGAGAGATGCGACATATTGCTCGGGCATCTCGGAGTGTCCATCAAGTCCGAACTTCCAGACATGCTTCTGACTGAGGATGCCGTCGAGGGAATCTCAGTCATTGTCCAGAAGGTCAACGCTGCGGAGAAGATGTTCCCCCTGGAAGGCATGAGTGACCTCTACATACGCATGGGGGTCGTCTATTGGGCGGCCTCTCGGGGAATCCTCCTCAGGACCGCTTCCAGAGAATGGAGGGAGGGGAAGAGGAACTACCTGATATCCAGGGCCAAGGAGTTTCTGTCAAAGGTGGATCAGGGGGACGACCTGTATTCTATCGCCTCCAGGACAAAGGGCCTCATGTGCCTCGACGCAGGAGAATGGGCCGAGGCCGAGGAGTATCTAGCCATCGCGGTCAAGAGTTTCCCCAGCGACTTCAAGATCGGGGAGGGTCTGGCAAGAGCTCACCTCATGCTCGGCAACCAGATGGAAGCCCTATCCATAGTGGATGAGATGCTCACGATAACTGAGCGGGCCGAACTCTGGGTTCTCAAGGGGAAGATACTGAAGGATCTCGACCGACCGCGGGAGGCCGCCGACTGCTTCAGCAGAGCCATCTCGATCGACTCTAACTACTTGCCTGGCCATGATTCGTTCGTCGAGATACTGAGGGATATGGGGCGCCTCGAAGACGCAGCGATGGCCGAGAGCCAGCGGGCCCTTTCTCGAAGGCCGGAGCTGGAGAAGAAGCTGACGGAACTGATGTCGGAGTTCGAGAGGGTCGCTGACGAGGAGCGCCCTCCGGGTGCGAAACAACGCATCGAGAAGAAAGAGACGCCGAAACCGATGGAGTCGACTCCGAGGGTCGACCCGATAGATACCGCAAGGAAGGCCTTGGCGGCGAACGACTTCGACCTGGCCATTCAGAAGGTAAGAGAGATCCTGAGGTATAGTCCGGAGTCTAGGGACGCTACTCTGGTACTCATCGAAGCGCTGGTCTCCAAAGGTGATGTCAAGGAGGCCAGCGCCCTGGCGCACTCATTCTACGAGAAGAGCCACGGGGACCCGATGGCGTGGTACTGGCGCGGGGTCATCGCGGGAAAGGAGGGCAGGTGGGGTGCTGCGGTCCAGTACTTCAGCAAAGCTGTGACGCTTGACCCCAAAGCGCTGAACGCGTGGACCGCCATGGGGGAGGAGCTACTCGCTCACAACAAATCGCCCGGCGCGGATGAGAGCTTCACGCGAGCTCTTGAGCTCGACCCAGAGAACCCTCGCGCATGGTTCGGCAAGGGCAAGACGATGTACGTGATGAACAGGTGGGGGGCTGCAATCCAGTCTCTGGACAAGTACACGCTCCTCGTCCCGAAGGACCAAGAGGCGTGGAGGTTCAAGGCGGACATACTGTTCGAGAAAGAGAAGTTCAAGCGGGCGGTCGAAGCCTACGACAAGTATCTCGAACTCGCAGGAGACGAGTCTCATGCCCTCGGTCGGAAGGGGATCGCGTTGAATGCGATTGGCATGACCGGCGACGCGAAGAAGTGTCTCGAAGAAGCTGTGCGACTCGACCCTGAAAACAAGGAAGCTGAGAAGTGGCTGAAGGCTCTCACCGGGGGTGAAAGCTGATGGTCGAGATAGATAGGATCATCAGTGAGCGCTCGGACGAGAAGATCATAAAGGCGGTCAAGGAAATCTCAGACACCGACTTCACGAGGCTCGTCGAGACCGTCCTCGGCTATCTCGAGCTCAGGATTCAGAAGATGCACCCCAAAGGGAGCTTCGTCGTCCTCGAATCGGTTCATAGGCCAGATGGCAAGAAGTACGTGGTGTTCATTTCTCGAAGGGATGAGGCCGTCACAAAGACCGACGTCGAGAGCCTTGTCGATTACATGTCGAAGCTCCAGGCACCGACAGGCCTGATAATGACCACTTCGTCTTTTGAGAAAGAGGCGGTCCCGTTGGCGGAGAGCAGCAACGTTGGACTCGCCAACGGCGCGAAGCTCGTAGCGCTTCTGCGCAGATTCGACCTCGACAAGGACGTGGTCAGGGCAGCGGAGCTCAAGCAGGAGCGCACGAGGGTCGTCATCGCCCCGGGGACGGACAAGGAGCTACAGGACGCGATGTTGGCTGGGTATGAAGCCTTGTCCAGCAAGGATTTCATGAAGGCTCTGGACCTGTTCGACAAGGCCATCATGGTCAAGGAGGACTACGACCTGCCCTGGAGGCTCAAAGGCAACACCCTCGACGAGATGGGCTATCACGAGCAGGCCTTGGAATGCTATAGACGCGCGCTCGAATTGTATCCCGAAAACGATGAGACGTGGTTCTCGCTCGGCAGCTGCCTGTTCTCGCTTGGTCGGTACAACGAGGAGCTCCTCTGCTACGAACGCGCGCTGCAGTACAATCCAATGATGCAGAAATCCCTGATCAACAAGGGTTCCACGCTCCACAGGCTTGGGCGCTACAGGGAGGCGCTCGAGAACTACGACAAGGTCCTCAAGATCAACTACCGGCTTGAGAAAGTCCACAACAACAGAGGAGCTACGCTCCACAGCCTGGGCCAACTCAACGAAGCGCTCGGATCGTACAACCGCGCGATAGAGCTCAAGCACGACTACGTCGAGGCGTGGATGAACAAGGGCAGCCTCCTCTACGAGATGGCTAGGTATGGCGAGGCCCTCACCGCCTTCTCTGAGATGACTCGCATCAGGCCGGAGCTTCCGAAAGGGTGGTACCTCAGAGGGCTCGCGTCCAAGAAGACGGGCGATGTCACGAAGGCGAAGGCGAGCTTCGAGGCCGCGATCAGACTGGACCCAGACTACGTCGAGGCAAGGAGGGCCCTGGAGGACATCACGAAGAAGATAGCTGAGAAGTTCCCAGAGGTCCCTCGCATCGTGCATGACATATTCTCGTCCGAGGCCGCCAGACCTCCTCCTCCACCTCCCGTCGCTGGGGAGGGCCAACTGAGCGAGGACATGATCACAAGGGTCAGGGAGGAGAGGGTCGATGAGTTGGCGGAGGAACTCTACGGGGACAAGGCCGAGCTATTGTTCCTTTTTGGGAGGTTTGACGAAGCATTCGATTTCTTGGGCAAATCGCTCAGGCTGGAGGGTGAGGATGCTCCGCTGCTGACTGCCGCAGGCAACGTCCTCTGCGGCCTGGGCAAGTTCGAAGCTGCTGTGAAGACGTATCAGCACGCTCTGGAGACGACCCCAAACTACTTCCCCGCGGTCTTCAACCTACAGGCCGTCCTGGTCGAGCAGGGTGACCCTGAGGGCGCGGCGAAGGCGAGCGAAGCGCTGAGGCGGGTCAATGCCGGGTGGCAGGCGAGAACGTGCGCGTCTCTGGACGCGTTCGCGATCAAGGACTACAACCAAGCCTTGGAGGATGTGGCAGTGGCGCTGACGGTAGAAGACCTCTCAGCGCTGCAGAACTACAAGGGCTTGCTCAGACTGCAGCTGGGCGTCTTCGACGGAGCAGCTGGGATCTTCGAGAAGACCAAAGGCATGGCGCTGGATCCGTCTGAAGCCTACAACAACAGCGGGATAGTGTACATGAAGAAGGGCGATCTGGAGAAGGCCAGCGCTGAGTTCGACAGAGCGATAAGGGAGCACAGGAGCAATCACGCCGCGTGGAACAACAGGGGCTGTGTTCTGTACAAGCTCGAACGTCTCCGGGAGGCGGTCGCTTGTTTCGACGAGTCTTCGGTCATGCTGCCCACGACCGCCGCATACTCCAACAAAGGCTTCACGCAGCTTGCTTTGGACCAGCTCGAGGAGTCTCTGCAATGCTTCAACCAGGCGCTTCATGTCTTGGAATCAGCTGAGGCATACAACAACGAGGGGATAGTCCTCGAGCGTATGGAGAGGCACGAAGACGCAAAGGCAGCCTTCAAAGAGGCGCTAAGGCTCGCCCCCAACTTCAAGGACGCTCAGGGCAACCTGAAGAGAGTGACCGAACTAGCGGCCAAGGCACCCCCGAAACCCCCGTCGAAGAAGCCTGAGCCCTCCCCTCCGAGAGAGGAGATCGTCGGCGAGAAGGAGTCGACAGAGAAGACGCTGGCTGAGATGACGGAGAGCTTCCTCCAGGAGCGCAGGAAGACGGAGCTGGAGTCGATCTGCCAGGCGTTGGGAATCAGCTCTCGCGGGACTAGGGCGGAGCTGATCGCGAGAATTCTTAAGGCCAAGAGCCAGGCAGCCAGGAAGAGGAAGTGAAGGACAGAGCCCATGCTAGCGGCGATACATTTCTAGATAAACGCGCACGCCTGCAGCGCTACCCTATGTTCATGACGACGACGTCACGGACGGCCTTCATCTCGCTGAACGGGAGAACGAGCCTGCCCTGCGCGTCGGTCTTGAAGAGCCTCGGCTCCACATCCTCCGCGGGTATGACAAGAACGTTCTGAAGCGCGCCGGTCTTGGTGTCGAGCAAGAAGTTCTCAATCATTCCGAGTATCTGGCCATCGTTGGTCATTACAGTCTTTCCCTTCAGCTCGGTGATGAATTTCCGCATGTACATCCCATCTCCAACTACCTATAGTAGCTTAGGCCCAAATCCTCCTCGGTCTTCTTAGACATTACGGTCCTCATCATCTTGAACATCGTTTCGTAGAACTTCACGGCCTCCGCGCCTACGGACGGGTGCACAGTATCCAGTGCCGCTTCGAAGTGTTCCGCGGTGACCTTCGAGGCCATCTTGTTCTTCCTCAGGGCGACGAGTGCGGCCTCCCTGCAGAGGTTCTCGATATCGGCTCCCACAAAGCCTTCGGTCTTCTTCGCGAGCGCCTCGAGATCGACCTTGTCAAGCGGCATGCTCTTCGTGTGCACCTGGAGTATCTTCAGCCTGGTGGGCTCGTCTGGCACTGGTAGGAGCACCAGCTTGTCGAATCTCCCGGGCCTGAGTAGCGCGGGGTCTATGATGTCCGGCCTGTTAGTCGCCGCGATGACGAACACGTTTTCGAGGTCCTCTAGCCCGTCCATCGATGTCAGGAGCTGGTTCACGACCCTCTCGGTGGCTCCGGAATCGTAGTGGCTTCCTCTCTTTGGCGCAATGGAGTCGATCTCGTCAAGGAACACTATGGACGGCGAGACCTGTTTCGCCTTCTTGAATATCATGCGAACCGCTTTCTCGCTCTCTCCGACCCACTTCGACATTATCTCCGGGCCCTTGATCGAGATGAAGTTGGCCCTCGATTCGTTCGCGAGCGCGCGCGCTATCAGTGTCTTGCCTGTTCCGGGGGCTCCGAACAACAGCACGCCCCGGGGCGGGCGGATCCCCATCCGAATGTACGACTCTGGCTCCTCCATTGGCATCTCCACTGCCTCGTGGAGATCCTTCTTGACTTGCTCGAGACCCCCGACGTCTGCCCATGTGACCGTTGGTACCTCGACAAAGACCTCGCGCATGGCGCTCGGCTCAATCTCCCTAAGGGCATCTGCGAAGTCTTGAGCAGTCACCCTCATGCGCTCGAGGATCTCGGCCGGTATGGGCTTCCCCAGGTCGATCTCAGGAAGGTGTCTTCTCAGTGATTTCATCGCGGCCTCCCTCGCAAGGGCAGCGACATCCGCACCCACGAACCCGTGGGTGATCTTCGCGATGTGATCGAGGCTCACATTCTCTTCGAGGGGCATCCCTCTCGTATGGATCTGAAGTATCTCCTGCCTTCCCTGCACGGTCGGAACGCCGATCTCTATCTCTCTGTCGAACCTGCCTGGCCTTCTGAGCGCCGGGTCGATCGCTTCCTCTCTGTTCGTCGCCCCGATAACGATCAGGTTGCCTCTGGCGGTCAATCCGTCCATTAGGGTCAGGAGCTGCGCGACGACCCGCCTCTCGACCTCTCCATGGACCTCATCCCGCTTGGGTGCGATCGAATCAAGCTCGTCGATGAAGATGACTGAGGGCGAGTTCTTCTCAGCCTCCGTGAACATCTCCCTTAGGCGTTCCTCGCTCTGACCGTAGAACTTGGACATTATCTCGGGACCTTGGATCGCGTAGAAGTTGGCGCCAGCTTCGTTCGCTACTGCTCTTGCGATGAGAGTCTTGCCGGTCCCGGGCGGACCGTACAGCAGAACCCCCTTAGGTGGATCTATGCCGAGACGGGAAAACACCTCGGGGTGCTTCAGAGGCAACTCGATCATCTCCCTGATCCTCTGCAGCTCCTCTTCGAGCCCTCCGATATCCTCATATGTGACGGAAGGCCGTTCCAGCTTCTCTACCTCGACCGGTTCTGTCTTCACGGACAGGTCCGTAAGCTCGGTTACCTGCACAATCCCCTGGGGATGGGTCGAGACGACAACGAACGGCAGGAATCCGCCCATGAGCGCGATGTTCGGGATGATTATTTCGTCGCCCTTCACAACCGCCCTGTTCACAAGACCCTTCTTGAAGAGTCCCTCGACGCCTTGGCCGAATCTGACTCTCTTCCCTTGAGGTATCTTCGGCGCGACCACAACCTTCTGTGCTGTCTGCGCCTCGGCCTTGGACACGGTGACCTTCTCACCTATTGATACACCTGCGTTGCCCCTGATCATTCCGTCTATTCTGATGATCGATTGTCCCTCGTCCTCGTGCGCGGCCCTGAAAACCTTCGCGGCAGTGCGCTTCTTGCCGACGATCTCGATTATTTCGCCAACATCAGCGTTAAGGGTCTTCCTGGTCTGAGTGTCGATCCGCGCTCTTCCCAAGCCGACCTCGGATTGGTGGTGCGCACGGGCCACTTTCAGGGTGACCCCCTCGGGCTGCTTCTTGGCGCTCATCCCGGGCCAAATCCTCTGCTTGCTCCAAAAAGGTTTGGGCAGGGTCTCTCGGTCTAGGCATCTACCGGAAAAGCGTCGTTTATTGGCCCTCGATTGCCCCCGAAATCTCGACGCTCGGAAATGGACATCGAAAAGGTCTCAATATTCGAAAAATCCGACACGTCTGGCTACCCCTCTGGGGCATCATGGGTATCACAGAAAGCCTTAAACCCGATTTCCGCATACAAAAGCACAGCGAGGCTATAGGATGTACGAGGTACGATTCCATGGCCGCGGCGGTCAAGGCGCGGTCATGGCGGCACAAGCACTCGCGAGCGCTGCCTACATCGAAGGCGGCTATGCGACCGCGTTCCCCTTTTTCGGAGCTGAGAGGCGTGGCGCACCCGTGCTCGCGTTCACTAGGATTGATAAGAAGAGGATCTACAGGAAGACTCAGGTCTTGGAACCCGACTTCGTCGTCGTTCTAGACGAGACACTCCTCGACACGATCAACGTCGTCGAAGGCCTGAAGAAGGGCGGAATGGTCATCGTCAACTCTGCGAAGAAGCCTGAGAAACTCGATGTGGGTATCGATGTCAAGTTGGCAACGGTCGACGCGACGACGATTGCGCTCGAGGTGCTGAAGCAGCCCTCCACGAACTCCGCCATCCTCGGCGCCATAGCCAAGGCCACGGGCCTTGTGAAGATCGAGTCTGTCGAGAAGGGGATAATGCAGGTGTTCGGGGACAGGTTGGGTCCCGCAGTCGGCGAGCGAAACGCCAAGGCCGCTAGGGTCGCATTCGAGAAGACCATTGTGGGTGAGACCCACGGGCACAGGAAGCTCCAGACTGCGAAGAAGTGGCTGCCGGACGTGAAGGATATGCCGATCGGGGCCGCCGCAATACCACTCATGACGGAGGCCGGACTGGTAGGTCCCGGTTCGTTCGTCGAGAACAAGACGGGCAGCTGGAAGGTGTTCCACCCGGAGTACGACAAGGAGAAGTGCACCATGTGCAACTTCTGTTGGTTCTACTGTCCAGAGGGATGCATCTACAGGAGACCTGACAGGATGGAATTCGATATGGACTACTGCAAGGGCTGCGGGATATGCGCCAACGAGTGCCCCGCGGATGCCATCAAGATGGTGAGGTGAACAGGGATGCCAAAGAAGGTCGTAACAGGTAACTACGCAGCAGCGTACGGAGCGATGAGGTCGAAAGTGGCATTCGTCGCGGCGTATCCGATCACCCCGCAGACTTTCATCGTTGAACACATATCAGAATTCGTCAACAATGGCGAGATGCCTTGCGAGTACGTGGAGGTAGAGAGCGAGCACTCGGCGCTCAGCGCGACTGTCGCTGCCAGCGCCACGGGCGTCCGGACATTCACGGCGACGTCCTCCCAGGGGCTTGCGCTCATGCACGAGATCCTGCCAACGGCTTCCGGCATGAGACTTCCGGTTGTAATGGCTGTCGTCAATAGAGCAATTGCTGCCCCCATCAACATCTGGGTCGAGCACAACGATATTATGCCGGAGCGTGACTCCGGATGGCTCCAGGTGTTCTGTGACAACAACCAAGAGGTGCTGGACATGGTCCTTCAGGCGTTCAAGATAGCCGAGGACAAGAGAGTCGCACTGCCGATGGTGGTCAACCTCGATGCGTTCATACTGTCGCATACGGTTGAGCCCGTCGACCTGATGGAGCCCGCGGAGGCCGACAAGTTCGTCCCCAAGTACACGCCCCCGAGTCCGTTCCTGGACCCGGGCAACCCTGTAGCTCTTGGGACGCTGGTACCCCCGGAGTATCTCCAGGAGAGCAGATGGCAAGTCGACGAGGCCATGAGAAAGGCCCCCAAGGTGATCGAAGAGGTCAACGCCGCCTTTGCGAAGCAGTTCGGGAGGAACTGGGGCGGGATGACAGAGAACTACATGACCGATGACGCAGACGTTGTTCTGGTCGCCATGGGCTCGGCTCACGCGACAGCCCATGAAGTCGTCGATGAATACAGGGGTAAGGGCAAGAAGGTCGGCCTTGTCAAGCTGAGGTTCTGGCGGCCGTATCCCACAGAGCAGATCAGGAAGATAGTTTCGAAGGCGAAGGCGGTCGGCGTATACGACCGCGCGGTCTCGTTCGGAGTCGGAGGGCCATCCTTCATAGAGCTCAGGAACGCGGCCTATGGTCTCTGCGTCCCCACCATCGATTTCATAGGCGGTCTGGGCGGACGAGACCTGTCGCTAGCGGACGTGAGGCTGATGTTCGACAGACTGCTTGAGACGGCCAAGACGGGCACGGTCAAGCGAGAATTCGTTTGGATCAACACAAGAGGGGTGGAGCCATGAAGCTCAAGGAAATGCCAGATGAGGAACTCTTCACCAGAGGACACACGGCTTGCGCTGGATGCGGGGGCGCGATAGCTGTCCGCAACCTCATGAAGATACTGGGGCCAAACACAGTGGTTCAGAACCCTGCATGTTGCATGCTGGTCTTCGGGGGCACATATCCGTGGGTCGCGTGGAAGGTGCCATACCAGGATGTTGCGTTCGAGAACACAGGGGCTTGCGCGACGGGCACCAAGAGGGCCCTCAAGGCGAGGGGCAAGGACGACACGATCGTCCTGGGGATTGCTGGAGACGGAGGAACCGCTGACATAGGGATCCAGGCGCTCTCCGCCGCGGCCGAGAGGAATGAGGACATCCTGTACGTGATGTACGACAACGAAGCATACATGAACACCGGCATACAGAGGTCCGGCAGCACTCCGTTCGGGGCGTGGACGACCACGACGCCGGTCGGCAAGGTTAAGGCGGGCAAGACCAACTTCAAGAAGGACATGCCTCAGATCATGATCGCCCACAACGTCCCTTATGTTGCGACCACATCAGTTGGGCACATCCAGGACTTCATCAACAAGTTCGAGAAGGCCAAGAAGATCAAGGGGTTCAGGTACATCCAGGTGTTCGCCCCGTGCCCGACCGGTTGGAGGCACGACACTGCGAAGACCATCGAGATCACGAAGCTGGCGGTGGAGACCGGCATGTGGACCCTTTACGAATGCGAGAACGGCAAGTTCACCATCAACAGGAAGCCCAAGTTCACTCCGGTCGAGGATTACCTGAAGCTTCAGGGCAGGTTCAGGCACATGAAGCCCGAGGACATCGCGAAGCTCCAGGAATGGGTCAAGAAGAAATGGGAGAACGACGAGAAGGTCGCCCAGGCGAGAGCCTGAGGCGTGGATCCGGGCTCAGAGCACTTTCCGCATCTCGGTCTGCTTCATAGTGACCTTGAAATCGAACATGTCCAGCATGCGCAATGTCGCTTCGTCTTCATTGACGTTGTAGAGCGCAGTCTTGAATGCGCCCATGTCGTGTAGCCTGCTGAGAGCGAATTTGGCGAGCGATGTGCCAATGCCTCTTCTCCTCTTCTCGGGTTCGACCCCGAGGAATGGGATGAACCCGCTGGTGTCGATGGCTCGGACCATCACGAAACCCCCGTCCACCTTGAACGTCTCCGAGCCCTTGGAAGACTGGACGACAGCTTCCGTCTTCCTCCTCTGCCAGCAGGTGTCTGCATAGCACCTCGAATGGATCGGGAGCACCTCGCTCAACGTCGCGGGCTTCGGCTCGGTTCCGAAGCCTTGGTATTTCGATGGGATGCCTTCCGCGCTCAGATACTTCCTCGTCGGCTGGTAGCCGAGATGTCTGTACAGTTTCTCAGCTCTCGTGTTCCCATCTATGACCTCGAGGGAGACCTCGCGCACGCCCTCCGCACCGAGCTCGCGCTCCGCCTCGTTCATCAGCCTCGTCCCGATTCCCTGGCCTCGGTACTCCCTCAGGATCCCGATTCCCCCTATCCAGCCCTCTCGGCCGTCCGCGACCGGGTTGACGTATCCGACGACACGGCTCCCGTCAAGAGCTAGGAGGACGTTCCTCAGGTCGCCCCCGACCGAGCTCACGAAATCGAGGAAGAACTGCTTGGACGAGCGTATCCTGATGATGTAGTCCTCAAAGATCTCGTTCTGGGCGTCTATGAGGGCATCCAGCTGGCCAGGCTGCATGTGCTCGATTCGAACTTCTTCAGAGTGCTGCTCCATCCAAGACCCTTCTAGACGGCCTCCGGCTTCATGTGAGGGAACAGGATGACCTCTTTGATAGATTGAGAGTTCGTGAGTATCATCGTGAACCTGTCAATTCCGATCCCTAGCCCGCCAGTCGGGGGCATCCCACACTCGAGTGCCTGGACATAGTCTTTGTCTATAGGGTGGGCCTCCTCGTCTCCCTCCGCCTTCAGCCGCTCCTGTTCGATGAACCTCTGCTCCTGCTCCGCAGGATCGTTGAGTTCGGAGTACGCATTAGCGAACTCCCAGCCGTTGATGAACAGCTCGAACCGCTCCACTAGCTCGGGGTTCCCCCTCTTCTTCTTTGCGAGGGGTGAGACCTCTATCGGGTGGTCTATCACGAACACCGGATTGATCAGCTGGGGCTGCACCTTCTGGTCGAACACCTCAGTCACGATGTTGCCTATCGAATCGCAGTCTTCCGCGTCTCGGACGCCCAGCTGCATCGCCGCATCCTTCGCGTCGCCGAGAACCTTGAGGTTAGCTATGTCCAGCCCGGTGTACTTCAGGATGGCGTCATGCATGCTGATGCGCGGCCACGGTTTCGCGAAGTCCAATACCTTGTCTCCGTACGGTATCTTGTCTGTTCCGCAGATGCGGATCGCCGTATCGTACATCAGCGACTCTGTCAGATCCATGATGTCGTTGTAGTCAGCGTAGGCCTCGTAGAGTTCCATCGATGTGTACTCAGGATAGTGTTGCGCGTCGATATCCTCGTTCCTGAAGTTGTGACCAATCTCGTACACCTTCTCGAGCTCCCCGACGATGCACCTCTTCAGGTAGAGCTCTGTCGCGATCCTGAGGTAGAGGTCCATATCGAGCGCGTTGTGATGGGTCTTGAACGGCCTCGCGAGTGCGCCTCCGTATATCGGTTGTAGTATGGGAGTCTCGACTTCGATGAATCCCCTTTTGTTGAGCCACTCGCGGAAGAACGCGACTATCCGGCTCCTCTTGATGAAGACATCCTTGACCTCTTTGTTCATGATGAGGTCGAGGTGCCTCTTTCTGTATCGATTCTCGACGTCCTGTAACCCATGGAATGTATCCGGGAACGGCTCCAGCGCCTTCGAGAGCACCTCGAAGTCTTTGATGGCAACGGTGATTTCGCCCATCTTCGTCCTGAACACGACTCCCTTGATGCCGACGACATCTCCTCTGTCGAGTCCCTTGAAGATGTCGAACTTGTCCTTTCCGAGCTCGTCTAGCTTGAAGTAGACTTGGATTTTGCCCTCTCTGTCCTGCAGGTCCGCGAAGCCCGCCTTTCCGTGGAGCCTCAGGCCCATGATCCTTCCGGCCGTGGAGACCTCCTTTGGACTCCTCTCGGCTCCAGCACCGGCGAACTCTGACTTGATCTGAGATGAATCGTGGGTCCTGACGAACCTGTACTTCTCGAACGGGTTCAGACCCCTCGCCTGGAGCTCTTTCAGCTTCTGCTTCCTTACTGCTCTCAGGTCGCTCTCCTCTTCCGGCATCTCTAATCTCCCCTTGGGGCGTTTCGTGTCTGCATTTCGGCCTGCCTACTTAAACGTAGGCGGCCGGCGCACGTCCCTAGTTCATACATTCTAGCATTCACTCTGCTCACCATCGAATCTCGGTCGGAACCGGCTAACAAATGCCAGCTCCGCTAGCTCTTCACCTTCAGCTTGTCGGAGGCCGCCTCTGTAATCGCCTGAAGCAGCTCCTCTATTCTGAAGGGTTTCAGGAGGAACCCTTTGGCTCCCGCTGCCAGTGCCTCCTTCTCTATGTGGAGATCCGCGCTTCCGAAGAAAATCGTGGCACTCGGGTCCATTTTGAGGATCTCCTGCGTGGCGCTCACGCCATCCTTCACAGGCATCCTTTGGTCCATGATAATGATTACGGGTTTCTCGCTCATCTCTTTGTATTTACGGACCGCTTCCTCACCATCGGACGCGATCCCCACAACAGTATGTCCATTCGCTTCGAGGATATCCCTATAGAGGTCTACGATGAACTTCTCGTCATCGACAAGGAAGATTGTAACTATGTGAAGCCCTCCTGAGATGCCGCGAACGGGCGTTCTGGTTGCTCTATGCCCAGAAGATCACGCGGAAGATTCTTCCCGCGGGAGCCAGACTGGGTGATGAAAATGCTCTTGCAAATTATTTAATGATTTTGATATTGACATTTCGCCTTGATTTCAGTGCTTGGTCCCGCCTTGCGGTGCATAAACGTTTAAATAGTCAATCCTTTAATAGGTGCCCAGAGACCCATGCCAAAGCAGAAGAAGGGCGAAGGATTCCATTCCGCGGCTGGCCTCATTCGATATTTCGACTCTGAGGACGACAAAGCGCTCAAGATACCGCCGTGGTTCGTTGCCGCACTCTGTATTGTGGTTTCTGCGGTAGTTTTGATTGCCGGCACCCTGTATCCGACTTAGGTCTTCTAGTCATGCTTGGGCAGGGCTACTTTGAATACGGCCCCTTTCGTGTGATCCCCGGGGATCCGGTCCTCGACCCATATCCTGCCTTTGTAGAATTGAACCAAGGTCTTGGCAATGTGCAGGCCCAATCCGCTGCTGCTCCTCGGCGCACCCCCTTTCGAGAACCTCTTGAAAATGACTTCCTTCATATCGTCCGGGACGCCGGGGCCGCGGTCCGCCACTGAAACGGTCCACATGGGCCTCTTGTCTTCCAGTTCCTCCTCAACCGCGACCTCAATCACGACGGATTCGTGTGAGTCGAACTTAATCGCATTTGTGAACAGATTGAGGAAGATGTCTTTCGCGAGGCTGTTCATCACCGACATCTTCTTCTCATCGTCGTCGTGGAGGGCCAGTCTGACCTGTCTGTTTGGAGTCGAGCTCTTCGCTTCGGAGAATGCCTCTTTCACCGTTCCAACAACATCCATCGGCCTGAGGTCCTTGTCGCCTGAGGATTCGACCTTCGCGTAGATCTTCACGTTCGAGACTAGCTTCGTTAGATTCCACAGCTGGTCCAGGGCCTTGACCATGCTCTTTCTGGTAGGTTCGGGAACGCCCTTGCGAGAAAGCCCCAGCTCTATGAAGCCGCTCACTGCCTGAGTGTAGTTGTTGATGTCATGACCTATCAGGTCCAGGAGAAGCTCGACCTTCTTCCTGTCGTCATCGAGCTGTTGGTACAATTGGGCGTTCTGGATTGCTATGGCTGCGAGATCGGAAAAGAGCCCAATGGCCCGGAGTTTCTCTTCGTCGGGTACCTTCTGGTCGAGAGGCTCTTCTATCTCCAGATACCCGAGAAGAGAGCCATCCCTCTCATACATTAGGAAATCAATGAAGTCGCACTCGTGCCATTCGTCAGGAGAAGCCCTTGGCAGATCCACCTTCTCCGGGTGCAGGAAGAACAGCCAGTCGATCTCTTCAGGCTCCCAGCCCTCTCGAGGCACATAGTAAGTGTTCCTGCCGATTCTGAACTCCTCTTTCAGGTCCTTGTCCATCCGGGCCTGTGTGTATTTGACCTGGAGGACTTTCAGAGTCGTCTCCGGGTCGAAGCCGTGCGCCGCCCTGACGCAGAACAGACCAGTCTCCTTGTCCAGGATCCCGAGGGTCACAATCTTGAGCCCGAAGGTCTCGCTCACCGCTTTGACGACCTTGGACAGTAGCGAATCCAAATCGCTGCCGGCATACAGGAAGTCAGATGTGATATCAAGTAAGCTTGCCAACGCTGCGTTAGCCGGGACGCCGGTTTGAGGCTCTGCGCTCTGATTCTCCATTTTGCTCGCCAGGGCCACATTCGGGGTGCCAAATCCGATCCGAACTCGACCCTAATACACCCAGACGGTTGAGTATTTATCAAGGTATTGAGTTCGATATCATTGCTGATAATGACGCATGGCATCTCAGCCAGTAAGGCCAGCGAGGGCACCAAAACCCATAAATACAATCCCTCCCTTCATCAATTTGCTCGAGGCGCAAGAACATGGCAAAGCTTTCGGTCGTGTCTGATTGCCTTCACGGGTGATTCAACCCGGACCTGCCAGTGCGCCAGATCGAGTCTTTTGAGAGTTCGTGTGTCAGGCGTGGCCTTCCCCAGTGGACGGTTTCCGACGCGCGGGCCCAGTGAGGTGTTAGCATGACTTCAGTGAGAATCGCCATCCCCAACAAGGGCAGGCTGAACCAGAGCGCAATCAGGCTGATGAACAAGATAGGGTTTCCCGTGCCGGACGCCACCAATCGTACTCTTCTGGCGGAGTTCAGCAAGGGCAGGTACCAGGTGCTACTGGCGCGGGCCCAGGACATCCCGGAGTTTGTCGAGATGGGAGCAGCTGACATGGGCATAACGGGGCTGGACCTGATCTCCGAGTC
>Ga0214474_1000556_pt1 | contig 18041 bp, 18 predicted proteins | sample RVTome_2_FD_187335 | JGI IMG/M metagenome (GOLD analysis project Ga0214474, IMG submission 187335) | Soil microbial communities from uranium-contaminated site in the Upper Colorado River Basin, Wyoming, United States - RVT95D214 HiSeq ...
GCTCTTCGGGGTCGTGCTCGCGATCTACGTGAGCTTCAACCCCTTCTTCACAGACAGGTTGCCTTCCGCCCTCTTCCAAGTGTTCTCCTTGCTCACCAGTGCCGCATTCATGCTGTCCCTCATGATCCTGCCCTGGTTCATCTGCAAGTAACTCGGTGCGAACATACGAGGTCAGGCTAAGGAGTTTACGCTGTACAGAGGGATACGGGCGAGGGTGCTCCAGAGTTACTTCGCGATCGGGACGATAGTGCTCCTGGTGAGGATCTCAATCACGAGGATCGGGCTCGCGACGTTCCTAGAGGGATTGACGTCGTTCCTGTTCGTGCTCCTTCTCTCCTCAATCCTGTGCACATTCGTTTACTTCAACTACTTCGAGAACGAACTGGCGGACGATATCGTCACTGGCTTCGAGAGGGGAAATGCCAGGGACGGATGGGAAGAACCGTCCGGGTAATTCTCGCGGTCTCTGCCGAGCTCCTATTGCGGGTCGGCTGACCATGGTGGCGAACGCTGGCTAGCGATTGGAGGAACGGTGAATGCCTATTCCTTGGCCGCCCGCTTGACGATATCTCCCAGCTTGCTCGAGATCCCACTATCCAGTCTCATGGGGTGATGGTTCTTGAGTATCCAGTCCGCTTTTTCCTTGGCAAGTGTCAGGTCATCCTTCTTGCCCATCAGCTCCCACTGCTCGAAGGGCTCGCTCGTGAAGAAGGATTGGTAGAATTGCCTTGCCTCCATCATGGTCGCCCTCTCACCTAGGAAGCTGCCCTTCTTCTTGCCCAAACCGAGGATCCCGACCTCCTTGATCATGTCGAGGTGCAAGGTGTCTCTGTTCACCTGTAACTCGCGACCACAGGCTAGCGCTCTCCCAACAATCTCGTTGTCGAGTATCATCTGTTCGTACGAAAGCACCGTCGAGCAGTCGAGCATGCCGATGCCATTGTTGATCTCCTGCCCGATGAAAACACCCGCTATAGCCATCGAGCTGTTCTCGAGCGCGCTCTGGGGACCTGGAGTTTTCGCGTTCGAGCCTATCCCGCCGCATGCGGAGGGAAGGTGGACATACTTCGCCATCTCGTGAGCGAACACGCAGAGCATGAGGGCCTCCGCAGAGCCAAGCCTGATTGCTCCTGTCCTTGGGTCCATGTTGGACAGAACAGAGCCATAGATCGTGGGCGCGCCAGGCGAGTGCGCTTGCATGGCCGCCGCTAGAGCGAGGGTCTCCGCATGATTCACGACGAGGTCGCCTGGGATGGTCGCAGGACCGCTGACGCCCATCATGGCCATGCCGGTGATGTGTACGGGCACTTGGTTCTCCGCCCAGACCATTGCGGCATCGGTCGCGTTGCCGTCCAGGGTCAGAGGAGACATCGTGCACACCATCGCCGAAATGATGTGTCTTTTCTTGAGCTCCTCGACCCCGCCAACTATCTCAGAGGCCATCTTCACTTGGAGAGAGGCCTCCTGCGGAGTTGTCGTGGATTCGCTCTCGACGTGCTTCCTCGTTGTGTCAAAAGCCTCTTTGATCGCCGAAACAACATGGATCTTCTCCGGGATATCGGAAGGGACCACCATAGGCTCGTAGATGCTGCAGTAGGGGAGATAGTCTCCGATGACCGCAGTGTTTTTGATATCCTGCATCACGGAGAGCCGCCTCGTACGCGACTTCTGATCCCATACCGCTATGCCGCACCCATCCGTCGTGTAGTAGCAGTGCCTGCCGTCGACAGGCAGGTCGAACTCCTTCTCGCGACCTGCGAGCACGATCTTGCCGGGTGCCTTCGAGATGAGCGATTTGGTCAGATCGGATGGGAATTTCACTATGCCCGTCTTCTCGTCGACAGCAGCACCGGCCTTACTCAGAGAATGGCGCGCGACCTTGCTGTGTATGCGGACCCCGACTGAGGCCATCACGTCTAGGGCGGCCTCATGAATCGATTTCTTGTCCTGCTCCTTCAGTATCTGCACTGGCTCTCTAACTCTGAATGTGTCTGCAAATGCCGCCATGGTTGCATCTCCTGACCCCTTCCTCCTGGTCAATCACTAAAGGGGCATTCGCCGGACCTAGAAAAGGCTTTCCGAGACCTTCCGAGGAGAGGGGAAGTGGCTCGATTTCGGCGCGCGAGCTACGAGGGATGCTCAGACAAAAGACGAGAATCGAGTTTGAGGCGACGAGTCCCTTAATGAGAACGCGTCGCGCCAATCCTTACTGCGGTGCGCCTACGCTTTCTGGCCTTGTCTCCTCATCCGAACGAGAGACAGTCCCAGAGCCATCGCCCCGATCCAAATCAGGAACAACGCAACCATTGCTGGCCCGTTCCCGGGGTACATGTCGCTGAGAAACCAAATCGCGCCCAGGAGCACTAGGGTTGCGCCCCAGAAGACGTAGTAAGATTTTACGCCCAGGCCCGAGCCCCGTGCCCCTTCAACAGGCCGCATCACGAGGCCTATCGCCGCCCAGAAGCCGCCCGCGAGTATGAGCATGAGAGGGATGAATAGCCACCAGTCTCCTTGCACCCATGCGACCAGCAGCGACACTGCGACCGCTATCGCCATGAATCCCATGGTCAGGCCTTCGTAACCGCTCGATCTTGATTGCGCCATGTGTCCACTTCCAACTCCACAGAAGCGAATTTGGGGGTAATGCCTTTTTCTATGGCTTTCCAGCCCACAAGCCAGGCGCTGCAAAGAAACATAGGGAGGGAAGGACAATTCCGGTACGGATGTCGGGGCACCCCTCGGACCCTGACGACAGTGTGGAACATGCCTTCAGAGACCTTTCCTCCAGAGCTGATCAAGAGACGATTGTGGCTGGAATACCAGTATGCCAGCAGCAACCCGTCCAACCCAATCGACTGCATACACGATCTGATCAATAAGCTCGCGGATACTGCAGTTGACCGGCACAAGTTCCTGCAGGATGTTGCAGACACGATGTGTGGACGGCTCTGCATCCATGAGGTCACAATAGGCCTGAAGGACCCGAACGACGGCGTCTACAGGTACGAGGTAATGGCCGGCCTAGAGGACTCTGAGTGGGAAGCGCACAAGAAGCTCTCATACACGCTGGACCAATTCGACAACCCCTCGCTGTACAAGTACAAGCAGATCAGCAAGTACACCCGACTCTTTCTCGCCGAGGACAACCCGTACCAGGCTGGCGAGGAGGAGACATACAGCAAGCCCTTGATGCTCCAGTCTTCGCGCAAATCTCTCGAAGACACCATTGAGGGCGATTACCTCGACATATACATCTACGGCAAGGATGACGAGCTCAAGGGCTGGATAGAGATATCCGGCATGAAGAACGGCAAGTTCCCTAGCTCTGAGACGATCAAGGTCGTCGAACTCTTGGCCTCCGTTATTGGGGCGGTGCTATCGTACCCTGCGCCGAAGGCAGGTTAAGTGTTTCTGTCATGCTGGGGGAAATGGCTTAGTGCTCATCGTCGATACCCCGCCTGGAAGTGGCCATCTCAAGGTCATGCTGCACGACCAGCCTACGCCTCGTCGACGCAAGTGAGTGCCGCCTGACGATACGCCACTCGATTGCGTGCTGTACATGTTCAAGAAAGAAGAGGTTCTACCTGTTGTCGACGCAGCCGATGTTGCGAGGAAACTCAAGCTCGACTACTCGCGAGGCATAAAGGACCAGAACGAGAAAGCCGTCGAGGCTGTCAACGAACTCTGGGCACGGATCTGGCAACCGGAAGTCGACATGAGAACCCTAGCGAAAGAGACCTGCGAAATGATATGCAAGCGCTTCGGAATCGCCAGCGCGGGGATCGCGCTAAGAAGCCCTATCGATGGACTCTATAGGTACGAGGCCGTCGTGGGGCTCTCGGAAGAGTCCTCGGCCTCCTTCATGAAAATCTGCTACAACAAGGAGCAGCTCCTGGACCCGACCGTCTACAAGAGCTACGAGATCAGCAAGTACTCCAAACTATTCCTTGGGGAGGACCATCCATATGCCGTGGGGGAAGAGTCCACATACGTGCACCCTGGACTCATAGGCATCAAGAGGAGGGCGCTAACCGACAGCCTGGAGGCAGACTACATAGATACCTTCATCCCCGACGAATCAGGCGAGATTGCCGGGTACATTGAAATCACTGGGACGAGGCTCAGGAAGCTTCCAGACACAACGACCATCAAGTGGATGGAACACATTGCGTTCATGCTGGGAGCGGCCATGCGATTGAGGGCCTCGACCCCAAAGGAGACTCAGCGAACTCAGTGACCGAAACCTGCCCCGGGGCCTGTCACTCCAACCTTTTGACTTATCTATCAGCATGACCATGACGATTCCCGAACTCGGGGAGTGAACATCCATGCCCAAGATAGTGATCATATACGATTCGAGGACTGGCAACACCGAGAAGATGGCTCTCGCGGTGGCCAAGGGTGCGAAGAAAGTCAAGGATACAAGTGTCGTGGTCAAGACTGTCGAGAGGGCGAGACTACAGGACTTGCTCGACGCAGACGGCATCATACTAGGATCCCCGACGTACTACGGAGACATGTCCGGCAAGCTGAAGGAGTTCATCGACACTTCAAACAAGATCCACGGGAAGCTGAAGGGCAAAGCCGGAGGAGCTTTCACGAGCTCCGGAGGTACCGCGTGCGGAGCCGAAACCACCCTCCTATCAATGCTGCATGCGCTGCTTATCCATGGAATGGTCGTCCAGGGAAGGTACGATGACAAGCACTTCGGAGCGGCGGCTATAGAGTCCCCGAAGAAGGAAGAAGAGATGCATTGCATGGAGCTAGGTCAGCGCGTCGCAGCGCTGGCACACGTCCTGAAGGGCTAGTCCCAGGCAGGTTGAGAAGCGCTGCTAAGACGACAGAGACTTAGTCTTAGAACGATGATACGAGGATAGTTCAGAATGCCAAGCAGTACGATCAGCTTGCATTGGAGGGAGATGAATGTACTGACCTCGGTCAAGAAGTCCGTCGCTGTCTCCCTCGTCATGGATATCGTGAACTACCTGGTCGAGCTGCCGTTTGTGGCTGTGGGCGCCCTCTGGATCATCTGCTTCCCACTGATGTACTTCGCGCTGTACGGAGACCTAGTGCAGTCCGCAGGCACTCTCGCGGGGATGACGCTCACATTTCTGATGTTCCTGATGGTGTTCATGGCCATCGTCGTCTCTGCTTGCCTTGTTGTCTCATACATTGCGCACTTCGTAACGAGAGCTAGATGGCGCAAGTTTGATAGCAGGAGTTGAGGCTCAACCCTCCCAGAGCCGATTCTGTCTCACCATTGGCACACTAGTTGAGGGCGACTCTTATGGAATATCGCAAGTTCGGTAGAATCGACTGGAAACCGTCCGCGCTCGGGTTCGGATGTATGCGCTTGCCGACCAAGGACGGGAAGCCCATGAGCAGCAGGATACACGAGGGAAAGGCCGCAAGGATGATACGGTACGCGATAGACCGCGGAGTCAACTACATCGACACGGCATACCCCTATCACGGCGGCAAGAGCGAGGCCTTCGTCGGCAAAGTCCTCAGGGATGGCTACAGGGAACGGGTGATGCTCGCGACGAAGTCGCCCGTCTGGCTCATCAAGAAATCCAAGGATTTCGACATGTATTTGGATGAGCAGCTCCAGAGGCTTCGCACGGATCAGATCGATTTCTATTTGTTCCATGCACTCAACAAGAAGGCGTGGGACAACGTCGTCGTCAAGCGCGGTCTCTTGGACAGGGCGGAGAAGGCCCGAGACCGTAACAAGATAGTGAACCTCGGCTTCTCATTCCACGACAACTTCGCCGCCTTCAAGAAGATAGTCGATGGCCATGACGGATGGGACTTCTGCCAGATACAGTACAACTACATGGACACCGAGAACCAAGCTGGAACCAAGGGGCTCAAGTACGCAGCCTCCAAGGGCTTGGGCGTGGTCGTGATGGAACCTCTGCTCGGCGGGAGGCTCGCGAATCCCCCCAGGACCATCCTGGAAATCATCAGGAGTGACCGGAAGAAGCGCGCTCCAGCAGACATGGCACTCCAGTGGATTTGGAACCAGCCTGAAGTATCCCTGGTCCTGAGCGGGATGAACACCCTCGGTCAGGTCAGAGGCAACGTCAAGTCCGCGAGCGCTTCCGGAGTCGGGTCATTTGGGACCGTTGACCTGAGGCTCATAGATCGCATCAAGAAGAAGTACAGGGAGATGGTGCCCATACCATGCACCGAATGCTCGTACTGCATGCCCTGTCCGAACGGCGTTGACATCCCCAGGAACTTCGAGATCTACAATAACGGCTACATCCACGAGGATATGCGGACTGCGAGGAACACTTACGAACGGTTCGTGCCTAAGAAGGAGCGCGCGAGCGCATGCGTGCAATGCAAGAGATGCGAGCGTAAATGTCCACAGAAGATCACGATAAGCGAATGGATGCCCAAGGTCCATGCAGTCCTGGGAGAGGGATGAGCGCACATGCCGTCATCCTCAATATCAAGTTCTTTATGACCTGACGGACATCCGGGGTCAGCTCAGGGGGAGGACGATTTCGTGAAGACTAGAGCACTCTACGGAGCATTGGCGCTTGCGACCGCATTCGTCTTGGCGGGGCCGCTGTTCTGCGGACAACTTGCAACAGATGCGAGTGCCGCAAGACCGGCCGGATACAACTTGTACTTCGGCGACCTGCACACGCATACCGGGTACTCCGACGCATACGAAGATAGCACCCCATGGGATGCATATGAGGCTGCTATCGATGCTGGAGCCGACTTCATGGCTGTGACAGACCACATAGCGATCTGGCACGACTATGAGGCATGGGTAGCGGACCCGGAAGAGTGGCAGGACATACTGGCAGCGGCGGACCATTTCACATCAAGGAAGTTCGTGGCGATGGCGGGCTATGAGGCATGGCTGCTCGGAAACCTTGGGGAGATCAACGTGTACAACACGCGGGAGCTTCCCCCACATGAGCCGCAAGGATATCGACAAGACAGGCTTCCCAATTTCTATGACTGGCTCGCTGAACAGCCGGGCGCGATCGGCCAATTCAACCATCCGCTCTATGTAAGCGACAATTTCGAGGATTTCAGCCACTACACCGAGACCAGGGACATTGGCATGAATATCCTCGAAGTGTACAATGACGAGTACACCGAGGACAGCTACATCATGGCGTTGGACGCGGGCTGGCACGTGATGCCGTCCGCCAATTCGGACACGCACTACTCGGACTGGATCGCCGGCCACGAGATGAGAACCGTACTTCTTGCGGGGAGCCTCACTGCGGAGAACCTATACGCTGCAATGAGTGCTTGCCGAGGCTACGCGACCCTGGACAAGAACCTCGAGATCACCTACACGCTGAACGGAGAGGTCATGGGGTCCACCCTCCCGACGAGAACCTCGACAGCCACAGCCACGGTCCACATAGAGGATCCTGACGGAACCGCGACCGATGCCATAACACTCATCGAGATAGTCTCCGACGGAGGCCTGGTCGTAGCTAGCATGTCTGCCGACAGCACAACAGTGGACTGGACGGTGGAGCTGGACTCATCGAATGCGAGCTACTTCTACCTGCGAGTGACAACCGCGTCGGCTTTGTCAGGAGGAGAAGGAGTCACCGCCTGGACGGCTCCGGTGTGGACGGGACGGTAGACGCCGTGCGTTAAGCATCCTCGCGCCGAGAACAATCGAGTCTGATCAGTTAACGAAAGGCTGAGGCAGAACATGGCAGACTCTTTAGGCCAAATCATAGCTCGAATGATACTGGCCTTGGTCATAGTGCTAGCGATCATGATCTCGGGAATGAAGATTGTGCAGCCCAACGAGAGAGGGATCTACACAAGGTTCGGCAAGTTTGTTGGAGTCTTGTCCCCCGGGCTCAACTTAGTGACGCCCCTCGTAAGCCAAGTCACAAGGATCGACATGAGCTCCAAGACTTACACTCACAACGCTAGAGACATGATCACGAACGACCGGGAACGCGTCACCTTGAGCTTGAGAATCGACATGGCCGTGAAAGACCCCGTGAAGGTGTTCGCAGCGGTCACTAGCCACAAAGACATCATCATCTCCCAGGCCGACGCAGAGCTGAGGACGGCCGTCGCTGGAATTAGGAAGGACGAAGTGCTGTCCAAGCTCAACAGCATCGGCAGTCAGGTCAGGCAACGATTGAAGGAGACCGGATCCGCTTAAGGAGTCGATGTCGGCTTGGTCAGTGTATTCCCGTGAACTTCCCCAGACAATGGCCCCAGACGCGATGCAGACCGCACTGGTCCAACCCGCGGTCGAGCGAGTGATACTATCCCGACATTCGTCAGAGTCTATCCAGCCGTTCTCGGTCGTCCTCGGATATCTCGGGATTGCCCCTGACCGTTCCTTCGGACTTTGACGCGGAGTACAATACGTATGCCAGAATTGGATCTAAGAATGCGGCAACTATCCATTCGGGCGTAGAACCTTTCACCGTCCAACCATCCTTAGAGAAGGATATGGAAGCCACCATAGCGCCCAGCCAAAGGAGAAGAAGGACAACTATCATGATACCCACCGTCGGGTCATCGAGACCAAAGACGAAGGAGAGGACTAACGCACCGATCAACGAGAAGAGGGCCAATCCCGCAGTCAGAAGACATATCCTTCGTTTCGTTCGTTGCTCCATGGAACTCACCTCACTGCAATAGTAGGGCTGACCTCGTTATTTACGGATTCCTGAGGCTATCCGGGGTATCCGCAAGCCATTCAATGGACGAGATCACGAATGGGGAGACTTGAGATGCTTCGAGAGGTGGATGTGGCGCTACATGGATACAAGGACGAGCAGCATCGCAGAGAAGATGGCCAGGGCTAGCAGTCTCAGGAACAGGTCCATTGAACTGTATCTGTCCAGATCGCCTCCCCATCTGCCGATACGCTGATAGTAGTGAAGAGGCAGTTTCGGAGGAATAGCACCGCCTGGCATACTGATCAGCCACAACAAGGTGGGCTTCATCACATATCGGTTTCGACGGAATGCCCGGGCGTGGACCACACGCTGATGCAGTCTACTGAACTCCGCTTGAGGCGCGGAAGACCTCGACAGAAGTCTTACGGATGCTCTCTGCGGAGCAGCGGGTCAAAGGTGTGTCATCCTTTGTGGCACGTACCCTGAAATCAATACTGACGTCGTATGATTCCGCGGCAATGTTTATGCTAGATGAGCGGCAATCAGAGCGCCATGACATCGAAAGGAGTAGCTCTATTGGCCCTCGGGGTTGCAGCTTTAGTGATTCTCGGGGGAGCGGGGGCGTATCTACTCACACGAGAAGATGCCGCAACTGGCAGGATAGTCATCCATGTCAAGGACGCACCTGCCGATTGGACGAACATAAATGTCACATTCTCCATCGTCAAGATACACCAGGCCGGAGTCGATGATGACAACGACACCGACGATAACGAAACGAACGACAACGACTCAGACGACAATGAGACCGGAGAGGACGACAGTGGATGGCACATTCTGACATTCGAGGAGCAGACTCTGGACCTCAAGGCGCTCGTGAACGTCTCAGCGTTGCTCGCATCGGGCAATGTCTCAGCTGGTAAATACACGCAGATCCGCATCGTCGTGGAGAGCGTCACAGGGACGATGGTAAACGGGACGCAGGTGGAGTTCAAGGTGCCCTCAGGGATGTTGAAGATCAACAAGCCATTCACAATCTCAGAGGACGAGACCACTGAGCTGACCGTGGACATAGACCTGTCGAAATCGATAGTCGAGAACTCGAACGGATGGACCTTCAAGCCCGTTCTGGGCTCGATCGTCGAGGGCTGATTGCGCTTCCGCGGAAATCTAGCAAACCACAACTCGCAGCATTGGTCTTATCCGAGATCGTGCTGCGATCACTCAGTTTTTTGAATCCAAATTGCACCAATCGCTACCTCCTCACCGCAGAGCATCGTCGATTTGGGCGGACTTACAGCCGAGAACACGCTCAGAACCCACCAGAAAGGGACGTGTGAACCGGATTCTTGGTCGTTGGCGAGCATGGGCCCCGATGAGAATGAGTTCCCTTTCAAGGAACCCAAGATGGCAAAATTCTGGGAAGAGCTTATGGTAGTGTAAAACATCTACTCTAAATATAGGGACTTGCCAGGCGGTGACAATTCTGACTTCGCAGGCGCGGGACTCACTCCCGCAGTGGCAGACAGAGATGCTAGAGAGGACCCTTGAGGCACGCAGGTCCATGCACATGTGCAGTTTCTTCAAGAACGAGCAGGACCAGTCCTCTCAGGCCGTCCCCTTCGTCCTATCCGGCCTGAACACGCACCAGAGGTGCGTGTACATCCTCGACAGGAGCAACCGGGACGATGTCATGGACAGCGTTGCCCGGACAAAGGAGATCAGGGATAGGATCGAGTCCGGCCAGTTGCTTTTCCTCACATCACAGGAGACCTACCTCAAGAACGGCAAGTTCGAGCAGAAGCGCATGCTGTCTCTGATTGCGAACGCACACAAGGAAGCCCTGGCGGACGGGTATTCGGGATCGGTCATAACCGGGGAAATGACCTGGTTCAACAATAGTGGGACTCAACCAGACAACCTTCTCGAGTACGAGGCGAGGATCAACGACCTATACCCGGGGATAGAAGCGAACCTCTTGTGTCAATATGATGAATCTGGCCTGGACCCAGGGCTCATGATGGACGTGATCAGAACTCACCCAAAGGTCATCCTGGGAGGCATGCTCTGTTCCAATCCGTACTACATTCCTCCGGAGGATTACATGTCCGTCAGGGCTGGCAAGGTACCTTGGGGTGTCTACGAGCGGGCTAGCGGGGACATCCTCAGAAGGGCAAGGCTCAACCTCTTCAGACAGGAAGAGAGGGCCGTGCTCAAGAAGACCGGGCGCAAGCTGCAAGTCCTGAGCGATGTCGCCTTGAACGACATGGAGAGCCAATTGGCAGTCACACAGTTCTATGCCGAGCTCGCCCTGGACATGTGCGAGGAGCAGAAGATGCGGGAGTACATCACTGACTTGGTCAGGAACTGCGAGCTGATGCAGAAACAGCTGAAGTTCGCTTCGCAGAGCCAGGAGGTCGGCGAGGACGACCCCGAGTGGCAGGGACTCGAGGCGGTTGTCTGGAGCGCTGCCAAGAGCCTCGGGCTTGAGCGGCTCAAGTTCAACGGTTCTCTTGCGGGGTGGCAACTTCACGCCGACTCCATGCTGGAGACTGCCTTCAGGGGGATGCTCGAGTTCCTCGGAAAGGGCGGAGAGGTAAGAGTATCCTCGAAGGAGACCGAGGAAGGACTCGTCATCGAGCTGTCGTCGGATAGGAGGGGCATTCCTGAGGACAGGAAGGACGGAGTCTTTGACAGGGGCTACAGGGACGGCGAGCGCACATGGTACGAACTCTCCCTGGCGAAGACTGTGCTCGAGGCTTCGGGATGCTCGGTCAGAGAGACAGGGGATCAGGCGAAGAGCGTCAGGTTCGAGATCCTGGTCCCTAAGGCAAGGTACGGGCATCCACAGTAGCACAGCTGTTGTGCGTGCAGCGCGACATCCGAGACGAGCTGCCGATACTTGTGAGAGGCCGATTGAATCACGACGCACCCGGCCCTGGGCGAGGGCCAATGCATTACTATGCGCATCGACCCAATTGTGGGGATTCGTTATCGAAAGTGATAGAATCCCGCGCATACTGGCGCGATATGGTTCACCGAAATGTTATTAGTCCACTTGCCGCGTCTATGTCACGCTAAAGGTGCGACTTGTTTGAGGGGAGCTACGTCGAGGAAGAAGGGGGGTAAGAGGTCTAGGAAGACCAAGGGCGAGCACGGTCCTCAACGGGCAGCGCACTCCGCAGCCCTTGATTCTCTCGAGATTGAGCTGAGGAGAGCTGCCAAGAAGCGTCGGAAGAACGCTTCGGCGAGGAGATCAGAGTCGCCCGAAGTACCGCAGAACCACATTGAATGGCGCCTTTCCATGCTTGAGGGTGTTCTCAGCGCGGAGCAGAGAGCCCGCGCGCAGCCGACTCTGAGCACTGCGGAGACGATACTCCCGATTGATGACGGCGCGAAGGGACGGGAGCACAAGAAGACGGAGAACAGACATGTCGCTGCGGAGGAACCTGCACGCACGGAGAGAACCGTGCACGAGCACAACAAAGAGTATCTCGTGTCTTTCAACTCCATGACGGACAGGCTCGCTACCGAGATAATCAGGAGACAGAGCCTTGAGGAGCGCATAGTGCAGCTCGAGGACATGATAAGGTCGCTGCTCGAGAAGACCGAGAACGGCGCTATCGACATCGTCCCCTCCGAAATGGAGACCGTCCAGCCTGAGCCCATACAGGTGCAGGTTCAACAGAAGAAAGTGGTCAAGGACGATTTCACGCCCCAGAAGGTCCGCTCGGGCACACCGAGGCTTGACGACCTGCTCCTGGGTGGCATCCCCTTCGGTTCGAACGTGCTCGTCTACGGCCCGCCGTTCACAGGCAAAGAGCTGCTCGTGGACTCGTTCATAGCGGAGGGTGTTAAGTGGGGCACTCCAGTGCTCTGGGTACTGACAGACAGATCCCCCCGAGACATCAGAAACGAGATGAAGGCCGTGTTCCCGGAGTACGAGGACGCTGAGAAGCTGGGCATGATCAGATACATCGATGCGTACTCCCGAGCCGTCGGGAACGACGCCGTTGAGCCCTTCACAGACTATGTCGATTCGCCAACGGATTTCGAAGCCATCCATCGGCTCGTTGAGAGAAGCGCGAAGGAGTTCAAGAAAGAGCACGACTACTACAGGATGGCGATACGTGGGCTGTCGACCCTGATCGCTTACTCGGATTCGAGATCTGTGTTCAAGTTTCTCAATTCGTTCGTAGGGAAGAGGAAGAGGGACAAGGCGGTCACCCTGTTTACAATAGCGAAAGGGGTGCACACAGACCACGATATCCAAATGATCAGTTCCCTGATGGACGGTGTGATCGAATTGAAGCTCGAAAACCACGAGACTTACATGAGCATCAAAGGCGTCTGCGACGTCAGGTCCAGGGCGTATGTCAGATATGCGCTCTCAAAGACGGGTATGGAGATCGGCTCGTTCTCGTTGGACCACATAAGATGACGAGCTCTCGGCCCTTATCATAACATCCTCGAACATGACAGAATCATTATAGGCACATCTGTATCTAACACATAGCTGCGCTAGAAGGAGGTGAACGAGGAATGGCAGATGAGAAGAAGGCCGAGGAGAAGGGCAAAGTCGAAGGAGCTGCCGAGAAGACAGGCGAGGTCGTCGGGACCGGCGTCAGGAAAGGCTTCGGGGCGTTGAAGGCATTCGGTAAAGGAGCAAAGGACGCGGTCACTGACAAAGACAAGAAGAAGGAGTGAATGACCGCTCCTGAACCTCGTTTCGAGGATGATATCACTTAAACCCAATTCGTCTCGGGCCTGAAGAGAAGCAGGCCCGAGCGGACAACAGCTCTATCCCCCTAGCAAGCGAATCTGCACAGCAGATGCGCCAGCAGAGAAGAATCTCGAGGAAGCGACCATGGAGAGACCAGAGGCCCCCGTCAGAAGGCTCCCAAAGGATGTCGAGCTATCTCCAAAGGCCGCCCCGTCAGCGGACCTTCTGGACATCATCACGTCGATCCTCAGGGTGGAGCCGCTGGAACCGCTCTTCGACAAGATACTGAACACCGTCGCCCGCAATTTCAACATCAAGGGCATGAGCCTGGGCATGCTCGATGAGTCCACGGGCCTGTACGCCCACAAAGCGAGCTATGGGTACGCGCCTGACGTGGTCAAGAAGATCAAGAACGTTGCGTACACGTACGACCGCATGAAGTCGGACCTGAGGGATGAGTTCCGCATATCGCGCAACTGCTACTATGTCAGGGTCGAGGACATCTCGATGGCATACGACGACGACTTCCTCTTCATCATGCGGCCTGAAAGGTTGAAGGACCCAAGAAGTTCACCGGACGAGTGGCACGAGCTGGACTACATCGACTTCGTCATGACGGACAAGAACGGAAGGTGGATCGGGTGGCTAGAGATAACAGATCCGGGCGATGGAAAGGTCCCTTCCAAGGACGTCATCGACAAGATCGAGATCCTCGCCGATCTTGCAGGAGTGGCGATCGAGAACTCGAAGATGTACCAGGAAGCCGTGGACTCGATGAACGAGTCGAAACACTACGTCGATCTCATCACCCACGAACTGAACAACATGGTCCGGCCACTTGAGCATTTGGCGAAGGAGCTGAAAGGTGTTCCCGAGCTCGACCCCAAAGCGATGGAGATCGTGCTCAACATCGCAGCAGTCACCAGGTCCATGAGGGGGATGATCGAGACCGTCAAGCGTTACTCTGACGTCAGACACTCGAAATCGGTGACCTTGAGACCGCACGATCTCAGAGAAGTGATCAGGAGGACTTCTGAGGCGGCCAAGAGGGAGATAACGCAGAAGCAGTTCGAGGTCAATTTCACCCGCCCTCCGAACGAATGCAGGGTAATGGCGGACGAACTCATCAATGACATGTTCATGAACATCTTCCTTGACTCCGCACGACGGACAGGTGGACACTATGTCACCGTCGACGTCAGCGTCAACGAATTGCACGATGTGTACACGGTCTCTATCGATGATCGAGGCTCTACGATCCCCGATGAGATACGAGAGAGGGTATTCTCCGACGCCAACTTCGGGATAGGTAACCTCAAGATCAACGACGTTGGGCTCTCGCTGGCTGCTCTCGTGGCAAAGCGATATGACGGCATCGTCTCCGTGAGGGACCGACACCCAGGATCGGACGCAGCGGGCATGAGTTTCGAGATATCCCTGCCCAAAGCGAAGTAGCGTCCCCCCATGCGCGCTTGTTCTGGACAAAGCTCATATTGACAGTAGCGATTCCTCATCACGATGTCAGAAGCACCCGTGAAGTGTTCTTCGTGTGGAGCAGACAACCCGGGTACATCGGCGGTGTGCAGGTTCTGCGGCCATTCTCTCAGGATGCAGAGCAACAGCCCGAACGCTTGCCCTGCCTGTGGTTGGGATGCCGAGAAAGGAGCTGTAGTCTGCCCTTCCTGTGGCTCCATGATACCTCACGATCAAACGCAAGCAGCGGAGGCTGCCAAGGTTGAGGAGTGCGAACACTGGTCAGAGTTGCCCACGCATTCCGTGAGAACCGCGAAGGTGGGCGTGGGTGGCATCCTCATTCTCCTCGCTGGTTTCCTCGGGATAGCCCATGCACTCCTCTCAGTCCTCCCAGGCACCGGGGAGGACATTCTCGCCACGTACGGATCCGTGATACCCGAGGGGGATGCCCTGAACGACATACTGGACACATACGGGTTCTATGCCGGCATGATGTTGCTGTTCGGTGTCCTTGCGGTCGCTCTCAGCCTATTTGCGTTCAACCGAAGCAGGTACGACGTGGCCCTGGCAGGCGGAGTGTTCGGGATTCTGGCGATAGGCTTCCTGTTCGGAGCTTTCTTCGGTCTTATCGGCCTCTTGTTGGTGGCCACATCAAAGCGAGAGTTCATTCCGGAATGCAGATGAGGTCCCTACGGATTCAATGCTCCGGCGCTGGAAATCGCCATCGCATGATCTGACCTCCATGTTCTTCAGCAAGAAGGAATCAATTTCCGCCCCGACGTGGTTCATCCCAGATATAAGCGGATCGAGGATCGTAGATGTGTTGCCCTTTTCCATCCGATGGCTGCTTTTGACGGCGAATGCTCTCATCAATGGCTTCCTCCGAGCAAGAGACAACATGCTCTTTAGTTCTCGCTTCCCCGAAGACTTCCAAGTAGGAAACATAAACGAAAAACAGAAAAACCAATGGGAAGGGGTTTGACCTGATCTACTCCTCAGGCTTGACCACATACATCGGCCTCATCATCTCGTTGTCCTCGTGGTCGAGTATGTGGCAGTGCCAGACGTAACCTGGACCTACAGTCGCGTCGAACGAGTATTCTGGGCTCCCATCGTTCGGAGCGAACTTGACGAGTATCGTCGTCACCTCTCCAGGATTCATCTGGACCGTATCCTTCCAGCCTTTCTCCCACGAGTTGGCCGACTTGGCCATACCGCTGAGGTAAGGAGTTGGGCTGAGTTCCTGAGGCACGCCGCCCATGAATGGAGGCATCCCGTCGCCCATCATACTCAGGTCGGCGTTCAGCATCATCCAATCGGTGTTGTACGTCTCAGTGTCCATCCTCTGCCTGCTCAAGAGTTGGAACTGCGTGAGGTGCAGGTGGATGGGATGTGTGTCCGCCGTGGGGTTGACAATGACCCACTTCTCGACCGTGCCAAGGGTGGGAGTCTCGCTCACATCCTCGTGCCACTTCTGGCCGTTCAGGAGTATCTCTAGCGGTCCCTCTGGGCCCATTACCTCCGTCAGCACCAGGATCCTCGTCTTGTCGACAGGCCCCGTGATAGATGGGAACCCAGCTGCCAGAGTCGGGTTCAATATAGGCGGCAGCACGCGGGGGACGAACCCCGGGTCGCCGGTCACAGTGAACTGGATCAGTTGGCCGACGGTCCCTCCGAAGACCGGATCGCCGGTCGGGAACGGCGTTCTCGCGTTGTTCAGCAGCACGACCTTGGTCCCTGGAGCAAGGTTCGAGAAGTCTACCAGGATAACGTACCTCTCTCCCGGAGCTATGGTCAGCTTGCTGACAGTGGCTGCGGACCTGAGGTATCCACCATCGGTCGCTATGACCTTGAAGGGCATCCCGTTCGAGAACGCAACAGTGTAGAACCTGGCGTTCGAACCGTCCAGTAGCCGGAACATGTACTGTCCCTTGTCCACGTCCATATTGGGCCAGACTTTTCCGTTCACCATGATCGTGTTCCCGAAGAACTCCGGCATCCAGTATGGGTGCACATCGACATTGAGGCCGACCGTGTCAAACCACAAAGAGCCGTCTGTGTTGAATGTCCTGTCCTGGAAAACCAGCGGCATCTCGTACTCGCCCGATGGGAGCAAGGACGCGACCGGGTCTGCCGGGTCTCTGAGCATGTAGAAGCCAGCGAGGCCCGACATCACGTTGGTCCTCGTGACGCCCAATGCGTGGTCGTGGTACCACAGAGTTGTCGGAAGCTGCTCGTTGGGGTACTCGTACACCGCGGCGTTGGCCTCAGTTGTCTCGGGGTCCAGCGTTGAGTAGCCAGCGCCGTGGTCTCCGTCCGCTGTCCACCATGCCTCAGGCCCTCCGTCCGATGTGGATTGAACCTCGCCACCGTGCAGGTGAGTAACTAGAGGAACATTCGACTGCGCATCTGGGTATCCCTCAGGGTATGGCTCGAACGGGGCCATCGGCATCTCCAAGTCGTTCGGGTTGGCCCAGTGCAGAGTCGGATCCACGGGGAACTGATGGTCTCCCTCGATTGTATTGACCCACTTGACGTAGTTGGTCACGTACCTCGTTGCCTCGAATGAGGCTCCAGGTGAGTTCATTATGTAGCCGAGGCCTGCGCCCGTTAGGGCGTCCTTAGCGTTCCCTGCATAGCCCCAGACAGGGGTCTTGGGGTAGCCATCAGGCAACAGCTGTTGCTCGAAACTGCGCATCGAGATCGTGTAGTCCTGAGATACTAGATTTCCCTCGTCGTCGTAGACCTCGCTGTCGGGGACCCACACAGGTGGGGGACCTTCGAGCTGGTTAACCCATTTCGGTATGGACGTGGGGTTGATTGTACCAGGCGGGATCACAATCGGCGGGTCCGCTCCCGAAATAGGAGCGAAAGGCAGCACAAGTGCCAATAGAGTGAGAGGGACGAGCGCCATTTGTAGAACGCCCCTCCTTGCCCTACTCTTTTTCAGAGTTCGCACGTAGCGCACGTGCGTGATAGCCGTGCTGCTAGAACGCAGATTCTTCGTAATGCATGCTCTGGAATTCATTTCTTCTTCCTCCCTTTTCCTTGCCAGATAGCAGTTGAAACTGCTATTCCGTGCCCTTAACACTGTCATATCGTATGTCGAATCAACCGAACTGGTTCGGCCTGAGCAGAAATGCACTACTCCTGGGACCAATCGAGCAGAAAGCCAACTTCAGGTCTATGAAATGATGTCGATTCCT
>Ga0214474_1000557_pt1 | contig 18014 bp, 19 predicted proteins | sample RVTome_2_FD_187335 | JGI IMG/M metagenome (GOLD analysis project Ga0214474, IMG submission 187335) | Soil microbial communities from uranium-contaminated site in the Upper Colorado River Basin, Wyoming, United States - RVT95D214 HiSeq ...
AGTTCGTCTGGCGCACCGAGGACCTCAAGACGGATAGGGTCAACGGCACCATCATCGTCCAGGCCCACCAGTGGGGAGGGGAGCTGGGCAGGTGCGACCTCCTGTTCAAGAAGGAGCCTGCCGGCACGTGGCATGTGGAGCGATATCGCGCGCGCCTCATCCCCATCACCGTTGCCATCGAACCCGATGCCCAGGTGGCTGCCGTGATCGATCGGTACCGGAACCCGATCAACGCTCACTACGCCGAGGTCATAGGCGAGGCTGTTGATGACTTCAGCAGCCGATGCGACGACTGGGCGGAGTATAACCTGGTGGCCGATGCCGTTCGTGAGACCTTCGGTACGGAGATTGAGATCGAGAACCTGGGAGGGGTCCGTTCCCCTTTGCTCAAGGGCACGATCACCCGCGGCGACCTCGTTGCCCTCGATCCCTTTGCGAACACCGTCGTCACCTTTAAGATCACCGGCCTCCAATTGAGGAAGATCTTGGCGCGGTACGCTCCGGCGGTCTCGGGGGTGCGCTATCGCCTGGAGAACGGGGAGCTCGTCGAGGTCCGGGTGAACGGAGAGCCGCTGCAGGATAACCGCTGGTATACAGGGGCGACGAATTCCTATTTCGCCGATACGGCGCTCAAGAGGGCGAGGGTAAAGTTCCAGGATACTCGGAAGCAGCGCCTGGAGGTCCTCATCAAGTACATCCGCCAGAAGGGCACGATCCAGCCTGTCTATGATGGGCGGCGTGTCGTGATCAGCGGCCCATCAGTTGAAAGGAGATAAAGAGGTCCGAATAAATCAGCACGGGGACAAGAGACCTCCCCTGGCCATAACTGCCCTTGCAGGGATATGGTACTCGGTTAAAGGAGGGAAGGGACGATATGATAGTTCGCGTGTTACTGTGGGGGTAGTTTACTTTTATCACTCAGTCGATGGGGAAGAGGGCCGCCTCTCCTGTTGTTTTCTTATTGTTGACACACACACCGAATCCTTTTATAATCAAAAATTCATCCCGGAAAAGCGGTTGCTTGCCTCTATCTCTTCTTTGCGACTGCCCACAAAAACGGTTGAGCATGACAAAAGAAAAAATTATTGAAATCAGATGGCACGGCCGCGGCGGGCAAGGGACGGTTACCGCCGCTAAGATCGTCGCTCATGCTGCTTTTAGATCGGGCTACCATGGCGTGGTGATGACGCCCACCATCGGAACAGAGCGCAGAGGGGTGCCTGTGTTCACCTCTCTCAAGATCTCAAAGAACAAGATTTATGATCTCTCCCCCATCGAAAGGCCCGATATGATCGTCGTGCTGGACCACGTGCTTCTCGAAACGGACGGTGTACTCAACGGATTAAAACCCGGAGGACTAGTCGTGATCAATACCCCCAAACCGTTGGATGCGTATCCCTTTTTCGGAGTGAAAGTGGCGGTGGCCGACGTCACCTCCATCGCCAGTCAGACGGGGCTCAAGCCCGGAATCGTCAACTCGGGCATCATCGGCGCCTTTGCCAAGGCCAGCGGTCTGATGGCAATCGAAACGCTCGCCGATGCCATTAAAGAAGAGTTTAAAGATATGCGACCAAATGAAAACGTCAAGGCAGCCGAGCTCGTGTATGAGAAAACCGTTAGTGGCGTCCAGCCGGATAAGAAATAGATGGGCCGCTTAACCTTCGCTCGCAAAAAATCCCATAGTGAGCCCGGGCCGGGAGATGCGGGCAAGACCGGCTCGTGGCGCGTTCTGCGCCCCGTTATCGATGTGACGGCATGCATCCCCGCCAAAACCAAAAAGATGGCCTGTTTCAACTGCTGGCTGTATTGCCCGGACGGCATCATCACGCGCACGATCCCTCCGATTATCGATTATGACTATTGTAAAGGGTGCGAAATCTGCGCCGAAGAGTGTCCTGCCGGCGCCATCCGCATGGTCGAAGAAACGGAATTCATAAAGAAGGAACAGTAGCCCCGTGTATGTCATCGAGTCGGGAAACGTCGCAGCCGCCAATGGCGTCAAATTAGCCCGCGCCCAGGTGATCGCCGCCTACCCCATCACCCCGCAAACGCCGTTGACAGAAAAATTGTCCGAATTCGTCGATGCCGGAGAGATGCAGGCTGAATATATTCCCGTAGAAAGCGAGCACAGCGCCCTTGCCGTCTGTATCGCCGCATCGAGCGCCGGCGCCAGGACGTTTACGGCGACCAGCGCCAATGGCCTTCTGTACATGAACGAACAGGTCCACTGGGCAGCCGGAGCGAGATTGCCGATCGTCATGTGCGTGGTCAACCGCGGCATCGGGGCGCCGTGGACCATATGGAACGACCATCAAGATTCGATCTCTCAAAGAGACGCCGGCTGGATCCAGCTCTATGCCTGCGATCACCAGCAGATCATCGATATGGTGATACAGGCGTTCTATCTGGCCGAGCAGGTAAGCATCCCCGTGATGGTCTGTTATGACGGCTATCTTCTTTCTCATACCTACATGCCTTTCGACATCCCGGAGGCTCGTGCGGTGGATCGATTTCTCCCGCCTTTTAAGCCGGCGTATGCGCTTGATCCGTGCAGACCGGCGAATCTGAATACGGTGACCCTGCCGGATATCAGACCGGACATTCGCGGGGATCTCGCGCCCGGATATATGGAAATCAGGCATAATCTTCATACCGATCTTCGGCAAGCCATTGGGCAAGTAGCGGAGATCGATGAAAGATTCAAGGACACCTTCGGCAGGGGCGGCTTCCCGCACATCGAACCGTATTGCTGTGATGACGCCGATGTTATCGCCGTTTGTCTCGGCTCTCTCTCGTATCAGCTCAGGGACGTGGTCGACATATTACGGCAGGAAGGGCTGAAGGCGGGCGTTTGCGGTCTCCGTCTTTACCGGCCGTTTCCGGACGAGGTTGTTCGCGATGCCCTGGCCAAGGCCAAGGGGATCGTCGTCTTTGAAAAGGCGCTGAGTTACGGAAACCAGGGCGCCCTGTGCGGCGATATCAAAGCGGCCCTGTATCAGTGCGGTTCAAGGCCTTTTGTCCGCAACTATATCGTGGGGCTCGGTGGAAGGGACATCAGAACGGTTGATCTGCTGGCGGCCTTCCGCGATGCCTGCACCGCACCCGCGCATAAAACCGATGCCCTTGAGTGGATCGGTTTGAAGCTTTGAAATACCGGAAGGAGTAGATGAACGCGAAAACGACCATACTCAACCTGCCCGAAGAAGAACTGGTTCATCCGGGCCACCGGGCCTGCGCCGGCTGCGGTCTCAGCATTTTATACCGCTTCGGTCTCAAGGCCCTTGGCCGGGATACCATTCTTGTCGTGCCGCCGAGCTGCCTCACGGTTTTGCAGGGCCTCTATCCGATTGCCGCCACCCAGCTGCCCTGCCTGAATGTCACGTTTGCCTCCACCGCTGCCGCTGCCACCGGCATCATCAGTGCACTCAAGGTCCAGGGCAAGGAGAAGATCACCGTGGCTGCCTGGGCCGGGGACGGGGGAACCAGCGATATCGGCATTCAGGCGCTCTCCGGGGCCTGCGAGAGGGGCGACAACTTTATCTTTATCTGTTACGACAACGAGGCGTATATGAATACCGGCGTGCAACGGTCCGGCACCACCCCGCAAGGCGTCATTACCACGACCACGCCCATCCACGGCAAGCGCCAGCAGAAGAAGGATATGCCCGCCATCATGGCCGCCCACCATCTCAGCTACGTCGCCACCGGATCGGCTGCCTATCCCCTCGACGTGTATGATACGATCAAAAAGGCGAAGACCATGGAAGGACCGAAGTACATTCACCTTCATACGCCCTGTCCCCCGGGCTGGGGATTCGATACGCGATATACCGTCAAGGTCGGCGGGCTCGCCGTCGAGACCGGTCTCTTTGATCTTTATGAGATCGAGCACGGGGTCTTTCGCCTGACCGGGGCCTCGAAAAAGCTCTTGGGAAAGGAACGCAAACCGGTATCGGCATACTTTGAGACCCAGACCAGGTTTCGGGCGTTGACGCAAACGCGCATTGCCGAGATTCAGCAACAGATCGATGCGAAATGGGCGGGATACGAAACGGAAAAAAAAGACACTCATACATAGGCCAATGAGTATTATTGCCCCGGCATTACCCGCGGGTGTCATATTGTTCATCATATAAATAACCTCCACAGGAGATATCTATGAAAAAAATTTCCTACCATATAGAAAACAGCAGGGCAGACATTACCATGGATGACGGCAAGGCCAATGCCATGGATTTTAACTATTTCGAAGAGATGAACAAAGCGCTTGCCGAGATCGAATCCGCAGGTGCCAAGGCAGTTATTATTAAAGGACGTCAGGGCTTTTTTTCCGGAGGGCTTGATTTAAAACTCATTGCTACCCTGGCTCCGAAGGAGATGGATAGGCTGGCGGAGACCTTTGCGCGAACCATGTTGCGGGTATTTGCATATCCGGTGCCGACTGTTGCGGTCTGCACCGGGCACGCCATCGCCGGCGGCGCCATGCTGGCCTTTGCCTGCGATCGGAGATATGTGATCAATGGAAATTACCGCATACAAATGAACGAGCTTGCCATTGGCATCCCGCTGCCGAGCTGGATGCTTCTCATCGGCCAATCCGCCATCCCTGTCGAATTTCAGACAGAGACCTTTCTCCATGCAAAGGCATATACGCCGAGGGAAGCGCATGATTCCGGCATCTTTCACGGCCTCATCGAAAACGGCGAGGATGTCGGTGCCTCTCTTAACAACGAAGTCAATGCTTTGGCCGGTTTGCATATACAATCTTACTCGATCACCAAAAAACGGTTGCGAGAGAAGGCGGTAAAAGAGGTTTTGGCTATCTTGAAGGATGAACTTTCCTCAAAGTAGGGACTGACTCTCTTGCGCAACGCCTGTGCCTTTTGCGGATCGTGCAGTGGTATATGTCCGATAGAGTCTTGATAGAACAAGGAGGAAGACGTTGACCAGGGGATCGGTCTTGGAGATCGTTGCCTACGGCGCTTGGAACGGCGGCCGAGCGGTGGACAATTCGATCTATGCCGACACGGGGATGACCTTTAAGGGCGGCATCCCGGTGAATCCCAGAACGATCGAAGAGCGTGTCGGCGTCCGCTCTCGCGTTGCCGCCCCTGAGGATGCGCGTATCGGTGTCGAGGCGCTCCAAAACCTGCTCGATACGGCGGCAATCGATCCCTCCCGCATAAAGATCGTGATCGGCGCCACCAATGTGGGCGAAGACATGGATGATCCCGGCCCCCTCGTAAGCTACCCGTACGCGCTTTTACAATCGCACGCCCCCCAGGCCTTGGTGCTCGATTTGTATGCCGGTTGTCCCGGCTTCAACGTCTCGGTGGAGCTTATCCTCATGCTGGCGCTGACCGGCAGGCTCCAACAAAACGATTTGGCGATCATCATCGGCGCGGAAAACGTCCATCGCGCCAAACCATTCCGCCCGGATGATACCGCCAATATCATTTTCGGGGACGACGCCATGGCCACGGCCCTTGAAACCACGGCGACGCTGGCCCCCCAGGGCCGTCATTGGATCGAAGCTGAAATCGAATGTACCATAGAGGGCGATTACGCCGTTGCCATTGCCGATATAATATATCAGCTGATCGGCAACGCGCATCTCGACGGCATCATCATCGATAATCAGCTGGGACAACTGATTCACCGGGTTCCGGCCCTGGCTGCCCGGGTCCAGCACGCGCTCGTGCTGTTGCAGCATCCCGAAACCGAAGCGCGCCAAACCTTTAGCCATTTTAAAGATGCGCTTGCCTTTTACGATAGCACGGTGCAATCGTTTGCCTTCGATATCATGACCATGTCGGCAGATGCGGCGTCTGTCAATGATATCGTCAAGGCCTATATACGCGCGGGGCGCCACAAAGCCGCGGCAACGGTGTATGTGGGCCGAGATAATCAAGCGCTGGTGCGCGTGCATCGCGGGGAGGGGTTCGCCTGCACGATTCCGGAAAAAGGGATTATCGATGCCCACACGCGCACCCATGGGTGTTTCGGCAACTACATATATGCGCTCAAAGAGAACAACCGGGTCTGGGGGCACATGGACGGCAAGGGGGTTTTCTTGTATGCCACGCAAGGCGCCCCCGCCCATTTGTCCGCTTTGCTGAAACGAAACCAACTAACGCTTGACGATATTGAGCTCCTGGTAGAACACCAGTCCAATTTTGCCATGATTCCCCTGACCTTGGACCAGCTTATCGACGGCGATAGGCCGGGGAAAAAGCGGGCCGTGGCCGATTTTTTGGAACAGCGGATGATCATCAATATCCATAACCGCGGCAATTGCTCGGTGGTGTGTATGCCGCGGCTGCCGTACGATCTGCACAGGGGCGCCCTTGAGCCGGCTACCATCCATGGTTTCCGTATCAACGGCAATGTCAAACAACTCAAGGATGCCAAGATAATCCTCAACGATTCGGTGGGCGCTGGGATGACGCGCAGCTCCTTCTTGCAGCGCTTGTAAAGACAAAACAGATACCGATCGCCCTGCTGGCGATGCGGTTTGGCCTGAATAAAAGATAATGCAGGGGACATGATATAAATGCATTACCTAGAAAATAGATTTATTTCCTCTCCCCACGGGGAGAGGATGAAGGTGAGGGGGAACCAGCTGGATCATATCCACCCTCACCCCTGCCCTCTCCCGCTGGCGGGCGAGGGGGTTGATAATATTTTTTTCGCCACGCCTTTGCATGGCGGGATTTGTGGGTGACGCTCCATCATGATGGATTGCTACGAAATGACTTCTTGCTCAAGAAAGAACATCAACGGGTGCCCTGCCAAGAGGTAACGACAAATGAGGCTTTCAGGTCTTGAAATTGGATATATTTTTTTGTGAGGTGCGAATAGGGCGTTAGCCGGGCGTTGTCATACCAGCGACTGGCAGGGGGAAAATTTGTGGGAGATGTAATAGTACATTATATGCCACGAGCTGTACGTTTCTTGCAATGGCGCGAACAAATATTTAATTGAATGATAAATTTTTTAAAAATCAAAAAGGAGGCACCATGTCCGAACTCGTTACCATAGCAATCAAGGATCACGTAGCCGATGTCCGGCTCAATCGTCCGGACAAATATAATGCCCTGAGCCCGCAGATGTTTACGGCCATCATCGAAGCGGGCAAGGCCGTTGCTAAAGACACGTCTATCCGAGCTGTTGTGCTCTCCGGCGAGGGGCGCGGTTTCTGCGCCGGGATGGATTTTCAGGGATTCGTCGAGATGGGCAAGGGCAAGGACGGCGGCTTCGACCTCTTACAGAGGACCGAAGGCAACCCCGCCAACATGGCGCAGATGCCCGGGTATATATGGAAGCAGGTGCCGGTGCCGGTGATAGCGGCAATGCACGGCGTGGCCTTCGGCGGCGGCCTGCAGATCGCGCTTGGGGCGGACATCCGCTTGGCAGCTCCCGGGACCCGCTTTTCGGTGATGGAGATCACCTGGGGCATCATACCGGACATGTCCGGCACGCAAACGCTGCGCGATCTGGTGCGCCTCGACATCGCCAAGGAGCTGACCTTTACCGGCAGGATCGTAGAGGCAGCGGAGGCCGCCCGGCTCGGGCTAATCACGCGGGTCTGCGACGACCCGCTGGTTGAGGCGCATAAACTGGCCAACGAAATCGCCGCTCGATCCCCCCATGCCGTTGTTGCGGCGAAACAGCTGCTCGATGTTGCCTGGCACAGCAGCGCCGAGCAAGGGCTTAGACTCGAAGAATCCTTGCAGCGCACCTTGATAGGCACGCCCAACCAGATCGAGGCAGCTCAAGCCAATTTCGAAAAGCGGCTGCCGGTATTTGCTGACCGTGAATAAGGGGGATTAAAGGGATTACGTACTGGTAAGACCCCCGACCCCTAAAACTGTCCCACCTTTGGTGGGACAGTCTTGGCGGGATAGTTTACTTTTTAAACCCCTTCAGCCTTTCGTCGGTATCAACGATCTGAAACTCGCTGTTGAATTCGAGAGCAAGGCCCTGCTCCAGCGTCATTGCCTCGTTGGTGTTATAGAGGTGCTTATACGCCTCGATCGACTGTGGGCTGTTGGCCATGATCTTCTTCGCCATGGTGTCGAGCGCCTGTTCCAGCTTGTCCGCGGGGCAGGCCAGGTTGATGAGGCCGATGCGCTCGGCCTCTTGCGCGGTGACGGCATCGGCGGTGAAAGAAAGCTCCTTGGCCTTGAGGAACCCCACCCGGCGCGGCAGCCTGGCGCTCATGCCCCAGGTCGGCCTCAATCCCCATTTGGCGTGCGTATCCCCAATCTTGGCATGCTCCGCAGCGATCACCAGATCGCAGGCCAGCATGATCTCCATGGCGCCGGTGAAGCAGAACCCGTTGATTAGCGCGATAACGACCTTGGGCACCGAACGGACGGCATCGATCAGTTCCCTGGCGGGTATGTCGAGGATATCGCCGACCTTGCCTCCCGCGAGCGTCACCTCGCCGAGCGCCTTGAGGTCCACGCCGGCGCAGAATGCCTTGCCTGCTCCGGTGAGCACGATAATCCGCGTCTCCAATGCCTTCCCGGCTGCGAGCACGGCAGCCTTCATCTCCTTGAGCATGGCGGGGGTGATGGCGTTCATGGCCTCGGGCCGGTTCATCGTGATCCTGGCGATGCCGCCTTGTGCCTGGTAGAGGATCGTCTCGTTTGCCATTGATCAGCTCCTTCCTTTACATCAATTACATCAATAAGGCTGGTCCTGATATATCACCACAATCAGGGCTCAGGGCCTGCCCGCGATGCGCGCTCATCGCTTCTCCACGCTGCGCACGTATGAGCACATATAAGCAGGCAACGGCGCAAGCAGGTCCTTCAGAAGGCTGGTAGCCTGATCTATCGCCTTCTCGCCCCCCTTCTCCCTCATCCTGGCGACGATCTCCCCCAACTCCGGGCTCGTGCCGAGCTCGAAGGCCGGGTCAAAGACGAAGCGCTCGGGCATGGTTTGCTCAATGACCCGGTCCGTCTCCTCGGCAAGGGCGCTGCTTTGGGCGGAGATGACGTCCCGCGGGGTGCGATCAATCCAGACAGGACATGCCTCCATGGAACGCAAAGCAACGAAAACCGGGTAGCGGGTGTCCTTGGCGCAATATGCCTGCTGGAGCACCTTCTGCTGGAACTTCTCCAGGGCCGTGTGCCGGTTGGAGAGTAGCTGGATAGCCGCCGCCTTGGGGCCCTTGATCCCGATCATAGCCAGGGTATTGATCCAGAGCATCCTCAAGACGCTTGCTCCGGGCATCAGGGTGCTGTGATAGGGCTGGGTGAGGTCCATGATGTAGTGCAGGCCCATGCCCAGGAAGCGCCAACCCCAGTAGTAGTGCCCGGTCCGAAAGGCGAGCTGCGACAGGGTCTGATAGAGGTGTATCCGGTATTCGGGGTAGGTCTGCTTCACGAAACCGGCAAGGGCATTAACGATCCACGCCTCATGGTAGAAGCCCATGTGAAAGGGCGCCTGGCTGCCGTATTCCAGATGGGGGTTTCCAAAGGGCTGTTTTCCGAGGCCGTAGATCCTGCCGAATGCGGTATCGTTATCCTCATACAGGCCGATGTCGAGGCCGAAATCAGGCTCGTCCGTTGCCGTGGTCACCACGAGGAGGGGCGCAACTTGATCCCCTTTGCGCAGCCGCACGAACTGTCTGCCCTTCCAGTCAGTGGTGTCCTTGAGCACCGTGAGCAGCTCCGGCGCTATAAGGGGCATGCCGCGGCTATCCATGCCAGGCAGCAGCGCACGATAGAGGGCGAACGGGAAATGGGGGTTGATCCTCGTGGCATGGCAGAAGCGTTTGCGTATTGTCTTGGAATCGCCCGTGGCCTTGAAGGCCAGGGCATCGGGCAGCGGCTTGTACCAGGCGAGGTTCTGCCTGGCCCAGGCCTCTTCCTGGGTCAGGGCAACGGCCAGGCCCTTTTCCTCTGCCGTTAGGAAGGCATCGAGCTCTTCCGCCTGCACGGGCTTGGCATCCCGCACCTCCGGCAGCACAGAGAGAGCCTGATAGGAGATAAGGGGATGCTCTGTCCAAGCCATGGCCTGCGCAGGCAGTAGCAGATACAAGGCCGCGAAGACTATGAGTCCTTTGCCGAGGGAATATCTTTTCATGGCAGTCATTTTTCTGTCTCAGCGCTCCATTATATACCGTTGATTGACGAAAAAGAAGTCCCGCTCCTTTTTAACGAAAAATATAAAGGTCGGGATGTCGCACGGCGACACCCCACACTGTCGCCTTGCGACATCCCCTCCCTGCTCCCTAAATTTCAAGTTTAAGGAAAGCAGCCGGAGGTGGCCCTTTGGCCAGATGTCGCAAAGTGACACATTTATTTTTTTATAGAAAAGGGGGGGGACGCTTTGTATAATGATGCTCCTTTAAATCTTTTAAGGACATCATGCCGCAAGCGGCAAAATATGATTGATGGGATGTCGCAGAGCGACAGTAGGGTGTCGTTATACGACATCCCCTCTTTAGAGAGATTTAACACAGGGAGGGGATGTCGCGAAGTGACAGTATTTACTTTTTAGGGCAAAAAGGTATAATGAGACAGGGAGAAAAAATATGAAGTTTTACGTAGTCTTAGAGCCCGCTGAAGAGGGAGGTTTTAACGTCTCCATACCCGCCCTCGATGAGTGTTTTACAGAGGGAGACACCGAGGAAGAAGCCCTTCAGATGTTATCTGGAGGGGCTCGAAAAGGTGAACGAGATCAAGGCCAAACCCGGCGCTCTTGCCAGAGAAGTAACTGTTGCTCTATGAGCAAGACCTTTTCTGGTCGTGAGGTTATTTGAGATTGAGAATCTACAAAATCGTAAGAGACAGCTTATGGCAAACAGCAAACAAAGGGAAATAGAGAGCGCACGCATAAGCGAAATAGCCCGGACAATTAAGGAGAAATTTAACCCCCGACGGGTAATCCTTTTTGGGTCGTATGCCTATGATGTACCTGCAACAAAAGGGAGAGGAAACGACATTGACCTTTTTGTTATAATGAACACATCGCTCCCGGTCAAGAAGCAGGCATTTTTAATCCGCAGAGAGATTACCTCCTCCATACCCCTTGATGTTATCGTGAGGACACCTGAGCAGGTTGAAGAAAGGCTCAGGCTCGGTGATTTTTTTATCAGGAAGATTATGGAAAAGGGCGTTGATTTATGAAGAAGATCACCGAGGAGTGGATTTCAAAGGCTGAAGAGGATTATTTAGTCGCAATTCGCGAGTTACGGGCTGCCCCGCCTGCTTTAAATGCAGTTTGTTTTCATGCCCAGCAGTGTATTGAAAAATATATGAAGGCGATTTTACAAGAAAACGATATCGAATTTGAAAAGATACACGACCTCGATATCCTCTTGCAAAAAAGCAGGAGCTTCATCTCTGAATTAGGGGATGATAGAGACGACGTGATTAAGCTCTCTGCATATGCCGTCGATGGCCGATATCCTGGTTTTGAAGTGTCAGAGGCGGAAGCCCAAGAATGTGTTGCTAGTATGGAAAAGATACGGCGGGTTATGAGGAGTCATTTTGAAATCTGATCCTAAGGATTCGCTGCGGACTGTTTCATGTTGTCCTGGGCTTCACCATAATAAGGCATTTATTTGTTGGCGATTTTTGTGCCATAGAAAAGGTAGCTTGTCCCATGAGGTGGGAGGGGATGAGGCTATTGACATCTTTGGGGAAATGGGTATAGTTGGGCTGTTTTGAGGGCATGGATGGGAATTGAAGTAAAGAGCGACTAACGGGTACCGCCTCAAACAAAGGGGGTTCGAGGCATGATGCAAAAGTCCCGCGCTGCTTTGTATCAAAATATGAAAGACGGGATGTGTCGGATTGCGACATCCCATCTATCTATAGAGATACCTAACATGGTAGGGGATCGCAGAGCGACAGTGGGGGAGAAATTAAAAGAATGTAAACAGGGTTTAAGGATGTGCCGCCTCAAGGGGGTTAGAGGCATGATGTCCCAGACTGTTTTATATAAAAATGTGGTTGAAGGGATGTGTTGCAATGCGACATCCCATCAATTGAGATATAAGAATGATAGGGGATCGCAGCGCGACATTTAAGGATTAATCTTCAAGGGGCACAACCGCCCCTTTTTTGTTTGGTGAAAATAAAGCGGGCTAAAGGAAGAAGGGTTAAGGTAAAAATAATAGCAAATGCTGAGACCTGATTCTATAAGTTGTTTCGAATGATACTAATGAAGATTAGCGCCTGCTTCACCCGGCTGAAAAAATTGAAATAAATGGAAAAAGTAATATTAAATAGCTAGGATCAATTAATGAAAGAAAATTTTGGCTGGATAGCTAAGCATTTAGTTTTGCCACTAATACCATTCATTTTTGGTACGCTAATCAGGTTTGTATTACATGGTCCTTTTATTTGTGCTATTTTCGATCCAGCGGAACTCTCATTTTCTATGGCTATGCTTTGTTTTTTAGTTACGTTAAATGCCAGTAAACTTCGCGATAATAGTTTAGCTGAGGGGATATCTTTTTTTAATATACTAGGAATGATTATTTTCATTTCACTATTTGTTTTAACGGTATTTACAAAAGTTCTCGTAGATAATAATATGTTGGTAATATTAGGCGCTGTTAAAAAAGCCCTTACTGATGGCAGAACTAATCGAGCAATATTGAAAATATTTAATAATGAAACAACAGCAAAGTATGTTGAAGTGTTAGCAACGATAAAATTACTTACAGTCATCTCTAGTATTGCTTTTTTTTCTAGTGCAATATTTTTTAAATTTAAGTATAAATTAGAGGATTAAAAATTGATTAAAACTGATTTCTATAAGCTTTTAAAATATGTCATACCATGGATTCTAATTTTGTGGCTATCAAGTTTCTTTTTTTTAATTTTTTCTAAACTGGAATCTTCATGGTTAATATCAGTGATTGGGTTTGGTTTAGGCCTTATAGTAATGTATGTCATTTCATTTATAGCATTTGTAAATAGAAATCCGACCCCTCTTTCTATATCTCTTCTTGGCTTTCCTGCTTCTGGGAAAACAGTTTTTTTGACAGTTTTGTTTGATGTTTTAATGACAAATGGTACTCGCAGTAATTATAGTATTATTTTTTCACCATACGGGTCAGAAACCGTGGAACGAGTCGGAAGCCATCTAAATTTACTTGCTAGGGGCAAATGGCTGCCGAAAACGGGGAAGAACGAAGTATTTTATTACCGTGCGCTTGCATCTATGGGGACAGGAATTTTTAGTAGACGTCTCAAAATAGAAATTGGTGACTACGCCGGAGAAAATATTGGGCAATTCGACACAGACGATGAAAGATGGTTGCACAAGACTGATTACTTCAAATATGTTATTCAAAGCGAAGTTATTTTGTTATCAGTTGATAGCAAAGAGATCGCTGGAAAAAATGAAAGTATTATACAAGCCATTGAAAACTCACTAATAGCTGCAATACAACTTGTTATCGAAAATAAGGGTGTGGATATTAATAAAAAACTTAAAGCACCTGTGGCATTAATTTTTATGAAATGTGATCTGATACCTGCAAGGTCTTTAGACAAGCTCAAAAATGAACTCTCACGTTTGATAAATTTATGTCAGAAGCGGTGTTTATATTTCAAAATTTTTATGACATCTTCTGTGGGACATATAAATAAAGATGGCTCACCGCCGGCAAAGCTTACACCCATAGGAGTAGTTGAGCCGATTATTTGGGCGCTACAACGGAGAACGTAAAGGGTTTTTTTGAAATTTTTTGGACAAGCCGCGCTTAAATCAAAAGAGGTGCGTGATACGTTGTTCAAATTTCTCATTTTCTAAAGTTAGGATGAATTTTGATAATTTTGAACAACGGCTCTCCGTTCCTCTGGCTGCTGTGATCAACTGAGGCTCAAACCAAAAAACCAGTTGCCTGGCAAGTTTTATTTTTAACTTGTTTTTGAGCAAAATCACGCAATGTTTAGCCTTAATATTATGACACCAAGTATTTTATTACTAGATTGCTCAAGTGGATTAACTGAAAAACTTAAACGTCAAGGTTTTGAAGTTGCTTCTGGCTCAATTGGTTTTTGTAGCCGCATAAGACATCTACCATGCCAAGTTTATGAGAAAGATATAATCATATATAACCCATCTTCTTTTGCAAGTAATAAGGATGGTTATATTGCAATTGGCGAGATTCAAGACATTGCACCCGAGTATAGCTTAACTCATTTGCAAAATCACATCTTGCGCGGTGCGACATTTGTAACTTTTGTTAATCATGTAGCCAAAGATGTAGGAAAACAAAATGAAGCCTACAATTGGATTCCATTTATGCCAGAAATCAAATTCACAAAGGATCACCAGCCCATTGCTATTAGAATTGATACTGACTACGACCACGATTTCCTCGCCCCTATTATCTCGCAAAGTAACCTAAAGATTCCTGTCTTGCAAAAAATTTATCCGCCAGAACCAAACCGGCGGGTTTATCCTAAAGATGTTGTCCCCCTTTTTTTTAATTTAAATTATGAAATTTTGGGGGTTTTCATTAAGCGTGGAGAAGGAAGTTTGATAATATTACCCGAATGCCAATCTAATGAAGAAATCATAAATATTTTTCTACACAGAGTTATACCACAAATGTATAAATTGGAGACACAAATTAACCTCATAGATAAATTTTCATCTCCAGAAGAAATAACAACCCAGAAAGAAATCAAGAAAATTGAGGATAACATAAAGGAGTTGGATGAAGCGCTTGGGGCTGCTAAAGAAGGCTTTACTTCAGCAAGGCTTAATAAAATTCAAACTATAAAAAAAGACGAAACAGCTACTTTAATTCTTAATTATTATGACCTTGCTACCCAGCAAGATGAGAAATCTGGGGACACCATACTTAATTATAGGGACCAAAGGGGGGACGTCGTTAAATAGTTCAATAGCAGGGTCATGGAGTCAGGTCTTTGATTTTGGCATTTTTGCGGGGCGAGGCGGTGGACGTTCTTATCTGCATTGCTCCCCAGGGGGGGATCTTCGGCAAACCCTCCTGATCCCACAAGGGGGATCCGCAGGGAAGCAAGAAGTTGTTAAGCCTGCCAGACTGGTCTGGAATTCAATAGCTCAATTTAACTATCAACGCCCTCCTCTCACCTCCAATTATTAGTTGTGTCATCTTCTGTAGTTATTGTATCGTCCCCTCGGCAAGGGGCAGGGAACGAAGCCGCCCCAGCACTGATATTCTGGCTGAGACAGACGCATTGATCCAAACAGGGGCGAAAGAAGTAACCCTCCTGGGTCAAAATGTAAACGCGTACGCAAAAAATAACCCCCACGAGTTGACTTTCCCCCGGCTGTTGGCTAAGACAAACGAAATCCCGGGGTTGGAGAGGATCGGGTTTACCATCTCCCTAGCTTCCCAGGAAATCCCGTAGAAGGTCCTGAAGGAGCTCAAGGAGATAAAAGAGGCGCTTGATTAACGAAGGTGAATCTGCCATGATGCACCGTGGTTCGGGGCGTGGTGCAGCCTGGTCGCGCACCGGCATGAGGTGTTGGTTGGAAGTTCAAATACCCTCGCACCAAATCCTTAAGAATTTCTCTTCGGTTGATTGCCCTCATTTATTACTTATCCCCTGTCCAAATTAAATTGATGTAGAGTCAGTACCCTCCTAGTTCGATTCATCGCTTCGGGAGAGATCTGCCGAAGCGAATCCGATATATTACATACTCTGCGTGTTCCACCAGATGGCGTCCTGAAGGGGCGTCCTGACCTTTTTATCTCAAGGATAAAAAAGGGCTCAACCTGGGTGAAGACCCGGTATATGCGGACACAGTCTCCGCTGCCTTTGAGGCCACCTTTCTGGGCATACCCGCCTTTCCGCCTTTGTCGTCTCCTTGACCGCCCGGGAAGACTTCTGGTATCAGGGTGCAGCCAACTTTGCCCTCAGGGTAGCGGCCCATATCATGCAGAAAGGGCTTCCCAAGGATACCTTCTTAAACATCAACGTCCCCAACGTGGAGGAGGATGAGATGCGCTCCTACAAGATCACCCATCAAGGTAAGAGGGTTTTTGAAGATGCCGTGGTGGAAAAAATTGACCCGCGCGACAACAAATACTATTGGATAAGGGGAGGGGATCAGCGTTTCTAGGAGATAGCAGGTACCGATTTTCGTGCCATAGCGAATTGTTCCATCTCCATTACCCCGTTATGCGTCAATTTGACCAATCACGCAGCTGTGAAGGAGCTGGAAGGGTGGAGGTTATAAGAAAACGGGTCAAAATATGCAACATGATAAAATAAACTAAGGGAAAAATAAGGTGAAAGGAGAAGAAGCATGAGGACCACGTTGAGCATCATCAAGGCCGATATCGGGAGCATCGGTGGGCATATCAGGCCCAGTGATCAACTGCTCGAAAGGGTCCGCCAGTTCGTCGATAACAAGAGCAAGGGGCTGGTGAATGATTTCTATGTGAGCTATACTGGGGACGACATAGCCCTGCTCTTCTCCCACCAAAAGGGGGCCAGGCAGGACCTGTTGAAGCACGCCTTCTCCGGCAACGTCAAGGGCATGGGGCCGGCAGTCGCGGAGATGGAGTTCGAGGAGCGTCCTAACGAGCCCTTCCTCTTCTTCGCCGCCGACAAGACCGACCCCGGGGCGTATAACCTGCCGCTCTTCCTCGCCTCTGCCGATACGGGGCGTGATGTTTTCCGAAGCAGGAAAGTGGTAATCATCCCTACGCTACTAAGCTCGCCCAGTGACGTCGATTTGCCGCGCACGCGCGCAGAAAAAGCTGTCTTTCGCTTTAATCAATATGCAGTTGAAAATCGCGGGATATTTCTAAAACTTGTCCGCTGGGAGGATATGGCTCCTCAAATTGGTCCGGCGGCACAGCAAGTGATAAACAAGCAAATCACTGATTACGACATATTCTGCGGTATTATGTGGAACCGGTTTGGCAAACCAACGGAAAAAGGTGGTTCAGGCACAGAAGAGGAATTCAATGCAGCAGTGCAATCTTGGAAGAGTGAGGGGAAGCCTTGGATAATCTTTTACTTCTGCGACCGCCCTGCAACCTTTTCAACAATGGAGCAGTTAAAGCAGAAAAGAAAGGTTCTGAAGTTCAGAGACCGGTTGAATGACATGGGAGTAGTAAGGACATTTGTGACCGTACAAGAATTTGAAAAATTGTTATATGAGGATTTGAATAAAATCACCAAGCAGCCGGACTTTCTTCAAATGTTGGCCTCACACTAACCAGCGTATAATGAGGAGAAAAGGAGGCCGCCTACTTTTTCAAGGGAGACTTTGGGGACGGTGATTCTCACAGTGCTTTTCACCTGATAGGGGGAACACAAGGGGGATCTTCGACTAATCCCTCAAGGGGAATCGGCAAGGAAGCAGGAAACGGGGGGATCGCATCTTTATCTTGATCCTTGTCTTCTTTGTGTTGTTCCCCAAGGGGGATCTTCGCTCCCCAAGGGGGATCTTCGCTCCCCAAGGGGGATCGTAGATAAACCCCTCCATTTATCTAGAATTCAATAGCTCACGCTGATTACCTTATTCAGTCTATTTACTACTACATTTTCGGGTGTTTGTCTTTCCATGGCCGGGTCTGCTCGAGCTGCGCAGCCAGTCTGAAGAGGGTGGCCTCGTCAAGGCTACTCCGGTACGGGGAGTAACGACCTGCCCCCCAAGGGGGATCGTGGACAAACCTGCCTGATTGTTCTATTATTCAATAGCTCAAGACAGAATCCAGGGGGCAGGGCTTTCGTGTCCTGGGCTCTTTACAAACCATCATGGCAGGAGGGAACAAGATGAAAAAAATTTTATGGTATGGGTTGGTCGGCATCGTTGCCGTCGTTTTCCTGCTGGGGTTATTTTACTTCCTTTTCCCGGAATCGGTGTTCAAGCTGGCGATCGATGCCCAGCGACGAGCTGCCGGTCTGGTCAAGCAGTCGGTCCAGGTCGACGATCACCGGATAGTCTATTTGGAAGGAGGAAAAGGAGAAACAGTCATACTCCTTCATGGATTCGGCGGCAGCAAGGACGACTGGCCGCTCTTTGCC
>Ga0214474_1000559_pt1 | contig 18007 bp, 32 predicted proteins | sample RVTome_2_FD_187335 | JGI IMG/M metagenome (GOLD analysis project Ga0214474, IMG submission 187335) | Soil microbial communities from uranium-contaminated site in the Upper Colorado River Basin, Wyoming, United States - RVT95D214 HiSeq ...
CGCTGTCGTAATCTCATTTAATTCTCCTTTAATTCTGTGCCAATAATATTACAATATCTCCCGCGCCGTCAGGGGGGAGAGATAGACGACGCGGGATCACTCACCAGAGGGGAAAGCAAAACCTCTAGTGTCATATTTTTATCTCTTTGACTTTCCGCTCTTGCAGTCCACCGCACCCAGATTACATTTGGATAATCCGGACGCACCGTCCGCATAATAACCCAATCCCGCACAACTACGCGGGTAATTTTGCGGCCATTAATACGGGTAAAGATAACGCGTGGAAATGATATCGGAGGCATCAATATACCTCCCGTAATTCCAAGCTATCCTCTACGGGGACCCTCTCATAGAAGCGAATATTTTTAACCCCCTCCCGTTCCCACTGCTCCCGGATGTTGAGTAGGCGTTGCTTGCCTCCGATCCGGATATCTGCACAACCTCCACGATTTCCGCAAAGCTGAAATTGAGACGGGAATATTGTTTTCATCTCTATACCTCCTTTTTCTCCTTAATTTGCTAATATGACACCGCTGTATCTGTCGCCGCTTCCACCGATCCAGCACCCACCCGATATCACCGCCCTTGCCAATAGCATTGATAATCAATCCGTCAGAATCAACGCCGATGGCAAAATACAGGCGGTGAGGGGATAGCTCAGGGAGTTGTGGCATATTTTGCCTTCAAGCGCTCTTCATCTTCACGATTAAACCGCTCAGCTTTGCTCTCCTGCCCGTAGAGAGCAAAATCGTTAGGTATATAGTCACATTGCTTGTCTCTACTGATAGCAGTCCCCATGAGCCTACAACGATGAAAATTTTTGCAATCCCCACAAATATATCCATCAGGGATATTCAGCCCGACAATTTCGCCAGGCTCTCGCGGTGCCCTGCCTTCGTAAATATGATTCATTTTATCCTCCCTTGGTTCGGCGGGCCTTTCGACCCGCCATAAGCCTTAATTTGCAGTATAATTCCATCAATTTACAGTATAATCCCACCATTTTGTTTAGGTCATTGCCCACCTCCACTACTGGGTTGTAGTGCCAGTAGACTTCCTCTCATTATTTCAGCCGGTCATCGGGCCGGTACGGAAAGTAACCCAGATTCAAATCACCCTGGTCAATAATCCCCAGGTGTATCCGATAGCATCGATTTCCTCGCAGGTCAAAACTTTCCTTTCTTCCGGGCGGCCATTGAGCTTGAAAATAATGGCCATTTCCCCCGGCTGCTGCGAAAACTGCACTCTATTGACAGGGCAATCAATCCCCAATAATTCAGAGATGATTGCAGCAGTGCTGGCGTGCCCGATTGCAGATGCGGGAGGAATGTCACTGATGATCTTTTTGATCTCCCGCAGATTTGACGGAGTATAAATATAATGCCCGTACTCTGTCAGAATTGATGTATTCAAAATGCAGATTTTACTTTGTTTTTCGCTCACTTTTATCCCTCCTTTTCGAGCCTGTGCCTGTGCCTGTAGCTCATCCCAGGGATCAATTTTTGGATCAGGGACAGCCCCATTGTTTGAGATACTTGCCCATGCCCAGGACTCAGCTCCATCAACACGAAGGCAAAACTGAATTTCTTCTTTAGGCAATTCAGGATGATTTGTCTCCCTTAGAATTTTCTGGACTTTATCAGCGATTTCTCGTTTTTGTTGCATCGAAAACATTTTATAGCTCCTTGTTATTTGGGGATTATTCCCCACTTCGTCCCACTTTTATCTTACGCTTGATTATCAATCTCGCTGATAATCAAGCGTAAGACGGCGGATTGCTATCCCGCCTATTTAATCCTGGAAGCCATGCTGATCATGAGGGCCTACAGCCATCCTTTGTTCATGTCCCTATCATGAACGAGGGATGATCGGCTCTTTTAAGCCGGAAAACAAGAAACAGCCCCAGTGGCCTGTATATTCTCTTGTTTTTTCACGCCATGATATCCTTCGTGGCAGGTGATCAACACTTTCTCCAGATTATTTTTTATGCCGCTGTACATATTTCATCATCTTTCATTTTTATTTGTTAAAACTGAACGCCGCCTGAGATCCGACAGGATCTGGCTTGATCCATGTCTTGTTTTTACAAATAATCTGACTCGCGGTTTAATTATATTCTGATCAGGGTTCGTCTTTGACCTGTTTATAAAAAATTGAGCCAACCCCGATACAGTCCGCGGATCAAAATTCCTGACCTGTGGCCCAAATATATTTTTTTTGAATTTGTCCATAACACTTCCCTAACTAACCAATGCTGGAATCCGCAGCGATTCCGCGATCAATTGATTTGTTCTGGCCTGCTCCTCTCGCTTTACCATCTCCTCAATTTTCTGGCGATATGGTTCAATCAGTTTTTCCCATTCGCCTGGCACAAAAACCATTGATACTGTAGAACACACTAATACTCCGTAATAGTGTGCCAGCATGAATCGCTGCACATTGTCCACATAGATGCTCATGGCTCCTGAGATCCATAGATTTAATCGTGCAGGAGTAATATCATTTTCTTCGCCGTTCAGCCTGGCAAGATTTTCCATCAGTTCAATCTTGCTTAAGTGCCCGTCAACCCGCTCTGAAGCGGCAAGATAGGCATCAGATATTGTTTTCATACTTTTTCTCCCTTTTTATATTTTTCTTTGCATTCAGAACAGAATCTGGCCATAGGTGATCCATTATCCCCTCCCTTTTTGTACGATTTCCGTGGATGTTTTCTATTTTTCTCTGCATAAAGCAGAAACACATTATTATCCACCAATATTTCTATGATTGGTGAAATTGCGGGATTGCCGCAAGCGCATTTTGGTATACGTAAGTGCATCAGGATCTCCTACCTCTTCTCATTGCCCGCCACGCACCGCACGCACATAATACCTGTTCGACCTATCGTAGTAGCTCCAGTTGCCATAGTTGAAGTACACGCACCACGCGAGATGGGGACTAAGGGCGAGAGGAGTAAGCGACCAGTAATAGGACGACATGGTGTTGGGAAAATAGGCTGTATTTATAGCAGGATCATGTTGAGTAAAATCCACGACAGACAATAATTCCCGAATCGTCGGTCTGCGCCAGTCGGAGAAGCCGCCAAATTTTTCAGCATTCAATGTTGCGATAAATATGCTTTGCGCATCATCCCAATTGTACATATTCTTTTTGTCATGAATTGATCCGTCATTGGTCTTTATCTCCCAGATCAGGCCGGTGACATTGTCCTTCACCATGCTCCATGATGAGGCTGAATCCGACAGAGCATTTCCCTGCGCATCCAATTTGGTGTATCTTTCTTTTGCTTCGTCCATTTTATCCTCCTTGTCATTATCCCCGGCAAGCCCCTGGTGCGGGGGTTTGCAGGGAAAACAACTTAAAGTAATATTCTTATCTTATATCCCTAATATACAAACTTTAAGTTAGAGATGTCAAGAAAAAAATGTAGAAATTAATTTTAAGTTAAAAAAAATTTGCTTCATAGGATGGATAATTTTTAACCTATGGATTTTAATTTTATAATCAAGTAAAATTATTAAAGTTATTTATACAATAAATCATGTCATCGGGAGGGAAATTATGGATGAGATGGATAAATTGTTAACTGAATACGAAATAAATCTGGAGGGATTGAAAGCGGTAGAAAAGATAATTATTAAAATAAAGCCGACCGAAACCCTTGAAAAAATTAAAGCAATTAAAGAACAAAGAGCAATGACTAAAACAAGGGAAACTAATTCGGGACCTCCAATAGATTAAGAAGGCGCTTATATTTACAACTCTCCTGTTGTTTTTCCTTTTCAATTTTATCAATTTGTATTCGTGTAACACCGATCATGGCCTCCCTGAGACCTTCCAGGTGTTTTTCGTCAATGTCATGAATGAATTCTATCAATATTCGTCTCAGGGAGGGGACTAAATCACTATATTTTAAATAGTTATCAGGTATAAAAAGTTCTCTGTAATTAATTCCTAAAAATTTTGATACAGGGATCAATAATTCCAAACTCGGCCATTTTTTTGATCGTGAAAGATCATCTTCCCTTGCCTGTATCCAATTATCAATAGTAGTCCCCGTCATTTTTGTACCCCTTTGGGTCATTTCCTTTGCTATTGAATTTATTGTTTTTAAATATTCCCTGGGATCTTCTGGATTAAGTTTTAAATATTTTGCTAAATTTTGTGATAACGGATTACTGGCTATGATTCTTTTTTTCATTTTTTATTCCGGTCCATTAATTAATTTCCTTCTTTCAATTATATTATTTTTTTGCATTAAGTACAATTCCCAAAATAAAACAATGAGTTCTGATCATGAAAACCTTTTTTCTTTTCTAACCCTAAAAGTAATTTGACTTTTTTCCTAACTTAAAGTACGATTTAAGTATGACGCAACTAGAAAAATTCAGATTAAAAAAAGGATTCTCCTACTTAGCCTTACAAAAATATCTTGAAGAAAATGGCCTTAAAGTTTCGGATGTCACATGCCATTGCTGGTGCAAAAGACAAAAAGTTCCACGACCAAAACACGCTGAATTATTAGCAAAGATACTAAATATATCCTTTGCTGATATTTATAATGATTACTCTGAGGCTTGCAATATGGAGGATGCTTCGGAGATTATCCCGTCTGAGGCGATAACTCGGACGGGATCTTGATATTACCGGCCCAGCCGGTTCGATCAATCTGTTCGGGGTAACCCGTAAGTCCCCCCGGACAAATCCCCCTCCCTGCCATGCGGGAAGGTAAAAGTATATTGTGAGAGACGTAGAAGACAAGGCAAAAATTACATCAAAATTGAAGAAATGGAATGAAAGAAACTGAAATAATCCCTATCAATCAATTAATTCCTGTAGGAAAAAAGATAAAGGTAGAAGGTACATTGTGAGTAAAAGAAAAAATTTTGCAATATGGGGCAATGGTCAAAAAGAGGTTGCCACTACAAAGCAATCAACCAGTATTGCTCCCATAAGGGAATTAGGAGGATAAAATGAAAATCGTGGAAGTAACCGTTTCGGCGGGGCAAACGTTTAATAATCCGCATGAATCATATAGCAACTTTCGACCACAGATTACATTAAAAGCCGTGATCGAAAAAAATGACGATCCGGCCAAAATTATCAGGGAATTACAGGCCAGCGCCGAGGGTATGATTAAAGAACACAAGAATTATATCTTTAAACAATTGGAGGATACCCGCAGCAAGCTGAATCGATCGATTCAGGATGGTGATTTTGATGATCATGACTGCATTGATGATGACGATAGGAATGATCTCAATGATATATAAAATCATTGCCATCGGCTGGCTGATCTGTGGCTTCATCGACTATAAAATCTGCCTGGCCACTCTGCAATCTTCCAGTGCAGATGACCTTATAGTTGATAGATTCTGGTCTCTGGCTTTTTCATTCTGGGGCCCTGTTGGTCTGATATTGATCCTCTCCTGTTGCGACAAAAAATCGAAAATCAGGGAAATAAAATAAATGATCTACAAAATCATTATCATTGCTATTGTCTGGTTTATTTGTGGTGTTGTCGGTTATAAAATCTGCCTGGCCGATCTGCAATCCTTCGGCGCAAGTGAACCTATTGCCGATAAGTTCCGCGCCTTGGCATTTTCGCTCTGCGGCCCTATTGGTCTGCTAGTAATCCTGCTCGATAAAATAACCGCAAAATTTGACGATTGACCTTTGACCACGCAGCCCGTGGTGTGTTTTGCCCTGCCTGGATTCGGTCAGGCATTGCAAAAGTTGATTTTGCAATAGAAACTGAATCCGGCAGGGTTTTGGCTATTATATTAAAGCGGTCGGGCAGACCGTTCAGGCGCTAAGCACTCAGTAGAGTGTTTGCCTGAGAATCCCACTGGTTTTAGCCGTGGGAGTGTCAACCGCTGACGTCCATGCCATCGGGTTTTAGTGTCCTCCTTTGATGTCGGCGGGTCGGCGATACACCGGCCCGCTGCCTCTTTCAGGAGGATATGTATAGGCCTTTCCCCGCCTTCGGGTGGGTTTGGCATCTCATATTTACGTAGAAAAAAAGGTAAAGGTAGAAGGTACATTGTGAGGAATATATTCGGGTAACGCTTAAATAAGGCGATACCCTCTGATGGCTGCATCCAGGCCGGTTTGGGGTTTTTCGGCACGGACGCAGGAGACACGCTTAAATAAGGAGTAAGGATATGGACATTAGAAATTTGGATGAGGAAAAAATTACTGGTTGGCCTAATATCGTTATACATTTGCATAGTGCCATTACACAATTGCGAAATATGAATTCAAATATCACTTGTAAAATTTTCATCCAGGGAAAGGAACAGAAAATGATCGAGTGATCAACTTGATTGAATGAATTTTTGAAAATGCTGTATTTATTCCGCCGACGCTGAACGACGGAATGAAACCGCCCCCTGGTGGTTGCGATGGCCACCAGGGAGCGGGACATTCAGGGAGGCAATTTGAAACCGAGTGAAATTATTGTCGGACACAAATATAGAAATCGATTCCAATCGAACGTACGGATCGTGCTTGAAATCGTTGAGGATAGAGTTAAATGGAAATCGAATTGGAATATAAAAGGGGAGTGCCTTTTCGCACTTTTGCACACTGGGCAATCTCTGAAGTATTGAATAAGGATCACACTTGATTCTATAAAAATCCAGAGTGGCATGGTTGCTGTCCGTATTGCCACCGATACCTGGCCACATATCACTGCGGGATAGCGCGCGAGATAGCGCATGTTAAATAAGCTTTATCAAAAAACGGAGATTGCCTACTATTACCCAGTAGGCTTTGTTTGACGAAGTTGTAGTCGTAATTTTTAATTTGAGGATAACGGGATTTGTAATTGCCATAAATTAGAAATCGGAAGAAAAAATGACTAAGGATGAAATCCCCAAAATTGGAACACAAGTAGAAATAATTTATGAAATTAATGAATTAATTGGAGTTATTTACGGCACTCCATATCTTTTCAGAAATTATTGGTGTGTTCCGTTTTTGCGGCAAGAGGAGGAAATAGAGGATTTACTGTTTCTTCGCATAGACCTGATAAAATCCATCAAAATTAAAAATGGATAATAAAGGCGTTTTCCATCCAATCATCAATTATCAACTTTGCGCTGATTGCTCTCAACAATGCGGATGCATCGCAGGCGCATTCTCGATTGAATATTCACACGAAAATCATATATTCTCGCCAATAATCAGACCGCAAAAATGTACCGGATGTGAACGATGCCTGGAGAGATGTAAAAGAGGCGCAATCAAAATTATCCGGGTGGGGGAACATGAGGGTGAGGGGCATGAATAAAATAGCCCTATGGCTTTATATTTCAGGGAGCATCTGCTTTTTGGCAGGCTCCTTGATTAATTTATTTAAAAATTAAATTAAAAGGAAAAAATAAATGGCATCTTACAATAAAGTTATCTTAATTGGCAATTTAACTAAAGATCCGGATCTTCGCTACACCACAGCCGGCATGTCTGTGGTAAATTTTTCATTGGCCATAAACCGGAAATACACTTCTGACGGTGAAAAAAAAGAAGAGGTGGATTTTTTTGATATTGAAGCCTGGGATAAGCTGGCGGAGCTTATCAGCGAATACCTGAAAAAGGGCTCCCCTGTGCTGATTGATGGCCGCCTGAAGCAGGATCGATGGGAGGATAACGGAAAACAGCGAAGCAGGGTGAAAGTTGTGGCACAGGGAATCCAGTTCCTTCCCGGTGGGAAGGAAAAAGAAAAAAGTGAGGGAAAGGGTGGCGAACACGCGGAAGGTAGTGGAGATGTGCCGTTTTGAGGAGGATTTATCCCATAGAATTCAAAATCAAAAATCCTGATCTTCAGCAAACAAATGCCTGGGGTGTCTGGTCTCAACACACAACTGAAGCGGAACAAAAAAGAATGCTGAAAATACTTAGAGAGGATTGGGGCAATACGTATGAATTCCGGGAAGCTGAAGGGAAAAATGAGCAATAGTCAAAAGGCAAAAAGGTTGATTTCGCGGGGTGGGTGTGGTATGCTTGCCTTACCCTGCAAGGTATCATCGAATTTTGGCTATTTTTTTTGGTTATTGAGAGAAAAATTATATCGTCATTTTCGACGCCTGAGCAAATGGCCTGAATTCGTGATTTTAACCTTGCAGGGTTGGCACGAGATACCAAAGCTCAGGCGTTTTCTTTTTATGGCGATATTCAACCCTGCAAGGATGCTGTCCCATGCCTGAAATATCCCACCGAAAAACAAGTAATAAAAAGTTATTGTTATTCAAAAGTCTGTTTCGGGGCCGTGAAGATGTTTACCCGCTTTTTTGGCAAAACAAGACGGGGAAAAAGGGCTATTCCCCTGTTTGTGAAAACAGATTTAATACGAAGCTTTGTGAATATCGATGTGATGATTGTAACAATCAAAAGTTTGTTCCCCTCTCCGATTCAGTCATAGAAAACCATTTTTCAGGATTTCATCTTCTCGGCATTTATCCTCTCCTTCAAGATGGAACCTGTTTTTTTATCGTGGTAGATTTTGATAATCATGAAAATAATCTCCGTAAAAATCCCCTGCAGGATGCCAAAGATTTTTCTGAAGTTTGTGCCATCCAGGACATCCCCGTCTATCTCGAACGGTCGAAATCCGGCGAAGGTTTCCATGCCTGGGTTTTTTTTGAAAATCCTATTCCAGCGTGGAAAGCCCGCAGGGTAATGTTTGCTCTTCTCAGGGAAGCTCAAATTATCGATGAGGAAGTTGAACTTTATTCTTTCGATCGTTTATTTCCTCATCAAGATATGCTTACCGGAAAAAAATTGGGCAATCTTATTGCTCTTCCATTTTATGGAAAAGCTCTCAAACAGGGCAATTCTACTTTCCTGACAGGCAAAGATCTCGTCCCCATTACTACAGATGCTGATATTACGACATTTTTGGAAGAAATAAATGAGAACAGGGAATCTAGTATCTGAGGCGACACTCGACCGGATTATCGAGGAGTGGAAACTGGTCAGAGAGGAACCAAAAAAAATCTCTGACAATTATGTTCCTCCAGGCAAACTTAATTCTATGGAAGAATTGGTTATATTGGAGGATAAATGTAAATTCGTTCAATATTGCAGGGATAATCAAACTGATATATCGGAGCCGTTATGGTATGACCTGGCATCTATCCTGTCACGTTTCGATGGAGGCAGGGATAAATTTCATGAATTTTCAAGGCTATATCCCGGATATTCCACAAAAGAAACTGATACAAAATTTGACCATGCTTTCAAAGCAAGCGGGCCTATTACCTGCGCGAAGATCAGACAGGATGGCTATAACTGTTCTATAGCTGACTGCAGGGTTGAATCTCCGGCAGGTCTACCAAAAAAGCAATTGTCCAGGAATAAAACAGAGGAAAAAACGCAAGCTTCGGAAGAAATAATACCCGAACCTGAAGGCCATATCGATGAGTCATGGAAAATTGAGATTGATCAGTTAAGAGCAAAGTTAAATCCAGTGGAAGCCGGTCAGCAAGTCAGATTTTTTATTCTGACAAAATTACTCCATTACGACGAAATAACAATCAATAGAATACTCAAGGGACCGCTTAAAAAAGAATTTTCTCTTGATGCCGGTGAAATAAAAGGGCTTTTGAAGGCATGGAAAGAAGAAAAAAATCGTAAGGAGATTGAATGTCTGCCTTTGAAAAATACTGAGGAAGAATCAATCTGCTATATCAGTAATCCAATTTTCGAGAGAGATGGCCGGATCTGGAAAATTAAAATGAAAATGATATCCGGGGAAAAAATTCCTGAAGAGGTCCCCATTACCACTTTTATAATTGAACCCACTGAATCGATTACCGTTGAAGGAAAAGAGACTCTTCGCGTAAATATTATATCTGGATATAAAAAATTTGAAATCATTCTCCCGCCTGAATGCTGGGTATCTCCTAAAAATTTTATGACCGTACTTCCAAGCAAGGAAACGACTTTTACGGGAAATACTGTAGACGTGCAGCATATCCGGTTTTTCATGTCCACCTTTGAAATGCCTCATAAAAAAGGCGTGAAAACATCGGGGTTTCATAATGAAAAGTTTATAACTGAAGAAGGTGCATTATCTGCCCAGGGAATATCCAAAGATATAATTTATTTTAATGAAGTGCCTACCAATTGTAAATTATTGTCCGCAGAACCGGCCACGGATAAAGAACTGGCGGAAATTAAAAAATATATAGCAGATTTTAACACTCCAATAGTAACTCTCCCTATTCTAGGCTGGACTTGCGCCTGTTTTTTCAAGCAAATCATTTCGAAAATTTTAAATGAAATAGGCCTGACTAATGGTTTTCCTCTTTTAAATCTTCAGGGGGAGGTCGGAAGCGGTAAAACCGGCAGTATAAAAGATGTGCTTATGCGGATATGGAACATCGAAAATGAACCAAAATCAATCGGTGAGCTTACTAAATTCACAATGATGAAAATGGTTGACGGTTCCAATAGTATTCCCGTAATCCTGGAAGAGAATAAATCATGTATGCAGACAGATTATTTCCAAAACCTTATTAGTAACCTTATCCGGTCAGTTTACAACTGCCTGGAAGGGGAGAGGGGCAGGGCCGATCAGACTACACAAGTTTATCATTATCAGGCTCCGGTTGTAATAGTTGGTGAAACCGGATTTACTGAGGGGGCTGTCCTGGATCGATTTATTACCGTGTTCCTATCAAAAAAAGATAGCGCTCCCTACCTTCAAATCTTTAAAAAATTACGTAAACAGCCGCTTGAAAAGTTAGGCCGAACCATCCTGGAAAAAGCGCTTAAAATGAATACAACTGATATCAGGGGTATATTGGAAAATGAGCTTGAAGCGCTTGAAGCGGTCGATCAAGAGCTTACTGACCGGCCACGAACTAATACAGTAGTGGCCAGATTTGGTCTTCGGATCTTGAGCAATATCTTAGGAATGCAATTTGATATGCCAAAGATTACCGAGGCAATTAAAGAAGGGATTAAAGAAGGCGACTCTTCTCATCGGAAAAGCGCAGTTGATAAAATCCTGGAAGCCATGTGTCTCATGTCGGAGTTTCAGACTAAAACAATAGGCAGCAGAGAAGAAAAAATATACTCATATCAGGAATATTTAGAAAAGGATATCAATTATGATGTTGTTTATGATGGAATATCAATTTTAAGATTGCATGTCAGCGGCGCCTATCCAAAGTTTTTGAAATGGGCAAAAGCATATAAATTTGAAGGAGATTTATTACCAAAATCAACTTTTCAGAAACAATTACAAAAAGAATCATATTATCTGTCCCATAGCAAACCCGTACAAATGGGACAAATTACAAAAAAAGTCTTTGAAATAGATATTGAAAAAATGCTGGTTAAGGGGTTGGAGTTGTCCGAATTCTGGAGTCTTGAAGGCGAAAAAGTGCCATTTTAATGAGCGACATGGATTTTTTCCCTGAAAAAAGCAGGTTTAAAATTATTACCATTTATTACCTTTTTTTTTGAAAAAGGTAATATTTTTTACTTAATAGAATCAATGGGATATATTGAAATATTACCATAATTACCGAACTTACCTTTTCTAAGGATACCGTACGTAAGAAAACAAGGTGTGTGCGTATATAGCGCATATTTTTTATATTTCCTATAGGTATTGTGGCGTCCAAAAAAGGTAAGTTCGGTAATTATGGTAATTATGGTAATATTATCAATAAGTTACACAACAGTAAAAAGGTAATAAAAGGTAATAAATATTACTTTTACTTTAATTTCAATTACTTATCTTCTGGGGGGGTGGTGAGTTAAATGGAAGTATTTATGGTGTGTAAATATTGCAGAAGCACTGAACAGGAAACAGTAGCATGAAAATCATATCTAAGGAGATTCGATGAAACTTATAGAAAAAGCTCCAAAAATTATTCAGATAATTCCAGTCCTCAAATCATTAGTGGCCGTTTTTAAATGTGATCTTGATATAGATCCTGGCGGAATTGACATAATGAACGTATATGCTATTGAATTAATGGAAGATTCAGACGGTGATAGATTTGAAAGAGTGATAGTGGTGGATACAATATGCGAAGGAGGGGGACTTGGAAGTGTTGATGATTATTCTGGTTTTCTTGGTTATGCCAAAAACGAAGAAGAGGCAAAAAAAATGTATGGGAAAGATATAAAATCTATCATAAAATCTATCAATGAATAAAATAGTTGATATTGGGCTTGGAAATCAAATTACGCTTGAAAAAGCGCAGCTCCCTGCGCAGTTGCTTGAGCAGATCCGGGTATACCTGACAATGCCGAATCCAAAATATGAAGAGGCCAAAAAACGTGATTATCCCACCTGGGGTTTGCCCCCGTCACTCTTCGCCTGCTATGAAGATCATGATTATCTGTATGCCTATCGGGGATATATGGGGAGTCTGGTCTCCTTCCTGAAAGAAAGCGAGCTCCATTATCATCTGATCGATGACCGGAGAAAATTGTCTGAGATCAATCTTACTTTCCTGGGGACACTACGGCCATATCAGGAGCGGGCAGTCGGGGATACGCTTAAAAAAGATTTCGGGGTATTGGTTGCTCCCTGCGGGAGTGGAAAAACGGTTATGGCGTGCAATATCATGGCAGAGAGGAAACAGCCTACTTTGATTATTGTCCATACCAAGGAACTGCTGAATCAATGGCGAGACCGGATTATCCAATATCTGGGAATACCCTCTGATGAGATCGGGCAGATCGGAGCCGGAAAAGAGATCATCAGGCCGGTTACGGTGGGGATGGTGCAGACATTGGTAAAACGCGATCTGGATGAAATCAGGACGCACTTTGGCCAGATCGTAATCGATGAGGTCCATCATACGCCGAGCACTACTTTTACTGAGATTGTGAGGACTTTTGATTCTCAATACATGCTGGGGCTCTCGGCCACTCCATACCGGCGCGACGGGCTGAATAAGCTCATCTATCTGTCTGTAGGCAATATGGTCGCCGAAGTTACCGGCGTAGAGCTACAGGATGCCGGAAACCGGATTAAACCCGAAATTGTGGTCAGGGAAACTAATTTTGATTTTGACTACAATGAAGACTCCGACTATCAACCTATGATTTCGGAATTGATTGAGAATTTCGATCGTAATGATCTCATCGCTACAGACGTGGCGAGTGAATACGATGGAGAAAATTTTGAACTGGTGTTGAGCGACAGGAAAGCTCACCTTGATTTTTTATATGACCTGCTCACGGAAAAGGGCGTTAAAGCTGAAATCCTCACGGCCGATGTTCCCAAAAAAAAACGGGAGCAGATTATCAGGGATTTTGAGAGCGGGGCTTTGAGGGTGATATTGGCAACAGGCCAGCTTGCAGGGGAGGGGTTGGATATGCCAAGGCTGAACCGGCTTTTCGTGACCACGCCTATCCGATGGAAGGGCAGGGTGATTCAATACGCAGGCAGGGCACTGCGGGTGACGGAAGGGAAATATAATACTCGCATATATGACTATCATGATTGCAATGTAGGAATACTTTCATCATCGTTTAGATTGAGGTATCGGATTTATGATCGGCTATAGATGATCGCCTGAACGCCTCTATAATCGATCGGAATTTCAGACGGCTCTTCTACTCATCCATAGGGCAAAATCGATTACAGGGGCATTGTGGGGCATGTAGGGGGTGTTTTAATATGGACACGGGAACCAAAAATGAGCAATCGATCATTTCCGTGATGATACGGAAATGACTGGCATGAACAGGGAGGAAAAATGTTGACCTGGAAGTACTGTGGGAGTATTCCCATCAGAGCTGAAACATTTTATTGGCGTGGAGATCTGGGTGCTGTTGAAGGCATATTTTTTATTGAAGGCATGTTTTTTATTGAAGATTATCAGGTTATAAAATGGTCGCTTACATCACGGGTGCCATCGATGATCTCTAATCGTGCTGAGCGGTTTGATACGGCAGAGGATGCTAAAGTCAAGGCGGAAAAATTGCTGGCCGATTGGTTGGACAAAACGGGGTTGCAGGTGAGGGAGGAAAAATGAAATCAGAGATAATAGCGAGCGTTGATTTTAGTGGATTTTGGAAGAACATGATATTTTTGTGGAAGGGCTTCATCTTGAAACCGTCAGGGAGTTGGCCAGGATTTTTCAGAATTTTTCAAAAGAGGAAGATAAAAATGTGCAAAACTGAAAATCCGATTTCAGGGAGGAACTTAGCCTTATTGGAAGCTGAATCCAAAAAGATTAAATTTCAGATTGCCGAAGATAAGCGCATCTGGCTGGGGTGGCAGATGCGCAGATACCGGAAGCGTAGCGGCCTGGTATTATGGTTCCGGCGCATTTTAGGCAATAGCGGGATTTTTTTTAGGTCAATATTGATTTTTGGGGTCTTATTTTTGCCAGGGAGTCATTTTATTTTTCACCCGGAGCCGCAGGAGCCACAGGAACTAGTGAGAATGGAGCGGGCGGAACAGGTGGAAACAATCGCAGATCCGAATGGGGAGGCAAAATGATGCTGCCAAGTGAAGCGCAACAAAAGATAGATCGGGAATTCAGGGATTACAGGTATGAGCAATATCGTAGTTTTAAAAATTGGCTTCGGCGTGCTGCTGCGAAGATAGAGAAGCAAGGGAAAATTGAAAAATTGGAGAATATTGAAAAATTGGAGAATGAGGAGGTGAAGTGATGCCAACCTTAAGTTTTCAGGATTTTTTGGATAATTGTTATGAAGGAGTAATAGCGCAGGTGCAGGCGCAGATAATTTTAGAACGTGACGTGAAGCATCAGGAGCTTTTCATGGCCGCAGTCGAACGTGAGAAAAAGTTGCATCCGGGGCCGTATACTAAATTAGAATGGATGAAGGCGCTTAACGCGGAAATCAAAGAAATGCGATGTGAGCGTTGTCATGAATGCGGTTTTGGATTTTGCCCACTTTTTGATACGGAAGAGTGTCTTGTGCCGCTGAAAAGATATAGTGCTGAAATTTTTGATGTTGCGGTAGTCGCCTATCGCATGGCGCAGGCGCTGGGGGAGTTGATCAGGGAGAAGGAGGTCAAAATCAATGAGGCGGATAGATTACATTGGGAAGAAAACGATACCGGCGCGATTCGTTAGAAAAGATTGACTAACATAATTTCCTTCACAATTCAGGGAGAGCCCGTAGCCAAGGCCAGGGCCAGGGTAACGGACAGGCGTGACAGAAATGGCAAGCGCATCACGTATACTCCTGAAAAAACCAGCGCAGCCGAGTATGATTTCCAGATTCAGGCGATGTGGCATAGGCCGGACATCCCGTTTACTGGGCCATTGGTACTCAGGGCAAAATTTTATCGCATGATTCCGAAATCATTTTCCAATCGCAGGCGGGATTATGCGGAAGCGGGAAAGTTGCGACCTGCCACGAAACCCGATTTGGATAATCTGGTGAAATTGGTTAAGGATGCCATGCAGGGTATTTTTTACGCGAACGATAGTCAGATCGTGAGGATTGAGGCGGAAAAGTGGTATTCGGAGAATCCACGGATCGAAATTATTCTGGAAAAATTATGTGAGGATTGATGGTGGCGAGGAAGGGAGGGTTATGCGGCCCCGTGCCGGAAGCCGCTGGCTTGTGCTGCCACCCTGCCCACTCTCAGCTCTCACCTGTGAGCATTTTCAACTCCTCCAGAGACCTCTCACGCGGGCATATTGTCCACTTAGCAATCTGTTATTCTACATTACAGTTTTCATTCCACAAATCGAGCACTGATATTCCTCTGTCTGGTAATAATAGATTGCCCATTCGGGTAATCTATTATTCTCTTCCATCGGTTTTCCTTTTCGACTGGAAATTTGTTGCCAATCATGACCATGATTGGCGCAATAATCATATTGGAATTCTATGGCCATTTTCAATCCTCCATCGCCCGCCTACGCGGGCACATTGTTTTCGCCATACTTCTGTTCATCGCCTACTCAGCCACTCGTGGGAGTGGCCGTGTAGGTGATACTACAGACGTGGGGCTGGCAAGGCCCCAAGTTTGCCTAGCTACCTCCTCCCTCAGCCCCGTGTGGGGGTCTGGGGATCTCGTGGTTATGCGGCCCCCGTGCTGCCGGCCGCTGGCTTGTGCTGCCACCCTGCCCACTCTCGGAAGGGTGGGCAGGGTGCGGTGCAAACTTATTTCCACGACTCTGAAAGAATGCTTCCACAGGAAGCAAAAAAGGCGTCGTTTTCAGTTGCCTTTTTCGGGTGCAAAGCTCTCCACCCGAAAAATTTTTCCTGATCAGTGTCGGGATTCGTAAAAGTTCCGGTGACGGCATGGATTCCCGCATCAAATCCGACGCGGAAACATGCTCTTTTTTCTGGTGTGTTCAATCCGTTGAGGGCTTTCGGATTGTTTCTGAGAATTAATTTTTCAGTATCTTTTTCAGCTTGAAGACACAAAAGGTACATCGCTTTTGTTAATTTTTTTCGTTCCATTTTTAATCCTCCTTACGCCCGCCTACGCGGGCACATTGTTTTCGCCATACTTCTGTTCATCGCCTATGCAGCCACTCGTGGGAGTGGCTGGGTAGGTAATACTACAGGCTCAGTCCCCTCCGCTTGACCTCCGCCAAAATTTCCGCGTCGGTGAATCCTTCTATCAGAGAATTCACGGCTGTTTCGGAAGTAGCGGGAACTGCGGGAGTTGGAGCAGGAGACATCAGGACTTTTTCGATCGCAGGCCAGAGATCGGTAGCCCACGACTTCGGATCGATGATCCGATCCAATCGTTTCAATGTACCGTCCTCCTGCATCTGGCACAAAAAATAGCGTGTAACATTTTTTGGATGCTTATAACTACCCTGCCAGGAGCAACCAAGTACCAGGCCGCCTACCGGAATCCATTCGGGCCCATTCAAGAAGCTCCCCTGGAGGGAGTACCCATTGGTTTTGGTTTTGTCGATGCCGGTCACGGTCTTGGCCCATCCTCCGTGGTATTGATAGAAATCATCGGCTACTTCGGAAATATCGCGAGGATCGCAAAGAATTTCTCCTTTTTCGTTTTTCTGAATCGTTTCCATTTCTTTCTCCATTTCCCTCGGCCCCCGTCATGGACATGGGGATTTCATGGTTATGCGGCCCCGTACTGCCGGGGCCGCTGACTTGTGCAGCCACCCTGCCCACCATCAGGCGAGTGGGCAGGGTGCGGCAAAATGCTAAATCTTGAACCCATAAAGCTCCAACTCGCTGGGATCGGGGGAGATTCCGAGGTAACTGTGGGATTTTTCTTCCCCGTACCAATACCCACGCTTTCCGAGAGGCGCTCTTGCATGGTAGCTCGGCCAGGTATCAGATTTTTTAGCCGCGAATCTAAGCTCAATTCCGAATTGGTTGGTTGATTTTAATCTTGCATCCATTTTTAATTCCTCCATGCCGCCTACGCGGGCACATTGTTTCCGTTCGCATCGTATCCCTTTATTTGCGCAAACAATATGGCATCTTTCGGGGTATCAAATACTATTGAAGCCATATTCCCTTGTTTATTTTTTTTGCATAGTTCCGTGGGCACACTGCCCACATATCCGGCCTTTCCGGTCGGATATGTCAAAATTGCTAATTTATGCATTTTTTCTTTCCCTTTCAATCCACTCCCGCAGGGCATCCTCAGCCCCGCGAGCTTTTGGAATGTCCTTTTGGATACACAAAATTTCAAATTGTTTGAGTAGCTCCAGCTCCAACTCCAGCCGCAGCATACGGCGGCGTTGCTTTGATTCTATTTTTTTTTTCATATTTTTTTCTCCGTGTTTTTTTAATCAGTATGACAATATATAGTTGCAATCAGTGTGCCATTTTAGCAAAAAAAGCATAGTGATTATATTTATTTTATTTGCATCAATAAAATCAATAGTTTCCAGTATGATATTTTTGGGCCTGACTGGGGAGTCATGCCGGTGCGTCCGGTATTATCTATTTAAGTCATTGATTTTATTGATATTATTAGGCATTATTGGATAATAAATGAATGAATTATGAATAAAATCAATAAGTTAACTTTTCAGCGTTCGACCGATCGGTCGAG
>Ga0214474_1000561_pt1 | contig 17996 bp, 15 predicted proteins | sample RVTome_2_FD_187335 | JGI IMG/M metagenome (GOLD analysis project Ga0214474, IMG submission 187335) | Soil microbial communities from uranium-contaminated site in the Upper Colorado River Basin, Wyoming, United States - RVT95D214 HiSeq ...
AAGAAAGATTCCGCCAGGCAACGACAGAGACCATCCCAACTTATTTCTTATAGCGGCGGCAAAGGGCTCCAAGGCGCACAACAAGGCATTCGGCATCCGCCTGCCCTTGCTCGGATATCCCGCCATAAGCCTGGCCCTGATCGCGGCCCTGACCCCGGAGCGGTTCCAGGTCCGTCTCATAGACGAGGCCCATGAGCCGGTACCGTATGGGCAAGGCTGTGATCTGGCCCTGATCGTCGGACTCACCCACCACATGCCCAATGTGTATCGTATTGCCGATCGCCTGCAATCAGAAGGCACACGCGTGATATTGGGCGGCTTCCATGTGACGGCCCTGCCCCACGAAGCCCTGGCGCACTGCGACGCCGTGATCCTCGGAGAGGCCGAGGCCGTATGGCAGGAGGTGCTCGCAGATTTTAGCCGGGGGACCCTGAAGAAAAAATATCACGGCCAAGAGGCGGACCTCGCCGGGCTGCCGATCATGCGGCGCGGCCTTTTTAACAAAAAATTTTACCACCCCGGGCAGATCATCGAGACGACGCGCGGCTGTGCCGTCGGGTGCGCGTTTTGCGGCGTGCAGCAGTTTTTCGGAAAAAGGTCGCGGGGCAGGCCGCCGGAGGCGATCCGCCAAGAGCTGACGGCCCTGTTCGGCCCGCGCCCCCCGCAGGCGCGCTGGAAGACCTGGCTGGCAGAGCACTGGCACCCCGACATCCCCTACTTTATCGAGAGGCGCCTGCTCTATGTGATGGACTCCAATTTCGTCTCGGATACCCGTCATGCCCGGGCCGTGCTGGAGGTCTTCAAGGAGTGCGACATCAGATGGTACGGCCATGCCAGCTTCAACCTCACCAGGGATGATGCCATGCTGGACCTCATGGCCGAGTCGGGCTGCATCAGCGTCAACATCGGCTTCGAATCGCTCTCTCAAACAACGATCGATTCCATGCACAAGTTCCCGAACCGGACAGCCGAATACGCCGATTCCATCCGCCGCCTGCACGAGCGCGGCATCGGCGTCATGGGTACGTTCATCGTGGGCTTTGATGAAGACACGCCCGCGGTCTTTGACCGGATCGCCGAATTTGCTATTGAGAACCGCCTCGAGACCGCCTTTACGCTGATCCTCACCCCCCTTCCGGACACCCCCCTCTACGCGCAGATGGAATCGCAGGGCCGGATCTTCAACCGCAACTGGGAGGCATACGACCACGGCTCGGTGACCTTCTTCCCCAAGAACATGACCCCGGCAGAGCTCCACTGGGGGATGAGATCCACCTGGAGGAAGGTCTATTCGTGGCGCAACATCTGGCGGAGGATCATGACCAAGCCCCGGGTCAGGCCTTTCTTCTATCTGCCCGTCAATATCGGATTCGCCCGGTGGGCCCGCGTGATCCGCTCCAAAAAGCTCTGGCCCCCTCCCCAGGCATCGATGAATCAAGAATCAGTTACCACGGAACAACACGGAATTTCACCGCCGGAATAATTAAGATGAATCCCCGTGAGAATTCAGTGTATCTCCGTGAAGCTCCGTGGTGAGAGTAAGAATGCTTTACCACGGAAGGGCACGGACTACCACGGAAAATAAATAATAAGGAAACTAAGATTATCCGTGCCACTCTGTGAAACTCCGTGGTGAATTAAGAATCAGTTACCACGGAACAGCACTGAATCTCACGGAAAATGAATAAGGGCTAGACTACAAATATCTTTGCTAAGACTAAGCTTTGAACATCCGTGTAATTTCTGTCGCGTTGCGACATCCCATTCCCCCCACCTATTTAGATATATCTATAATTGAGGGGATGTCACAAGGTGACACATTTATATTTTGCCGCCTTGCGGCATGTAGGCCTTGACATTTTTTCTGAATTCTGATATTCTGAATTCAGAATAGATAGAGGAGGCGCGGATATGCAGGGCATCAAGCCGTTGACGACGGAGATCAAAGCACGGGGCCAGCTCACCATCCCCAAGAAGATACGGGTCATGGGCCATCTCGAAGAAGGGCAGGTGGTCTCGATCATCCCGATCGGCGACTCCGTCATCATCACCCCCAAGAGGCTGGCGCTGGATGAGGCCAGGAGGGAGATCAGACGAATACTCAAGGCAGGCGGCCTGACTGAGCAGGACCTTTTAAAAGGGCTTCGGGAGGAGCGGGAGGGGCTCTCTCAAGAGACCTATGGCAAAAAAAGCCGTTAGGGTCTTTCTCGACTCCAACGTCATCCTCTCCGGCCTCATCTCCGACAAAGGCGCGCCGCGCATCTGCCTGGACCTCTTAACCCTCAAACTCCCTTTTCTTTCCGGCTCAACTGGTCGATTCAACCTGATGGAGATCGAGCGAACCCTCAAAAAGAAAATGCCCAAAATGCTGCCCCTGTATCGGAAATACCTTCCTCTCTTGAATCTAAAGATCATCCCCCTGCCCAGCCCACAGGCGATAAGGGAATTCGCCGGCAAGATCGCGGACAAGGATGTCCCGGTACTTGTTTCCGCCATCCAGGGCAAGGCAGACTTCCTGGTGACAGGGGACAAGCGGCACTTTCAGAAGCTCAGGACTGGCAAGGATTACCCATTACAGATCGCGACCCCGGCGGAGTTCGTCGATCGCCTCCTGCCGGAGATCCTTAAAGAGATGGGGCAGATGGATTGATTCCAAAATTTACATTCCGCGCCGGATAAGAGATTGACATTATTGAGATTTCTGATTTAATAAGTACGAAAAGTTGGAGGAAAAATGAAGGTATCCGAGCGAGGCCAGGTAACCATACCGAAAAAGCTGCGGGACCGTTACGGACTCCACGCAGAGGTGGAAATCGACTTTGCGGCTGATGAGGACGGTATCCGGGTCAGAAAACGCACTGCCGCTGCCCACCCGATACGGGAGGTTTTCGGCATCCTCAAACGCCCTTCCGAGGTCGATGCCTATATCGAGGAGATCAGGGGCAGGTGATCACCGCCGTCGAACCATACAGGCGCGCAGACCGCTTTCTCACCAGGGATCGGGGGTTTTACCGGCAATACTTTCCGGAGCTTGTATTCTTTGAAACGCCGTGAAGTGGCGAGGACTGCGCTTGACCCGTGAAGAGATCATGAGGATGTCACAATTTGTGATATCCTCGCAGAAGATTTAAATGGCGATAGGGAGTAAATTCAGGCGGAAGCCTGTGTGTGTGTTGAGCCCTACCGGAAAGCGCGACACAGTAAGCATAACGCCTGTGTAGGGCGAAATCCCCCAGAGAGTTAACACCCAATGTGGTGGGGGGGAGCTAAGGAGGTAGTACGACATCCCAGCCTAACAGGTAACATCCTTTTAGTGCTGGGAGAGGAGCATACAACATGCCGGCGATTGCGTCCCTGGAAGATTTAAAAGCTGCACAGAAGGACCTTCTCGCTGCGAAGGATCTGGATGAGCTGAAGGCGGTCTTTAAAAGATGGCGCAGAATTGGGTGGAGAAACGTGTGCAAATTATGGTTGCAAGAGAGGACTCCAGAGCAACTAAAGGGCACTGGTGAGTAAATTCGGGTGGAAAAATGTGACACCCCACTTAAGGAGCACATAACAACAGACGGCACGCCTACGTGGGGTGCCATCCCTGCGAGAGTTGACAATTAATGAGGCGGGGATAGGTGAGCCCTGCAGGAGAGCACAACATAGAGGACCTAAGGCCTGGGCGGGGCGAAATCCCCCCAAGAGTTCACGACAAATGCGGCCGGGGGAGCTAGGCGAACGTACCCCAGAGCAACTAAAAGGTGAGGGAGGTTAGAAGCTTCAGTCAAGTTTCAAGGCCTGACACCTTTTACTCCCGGATTGGTTGGAAGAATGTAGTTAAGTTATGGCTGCAGGAAAGAACGCCGGAACAGTTGAAAGGTGGGGGGTGATTTAATGGGCTGCAAAGAGTCAAGGATAAAGATTTGACCCCTCAAGCGCGGCTAAAAGGTGAAAGAGAATGAAAGTGGAGCTCCACAAACGAACGTGACAAAGCATGGACAGTGCCTAAGTGGAGCGACATCCCCACCAGCGCTCATGAGTAATGTGGTGGGGGGCGGGGGGGCGTAGAATACTGATTCATCTTTCAAGGCCTGACACCTTTTAGATTCTGAGGTAGAGGGGGAAAAAAGGAAAAGGGAAACAAGGCAAGGGTCTCCACAGACCTTTTTTTGGGTCTGGGAGGCCTAGGAGCTCAGCAATGGATCAAACTCAACTGAACAGCGCAAGGATGGACGATTGGGAAACTGACAGCCGGTACGAGGAGAAGTTTCGCCTCAATCTCACTGCCAAACACGCTCTAGTTGTTGGGAAATGGCAGACTGAAGGCGAATGGGGCGTAGATCTTCGACGTTGGAGCTACGATAAGGGTCGACTCCTAGGTGAAGGCATCACTCTTAATTCGGACGCCTGGGAGTGGTTACATGGTTTCATCTACGATCTTCATAAGAGTGAATCTTTTTCGGGATACGGCAGGCAAGATAGAGCGAATTTCGAGCAGACGTTGGTGATTGGAAACGATTTCTCGCTCTCTACCGGCGTATTTGACGAAGCCCGAGTGCCGTATTTTTGCGTGAACATGATGTTTGATGGCAGACTAATATGGCGAGGAAGAGGCACTGCGCTACGCATAATGATTCGATTCGACACGATTTCTAACTTTCTAGCGAAAGCAGAGAGCAGTGAACTTAGCCATCGGCGTGAGAGGCATCAGGGCAGGAAGCGAATCGACCCGATTACTGGGAGGGAAATATTTTGAAAGGATTAAGCGCAGGGATGAGCCAAGTATACGCGAACATTCTGAATTCCCTGACGACTGGGCTCTACATCCAGGTCAATATTGGCCTGCGTGAGTACCTACAGAATGCCTACGATGCAATTAAGGCGGCCAAGCAAAACAATTTGCCAGAGCCTCGAGACAGATTCCACGTCGAGGTCAAAATAACCCGAGATGGACGAAACATCACCGTGTCTGACAATGGCATTGGCATGGACCTCTCTGTCCTCCAAGAGTACACGTCTATCGGAGGTGGGACAAAAAATTCACCGGATTATGCTGGTCATAAAGGGATAGGGAAGCTCGCCGGGCTGAGGTTTTTCGATCGCTTCGTGGTGCGGACCAAACAGATCAACTCCACAACAGGTTACGAGCTCTCCTGGCGATCAGGAGACATGATGAGGGCGTTGCTTAGCTCATCGGATAAAATGAAGAAGATACCGTACGGCGATTTCATCCGCGACTACTATGAGATCAAGCCTTTCCCGGATGAGCATGCGCTGCTTCACTACACTCAGGTGCAGCTGATCGAGGTACTTGATGAATTCCGCGACCAGGTATCAGAAGAATCCGTCGGTAGATTTATACAGACCAGTTGCCCCGTTCCATTCTTGGAGGAGTCATTTCAACAAGCGCGTACACTAGGCGGATTCCTGGTCGATTGTGTCTCACCAGTAATCACGTATCTCAATGACAAGGTCATCTACCGACCATATCATGATCGATATAGTCTTGTGGAGTCATTTTGTGAGGATTTGAAATACAGCGACCGTATTCGCGCTAAATTATGGTACAGCTGGGAAAGCAACGCAGCGGAGGTCATTGCTGAGGATCGTATCCGCGGGGTCAGGTTTCGCTGTAAAGGCATCTGTGTTGGGGACCGTAATCTTTTTGCCAACAATTGCATGCCAGAGGGCAGAAATGCCGTCGCCGACTGGTTTACGGGTGAGGTCTGCGTCATCGACGATGAAATAAAACCCAATACTTCACGAGATGGCTTCGAAAAGTCGGCGACCGTGAAGAAGTTCTACGATGAGCTTAAGAAACAGCTAGGGAAAAAACTTTCGAGCTTGGCTACTGTACGGTCGGAGATACATGCAGCTGACCAGCACTTACTGAAAGTGGAAAAGTTGTTGGCCGATAAAAAGCCTTTATCGCGCACGGAGCTGGCAAAGCTGGAAGAACGCCGCAAGGTACTCGTAAAATATCGTGCTGATGACAAGCATAGGCTAGACTTCAGCGTTATTGCCAAGTTGGAAAGAGTTCTTGGAGTTGCTGAAGCGGGGGCGGTCAAGCGCGTCTCGGAAGTAACGAAGCGAGTCAATGAAGTTATTGCTAATGGCAACCCGGAGGAGGTCATAACCACATTGTTGGATCTAAAGACCCAAGAAATCCAAACAACATCCAAGAGGGCTAAGAAAGAGCTTGGCTATCTAATCGACAAGGCTAAGGGCGTCCTGAAAGACAAAGCAGAAGGACCGCCCATGATGCTTGAAGGCACCCAAGAGCGCAAAATTCTGGAGATACTCAAATCATATTTAGAGAGCAAAGGCATCGCCTACGACCTTAAGGAAGTTCAGGACTTTGTACGGAGTAAGTGGGGACAGTGAAAGTAATGCCTCCTGGTGCTACGATAGTTCGTCTGCTAGGGGATTACATGGCACGTTATCACCTGGCTAGAGTCGCATACTTGACCAACAGCCAGCCCTCAAAAGAGGATGCAAGCGAACTCATTGGCTGCTTTAACTATGTTTGCTTCTGCGTTCGCGACTATCCACTGAAGATTGAATTTCTATTCCTGGCATACTTATGTGGGTACCGGAAAGTTGCTTACGATGTTGTAGTTTCTTCGATCGAGCAATGCTTGTTACGGCGGCAATTTGGCTATATTTACCTACTCGTAGACTCTGACAGCCAAGCTCTGACTCTATTTAACTACATAAAAAAGCACAAGCCTGAGATTAACAGAACTTATCCAATTATCGTGCGTCTGCGTCGCAAGGATGGGAAATCAATTGCAACGAAGGCGTTGCCAGTTATAGCGACGTTATCTGAAGCAGATATTCTCTATGAGGTGTCGTAATGAGAGACCAATTCATCACACAGAACAACCTAAAAGAATTGGTCCGAGATGCTATGAATGTCTATGTGGCATCTGCATACCTCCAAAGGTCGGCGATTGACGACATAAAGGCCGTGCTCAATCAGCTGCCGAACAAAGGGGGGCGACTGTTCAGGTTTCTTCTGGACAAGGAATTCAATCCCGAACCGCAATTGAGGCAAGTTTTGATTAATATGCTTCTAGAACTGCCCAATACAGAGGTCCGCATTTACCGCGGCGCTCGCCTATTTCACGCAAAACTTTATATCTTTGAGTCAGGTAATCGTTTGTGTACAACGATTGGCTCGTTCAACGCCACGGCTGGCGGCGCTGGCCGTAACATCGAGGCCGGCGTCCAACTATCGGATCGAGAGCTGGCTAGAGAGAGCAAAGCCTTTTTCGATAGATATTGGAACGACCCGGAAACCGAGATAGCGAACCGCGACGACTCCGTTGTTTTTGTGATGAGAAAGTTCAAGCCTGGAGACAGCGTTCTTGTTGTATCCATGCGTAAATGCGGAGTTGTTCTCAACGATCCTCCAGAATTCGATGCAGAGACAAATGAGTGGTCGTATTTAGTTCACGTGGCAGACAGTAACTGTAGACTTAGAGAGTCTCAACTCTGCCACGTTCGAATTGCAAAGTACGCCAACGAAGATAGTTTCGAACAGACTACAAGCGACCTGAAAGGATGGTTCAGGACTCACTTTCTTGAAAAAGAGGGAGATCAGGCGGACAATACAATTGCATCCTTTGCTAGTACACGGACAGTGTTGTACGAATATCAATTTCGGCCCTTGTTCAAGATACTTCACGCCGAAGTGCCACGACTGCTGATCGCAGACGAGGTTGGTTTAGGTAAGACGATCGAGGCCGGGATTATCCTTAAAGAGCTGATGGTCAGGAGAGATATGACTCGCGTACTCGTGATCGTGCCAAACTCGCTAAAAACCAAATGGCGCGATGAACTTCAGTGCCGTTTTGATGAGTTTTATGAAGTACTATCAGGTAGAGACTTCGCCGCCTTCCTAGAGGAGGCAGACCTGCCGGGTGTCAGTCCATCGTGCCACGTAATCATTACATATGATCAGCTTGCTGTGCGGCAGGTTCAGAACGCATTGAATCGCATCTCGGTGCCTCCAGCTTTCAATCTTATTATAATAGACGAGGCTCATTGGCTCAAGAATAGCGACACAGTGCGTCACAAAATCGCAAGACGACTGACGAAACACGCGGAGGCGCTTGTTATGCTTACTGCGACTCCGATACAGATAGGTGTTGTAGATCTTTTCAACCTTATTGCCATACTTGTTCCAGAACTATGCGCCGACCTTGATACAAATGGGTTTAGCGCCAGCCTTACCGTTAACGAGAGAATAAACAGAGCCATTGAACTGCTGCAACAGAGGGACTTCCTTTCGTTCCGAGCGGTAATCGCCGAACTCCGGAACACCCGGACGTTCGTACGCTCAATCGAGCGACTTGAGAACTACGAAAGTATCATCGAACGCTCCGACAAGTGTGATGAAAGATGGAAGGATGCTCAGATCTCAGAATTGGCATGTGATTTGTACAGCCTTAACGTGCTCAATCAATACGTGAATCGCACCTTGCGAAAAGATGTAGCAGACAAGTTTCCAGACAGACAGGTCAGAACTTGGGAGTATTCGTATTCCGACGCCGAGAGACGCCTTTACGATGCGATAGTGGGGGCCCTCCGGAACCGATACGCCAGAAATAGTAGGTGCTCATTTGCTGCTATCACGCCGGAGCGGAGGGCTGCAAGCTGCCTCATGGCTATGCGAGAATCATTGGATGACTGGCGGGCCACGGCTAATGATTATCTCGATGGGCTAGACGATGATGATGATGCGACAGCTGTTATGGAAGATACCGCACATGTTAAGGATAGGACCATAAAAACTTCGTGGGAGGCTGCTGCGAGTGCACTTCGTGGGTTTCCGGCACTTGTCCAAGACTCGAAATTGGAGCAATTGAAGGTCATAATACGGCAAGCCTTTACGACGAGCGTCAATACGCATGACAAAAAAGTCATGATCTTCTGCATTTTCAAGGCTACTATTAAGTACTTGGGTAAACAGCTCCTGGCCGCGTTCCCAGAGGCACAGATCGATACTATGGATGGGGATGATCCGATAGAAGAGCGTGAGAACAAGCGTGATCGGTTCCGCGCCAGTGATCGCCCAACCATCCTGGTATGTTCAGAGGTTGCGGGCGAGGGACTTGACTTCCAATTCTGTCACTTCCTGGTTAATTATGACATGCCATGGAACCCATCTAAACTTGAGCAGCGAGCGGGACGCATTGATCGGATGGGGCAGGAAGCTCCCGTTGTCACTATCGTTAATCTCGTCAACAAACATACGATTGAAGACCACATCATAGCAAAATTGTTTGAACGAGTAAAACTCTTTGCCAACACTTTAGGGCCCTTGGGAGAGGTGCTCAGTGGATATCAGAAAGAGTTTGCGGATCGTTCATTGTCAGCGGAGCGGACTCCCGCTGCACAAGAGGAGTATGAACGTAGGGTTCTAGCTAATGTTGAGAACAAGCTACGAGAGCAGCAGCGATTTGACGCCAATCGAGTTGAACTGTTCGGGGCCGCCGATTATTTCTACAGCAAGTTGAGCCGACGACGAGAGTACTTTCTTGAAAATGAATTGAAGTTGATCTGGGAAGACTACCTCGGGCAATTTGTCTCCTGCGTGACGCGCAAGGGTGATATTTATTCCTTATCAATGACTCCGGAAATCAGCTCATTGCTCATCAGCGCCCTCCTGCACAGAGGACGCCTGCCCTTTAATAGCAGAAGGGAGGCGTTCTATAAGACATACATTCTCTCACGCTCAACTCAGGGCAAGCCCTTTGAATATACTTTTAGCCAGGCCTGCGCGATGGAGCAACTTAATCTCCAGTTCCTGAATATCGGGCATCCTCTCATTCAGGGAGCTATTCATTCTGTTCGCAAGAACTACAGATTTAACCGCGAGATTCTCCTATGCAAGATGCGGACGTGTGAGCTCTCTCCCGGGAAGCATCTCCTTTGTGTATATCGATTCAGCATCACGGATCGTACAACTTCAAGAATACGGCATGTGGAGGATCATCTTCTAGCGATTGACGTGCAACGCGTCGTGGCTTCCTGGGTGGAACGGGGCCTTCTGCTGAACATGATCATAGGAGACGCCGAACCGTTCGAAGACTGTGGAGAGGTAATTATCAGTCTCAAGCAATCCGCTGCAATTCGTGATACTTGCGTGCAAGAAAAGGCTGAGGAGGTTCTTAGCGAATATGAACGATTCGACGGTCTTGCGCGAAACAGTAAGAGATTATCATTGATGAGGCAACACGAAGTAATCGTTACGAGGAAACAAAGGGATTTGTCTTTTCGCCATAACCAAGGCGAGCGAGACCGACTGATGGCCGAAATCGAACAAGAGAAGCTTAAACTCGATGAGAGGTTAGCGGAGCTTGAGCAACGGGATCTCCGTGTCAGTGCAAAATGCGCAGGTATGATATTTCTTTGGAACGAGGGGGTGACAGGATGACTGATCTATTTGGTCGGGCTACGGCTGGGGTGTATGCCGAAGTCATTAGCCAGCTCTATGATTCGAGTGACAAGAGAATCCGCGAAGCAGTATCAAATGCCTTCGACGCCAACGCAAAAGAGGTCAGGATCAGCGTGTACAAAGAGCGTACCGAACCGAGTAAAGTGATAATACGTGACAATGGCGATGGTATGGATGCTGATGACTTTCGGGATAAGTACGTGTGCATGGGCGGAGGCGATAACTACCAGAACCGCTTCACAATAGGCAGGATTGGCATTGGAGCGCTCTCGATCTTTGCACTCGGGGACAGCATTACCGTGAATACTAGGAAGAAAGGGTCGAACAAAGTAGTAACTGCGCACCTTAGCCTGGCCTCGGTGAAATCTGCTGTACAACATGCGACTCCTCTTGAGGATGTCAAGCTGGGTTCAATTACCGACGAACGATCGGCCTTGGAGACTGAGGGACCACACTTCACGGAAATCATAATAGAGGATCTGACCAGGGAGGCACGATCTGCATTCGACAATGAGGATAAGACTAAGGAGCTTATCTCAATACTTGAAAGAATTCTTCCGCTCTCATATCGCGACGACGATCCGCTATTTGGCCATATCGCACCTGATTTGCGTGACAAGCTTGTAATCGGAAATAAGTATGTTATCAATGTTATCCTCCATGTTCCCCACCTGGAGATTAACAATCTCCGGCTCTCTCGCCGGACTGTATATTCTGTTGATGAAACACAGATTGAAACTTTGATCCCAATCTATCCCTTTGCATCTTTCGATGGTGCCGCCGACAAGGACCTGTGTGTCTATGGATATCTTTATATTAGCAAAGGAGTGCAGTTGCCGAAGGAATGGCAGGGAATCAATGCTAGGGTGAAGAATGTGACGATCGAGCGCAACACTTACTTTGGGTATGAGGAGGATGCTGCTGCGCGTGTTCGTATCGGCGGAGAGGTTTTTATTGACAATATCGACGAGAATAGGGCTATTCAGTCTAATCGTTCAGGCTTTGCGATTGAGAACACAGATTATCGTTTAATTGCGAGGTATATGCATTTGATGATCGCACGAGCTATAGCTGAGGTCAGAAAAAGTAGTAGAATAGACAGCATCATAAAGCAGATTGTAGTTCCCGTGAAAAAGCTGCGCGATATGTGCAATCACATCTCGAAGATAGAGGACGCGAAGAAAAATGCTGACGTGTTTCAGGAGGTATCGGACCTAGACGTACAAATAGTCAAAATGTTGCGGTTCTCTCTTGAGGATAAATTGAAAGAGAACTTGCAGAGGGAGGTTAAGATCGACCCTGAGGTCCTTTGGTCAAGGATCCTGGCGTCGCTGTACTACATTCAGCGTGAAGACGACGACTATTACACAGTGCAAGTCCATGAAGATCTCAAGGAATTTAAATTCGACGTTGGTGGAAACACCATAGAGTATGTGATGGGTCGTTGCGGCGAAGATAAGCCCGTAGTCGTAAAGGAGGAACGCGCCGTTTATATTAATCTCGACAACCCTGTTCTCAATGGCGGTGACGTTACAAAACTCGATTTAGGCTTCCTGGAGGTCGTACTCATCCTTTATCTGAATTATCTTCGGTGTGATGGGAGCGCCAGGGACTTGTACACTAAGGCGATTGCGGACCTATCTGCCTAGAACTCGTCGCCGGAGATAACCAGACACGTTATGGAATATTCACAGGCAGATTGACTTTAGCGTTACTGAAAACGCTCAATTGGCAGTACTCGGTTCAGGCAGGCTTGCGATCGTCTCGTAATTCCAGAGGTGGCATTTCTATAACAGGCGCTAAAAAAATGAATTTAGACTATTAATTTTATGGCATCATGTATCTCCTTGAGCTTCGTACATTTGCCACAGATCTTTTGAAGAAGCTCAAAGCGGTTCTTTTGTATGAAGTCTTTCTCTACTGATAACGCGTCGCTAGCCTTTGGGGTATCCGCAATCTCCCTAAAGGCATTATCTGATTTTGTTTTTAGGAGTACAGCATTCTTTTGTATATTGACGCTAGGAATCACGGTCTTTGACCTAAGTCGTGACAGCAGTCTAATTTCTTTCGATATTGGTAAACCGATTTCTCGCTCGATAGAGTTATAAAATTCTGTTTTTACTTTGTTGTCCACAAAATCATCTCGTCGGCTATTAGGAAGCAGGTCGCCTGAATCTACATGTATTTCACCTATCATATAACTGTTGAATCTTGCTTCTCTAAAACAGCTATCTAATTGATGGGCGTCCCCAATCAATATATTTCCGGCACGAACGCGAATTCCTGAGGTAATATCACCTTTGATTATAGAGCCTAGAAAGTCATGACGTACTCCATACCAGCCATAAGCAACTGGGTTTTCTTCTTTTAATCTAATTTCGAAAAACTTAATATTATCGATATGGTCAAAGCCCCTTTTAGTCAGCCTGACTTCGTCTCTGTAAGGTTTATAGATTTGATCTCCATTTAGCGTGATATTGTACTTACCGTAATGGCTAAGATTACTTGCTAAAAAGGTGTCAATTTCTCTGCTATAAGTAAAATCATTTGGATTAAAAGGTACTGGTGACACTTGACTAAGATAATTTCTTATTTTTTCAATATCCATAATTTGATTTCTAAAGCTGGATACGCCATATAAGGTTACTTCAAAATAACTATCTTTCGGCTTCCTGCTGTTGCGTTGCGTGAATCGCGTAATTTCTTGAAACGAGTTTTTTAAACTTTTAGAAACCACCTTGGGATCTAGCAATAAATTTCTTAGTTTTTTGCAGTCCCATTCCTGAATAGATTCGATGTTTTCTCCCTTTGCTTTGGTTCGGAATACAGCTTTATCGCTAAAAGCAATGCCACCCAGCCGACCGATGCCACGAAATCCTCTTGCGCTGCTTCCTGTCTTGCTACTGCTGCCAATACTACTCAAAATTTGTTGTGCGACGTTAGACGGGATACCTGCACCATTATCGCTAATGGTTATTTTCTGGGCAAAGGGCTCTAATATGATGTTGACTTTGGTCAACGCCTTTCTGCCTGTAGGGATAGAAAGGTCTATCGAATCTACTGCATTTTGAATGTATTCACGATAAATAGACATGGGCTCCGTATACATACCAGCTGTTAGGTTTTCTAATAAATACATCCCTGCTTTGAAATAAGACCTTTTTGTGACCCTATTCCCCATGATAAGATTCCTCCTGAGATTCCATATCAAATGTTAGTTGTTTCGGATCTTGCAGATAATATTGTAATATGTTTTTTAGCTTCCGATTCTTTGTCTCAACTACTGCTTGTATTAAGCTATGCTTTGTTCTGTTTTCGCACAATATAGTCAGCAAATCTTTTTTTTCACCTTCTTTAAGTTTTTTAAACTTTCTGGTCCATTCTTTTTCTTCTTTTTGGGGCGTTCGTGTTCTATACATTAGGATATTTTCAGGCATGTGTAGAATTGATATAAATTCTTCTGCAGTTTCACCGAATGCCCTATAAAAGAAATCTTCCCCTGTCATCACGCTGCCCTTAAGAACATTTAATATTCTCTGCACATTCCGGATAAATTGCCAGTTCCACCTTGGTTCATCAATAAAGCTTCTATCTCTGGCATTAATGGGAATATATTTCATCGGGAAGGAGTAAATCTGTAGGTTATATTTTTTATTCAAATCGATAGTTATCTTGAGCCTTTTCCATAAATCTTCAGGCGTATCATCGTAGTTATACAAGATATAGTTTGAAAGATTCCTAATTTTATAATCAGCAGCTTGACGAACGCAGTTACGATATGTTTTTTCATATTTAATATGGTCAAAAGCAATTCTCAGGGGATTTATAGCTATTTTCGACAACAGTTTGAAATGCTCTTTTTGAAGAAGGCGGGCATCAACACCTTGGTTAAAATCGACATGACGCAACTTGTTTTCCCGTTTCGCCCCTTTCTCGAATCCAAGGTCCAAAATATCATTTATAACTTCTTTGAACTTCCTAGATGCTAGGATATTATTGTCAAAAAGAACTAGATGTTGCTTGGTCCCATAAAGTTTATCGATTTTTTTTATATAAGGTTTGATTCCTTTGTAATCGATAAACTTAGGTTCTAGAATATGAACTCCACAAAAACCACATTTATTAATACAACCCCTTGTTGAATAACCGAAGTAGCTATCAAGTAAGGTATATCTTTCGTCAGAGTCCTCGAATAATAAATAGTCAGGTATCATATTTTCTACAATGTAATTGTTATTATCGCCCAACATTCCGTGGGTACTTAAAACGCCTGTTATAGGTGTAATTCCCGTCTCGTTCCACAGGTCTTTCGGCATTAAGCTTGCCATTATTCCGCCTACACATATACGTGATGTATCCCCTCGAACTAAATCTTTGTAATATTTAATAGTTTCAATCGTAATTTTCCAATTATAAGTAAACAGTGTAGTTATATAGATTTTATCCCAATATTCATACGCCGTGTCGTGATTAATACCTTTAACAAAATGTACCCTATCACCAAACATTTTGTGATATGCTGAAATCTTCATTAAACCTAAGGGGGGGAACTTTGTTTTGTAGCCAGGTTCTACAAGGAGGATATTTCTTTTCATTGTTAAAATTGCTTCTTTACTCTCTATGATTTGTAACGCAACAATAACATGGCTATAGTGAAGTTGTCAATCGCTTTTATAACCTGTTCAAGAATAGGATACAAGAAGAAATCTCTATTTTTAAAGAATTAAGTTCTGGTTGATTAAAATGAAGAAGTGTGCTATTTTAATTTACACACTTTTGGGAAGCTTGAGTATCAGTTCTTCATTTGGAGTAGGAATAGGGGACGCTGGTGAAATATTGCCATTCTTTCGGGGACGTCGGTGACATCCATAAAATTTTAAGTTAACAAAGAGCCTGAGGTCAGGTCTTGCAATGACACCCCCTTCCCCGCCGGGGGATCTTCGACTCATCCCAGGGGGATGAGGGGACGTCCATAAAATTATAAGTTAACAGGGGACGGATCGCTGACAGTTGCTGCCCAGCTTGACTGCTTAAATCTCTGCCGCTGTACGGCATCCCCACCTCTATATGTTTTATTAATGCGTCCCGCTCTCTTTTGTATAATGATGCTCCTTTAAATCTTTTAAGGACGTCATGCCGCAAGGCGGCAAAAACTGATTGTCGGCCCCGCACCTTCCTGCTCCTTAATTTTAACCAAGGAAAGCAGGATATCGCAAAGCGACACAATATGATTTTTGCTGACAACGGGGTCCCTGCCGCTGTGCGGCATCCCCTCATTAAGAATCTAAAGGTTGGGGAGTAAAACGGGAGATGTTGTTGCGCAACAGAGGGGGCGCCGTTGCACGGCATCGCCACTTTTATATTTTTTATCAAAAAGGTCGGAGAGGGTACCACTAAAGGGTATCCTCACTTTCATAATTTTTATTAAAGAGGTGGAGGAGAGCTTATCATGAAAGATTTAGATTATATGACCATTGCCGAGGATGCCATCAGGAAGATCAAAAAAGGGGCTTTTTTAACCGTAAAAGCCGGAAACGCGCTCAACACCATGACCATCGGCTGGGCTCTGTTCGGATTTATCTGGCAAAAGCCGATCATGATGGTGGCGGTGCGGTCTTCGAGGCACACCTTCGGCATTATCGAAGCGGCAGGGGATTTTACCGTTACCGTCCCGAAAGGCGATATGGACAAAGAGATTGCCTTGTGCGGGTCGAAATCCGGCAGTGCAATGGACAAATTCAAGGCAGCCGGCCTGGAGACAGTCAAGGGCATGAAGGTTGTTTCGCCGATCATCAAGACCCCCGGGTATCATTACGAGTGTAAAATAGTCTACAAGTCCGCCATGAACCCGGCCTATCTGGACAAAAACTATGATACTGCTCTTTATCCACTCAAGGATTACCATACTCTTTACTTTGGCGAGCTCATGGCCTGCTACGAAACCGACTGATACTGGTCAGTGGGAGGGGACGATGACATCGATAGAGCGGAGCTCAAGCAAGGCCCGCCGGAAGCCCCCGCCGGCCGAGGTATAGTGGGAGCGAGGAAGGAAAAAAGGGCAAAGAACCTCTCCTTAGAGGGCTTATCTAATACTTGATTTTGTTACCCAATATGGGTAAGATAATACCCGAAATGGGTAAGAATATGATTGATAATTCTTTATGCAACGGGCTCTTCGGCAAAACACGGCAGGCGGTGCTTGCCCTTCTCTACGGGCAGGCGGATACCTCTTTTTACACCAAGCAGGTGCTGGACGCCGTGAAAACCGGCAGGGGCACGGTACAGCGGGAGCTGAAAAACCTGACGGATACCGGCATCATCATCCGCGAAGTGCAGGGAAGGCAGGTCTATTACCGCGCAAATGAAAAATGCCCTATCTTCAACGAGCTTAAAAGCATCGTGAGAAAAACCTTCGGCGTGGCTGATGTCCTCCGGCAATCCCTGGCGCCTAAGGCAGATAAGGTGCGGTTAGCCTTCATCTTCGGCTCCGTTGCCAGGAGCGCCGACGACCGAAGAAGTGACATCGACGTGATCGTGGTGGGGGAAACCTCCTTTGGAGACGTGGTTTCGCTTCTCTCTCCTGCAGAAGAAAAACTGGGGCGCGAGGTCAACCCGGTTGTCTACCCAATCGCCGAATTCAAGAAGAAAGTGAAAGAAGACCATCACTTTGTAAAGACACTGCTTGAGGACGAGAAGATATTTCTAATAGGCGATGAAGATGAGCTTGGAAGTCTGGCTGAAGAATAAACTGATTGAGAAACATCGGAGTTCGGCGCGTGAAATTGCCAGCCTGCTGCATATCTGCGACCGCGACCTGGAAAAAGTAACGATAGCCGGGCTTGGCCCGGATTGGCGATTAAGTATCGCCCATAATGCGGCGGTTCAAGCCGCGAAGGCCGCTCTGGCGGCGGCCGGCTATCGCGCCCGGAAACAGGGGCAACATTACCTTCTTATACAATCCCTGGCTTTTACCCTCGACACCGATCCCATCATCATTAAACAAATGGACAAATTCCGTCAGAAACGCAATATTAGCGACTACGAAAGTGCCGGACTCGTCACCGAACAAGAAGCCGAAGAAATGACAGCGTTAGCAAAACAACTTCGCGATGAGGTTGAGCAATGGCTCCGCGCTCATCACCCGACGCTTGCTACTGAGATTTAAATCCCCATCCAGGGGGATGAGGGGACGTCCTTACGGAGGGGGGCGGAGGGGGGGCCGCTGAAGGGCCCCCTACTGTCGCCTCGCGACATCTCCCGTTTTAAGGCTGATAGGGAATAGGGGACGCTGGTGAAATATTGCCATTCTTTCGGGGACGTCGGTGACATCCATAAAATTTTAAGTTAACAAAGAGCCTGAGGTCAGGTCTTGCAATGACACCCCCTTCCCCGCCGGGGGATCTTCGACTCATCCCAGGTGAGCCAGTAAGGATAAAATGGTCAGAGGTACCGGGATCGCACGTTGGCTTTGCATATCGCCCCGAGGCTGTTACGCCAACCGTGCCCCCAAGGGGGATCTTCGACAGACTGAATTATTCAGTCA
>Ga0214474_1000562_pt1 | contig 17974 bp, 14 predicted proteins | sample RVTome_2_FD_187335 | JGI IMG/M metagenome (GOLD analysis project Ga0214474, IMG submission 187335) | Soil microbial communities from uranium-contaminated site in the Upper Colorado River Basin, Wyoming, United States - RVT95D214 HiSeq ...
GGCAGTGGGGGCAGGGAGCACGCCTTAGTTTGGAAGATTGCACAAAGCCCAAAAGTTTCAAAGGTCTATTGTGCTCCAGGAAACGCCGGCATCTCCGAACAGGCAACGATTGTCCCGATCAAGGCCAGTGACTTAAATGGTCTACTTGAGTTTGCCCTAAAAGAGAAGATGGATCTGACTGTGGTTGGTCCTGAAGATCCTTTGACCCAGGGTATTGTCGATCTTTTCGAATCAAAGGGCCTTTTTATTTTTGGAGCAAACAGGAAGGCAGCGGAGATTGAAGGAAGTAAAGCCTTTGCCAAAGAGGTGATGAAAAAGTATTACATTCCAACAGCTTTTTATGAGATCTTTGATAACCCAAAAGAAGCGGTGAAATATATTCGCAAGCAGGGAGCTCCCATCGTGGTCAAGGCAGATGGTTTGGCAGCAGGCAAGGGAGTGATCATCTGCAAAACCGTAGAGGAGGCTATCCAGTCTGTTGATAAGATCATGGTGGAGAAGATATTCGGAGTGGCTGGAAATCGAGTGGTGGTCGAGGAATACCTTGTAGGAGAGGAAGCGTCTTATATTGCTTTTACGGATGGAAAGACCATCCTTCCTATGGCGTCTTCCCAGGATCATAAGCCTATCTTCGATGGAGACCAGGGTCCCAACACGGGCGGGATGGGAGCTTATTCGCCCGCACCCGTCGTGACGGATGAGGTCCATGAGAGGATTATCGAGAAGATTTTGAGGCCGATCATCTATGGCATGGGAGAAGAGGGCAGACCCTATAAGGGGGTTCTCTATGCCGGTCTGATGATTCATGACGGCCATCCCAAGGTATTGGAGTTCAATGCTCGATTCGGAGATCCGGAAACCCAGCCTGTTTTGATGCGGATGAAAGGAGATATCGTTCCCATCCTGGAGGCTTGCATGAAAGGGAATTTGTCCCAGCATAATGTTGAATGGGACAACCGCGCCTCTACGTGTGTGGTGATGGCTTCAAAGGGATATCCTGGTGATTACGAGAAGGGGAAAGTCATCGAGGGGCTTAAAGACGTTTCTCGAATGGATGGTGTCTTTGTCTTTCATGCGGGAACAGCTCTTAAGGATGGGCAGATCATCACCAACGGTGGAAGAGTTTTGGGAGTGACCGGATTGGGAGAAGATATTCCAAGAGCCATCAAGAGGACTTATCAGGCTGTTAAGAAGATTTCCTGGGATGGAGTTCAGTATAGAACGGATATCGGTCAAAAGGCGATGTGTTGGTTATAAAAAAGCGTAAGAACGTAAAGGGTGAGGCGTGAAGTGAAAAAATAGTTGTACTTTACGTCAAGAATACGTAGCGTCGGCATTTGCTGCCGGCGAAAAAAAGTTTTTGAATTTTCGTCCTCAATGAATGAAAGCGCTACATTGTGGATGAGAGAAAAAAACGAAACGGAGGATGATAGGGTATGTATAAGATCGCTGTGATTCCCGGGGATGGGACCGGACCTGAGGTCCTGGCCGAAGGGTTGAAGGTTTTGAAAACCGTCTCCGGAAAATTCAAGTTTAAATATCAATTAGAGCATTACGACCTGGGTGGAGAGCGCTATCTGAAAACCAAAGAAACATTGCCGGATTCTGTTCTCAATGAGTTGAAAAAGATGGATGCTATTTATTTAGGGGCGATCGGCCATCCGGATGTCAAACCTGGGATTCTGGAACAGGGAATTTTGCTAAAGATTCGATTTCTACTGGATCAATATATCAATCTGAGACCTGTCAAACTCTATGCCGGTGTGGAAACACCTTTGAAAGATAAGGGTCCTGCGGAAATTGACTTCATTGTTGTCAGGGAGAATACAGAAGGTGCCTATACAGGTTCCGGAGGTTTTATCAAAAAGGGAACACCCGATGAGATTGCAATCCAGGAGGCGATCCATACGCGAAAAGGCGTGGAGCGCTGCATCCGGTTTGCCTTTGAATATTGTCGTAAAAGGAATCAGAAAAAAAAGGTGACTCTTTGCGGGAAGACAAATGTTCTTACTTACGCCTTCGACCTCTGGGAAAGGGCGTTTCGTGAAGTGGCTAAAGAATTTAAAGGCATTGAGACAGACTACGCCCATGTGGATGCGATCTGTATGTGGATGGTCAAAAATCCGGAATGGTTTGATGTCATCGTCACCGACAATATGTTTGGAGATATCATCACCGACCTGGGTGCAATGATTCAGGGAGGATTGGGAATTGCGGCTGGAGGGAATATTAATCCCAAAGGCGTTTCAATGTTCGAGCCCATTGGCGGCTCTGCTCCCAAATATACGGGAATGGGAGTGGTGAGTCCTTTGGCAGCGATTTCTGCGTGCCAGATGATGCTTGAACATCTCGGGGAAGAAAAGGCCGGTCGAAAAATTGAAGAGGCCGTCATGAAGGTAGTGAGGCAAGACGTGAAGAGCCTGAATGCAGGCAAGATGGGATATTCCACCTCTCAGGTCGGCGATCTGGTAGTAAAGTATATCCTCAAAAGTTAAGAGTTCGGAGTTCAGAGTTCGGAGAAATAAGTAAAGTACTCCGAACACCGAACAAAATACTCCGGACTATCCGAAGGAGAAAACTATGGAATGGGGAATGAAAAACCGTTTGGCCCAATTGGTTAAATCGGATGGGCATTGTCTCTTTTTACCTATCGATCATGGTTATTTTCAGGGGCCTACCCGGAAATTAGAAAAACCTGGCGAAACCATTCGGCCGCTGCTCCGCTATTGCGATGCCCTCTTTGTGACAAGAGGGGTGTTGCGTGCGTCTATCGATCCTGAAAATACCAAGCCCATCATTCTTCGTGTTTCCGGTGGCACGAGCATGGTTGGGAAGGATCTCTCGAACGAAGGGATTACCACATCGATGGAGGAGGCGATTCGTCTGAATGCCGCAGCCGTGGGTATTTCAATCTTTGTCGGGAGCGATTATGAGAAGGAATCCTTATTGAACCTTTCAAAGCTGGTGGATGAAGGAGAAAAATATGGCATCCCCGTCATGGCTGTCACAGCCGTCGGAAAGGAGTTGGAGAAAAGGGATGCTCGCTACCTTGCTTTAAGCTCTCGGATAGCCGCCGAACTGGGGGCCCGGATTGTAAAAACCTACTGGTGTGAGAATTTTGACAAGGTGGTCGATGGTTGTCCTGTTCCTGTGGTCATGGCCGGAGGCCCTAAGGTCGATACGGAGTTACAAGTATTGGAGTTTGTCCACGATGGAATGGAAAAGGGCGCCATCGGAGTGAATCTGGGAAGAAACGTCTGGCAGAATGATTACCCTGTGCCAATGATTAAAGCCTTACGTGCCATCATCCACGAAAAGGCAACCGTCAAGGAAGCCAACGATATATTCGAGCAGGAGAAAGCAAAGAAGACTAAAGGTTAGTTCTGAGTGATGAGTTCGGCGAATACGAAAGCTAAGGGGCGCGGCGGTTTTTTGCCGCGTCCTTCTTGAGCGTTATGCTATCTGACGTTTTTCTGCCATCAAGTTTATAGATGGATTTATAATCTTGGAAACCCTCTGCAGCAATATATAAATTAATTCCTTTAAGCACGGCATCGCAAACATCAGCGCCAGGCCACCGTGTCCTCGACCAAGGATAATAATAAAACTGCAAGACAAATTTACCCTCGTTGTCGGTAAGAATCTCGGCGGAACGGGTAAATTCTTTCACTTCAATCCACTCGATCTTAATCTTTGCATTCTGAACTGGCTCACCGGTTTTCACCGGAATGACACCTTTTTATGAAAACCGCAATGTATGGACAGACGCTGAATATTTTGGGAGGCTCTTTTTCCCTTGACTGCATGGAAAGTTTAGAATAAATATTGTATATGTAAATAGTGTTTCCAACCTCAAATTGTCATTCAGACTCACCTAAAATTAATGCACCCATGCCTTAGACTTCAATGGAAGGATCAGGGGAGAAAAGGCGCTTATTGGAGCGTCCTTAGATATTGGAGACTGGGAGATCTTAAATGGAGAAGTTGAATCAGAAGCGTAAAGTACTTGTGATTGGCAGTATCCCCGAATTGCATCAGCTGATGGAAGAAACCCTTCGAGATCGATTCGAAGTGGTCCATGCCTCGAGTGAAAGCGAGGGACTGTCCAAGGCAAGAGGGGAGCGGCCCGAGACCCTCATTCTGGGATATCTTGACCCGAGGGGAAGTTCCTTCAGGCTCCACAAAAAACTGAGGGAAGGTTGGATCACAAAACACATCCCCCAGCTCATCGTCGATGCTCATTTTCCGGGACAGCCAGAAAAGGCCTGGACCAGCGTAGAGGCGATGCAGATGGATGCGGAGGATTATCTTTCCGTCGAGCAAGGAGATGCGACCTCCGTGGCCCAAGCCGTCGAGGCCTTAAGGCTTACGGAAAAGATTGATGGTAAGCTGAGCGAGAAGGCGAATCCTCTCAAACAGGCCATCCTTGACCCGAAAACCTTCTGTGTGACATGGGAGCAAATCCCCGGAAGGGGGGCCTTTGAAATGCAGCAGGAGACAGTGTTTGACAACGTTGCCAAGGCTGCCGAGATGGGAAGGATCCATGCGATCAGTGTAACGGACAACCCCGGTGGAAACCCGGCCATCTCAACGGAGATGCTGTGTGCCGAGGTTAAGAAAGTAGGCACAGAACCCCTGGTTCATCTTGCCTGCCGGGATAAAAACAGGAGCCAGATCGAGAGCATGCTCTACGGTCTGGCTGCCAGCGGGGTGAGAAACATCCTCGCCCTCTCAGGGGACTATCCCTCGCCGGAAGGATTCGAGGGAAAACCCAAACCTGTCTTCGATATGGACCCGGTGAATGTGGTCCGGTTGGTTGAAGCGATGAACAGAGGGTTGGAACACTATGCGATGGGAAAGAAAGTGGTCCTCGCTCAGACGGACTTATATGTCGGCGTCTGCGTCTCTCCGTTCAAACAGCTGGAATCGGAGCTGATGGTCCAGTATTACAAGCTGAAGAAGAAGATCGAGGCAGGGGCAAAATTCATTATCACCCAGATTGGCTATGACGCCAGGAAATATCATGAGCTTTTGCAGTGGTTGCGGGTGAATCATTTTGACGTGCCGGCGTTGGTGAACGTCTATGTTCTCCCTTACGGCACTGCCAAGCTGATGAATAGCAATGGAATCCCTGGATGTGTTGTGACGGACAAGCTGGTGGCAGAACTGGCAGAGGAGGCAAAAACCCCGGATAAAGGGAAAGCCGCACGGCTGTTGCGGTCGGCAAAACTCTATGCCGTTGCCAAGGGGATGGGGTATGCGGGAGCTCATATCGGAGGGCATGGCATTACCTCCGATATGGTGGAATATATCATCACCAAGGGAGAGGAGCTCTTCAGAGATTGGGAGAAACTGATTCCCGAATTCGATTATCCCCAACCCGAAGGGTTCTATCTCTTTGAGAAAGACCTGAAGACCGGCTTGAACACAAGCGTATTCGCGAGGAGGCCTTCGAAACCTTCACCCCCTTTGATTTACAGGCTGTCGAGGATCGCTCATGTGACGCTGTTCGAAAAGAAGAGCTGGGTCTTTAAGATGCTGAGACCCGTTGCAAAGTGGGCGGACGTCTCGCCCAAAGCAAGAGCCGTCCTGGAATTTTTGGAGCATTTGGCAAAGACCGTTCTCTTCCACTGCCTGAATTGCGGTGATTGCGCCCTCTTTGATGTCGGCTTTGTCTGTCCCATGTCGCAGTGCCCGAAGAACCAAAGAAATGGCGCCTGCGGCGGAAGTTATCAAGGTTGGTGTGAAGTCTACCCGACCAAACAGAAGTGTGTCTGGGTCCAGGCATACGATCGGCTAAAAGTCTACCGGGAGGAAAGCAGTTTGGGAGACTATATCGTCCCTCCATGCAATTGGGAGTTGTGGCAAACCTCTTCCTGGCTCAATTTCTACCTGGGCAGGGATCACACGGCAAAGAGACTGGGTATCAGACCTCCTCAGAACGAGGCTCAAGCAGAGAACCGCAAAGAAGACAAGAAACCCCCCAAGGATCCCGCCCCGGAAAAAGAATAAGTGAAGCTCCCCGCCCACAGGGCGGGGCTTCCCGGAAAGGATGCTTCATTCATATTGTGCCCCTTGACCCCGCCTACAAGGCGGGGCTTACGGGGCATGTTCCGGCCACAGCATACCTGTCTAAAATAAAATTTTCACCGCGGAGCCGCAGAGAACGCGGTCCACCCCACCCCCACCCTTCCCCTCCCCCTGAAGGGGAGGAAAACCGTTGTGTTCCCCTGCTTCAGGGGAAGGGAATCGTTGTTTTCCTTTCCCTGAAGGGAAGAGAAATGCTTCTGTTCCTCCCCCTTCAAGGGGGAGGTTAGGAAGGGGATGGGGATTGCCGGAGCAGTGTCGTTATGTCTTCTTGATTATGGCTTCATTAGTAATTGGGACAGAAGTGGAGTTACAGCAAGCCGATCGGACCCGCAACTTCCTGGGAGCTGGTGATGAGCTTCTGAAGGCCTATCTCTTTTCGGATCGGGTGAGGGTCATCGACGCACCACAGCACTCTGTTTTAAAGAACCAGTCCACCGTTTCTGCGCCCAGGGTCCTGACAAGGGTATCCATGCTCTGGGGATTCTCCGCACAATCAAACCGTCTTTGACAATTTCCTCAATCCATTGTGAGGCGGGGGATATTGATGCCCTGAGGGCAGCGAGTATTACAGGTCTAACAAGAAAGGCAGACCCAAATAGTGCCCGACCAATAAATTTCCTCGGACAGGCCGAGCTGAAGGGCTCGTCATTCGTTCAATCTGGGGCGGACTCTTTCGGTAAGAGTATGGTAAAAGTGGTCCCGGCCCCCACTTTGCTTTCAACGGAGATGGATCCCAAATGGGCGGCCACAATACTCTTAACAATCGAAAGCCCGAGACCTGTTCCGACAATCTGGCGCGTCTCCATTGTTTTAACACGATAGAACTTATCGAATATCCGTGGAAGGTCCTTTTCTTCAATGCCGATCCCCGTGTCGGAAACAGAAGCCTTCACAAATCCCCTCTCTTCACCCAGGGCGACCCAGGCTTTCCCTTGCTCCGGTGTGTATTTAATCGCATTGGAGATGAGGTTGGTGAAAATCTCCTCCATACTGTTTCGGTCTGCATGGATCAAGGGGGTCTCAGGGGATGCAGAGAATTGGAGGTCAATTTTTTTATGCTCAGCCTCCGCCCTCATGAGGTCAACCACTCTTTGGATGACCTCTTGCAGGGAAAGAGGCTCTTTGTATTGTACCATCTTTCCAGCTTCGATTTTGGAAAGATCCAAAAGATCTTTGATCAAGTCGAGAAGCCCTCTTGTTCTTTCTTTGGCACGTGAAAGGAGCTGTTCCTGTTTTTCCGTCACCTCCCCGGCCATTTTATTTAAGATGACGGTTAATTGCTGTTCGACTGCGGCGATGGGCGCTCGGAGTTCATGGGTGACCATGGCGATAAACTCTGATTTCATCTTATCGAGTTCTTTCAGATAGCTGATATCTTGGAGGACCGTAACCGCGCCCATGATCTCTCCGACATCATTCCGTACGGGAGCGGTATGGGCTCGGAGGCAGACTTCCTCCGCCCCCCCCATGCTCAACTCCTGGGAGATGGAGGTGAAAGCACTCTCTCGCGTCTTCAGGCTTTTTTGGATGGCGGAGGCCAATTCCGGAGGAAGGTGGTCTTCCGTGGAAAGCTGGATCATACGGTTGGCGGCCGGGTTGGTCAGAACGATGGAACCGTCCTGGTCACATACCAGGACCCCGTCTCCCATGGAGTTAATGATGGTCTTGATCTTAGACTTCTCGGTGGCAATATCCCGAAGGGATTTCTCCCGTTCTCTTCGCAGAAACGCCGCTTCTTTTTGAAGGGCTCTCTTCTCCAATGCCCTTTTGACGACGATGCGGAGTTGATCCGGAGTGAAAGGTTTGGGGACGAAATCATAAGCCCCCCTCTTCATCGCCTCGACCGCTGACTCCACCGTAGCGTAACCCGTAATGACGATGACGAGAAGGGCCGGGTCCATTTGAAGGCTCTGCTCCAAGACCTCCATCCCGCTCACCCCGGGCATCATTAGATCGAGGAGGACGACATCAATCTCTCCCCGGGGGTTCCGAATCTCATCTAATCCCTGGCTCCCGTTCTCAGCGCAGATGACAGACCATCCATCCCTCGAGAGAATGCGTGCACAGCCATCTCTCATGATCTGCTCATCGTCAATGACAAGGATGTTTGTCTGGTCTGGCATTTAAAACCCTTTGGCCCACACATACGTGATTGGTGTCTTGTGGTTGCTGAATCGTACTAAAAAAATACGAACTACGAATCACGAGCAATCTATTTAGCCAGTAGCGATTCGATCCGTTTCACCAATACATCCGGTTCTACGGGCTTATCAATGTAATCGTCTGCTTCTGTTTCCAGTCCCATCTGTTGTGTGTAACGGGTCGTTGAAATCTTGGAGACCACTGCCGTCAGAAGTAGGATCGGTATCTTGCTCAGAGTGGGATCGGATTTCAATTCCTTACATACTGCATACCCATCCTTGTCCGGCATCATGACATCAAGGACGATGAGGTCTGGTTTTTCATTTTTGGCTTTCTGAAGACCCTCTATCCCGCCATAAGCAGCCGCTACCGCATATTTCTTGGACTCTAAGATCATGGTTACCGCTTCCACCAAATCTGGATCATCATCAACGATTAAAATCTTTCTTGCCATGTTTCTTCCCTCCTTCTGACCATGAATTGATTAAGCCGGATCGCTTAGCTTCCTACTCTTTCCTCCCCTTCATCGATTGGGCGGATGGCAGGCTGCTTTTCCTCCGACTCGGTCCTGTTCACCGGGTAGGCCGGGAGTTCAATCGTAAACGTCGTTCCTTCCCCGACTTTGCTCTTGACAAAAATCTTACCTCCGTGGTCTTCGATGATGCCATAGGACGTAGCGAGGCCCAATCCTGTCCCCTTTCCGACATCCTTCGTAGTAAAGAAAGGTTCGAAGATACGAGAGAAATTCTCTTCAGGAATGCCTTCTCCGGTATCGGTGAATTCCATCAAGATCGAGTTTCGGTCCGAAGCAGGATATGTTGAGATGGTAAGCTCTCCATTTCCGTGCATCGCTTCTGCCGCGTTAATGATGATGTTCATGAAGACTTGTTTCAATTGGCCCGCATTTCCCGTGGCCAGGGGCAGAGAGGGGTCGAGGTTCTTGACGATCCGGATGTTGTGAAAGAGAGCTTGATTTTCCAAGAAGAAGAGGCCATCTGTAATGGCCCGATTGATATCCGTAGGCTCCATTTTCGTTTCGGTCTGTCGGGCGAATTCGAGAAGGCTCTTGACGATCTCTTTGCACCGGCCGGCCTCTTGAACAATCCGGGCTAAATCTCCTCTCTTGGAATCTTCCTCTGAGAGATCTTCCATCATCAGGCTGGAATAGATAAGAATTCCACCCAGAGGATTGTTGATCTCGTGTGCAATGCCGGCTGCCAGCTTTCCGAGAGAGGCCATCTTTTCTGAGCTGACTAACTGAACATGGGTCTCCTGAAGCTTTTTCTCCATCATCAGACGAGGTCTCAGATCTGTGAAAATTCCGACACTGGCGATCTCCTTGCCCGTTCCATCATAGATCAAGGTGGCCGAAAGTTGGATAGGGATCTTCTCTCCGGCTTTATTGAGAACAATGAATTGAGTGGGGGCAAGTTTCCCGACTCCGCCATATTCCGGACTTCGAAGTTTCTTCATTACCTCCTTAGCCACCCCTTCAGGGTAGATCTCTGCGATAGGGGCCTTGCCGATCACCTCTTCAGCCGTGTATTTGGTCAGCGCCTCCGCCCCTTTATTAAAAATGAAGATGTTGCCTTTCATGTCAGCCGCGATAATCCCATCCACAGAGCTTTCGATCAGGTTCATGAAGAACTCATTGGCCTCCCGGAGTTCATTTTCGATCCGTTTTCTTTCTGAGATATCTAAATTGATTCCCTGATAACCGATAATCTCTCCCCTCCCATCTTTGATGGGATGTCCGGTTAGCAAGACGGTGATTTTCTCACCGTTCTTCTTCTTAAATTCCACCTCCATATCTTTGACGTAGCCATCTCTTTCAATTTTCTCCTGGAATGTCTTCCGATCCTCAGGGTCCACGTAAAGATCGTGGGCGATATCGATATTGAGAAATTCCTCTTTGGTCGGATAATCAAGAATTTCAAGAAGGGCTTGGTTACAGTCTAAAAACTTGCCTTCCTTTGAACTGATAAAAAGGCCATGTCTCACCCTTTCGAAGAGGTTTCTGAGTTTTTCCTCAGAGTCCTTGATATCCCTCTCAAATTTTTTCCGTTCTGTAATGTCCCGGATATAAGCATAGGTTTTGACCTCTCCGGTATCCGACTCGGCCAAAGCAATACAAACCTCTGCTTCCTTAACACCGCCTTTAAAGGTCAGGATACTCATTTCAGTACAGAGTTTCTCTCCTATTCCCACTCCGCGGATGACTGTCCCTTCAAGAAATTCTTTATCTTCTTTACCAATGACGGAAAAAAAATTTCTTCCGATCAAATCTTCCTTAGGAAACCCGGTGATTTCGGTGGCCATCTGATTGGCGAAGATGATCTTAAAAGCCTGATCAAAGACCAGAATTCCATCGTCATCCATCTCCGCGATTTTCTCAAATTGTTGGTTGGCCTCCCGGATCCTTCGTCCCATTCTTTTCGACTCTGTAATATCTCGGAGGTAGGCGTACCCCTTCTGGGCTCCAAGAGGTGTTTTCGCCAAGGCGATACAAATTTCAGCCTCTTTGATCCCCCCGTTCGAGGTGGGCAGTTGGACCTCGACACATGTTTTTTCTCCATAGCGCTCAGGATGGATGAAGAGATCTTCGATAAAGGATTGATGGGGTTTGGCTAAAAGGGAAAGAACCGACATTTTCAGCAACTCTTTGTTCGAATATCCGGTGATCTCGGAAGCCATCCGATTTGCAAATTCGATCTGGTGACGCCCATCAAATACTAAGATCCCATCATTACCCAATTCGGCAATGGATTGAAACATCTCTGACTCCACTCCCTTCTTTTTGACAAGGGTAGGTGGTTCAACCGTTTTTTTTCTTTTTGTTGGCGGAGTTGTTTTTTTTGCAGCCATATTCATCCCAAGGTACCATATCTCCTTAGGATTGACAAGAAAACCTGGCATCACTTTGATCCAATGAAAAATGCAAATTAAAAGTGCAAAAATAAAATGACATCGCCCCCTCCTTAACCCTCCCCCCTTGAGGGGGAGGGGAGGGCGGGAGGCTGAGTGTCCTTTTTACAGTCCTACATAATCCAGGAGAGCGGGAATCTGTTTTTCCCATCCGATAGGAATGATCTGGACTCCTTGGCAAAGGGGTTTCAATGCTTTGATCAGATCCCCTGCGATCTCAATGCTCGCTTTCTGTTTATCCGAAGCCTTCATCAATTGGTCGAGGATTGAATCCGGAACGGAGGCTCCTTCCACATGCTTGTTCACATATCGGGCCATCCCGACCGATTTGAGCAGGGTGATGCCTGCGATGATGGGAACCTTGAAGTGTGCCACCTTTTTGACGAAGGGCTCAAACAGGCTTACATCGTAGATCGAATGGGTGAAGAAGAAATCAACCCCCATTCTTATCTTCTTTTCCATTTCCAGGACCTCCAGGTCGAGGACATGACCTTTGGCGGCTGCATTGATTTGGGCACCTATAGAAAACTGTGGTTTTCCCTGGAGGTCGTTTCCTGTGAGGTCGTAGCCTTCTTGGAGGCGCTTGGCGGCGTCGAGCAAACCCATGACATCGAGATCGAAAACGGCTTTGGCTTCGAAGTGATCTCCCATAGAGGGAGGGTCTCCCTGGACGAGCAAGACGTTCTTCAAACCCAAAGCCGAAGCGTTTAAGAGTTCGGATTGGAGTGCCAATCGGTTTCGGTCGCTACAGGAAAGGTTGTAAATCACCTCCATCCCCTTTGCCTTTAGCAGAGTGCATACCGAAAGGGATCCCAGCCTCATAATGGCATTTTGAAGGTCCGGCACATTGATTGCGTCCACACGCCCCTTGAGAAGTTCCGCATATTCGTAAAGCTCAGAAAGGTCGTTTCCCTTAGGAGGCTGGAGTTCAACGGCGACTGCAAATTTTCCCGAATCCAATCGTTCCTTGAATGTCATGGGCTTTCTCCTCTTTTCCACCTTGAGGAAGGGCCCCCTTTTTCAGCAACCTATCTCATTTTGCATATCTTTTCTTATAGGCTTCCTGAACCAGGGTTCCCTGAGTTTGATTTCGCCATTCCCTTGCGGGTTTCAGCTTCAGAATGTTTTCCAGCCTGTTTTGTTCCTTCAATCGTTTATGGATTTCAAACCAGGCACAAGGGGTATCTTTGCTCACTTCGCATTTACCTTCTCGAGAGGTTCCCCCGCAGGGGCCGTTGAAGAGGCTCTTGGCACATCTTGTCACAGGACATATTCCTCCTGTTTCTCCCAAGACACACTCTCGGCACGTCCGGCAATTCTCTTCAAACCACCCGATATCCCGGTCCACCCCGACGAAAACGGTATTTAAAGCGGGGAAGACTGGTTTCACAGGATATCGATCAGCAAGGAACTGAACGCCGGCACCACAAGCCATGGACAACAAAGCATCATAACCTTTTACGATCTCATCCAGCTCCGAGAAGAAATCGGCATTACACTGTCGCTCAATGGTGAACCCATCCACCCGAAATGAGGCTCCATCACGCTTGAAGGCGTTTTGGAGTTCTTCATTTAAGAGTCCGACTTCCCTTTGACCGCCGGCCATGCAGATGGATGTACAGCCTCCGCAACCCACATTCAGAACCTTCTTGAAGCTCTTCATCATTTCCTTGATTTCGTCAAAAGGTTTTCTTTCCCCGACAATCATTTTCTCCCTCCGGCTACGCTATTTTCGTATATGACATTCCCCGCAATATCGGGGACCTGTCTTTTTATTCTCCTTCTGGTATTTTTTGTGACAACCCATACACTGGTCGTGAAAAGCTTGTTTCAGATTACGACGGGACTTCGGGCCATGACAAGCAGAACAATGGATGTCCTGATTTCCTTCCTCCAGTCTACTTTCATCCAGGACGTTCTTTCCGTTTTCATAGATGTGATGGCAGTCCTTGCAGGGCAGTTCAATTTCGACATGGCGGTTGTGAGGAAACGTCACTGCAGGCCGTTGCTTTTTCCCCGAAACATTTGAACTATCTAATACCATCTTGTCCGGCTGCGCTCTGAGGGGAGAGTTGCTTAAAACCAGAAGAGCAGCAACCATGATCATCAAAAGCCTACAGCCGATCCATTTCATACCCCGTCTCCTTCAGAGATCCTCTTTCCGTATTACAACCAACTTTCCGATGAGACCTCATCAAGCTGAGGATACACATCCTGAGATCGACAGATGCTTCTGGCAAAAGCGATCATGCTGGGAATATGAATCCCAATCGGACAATAACAACGGCCACAAAGCACACAGTTTCTCCAAACGATTCCCTTGATCTCATTTAAAAATTTCCGGTCTACCTTGCCTCTTTTCCCATACAGTTTCCCTAACGAACGGATGGCCTTATAAGAGGGCATGTATTGAGGGTCTTTATTGTGGGCCATATAGAGGAAGCAGCTTTCGGCACAAAGGCTGCAATGGGCGCAAAATGACAAATATCGTTTCATTTTGCCTTTTTCCCGAGCGAGCATCTCTCTGATCTTTTTAGTATCAACCGGTTTCAATTCCTGATGGGACATACTGTTCTCCATGCCGCAAGATTTTTTCCGTCACCAAGCTCGGGCTCCCCTTGCGAAACTATATTCGCTCCCGATCAAGAAACGATAGAGGAAGAAAAAGAGCATGTGACCGAGTTTTGTAAAGGGAATGGTGATGAGCATGACTTCTCCTGTCAGAATATGGAGGGTTATCACCGTATCATAATCAAACCATTGGTAATAGGCGAAATACCCTGTCAGGAAAGGAGCTACAGCAATGAGAAGGATGAGATAGTCGTAGGCCGTCGTGATGGCTCGGACCCGCGAGAGGAATAAACGCCGTGCAAGGAAAAAAGCCGCGCAGACTAAAACGACCATGGTTAAGACATTGCTGAACGATTCAGGCAAGCTCCAAAGGCTAAACCCCCAGGATTGATCAAAGAGGATATTGTGTCCAAGCAGAAAAATAGGTACGAGGATCAGACAGACATGGAAAACCGAAGTCACAATCGTCATGAGGGGATCTGTCTTCCACAGGGTTCCGTTGAGGGAGGCAAGAGAAAAAGTGACCCATTTCCCCGCCGTCTTCTTTTCACGTTTTACTTCCCCAGGGGGATAGATCCATTCCTTTTTCTTGGTCAATTTGAAAAACTGGATGATTTGGAATATCAAACCTAAAACAAATACGATGAAAGCAATCGATATCAGTGGTCCATGAATAAAATCATACATGAACTTCTCCCTGTCGCTTCAATTTTTCTCTCAATCTCCCCCTCGTCGGTTATACCTGGGGTCTCGGAATCAATTTCGCCCGTTCGGCGATCTCGGGAACCTTATGTTCCCATTCAATGGCCATCAGATGAACTCCGCGAACCCCTTTGATTTCCCTCAATTCCTCAATTTGCTCGACACAGATTTTGATCCCCTCCTCGGCAGGTTTTTTTGCTTGCACAACTCGATCGATGATCTCATCAGGAATGATGATGCCGGAGACATTCTTAGCCATGTATCGAGCCATACCTCCCGATTTGAGAGGAGTGATTCCCGCCAGAATACAGACCTTTTCGGTCAGTCCCATATCGTTGGCCTGTTTTATCCAATCACGAAACCGTTTCATGTCATAGATGCACTGGGTCTGGATAAAATCCGCACCCGCCTCAATCTTTTTCGCCAAACGATGCACCCGAAATTCAAAAGGTTCGGCAAACGGGTTGGCCGCTGCGCCGATGAATAACCGAGGGGCCTCATCAATGTCATCCCCATTTAGAAATTTCTTGTTGTCTCGCATCCCTTTGACCATGCTGATCAGTTGGATGGAGTCGATATCGAAGACCCCTTTGGTGAAAGGGTGATTCCCAAATTGCTGGTGGTCACCCGACAAACAGAGCATATTCCGGATACCATGAGCGTAGGCTCCCAGGATGTCGCTCTGCATGGCGATGCGGTTACGATCGCGACAGACCATTTGATAGTTGGGTTCCAAACCTTCTTGAATGGCAATCAAGCCAGCCGCCCAACTTGCCATTCGCACGACAGCAGTCTGGTTATCGGTGATGTTGACTGCATCGACCATTCCCTTAAGGTGGCTTGCCTTTTTCTTGATCGCCTCCACATTGGCTCCCTGGGGTGGACCGAGTTCACCGGTGAAAGCAAAATGTCCAGCTTCAAGGACCCTCTCGAGACGGCTTCCCGATTTCATAGGCACTTCCTCATTGAAAAGAAATTGAATTTTGGAATTGTGAATTTAAGTTATCAGGTGATCAGGAAGTGTATACCAGGAAAACAGGGCATCAGGTTTTTCCTGGCATCCTGGCAACCTGATTTCCTGCACCCTGATTTACTGATATCCTGGTGGCCGAGATTTCCTCAATCCCTCAATTCCTAAATTATAGATATTAAAATTCGATCTTTACAGTTCCAGCCATGAATCAGAGTAAAGCGTTTTGGCAATCAAGACCCGGGTCGTCTTCACATAATCGGCCTCTTCTTTACTCAGCTTCTTGAGATCGATCTCTTCCCCATCCATCACCCGGTAGACGAGTTTTCTGAGATCCGCTCGCCCTCCGGAAGCAAATTTTTTGAGATCTTCGTCGAAGGCATCGACAATGGCCGAGGCCATCCCATATCGTTCGAGCATCATCATATAGGTTTGATTGAGGATAGGTCTCAGATGTTCCGGGGCTCCATTGGATACATTGGAAAGACCGCAGGTGGATCTCATCCCGGGGAGCACTTCTTGGAGGTCCTTGAACATCTTCATAAACTCGACGCAACTCGGAACCTGAACCTGGCTCTGGGGGCTGGTTACCGGAGTGACGATAGGATCCATCCAGACATCCTCGCCCGGAATCCCGAACTCGAGGGCCTTTTGCATCAATTCTGCTGCCAGCACTCCTCTTTCGTCTGCATCCCGGGGAAGGCCCGAAGGGCCCCAAAGAAGGGCAACAACCCCTGCGTTATATTTTTGTGCAATGGGGAATTTGGCATCCATGCTTTCAGGACGCGCCATAATCGAATTGATCACAGCCTTTCCCTTCTTGTTTCTGTAAGCCTTGAGCCCGGCCTCGATGGCTTCCGTATTGATGGTATCGAGGTACAGAGGTGTATCCACGACCTCTTGGACGACCTTGACGATCCACTCCATCAACTCTCCTCCGCCCTTTCGGGCAGGTCCAAGATTGATATCAATAAAATCTACCCCCGCTTTGGCCTCCGCTATGGCCAACTCCTGGATGGGCTTAGGATCCCTATCCTTCATGGCGGTTCCAATCTTCTTGACCATCACATTAAGATTTTCTCCTGTACGTAACATGCTTTTCCTCCTTCTAAATTCTATCAGGGATCAAGGATTCGAGGATTCAAGGGTTTACGTTTTTTCGCTTGACCCCATAAACCCTGGACCCCTTGAACCCCTTTATTTCGGTATTAGGCTCCCATCTTCAAAAAGGCAGGTATGTGAGCGGCTTCTCTTGGTCCGATCTTTACCTCCCAGCCTTTACCCAGTTCTTCTTCGAGATCGCCGCTTACGGCTGCAACGGCTCCGGGGATGACCACCCGACGATGCTTGACTTTATCGGTGATGCCACTCTTCTTGATGAAAGCACCGATTGCATCGCCCACAAATTTTCCTGCAGCCCAGGCGGTCAGAACCGATAGCCCTTCGGTATCCATCACCAACAGCCAACTCGCCACTCGACTCGATTCAACCTCGCCGGAGACGATAAAATAGGTCAGGGAGAAGTTAGTGGTAATCAGGACGGGAGAGTCCTCCGCAGGAGTGCCAATGGGGTAGATCCCCTGCTGCATCATCATGGGCCGCTGGGGGTCGGTGTAAATATTCAGCCGTTCCACGAGAAGGGGAAAGACGCTTTCACCCTGGAAGTCAGAAAGGACGATGATGCCTGCATATTTAGATATAAAGGTTGCCGCAATTAACGCCTCTTTCAGTGGATCTTTCGTCATTTCGCAGGGAAAGGCGATAGTTGGAAATCCAAGGGAGCGGTTCTTCTGGTTGAGGGCCGCCCGTCGGATGTAGATTTGGTCTTCAAAGGCTTTGCGGAGGGTCCTCGATCCAGAATCAATGACAAGGTCTTTTAAACCTGCGGCAGTCAGTTTATCGGAGAGTGCGATCAAGGCATCATAACTTTCGGCTTTGACCGCCAACGGGCATTTATTCTCCTTGGCCAGATTGGCTAAGGCATCGCTGTTGCCATCGGTTGCCGCATAGATCAATGGAATACGATCCGCGCAGGCTTTCACCCCTGCGGTCAAGGCATCCACCTTATTGCTTATCAGGATGAAGGCAGCATCGGTTTCAGCTTTCACCTTTTTGATCAAGGCTTCAAATTTTCCGGGATCACCTGATTCATTCTTGACCGCAACCAACTCCGGCCGCAAGGTGAGACCGACCCTTTCATATTTCAATTCCTTAAATCGCTTCAAACGGGCATTCACCTCAGCCTCTGGCATGGTATCGCTGATCAGAATAGCAATGCCGGGTTTGTTGACAAAGGTCTTTTCATGACGGAACAAAACCGTTTCTCCACCGATCTTGACCACATTTTCACCCGAGCCAATGGCAAGGGGTCGAATGGGCGGTGCCGCCGCCTCAGAGAGCGTGGCTTTTGCCTCATCAGACACATAGGGGCAGGAGGCCAATTCCGCTTTTCCGGCGGCTAAATTCATGGCGAAAGCAAGGCAGGTTGGAACCCCACACTCCTTACAGTTGGTTTTAGGTAATAGCTTAAAGATTTGGATTCCCGTCAGTCCCATGATAGCTTCTCCTTTCCAA
>Ga0214474_1000564_pt1 | contig 17969 bp, 13 predicted proteins | sample RVTome_2_FD_187335 | JGI IMG/M metagenome (GOLD analysis project Ga0214474, IMG submission 187335) | Soil microbial communities from uranium-contaminated site in the Upper Colorado River Basin, Wyoming, United States - RVT95D214 HiSeq ...
CCAAGTTTTGAATACATAATATTGATCGATTGCAGGATGGTCTCAATCGTTCCTTCTGGCTGAATACGTTCAATCCCTGAAGAAATGTCCACAGCAATGACGACATCAGCCCCGTTTTTTTTAGCAACATCCACAGCCACTGGGCTTACAACTCCCCCATCCACATAAATTTTATCAGAAATCCTAACGGGCCTGAATATACCTGGGATGGAGCAACTCGCCCTCACTGCTGTTCCTGTATTCCCTTTTGCAAAAACAATCTCCTGCCCCTTTTCTAAATCTGTGGCAACAGCATAAAAAGGAATCTTCAACTTTTCCATTGGGGTGTAATTTATCGATTTATTAATAAACTCTTCAAGCTTCTCCCCTTTGATAAATCCATTGTTGGGGAGATAGAGAAGATCAACAATATCTTCTTGTTGTATCGAGAAAGAAAGTTTCTGAAGTGAAAAAGCATCGAAGCCATAAGCATAGAGGCTCCCAACTGCACTCCCCACACTGGTTCCAACGATCATGTGAATCGGGACTTTATTGGATTCGAGGATCTTGAGTACGCCGACATGGGCAAATCCTTTGGATGATCCTGCCCCCAACACTAATGCAATCTTGGCTGGCTTGGGAGGAGGTGGAGCAGGAGGTTGAACAATCGGTGGTGGTTGAACTGGCGGGGTCTCCTTCAGAAACGTGCATGAGTTGCTCAATAGAAAAATAATGACGAGAATACTTAATGCTCCAATGATATGATTCTTTCCCTTATTCATTTTCTTTCACTCCCCATGAGCCTGTCCCCGTTTCATTAAGAAGAAATTCTTCTTCAAATCTTTCAAATTCTTCTAAAACTGTCAATGAATCAAATGTCACCCAGGCTGATTCTTTGAGTAATTGGTTTTTGAGGAACCTTCTTCTAAAGACTTTACCATGAAAATGAATGGCTCCGCTATTGGGTACAAACTTTTTAGGCATTGGCCTTTCCTTCGATAGCATTCCTAATGGCAATATATCATTATTGCTTGTTTTATCAAGATTTGCATTATGATTTATGTTCAAAGGTTATTGAATTGCGGTTGTCTTGAACATTTCGAAAGCGTTGAAAGAACTTCTAACAAAGGGACTGGAGGCGACCGCTCTAAAACCCATCTCTTCTCCTATCCTCTTATATTCCTCGAATTCCTCTGGCGGGATAAATCGCACGACTGGTAAACGGTCCGTACGGGGTTGAAGATACTGACCAATCGTTAAAAAATCACATCCTACTTCTCTTAGATCCTGAAGAAGTTTCAATACCTCTTCCTGAGTCTCTCCGAGTCCAAGCATAAAACCTGATTTCGTCAAGATATGCGGATGACTTTTTTTTGACCTTATAAGTAATTGAAGTGATCCTATGTAGTCCGCCTGAGGCCGGACTTTTGGGTAAAGCCGGGCAATGGTTTCAATATTATGATTCAGGACATCAGGGCTTTCTTTAAGAACGGCCTTCAAGGCGGTGAGATTACCCTGAAAATCGGGAATTAATACTTCAATCTTTATTTTCGGACCTAATGCTTGAATAGCTTGAATCGTTTTGGCAAAATGGGAAGCTCCACCGTCGGGTAGGTCATCCCGGGTGACTGAAGTAACAACGACGTACTGAAGGCCCATCTTCCGAACAGCCTGCGCAACATTTTCTGGTTCTGTTTCATCAAGTGGAACAGGTACTCCATGTTCCACAGCACAAAAGCCGCAATTCCTTGTACAGATTTTCCCAAGAATGAGAAATGTTGATGTCCCTTTAGAGAAACATTCTCCCAGGTTTGGACATCGGGCCTCCTCACAGACCGTATGAAGGACTGCCTCATCTAAGATCGCCTTCACTCTTGCAAGGTCCTGGTAAGGTGGAAGTCGTTTCTTCAGCCAAGGAGGTTTTAACATTGAATGTCTTCCAAGGTCTTATTTTCCCAGTCTTTTTCGAAGACCTGCTTGACATGGAAAGTGATCCTTTCAACCAGTCGTTCCCTGGAGATTTCTGTTCCAAGGATATTTGCCATGGAGGTCATTTTTTTCCCTTCGAGACCACAAGGATTAATCAGTTCAAAGTATTTAAGTTCCGTTTTGTAATTTAATGAAAAACCATGGAATGAAACCCATCGTTTGATAGCCACACCGACAGAGGCAATTTTTTCTTCATCCACCCAGACCCCCCGATTTATTGAGTCTCTTTTTCCTTCAATTTTAAAATCTTTCAGGACTCGAATGATAACTTCTTCCAGTTGATCAATGTATCGGATGAGACGATATTCATATGCTCTTAGATCAAGAATGGGATAGACGACTATCTGTCCAGGACCATGATATGTGACATCGCCCCCTCTCTCCACATGGAAGATTGGAATCTTCATCGCCTCTAAAACCTCCACAGAAGCGAGCAGGTGTGACCGGTTCCCACGCCTTCCCAGGGTAATCACATGGGGATGTTCGAGGAAAAGCAACAGGTCAGGCAAATTCCCTTCTGCGCGCCTCGACCAAAGTTGATGCTGAAAATTCCATGCCTTTTCATAATCCATCGTTCCAAGATCTATGATATAACCGTTTCGCTCCATTGGGCTTTCAACAGTGGAATTACCAATCCCCAAGCACCAATAACCAAAATTCTAATGACCTCAAAAGTGTTTGGTTACTCGGTAATTTGGAATTATTGGGAGCTTGGAATTTGGTTATTGGGATTTATCCCTTGTCCATTTTAATTTCGGTTTCCTCGCTGCCAAGACCTCATCAAGCCTCCTTACTTTCACCCTCTGAGGTGCCTGGCGGAGAAGATCCGGATTCTCCTCTGCTTCTTTGGCAATCTCGATCATCGTTTCGATAAATCGATCAATGCTCTCCTTGCTCTCTGTCTCTGTAGGCTCCATCATCAGTGCACCTTTGACGACCAAAGGGAAGTAAATCGTGGGTGGATGAAAACCATAATCGATCAGCCTTTTTGCAATGTCAAGGGTAGAAATATGATACTTCTCTTGAAATTGGTCCGTGAAAACACATTCATGCATGCAGGGTCGATCATAGGGAAGGAAGTAATGGCCCTTCAGTCCCTTCATTAGATAGTTGCCGTTGAGCACGGCCATCTCGCTCACCTTCTTGAGTCCCTCCGATCCCATCGAGAGGATGTAGGCATAAGCTTTAATCAAGACTCCGAAATTTCCATAGAAGGCTTTTACCTTCCCGATGCTTTTCGTCCGATCGTAATCCAGGTGGTAGGTCTCTCCATTCTTCTCAATCACCGGAATTGGAAGATAGGGTGCAAGCTCTTTTTTAATGGCCACAGGACCTGCCCCAGGACCTCCTCCACCATGCGGTGTGGAAAAGGTCTTATGGAGATTGATATGAACCACATCTACCCCCAACTCGCCCAGCTTCACGATCCCCATCAGAGCATTAAGATTGGCCCCATCACAATAGACAAAACCCCCTTTTTGATGAACGATCTCAGCGATCTTACCTAAGTTCTCCTCGAAAAAACCTAAGGTGTTGGGGTTGGTCACCATGATGGCCGCCACTTCCTCATTCATCAGGTCGACCACCTTTTCTAAAGGGATCACCCCTTTTTCATTCGATTTAACCTCAATCATTTGATAAGAGACAATTGAAGAGGTAGTGCAGTTGGTCCCATGGGCAGTATCCGGGACTAACACTTTTTTTCTCCTCTCTCCCCGGGCCTGAAGACAGGCCTTGATCATCATCATCCCGGTCAGTTCACCTTGTGCTCCTGCAGCAGGTTGAAGGGTCACCTGATCCATCCCAACGATCTCAGCAAGGAAATCTTGAAGTTCATACATCAATTTCAGGACTCCCTGGGTGAGGTCTTCAGGGGTGTAAGGATGGAGGTTAGAAAATCCACGCATCCTTGCAATTTCTTCATTCATCTTTGGATTATACTTCATCGTACAGGAACCCAGTGGATAAAGCCCGCTATCCACTCCGTAATTCCATTGAGAAAGGCGGGTGAAATGACGAACTACATCGACCTCGCTCAGTTGGGGAAATCCCTCCAGCCCACTCCGTAAGAGATGAGAGGGGATGAGGTTATTAACCTCTACCTCTTCAATATCCCAACGAGGCAAGGAATATCCCTTTCTTCCTTTCCCTCCCTGCTCAAAGATCAGAGGTTCATCCTGTATAAGGCCGGAGTCTCTATTTTTTTTCATCGCAATACCACTAAATTTTGTCGGCAATAAATACCAACGCTACATTTGATTTGCCATATCAATTCAGTTGCTTGAAATAACCTTCATAAATCCCTCCCCACCTCCCTTTGCCAAAGGGAGGAGTCCCGCGTTTCACGGGATTCCCCCTTTTGACAAAGGGGGATGAAGGGGGATTAGACAGTCTTTTTCAAAGGGCTAAAGTGTTACGATTTCCGTTATTTGAACTTTGAGCTTTAAAATTTGACATTGATTTCTCAACCCAGTGTTTTCTCTAAGGCTTCCACCCAACGATCGATCTCCCCCTTCTTATTCATCTCAGTTACTGTGACGAGGAGATGGTGATCAAGTTCAGGATAAAATTTTGCTAAGGGGAGACCCCCTAAAATCTTCTCCCTTTTTAATTTCTCCAAAACCTTCTCAGGGTTCCTCTCAATTTGCAAGACAAACTCATTGAAAGTAGGAGAATGGAAGGTCAGTTTGCAACCACGAATTTGGGAGACGGCCTTCTTTACATATTCTGTCTTGCTCAGATTCATCATGGCCAGTTCTTTCAAACCTTCTTTCCCAAGGCAGGATAGAAAAACCGTTGCCATCAGGGCGCAAAGTCCTTCATTTGTACAAATATTGGAAGTGGCTCGTTCTCTCCTGATATGTTGTTCCCTGGTCGCAAGAGTAAGGACAAAACCTCTTTTCCCTTCCAAATCAATTGTCTCACCAACCAATCGGCCAGGCATATTTCTTACAAACCTTTCCTGAGTGGCAAGGATACCGAGATAGGGGCCTCCATAAGAAACCGGAATCCCCAGACTCTGGCCTTCGCCTGCAACAATATCAGCTCCCAGAGCGCCAGGGGTCTCCAAAATTCCATAGGCGATGGCTTCGGTGAATCCAACGATCATCAATCCTCCTAAGCCGTGAACCTTCTTTCCAATGGGAGGGAGATCTTCAATGACACCAAAAAAGTTGGGACTTTGAATCACCACTGCACTTACATCTTCTTTGAGGAGATCGAATAAAATCTTTTCATCCGTTCGACCTTCGTCTTTTTTATAAGGTATGAGAAGAATCTCCTGTTGATCAGGATCAATGTAAGTCTGGAGCACTCTTCGATATTCAGGATGGACTGCCTGCGAGAGAAGGATTTTCTTCCTTCTTGTAATCCTTTGGGCCATCATGACCGCCTCTGCTAAACTTGAGGCTCCATCATACAGAGAGGCATTTGAAACCTCCATCCCTGTCAATTGACACATCAATGTCTGGTATTCAAAAATCGCCTGGAGTGTTCCCTGGCTGATTTCAGGTTGATACGGGGTGTATGCAGTATAAAACTCGGAACGAGAGACTAAGTTAGAAACAACAGCAGGAATGAAATGATGGTAAGACCCGGCTCCGAGGAAATTGCTAATCTCGGGAAGCTGAAGCTCTTGCAAGTGAAGAATAAGATCAGGTTCGGAAAGAGATTCAGGAAGGTTGAGAGGTTTTGAGAGCCTGTTTTCTTTTGGGATGATCTGGAAGAGGTTTTCCATCTTTTTGACACCAATAGTGTCAAGCATCTTTCGAATATCTTCTTCAGTATGGGGGATGTAACGATCAAAATCTTGCACTATGATTCCTCTGATAAAGAACCCTGATAGACTTTGGAGGACATGAGATCTTTTAACTCTTCTCTATCTTGGATCTCCATTTTAACCAACCATCCCTTCCCATAGGGATCTTCATTGATGAATTGGGGATGATCTTTTAAGGCTAAGTTGGTATCTGCCACTTTACCGGTGATCGGGGAATAGATATCGGCAGCAGTTTTTACTGATTCGACCACTCCAATGCTATCTCCTTTTTTAAACTTAGATCCAATTTCTGGGAATTCAATATAGACGATATCCTTCAATTGGCTTTGGGCATAGTCTGTCAATCCAAGCGTCACTTGGTTTCCTTTATTTTCCACCCATTCATGGCTCTCTGTGTAAAGCAATTTTTCTGGAAACTTCATCGCTTACCCCTTTCTGCCTCTGGCTCCACCATGTAATCTTACTAACATTTTAATTATATTATCACATAAGCTGTGGAAAAATCCAAAACTCCTGACCGCAATAGTCAGATAGATATCGAAATCCAATTTCCCATGCTTAAAAAGATTGTACAAATTTGTTGACAAAATTTAAATCATTTATAATGAAGCTTAAAGGGACAACCTAAACATGCCCTTTCCATCAGTAGGGGGAATAGATTAATGGAGAACCGAAGAGTCGTTATAACTGGAATGGGAGTAGTTGCTCCAAATGGTACTGGGATTGACGCTTTTTGGGATTCCTTGGTTCATGGCCGATCTGGTGTTAGGAGAATAACCCATTTCGACGCCTCTTCTTACCCCTGCCAAGTAGCTGCAGAAGTCCCAGATTTTAATCCTACGGATTATATGGATTATAAAACAGCAAAAAGATTGGCCAGGTTCGCCCAATTTGCTTTAGCCGCCTCAAAAATGGCAGTAGACGATTCGAAAATAGACTTACACTCCATCGATCCTTACAGAATTGGAGTAATTATCGGCACTGGAAGCGGAGGAGCAGGTTATTCAGAAGGTCAACATATAGCTTTTGTAGAAAAAGGGATAAAGAGAATAAGTCCATTTGCCATTATGATGACTACCAGCCATTTTGCTACAGGTGCTATAAGTTACGAACTTGGGCTGAAAGGAACAAATACAACTATATCTGCTGCCTGTAATTCTGGTCTTGATGCAACATATCTTGCATATAACACTATAAGATTAGGTGATGCTGATATTATGCTTGCCGGAGCTGGCGAAGCTCCGATAACTCCTTATATTATTGCCCTTTTTTGTGCTGGTGATTTTCTTTCAAAAAATAATGGAATTAGGCCAGAAGAAGCAGTAAAACCGTATGATAAAGATGGGGATGGGATAGTGCTGGGCGAAGGAGGAGCCGTTTTAATATTGGAGGAATTAAAGAACGCTTTAAAAAGAAAAGCAAAAATATATGGAGAAATTTTAGGATACGCCTCAGGAAATGAAACTTATGATTTATTTAAAATAGACCCAAGTGGAAACACAGCATCGACAGTAATGAAAAAATCGATCATGAATGCAAATCTTAACCCTTCTGATATTAATTATATTAATGCCCATGGGAATGGGCTATTAGAATATGATTTAAACGAAACTTCTGCCATAAAAAAAGTTTTTGGAGAATTGGCCTATCAGATTCCTATTACCTCAATTAAACCGATAACAGGACAATCCTTCTCGGTTACAGGAATTCTCCAAATGATTACATGTTTATTGGTAATTAATGAAAACATTATTCCTCCCACCATCAATCTGTTTAATCCATATTCAAGTTGCGACCTTGATTATGTGTCAAATCATTTTAGAAAGTGTGAGGTTAAAACTGCACTTATGAATGCCCATGGTATTGGGGGAAGTCACACTGCAGTCATCGTTGGCAGGTTTAATAAATTTAAGTCCAGAGACGGGGCCTAAAATTGCTTATCTTTAAAGCAGTCTTATTATTTTCATTTTTAGTAAATTTGGGATTTGGTTTCTTGGTTTATTTGAAAGCTGGCTCCCTTAAACGGCTGAGTTTAACTTTCTCGATTCTCGCCTGGTCGGGAGCCGGATGGGCATTAAGCATATTCTTTGCTTATTTTTTCAAAGATCAACCTCCGATGCTCCTATGGGGTAGAATGAGTTTTACAACATCCGGGATCATACCTGCTTCATTTCTTCTATTTACCTTGTTTTTCCCACGAGAGCAACGGAACATCAGTTTCATTGAATTGGTTTTTTTGTCTTCCCCAGCAATACTATTTCTCGGCTTGTCCTTTACCAATCAAATAGTGTCCTCCGTTGGTTCAGGCCCCAAAATGTTTAATTATGGACCATTCTATCTATCCTTTTCCCTTTACATAACAAGCTATATAATTATTGGACTTCTTTTTCTGATTCGAACTTATAGGCATTCTATCGGGATTGAGAGGCTCCAAGTTAAGTACTGTCTCATAGGGCTATTTTTCACTTCATTTTTTGCACTCATCTGCAATTTATTTCTTCCCATGGCTGGTATATCAGAACTCAACTGGCTCGGCCCTCCTTTTACTATGATAATGCTCGGTTTCACGGCCTATTCTATAGTCAGACATAGATTGATGGATATCAATATCGTCATGAAGAAAGGGACGACTTATGTTCTTCTGGTGCTTCTCCTATTCATCCCATTACTTCTTATGAGCATCCTCAGCCAGATATTATTTTTTGGGAAAATTAATTATTTATTTTCCTTAACTGTTTTTCTACTCATTTTCTTAGGGGCCATCCTTTTCGAAAGGATTAAACACGGAACAGAAAAGGCTGTTGAACAAATCCTTTTCAGAAACCGCTATAATTACCGTGAGACTTTAGGGGAATTTAGTAGGGCCATGGTTACCATTTTAGATTTACAATCTCTGTCAAAGAAAATCATTGAGACCATCACCCAAACAATGCGGGTTGAGAAGGCGTCTTTATTTTTATGGAATGAGGAAAAAGGGGGATATTCTTTATTCGAATCAAAAAATATAAAAATGGCCGCCTCTACCCCCCTGCTTTCCAAAAATGATCCCCTCCCCCACTATTTACAAAAAATGGGGGAAATTATTATACGAGAAGAATTAGCCAAGGGGGCCAATATTTCAGAATTGAATGACCTCATTAAAAAAATGTCCTTATTAGAGGCGGAAGTGAGCATTCCTTTCATTTCAAAGGGGCAACTCATCGGGATGATTAACTTGAGCCACAAGTTCACTAAGGATGTTTATTCCCATGAAGATATTGAATTACTCAGCACCCTGGCAAACCAAACAGCGATCGCTATTGAAAACGCAAGGCTCTATAAAGATCTGAAGAGATCAAAATCCTATATCCGCCGGGCGGACCGTTTGGCTTCTCTGGGAACCTTGACCGCTGGACTAGCCCATGAAATTCGAAATCCACTGGTAGCCATTAAGACCTTAACACAATTACTTTCAGAACGGCTTGACGATGAAGAATTTCGAACCCAATTCCTAAAGATTGCCTCAGGAGAAGTTGACCGGATCTCTTCTTTAGTTACTGAGCTTCTCAATTTTGCCAGACCTTCCGATCCAAAGTTGGAGTTGGAGGATATCAATACTATCTTAGATGGAATGATCCTTTTGGTTTCAACGGAGACGAAAAAGAAACGAATCGAGGTAATCAAAAATTATTCCTCCGACTTCCCACCTGTACAAATTGATCGGGAACAGATCAAACAAGTTTTCTTAAATATCTTAATAAATGCGATTGAGGCAACCCCGGAGAATGGGAAGATTTTTATTAAAACCCTGACCTTTACGAAACCAGGTGGAGAGCCTTATGTCCAGATTGAGTTTACAGATACGGGATCTGGAATTTCAGAGGAATATTTAGAGGATATCTTCAATCCGTTTTTTACCACAAAAACTACTGGAAGCGGATTAGGACTATCCATCTCCAATCAGATCATTCAGGATCATAAAGGATATATCAATGTGGAGAGTCAATTACACAAAGGCACTTCCTTCTTCATCAATCTGCCAGTAAATCAAGAGCATCCAAAAAGAAGAAAAGACGATCTTTGAGAAATCAGGAGAAATCACACTTTTCTTAGGACCAAATCGATCATCAGTCCATTAGCAAGACGATGGAGGTCCTCCCTCAACCCCTGTTCAGATACCGATCGGGGGATTTCAATATCCATATCCATTTCAAAAAGAGGGGTCCCACTCTCTGCAGAAAGTACACGGTGTGTTTCCATATCGATGATGTTTATTCCGCAGTCTGCTAATAGCCGACATACCCTGAAGACGATCCCGGCGTGATCCACCCCTGAAGTGGTGATTTTGTATCTATCGGTTTGTTCTTTAACTTTGGGGTAAGCCTCTTCAAGGGAGATCGGAGAATAGAAGACGGTCAACTTCTTCTCCCATTCGAGCCGCTTCAGGGCAGAAGAAAGTTTCTGATTTACCTCTTCCCTTTCAGTGGAAAAAAGGAGGAGAAGGGCGAAATGATTGCGAAGAAGACTATTGCTCGAATCCTCAATATTCCCCCCACACTCATAAATCACTTCTGAAACGTCGGCCACAATTCCTGGCCGATCCTTCCCCATCGCCGACAGGATGAAATAGGTCTTCATAGCACCTCCTCGCAAATCCCCCTCAGTCCCCCTTTAGTAAAGGGGGACTGAGGGGGATTACTCAAGTATTTCCAGATTGGCGTACCTGACTTTCAATCGTTTGGCTCCCACATTCTGAAAGAAAATCATTGCTTTTTGATTTTCGTCCATCCCCTCCACCAGTTTGACCCTACCTTCGCCAAATTTTTGGTGTCTCACTCGCATTCCTATTTTGAGTGGGAAAAAACCCTCAGGACTCAAAACCACTCCATCTCCTTCTGAGAAGAGACTCTCTTGAGATAGGCCTTCCACCATGATCTCGGTCTGATGGGTATCCTCACTCCACGGAGTTTCCTGCGAGAATAAACTCCCCATGCTCCCCTTTCTCTCTTCGAATTGCATTAATTCTATTGGGAGTTCATCAAGAAAACGAGAAGGAAGATTGGCCCGGCCTACACCAAAAGTGGATCGCTCCTCTGCCCGAGAGAGAAAGAGTCTCTCCTTCGCACGCGTTATCCCTACATAAAAGAGCCTTCTCTCTTCCTCCATATCTTCAATCTCCTCACCCCGCCGGTAGTGGGGAAGAAGTCCTTCTTCTATTCCCATAATGAATACTATTGGAAACTCCAACCCCTTGGCACAATGAAGGGTCATTAGAGAAACTCGATTCCCTTTATCCTCATAAAGATCCACGTCGGTCACTAATGAGACCTTCTCCAAAAAGCTTTCTAACGAGACCTTTTCTTCACCTTGTTCCAGCCCCATCATCACATTGATGAGTTCATCAATGTTCTCTATCTTTGAAATAGCCTCATCCGTCCCTTCCTCTTTCAACCTTTGGAGGTATTTGGTCTTAGCGAGAAGGGCCAACGTCAATTGGCTGAGGGTAAGACTTTTTGCATCTTCTCGGAATTCTTCTATCAATTGGATAAACTCTTTCATCTTTGCCTTGGTAGTGGGAGTTAACCCATCCTCTCCGATCGCCTGTCTCAGCCCTTCATAAAGGGAAAGTCCTTTCTCTCTTGCGAAGGCTTCTATCTTTTCAATGGTCTTCTCTCCGATCCCTCTCGAAGGGACATTGATGATCCTCTTCAAACTGAGACCATCCGAAGGATTGTCAATCAACTTCAGGTATGCCAGGATATCTTTAATCTCTTTTCTTTCGTAGAACTTCATCCCTCCCACCACCGTATAAGGAATCCTATATTTGACCAGTTCATCTTCAATGGCACGAGATTGGGCATTGATTCGGTAGAAAACGGCAATATCACGATAAGCCCTGATGGATTCCTTTGTGGAAACATGTCCCATGATTTTTTGAACAGCAAAATGTGCCTCGTCCATTTCATCCTCAGCCACATAAAAGGTTAGGAGCTCTCCTTCAGGATTCTCTGTCCAGAGTTTCTTCTCTTTTCTATACCGATTTTTTCGCACCACATGGTTGGCGGCCTGAAGAATATTCTGAGTGGAACGATAATTCTGCTCCAGGGTGATGACTTTAGCCTCGGGAAAGTCCCTCTCAAAATTTAAAATATTTCCTACCTCTGCTCCTCTCCAACGGTAGATGGATTGGTCATCATCCCCGACCACACAGATGTTCTGATGTGCCTCGACCATCTTTCTGATCAGTTGATATTGGATCAAGTTGGTATCTTGAAATTCATCCACCATCACATAGTGGCAGAGCATCTGATAAGACCTGAGGATCTCTGGAAAACGCCGGAAAAGAATTATCACGAAGGTGAGGAGGTCTCCAAAGTCGAGGGCATTGTTTCTATGAAGATCCTCTTGATAGCGTTGGTAAACTAACGCCATCCTTTTCTGGAATATATTATAGGGATTTGGAGAATATTGGTCCGGTGTGATCCCTTCATTTTTCAATCGTTCAATGCCTGATTGAATCGCCCGGGGAGGAAACATCTTGAAATCAAGGTTCAATTCCTTCATGATCGTCTTGAGGTGCCGTTCCTGATCTTGATCATCGTAAATGACAAAATTTCTTTTAAACCCAATTTGCTCGATATGCTGTCTTAAGATGCGGGCACAGGCTGAATGGAAGGTGGAGATCCAGGTCCCCTTTGCCGACCTCCCGAGAAGCCTCTCTACCCTTTCCCGCATCTCATCGGCGGCCTTATTGGTGAAGGTGACCGCAAAGATATTCCAGGGCCGGATGCCTCTTTCTTGGATGAGATAAGCAATCCGATAGGTCAGAACTCTGGTCTTTCCACTCCCTGCGCCTGCAAAAACGAGGAGCGGGCCTTCTGTTTCTAAAACTGCTTTCTGTTGAACAGGATTAAGATCGTTGAGTAAAGACATAGACAAAAAAGAAATATCAAATATCAAAATCCAACTGCTAAATTTAAAATACAAGGTTAAGGTTTAGGTTAAGGTTTAGAAATTAATTGCTTAACCTCAGCCTTAGCCTCAACCTTAGTGGTTCCTATTCCACGGTGACGCTCTTAGCCAGGTTTCTTGGCTGATCCACATCCGTGCCTTTAAAGTCAGCCATATAGTAGGCCAGAAGTTGAAGCGGAATGGTGAGGAGAATAGGGGTGAGAGAAGGAATCGTTTCAGGGATGAAGATCACATCGTCCACTTTTTTAACGATCTCTTGATCAGATAGAGAAGCAAGAGCAATCACCCTCCCTTCCCTTGCCTTCGCCTCTTCGATATTGGAGATGACTTTTTCATAGATATCGTTCTTGGTGGCGAGGACGACGACCGGCACTTCCCGATCAATCAAGGCAATAGGGCCATGTTTCATTTCACCTGCCGGATAACCCTCTGCATGGACATAAGAGATCTCCTTCAATTTAAGAGCTCCTTCCAATGCGATGGGATAATTGATCCCTCTCCCAAGATAAAGAAAATCTCTGGCATGGAGATACTTCCTGGCAATTTTTGCTACTTGATGCGATGCTTTTAGCATTTCTTCCATGAGATGTGGAACTCTGACCAACTCTTCAATCAACTTCTTCCCTTCTTCACAGGAGAGGAGGTCCAACTCTCTACCCATTCGAAGAGCAAGTAGAAAGAGGATGACCAGTTGGGTGGTAAAAGCTTTGGTGGAAGCCACTCCGATCTCAGGGCCTGCGTGGGTATAAATCACATGATCCGCCTCCCTTGCCAGACTCGACTCCACCACATTACAGATAGCTAAGGTCATCGCCCTTTTTCGTTTTGCTTCCCTCAAAGCAGCCAAGGTGTCCGCTGTCTCCCCGGATTGGGAGATCGCCACTAACAAATCATTCTCTCCAATAATAGGACTCCGATATCGAAACTCGGAGCCGATATCTGCCTCTACTGGAATTCGACAAAATTCTTCGATGAGAAACTTTCCCACGAGGGCAGCATGATAAGAGGTGCCACAGGCAATCAGGTTGATCCGCCGCATTTTTTTTAGAAATACTGGGTCGAAGTGGACATTTTCGAGAATGGCATCGCCCTTCTCTTCTGAAAGCCGACCCCGGATAGTATCGATCACTGCCCTGGGCTGCTCGAAGATCTCCTTTAGCATAAAATGCTTATAACCGCCCTTTTCAGCCATCAAAGGATTCCAGTTGACCCTCTTGGGCTCTTTCGAAACTTCATCTCCCTTGCCATCGAAGACTTTTACTCCACTGGGTGAGAGAAGTGCTACCTCACCATCTTCCATAAAGATAAAGTCCTGGGTATAGGGAAGGACTGGAGGGATATCCGAAGCAATAAAATATTCTCCCTCTCCAATACCGATCACTAATGGACTTTCCTTTCTTGCTCCGATTAAGCACTTTTCATCCCCTTCAAAAAGAATTCCCAAGGCATAAGAACCTCTGATCTTATCTAACGCTATCCTCACGGCTTCCAGGGGTGAATATCCTTCCTGAATGAATTCGTCTATCAGATGAGAGATGATCTCTGTATCGGTTTCAGAGGTAAAGACATGGCCTTTGCTTTTAAGAACTCCCTTAAGAGAAAGATAATTTTCAATGATGCCATTGTGGACGACTGCGACTTTGCCTGCTTTATGGGGGTGGGCATTCTCATCAGATGGTCTTCCATGGGTCGCCCATCGAGTATGACCTATCCCAACTTTCCCATTAAAGACTTCTCCTCCAATCAATTCCTCCAGTTTTGTCAATTTTCCTTCTTTTCTTCTGATTTCGACTTTGCCTCGATGGAAAACAGCGATGCCTGCGGAGTCATATCCTCTGTATTCAAGTTTTTTGAGCCCATCAATGAGAACTTTCGCTGTCTCCCTGGGGCCGATATATCCTACAATTCCACACATATTTAAACCTCATTGAAAATTGCAAATTGTAAAATGAAAAATGCAAATATTAGAAAATTCTTGTTTTAAATTTGCATTTTAAAATTTCCATTTTGCATTAAATTTTAGACCTTTCTACAATGGGCTAAAATGCTGTTAATCCTTTTTGTTCTTATTTTTTTTATGGCGGAGATCCAGCTTCTTCCCCCACCCTTTGATGTTCTTCTGTTTCACCCGGCTGATCGCTAATGCACCTTCTGGAACATCTTTTGTAACCGTAGTGCCTGCACCGATCAAAGAGCCATCCCCCACCTTGACTGGAGCAACCAACTCTACATTCGATCCCACAAAGACCCGATTTCCAATGATCGTCTGATGCTTCTTAAATCCATCGTAGTTACAGGTAATGGTTCCAGCACCGATGTTGACATCATCCCCCAGGAGGGAATCCCCAATATAGGCCATATGGTTGGCTTTTGAGCCTTTACCGATGACCGACTTCTTCACCTCTACAAAGTTCCCTATTTTCGCCTTGGTCTTTACTTCGGTCAAAGGCCTCAGATGGGCAAAGGGACCGATGGAGGCCCCCTCTTCAATTTTGCTTTCCGTGATCACAGAATTTGGGCGAATGATCACATCATTCTCTATGACAGAATCTGAAATCTTCGAGTTGGGTTCGATGACACACCGCTCACCGATTCTCGTCTTCCCTTGCAGATGACAATTTGGATAGAGGAGGGAGTCTCTTCCCACTTCAACCGTTTGATCAATATAAGTGGTTTTGGGATCAACAATCGTCACACCAGAAAGCATCAAATGTCTCAGTTTCTCCTGCCGGAGAACTTCATTAGCCATGGCAAGATCGACCCGGGTATTGATTCCCATTACCTCTGTTGGGTCCTTTGCAATATGAGCAGAACACCTCAAACCCCTCTTCTTTGCAATCTCAACCAGGTCAGTCAGATAATATTCACCTTGAGCATTCTCTTTTCCGATCTCTCTTAAGCCTTCCATTAGAAAAGAAGATTTTATGCAATATATCCCCGTATTGATCTCTCGGATCATTCTCTCTTCTTCTGAAGCATCTTTTTCTTCCACAATCTTTTCAAGCCAACCTTCCGGATTTCGTAGGATACGGCCATAACCGAAGGGGTCTCTTATAATGGTCGTCAGCACAGAGAGGGCAGATTCATTTTCCCTGTAGGCATCGATAAAAGAACGAAGGGTCTCAATCTTCACCAAAGGAACATCTCCGCAGAGAATCAAAACAGTACCCCTGAACGATTGAAGAAATGGAATGGTTTGTAAGACTGCATGACCCGTACCTAATTGTTCCTTCTGGAGGGCAAATTCAATCTTAAGGTCTTTAAATCTTTCCTGGATCAGATCCGCCTGGTAACCTACTATCACAATAGTCTTTTCGGCTTTGATCCCATTCAGGGAAAGTTCAATGGGATAAAAGACCATGGGAAGTCCCAGGACCGGATGAAGAACTTTGACGAGATCTGACTTCATCCGGGTCCCTTTCCCTGCTGCAAGGATGACGGTAGCAATACCTTCCAAGATCTTATCCTGTTAGTGATTATATCCTTTTTTATACAATGGATGAGGCCTTTCGTCAATCCCGAAGCGTTGATCATTGAATTCGGAATAGTTTTAGTTTCCTATAAGATTGTCACTTTATCTCAAAATTACACCTAATGGTTTTAATTGGGAAGTCCTGATTGAGTCGGGAATTTCCGAAGACCGGAAACGTCAAATTTGCATCATCTACCATTGCGAGCAATTCCTTTTAGAAACGGATTTAAAAGGTTTACCTATGCAAACTTGGAATGTAAGTCTTGTGTATTCTTTTTGTTTTGCTTTACGTTGATGACTACATGCCTCACAGCGCAGGGCGTCTGCCAGCACCCCAGGTGCGGATGGCCTCCCAATTGCGGAAGTCCCCTTCAGGAGCCCCCATCACCTTCAATATTAAACTATAAGGAAAGGACAACTTTCTATAGTCTACCGCTCCTGCAAAGAGACCGATGTCCACCGGCTTTACCTGGGGGAATTGCTTACGCACCGGGTCCAGATAGGCCAACGCCTTGCGTCGGTTCTCCACCGTATCATCCTTCATAGTCAAACAGACGGTAAAGTAGGCCACAGGTCCCCGACTCAGTGTGTCCTGATACGTCTTTACAAACTCTACAACCTCGGGTAACCACTTACCCATGCGAATGGCACTACCCACAATCACAGCCTGATAAGGACTGAGATCATTCACGTTCTTCACAAGGCGCACATCCACTGCTACTCCTGCCTCGCACAATACTTGCCCAATGGCCTCAGCCACTCCACTGGTAGACCCACACCGACTACCATAAGCTATTAATAATTTGCTCTTCATCTTTTTATCCTTTTCACAACTCGATTCAATGAATTCCACTACCGATTGCCGGTCTTCCACCGCCATCACCCTATTATAAGGCATCGTCGATGCACTGATTGCTCCACCAATTAAAATTAAGAAGCTCCGCCGGTTAATCTCAGTCCTCCCGCTCATTTGACAATCCTCCTTCCTTCTTTTTCGAGGTTTTATAACCTAAGGTTGAGCCCTTTATCTTTTAATAAAAATCCAATTGAGTTTAAACTTGAAATGCCGCAAGCTTATTGAAATCGAGGGTTGTAAAATAATCTTCAACTGTTTCAGCCTTACGGATTTCAATAACCTCACCATTCTCTCGCAACAATAATTCCGAAGATCGTAATTTCCCGTTATAGTTAAATCCCATTGCATGGCCATGAGCACCTGTGTCGTGAATCACTATCAAATCACCTATGTCGATTTCAGGAAGAGCCCTGTCGATTGCAAATCTGTCTATCGGTTCACAAAGTGAACCAGTGATATCGTAAATATGGTCGTGTGGCTTTTTCTCTTTCCCGACTACAGTTATATGATGATATGCTCCGTACATCGCGGGACGCATGAGATGTGCCATGTTCGCGTCAAGTCCCACATGCTTTTTATAGATGTTTTTAATGTGATGCACTCTGGAGACCAAGTAACCATATGGTCCAGTAATCGCCCGGCCACACTCCATAAAAATGGCCAGCGGATCGAGTCCATTTGGAATGATTTTATTTTCATAGCAGTGCCTGATCCCATCACTTATATATTGCAAATCAACTGCTTTTTCCTCAGGCTTGTATGGTATCCCTACTCCTCCACTGATATTAACGAATGCGACCTTTATTCGAACCTTAGTTTTAACCTCCAATACCAGATCAAACATCATTTCAGCTGTGTCAACAAAATATTGAGGATTCAACTCATTTGAAGCTATAAAAGTGTGCAGGCCGAAACGCTTTGCACCTTTGTTCCAAAGCATTTCG
>Ga0214474_1000565_pt1 | contig 17966 bp, 16 predicted proteins | sample RVTome_2_FD_187335 | JGI IMG/M metagenome (GOLD analysis project Ga0214474, IMG submission 187335) | Soil microbial communities from uranium-contaminated site in the Upper Colorado River Basin, Wyoming, United States - RVT95D214 HiSeq ...
ACAAGAAGCCTGCCTTTGGAATCTGTCTTGGTCACCAGATACTCGGCCTTGCAATGGGGGGCAGGACATACAAACTTAAATTCGGCCATCATGGTGGTAATCATCCTGTTAAGGATTTATCTACAGGCAGGGTTGAGATAACATCCCAGAACCATAATTACTGTGTTGATATAAACAGTCTTCACGGACAGGTCAGGCTTACACATAAGAATCTTTACGACGGAACAGAAGAGGGTATGTCTCACGTAGAGTTCCCTGTATTTTCTGTCCAGCACCACCCGGAGGCAGGACCAGGACCAAACGATTCCGCACATCTTTTTACGAGGTTCAGGGAGCTAATAGAAAAAGCTTAAATGCCAAAAAGAACTGACATAAAAAAGATCCTCCTTATCGGCTCTGGCCCTATCATCATAGGCCAGGCATGCGAGTTTGACTATTCAGGGGCACAGGCATGCAAGGCATTAAGGGAAGAGGGCTATAAGGTAGTGCTTGTCAACTCTAATCCCGCAACAATTATGACAGACCCTGAGATGGCTGATGCAACATATATAGAGCCATTAACTGCTGATATCCTTGAGATGATAATAAAAAAAGAAAGGCCTGATGCCCTTCTCCCAACGATGGGCGGACAGACTGCCTTAAATTTAGCTGTAGAACTTGCTGAGAAAGGAATTCTCGATAAATATGGGATTGAACTTATTGGCGCAAAGCTTGATGCAATAAAAAAGGCAGAGGACAGGGAACTTTTCAAAGAGGCTATGAAAAAGATAGGCCAGGAGGTACCGAGGTCTGCCTATATCGGCTCATTAAAAAACGGGCTCGATGCAATAGAAAGTATCGGATTCCCTGCAATCCTGAGGCCATCTTTTACCCTCGGAGGTACAGGTGGTGGAATTGCTTATAATCTTGAGGAATATAAAGAACTTCTTGAGAGGGGTCTTAAACTAAGTCCTGTTAAACAGGTGCTTGTCGAGAAATCGGTCCTCGGATGGAAAGAATATGAGCTTGAAGTCATGCGTGATCGAAAAGACAATGTTGTTATTATCTGTTCCATAGAGAACTTTGATCCAATGGGCATACACACCGGCGATTCGATTACTGTTGCGCCTGCTCAGACCCTTACTGATAAAGAATATCAGAGGATGCGTGATGCATCTATTGCAATCATACGTGAGATAGGTGTTGATACCGGAGGTTCAAATATCCAGTTTGCACTTAATCCGGAAACCGGGAGGATGGTAGTAATTGAGATGAATCCAAGGGTTTCGAGGAGTTCAGCCCTTGCATCAAAGGCAACAGGCTTCCCTATAGCAAAGATTGCAGCAAAGCTTGCGGTTGGGCTTTCGCTCGATGAGATACCCAATGATATAACAAGGGAAACACCTGCATCATTTGAACCTACAATAGATTATGTTGTAACAAAGTTCCCAAGGTTTGCTTTTGAAAAATTCCCCGAAGCAGATCCAACACTCACTACACAGATGAAATCTGTCGGAGAGGTGATGTCCATAGGAAGGACATTTAAAGAGTCTTTGCAGAAGGCGATAAGGAGCCTTGAGACTGGCAGTTACGGCCTCGAAAATATTAATGCTGATATAAAAACAACAAGGGCAAAGCTTAAGACCCCGAATTCTGAACGAATATGGTATATCGCTCAGGCACTTAGAGAGGGGATGAGTATTCAGGATATATATGAGCTTACATGGATAGACCCCTGGTTTCTGGAGAATATCAAGCAGATAATAGATATGGAAGAGAAGATTAAAGTTCAAAGTTTAAAGTTCAAAGTTCAAAGTTTAAGCCCCGAACTTATAGAAATGATGAAAGAAGCAAAGAGCTATGGGTTCTCAGACAGAAGGATTGCTCAGTTGCTCAATATACAAGAAACAGATATCAGACATCTAAGACACCAAAATAACATCCATCCTGTTTACAAAATGGTAGATACATGCGGAGCAGAATTTGCGGCTTACACACCTTATCTGTATTCGACGTATGAAAAACCATATTACAAGATACAAGATACAGGATGCAGGATGCAAGATAAAGAAAATCGTGAATCATGTATCGTGAATCGTGCATCTGTCGAAAATGAAGCCAACCCCAGTAACAGAAAAAAGGTCATCATTCTCGGCTCTGGTCCTAACAGGATAGGGCAGGGCATTGAATTCGACTACTGTTGTGTACATGCAGTACTTGCACTTAAAGAACTCGGTTATGAGACTATAATGATAAACTGCAATCCTGAAACAGTCAGCACAGACTATGATATATCTGACAGGCTTTACTTTGAACCTCTTACAATAGAAGACGTGTTGAATATAGTAGAGACCGAAAAGCCTGAAGGTATTATAGTCCAGTTCGGTGGCCAGACTCCTCTAAATCTTGCCGTACCACTCGAAAAAGAAGGGGTTAAAATCCTTGGTACGTCCCCTGACTCTATAGACCGTGCAGAAGACAGAAAGCGGTTCAAGGAACTCCTTCATAAACTCAATCTAAAACAGGCTGAAAGCGATACAGCATTGTCTGTTGAGGGTGCTATACATGCAGCAGAGATAATTGGGTATCCTGTAATGGTAAGACCATCCTATGTCCTCGGTGGCAGGGCTATGGAGATAGTATATGATAGTAAATCTCTGCAGGAGTACATGAAACGCGCAGTCAAGGCATCTCCTGAACATCCTGTACTTGTTGACAAGTATCTTGAAGATGCCATAGAGGTTGATGTTGATGCGATATCTGATGGAAGAGATGTAATCATAGGAGGAGTTATGGAGCATATCGAGGAGGCAGGTATCCATTCCGGAGATTCTGCCTGTTCATTACCCCCGCACTCCTTAAAAGAGGATATTGTTAATGAGATAAAGAGACAGACAAAAGCACTCGCAAAGGAACTCAGCGTAATAGGTTTGATGAATGTGCAGTTTGCTGTGAAAAATGGTGACATTTATATACTCGAAGTGAATCCGAGGGCATCGAGGACAATACCTTTTGTAGGCAAGGCAACAGGTATACCACTTGCAAAGGTCGCAGCAAAGCTCATGGCAGGAAAGACATTAAAAGAACTGGGACTTACGGAGGATAAGCATATAAGACATATTGCGGTTAAAGAAGCTGTTTTCCCGTTTGACAGGTTCTACGGAGTTGACACCATTCTCGGCCCTGAGATGAAATCCACGGGAGAGGTAATGGGCATAGATGAGGACTTCGGCATTGCATTTGGAAAGTCCCAGATATCCTGCGGCAACAGGATTCCTTTATCAGGAAAGATATTTATAAGTTTGAAAGATAAAGACAAACCCCCTTCTGTCCCCATAGTAAAAAAGCTGCTCGAGCTCGGCCTTTCTGTAATCGCAACCAGAGGCACTGCAATGTATCTTAAAAATCATGCTCTTGATGTAGAGGTCATTAACAAGGTTGCTGAAGGCAGGCCACATATCGTGGACTTAATCAAGAACAAGGAGATTAATTTTGTCATCAATACAGTCAGCGGTGCTCAGGCACAGAAAGACTCATTCTCAATACGGCAGAGTGCTCTTCAATACAGGGTGCCGTTTACAACTACAATATCAGGAGCAATAGCAGTGGTAAATGCAATAGATATGCTAAAAAAGAAACAAGTTAATATAAAATCCATACAGGAATACCATAAAAACAAATAAGAAATACTACTTCTTGCTTTTTTTGAGTCTGTGTTCTAAAGTTTTTAATAAACTACCAATAAACTCTTTATGGCCGACATTGACATAAAAAAGACAAAGTTACAGCTCATCGAAGAACTTAAATCCCTCCGAAGGCGGATACTGAGGCTTGAAAAGCAAAAAAATGTAGAGAAAACAATTCTTCAGGCTAAAAAAGAGTGGGAAAACACCTTTGACACAGTGAAGGATTTAATTTTTATTACAGATAAGAATGGGATTGTCAGGCGGGTAAATCGTTCATTATCTAATAAATTAGGTGTTCACCCCCGGGATCTTATTGGTAAAACATGCTGGGAGGTGTTTAGATGTAAGCATAAGGGAACAGACAAATGTTCTCTTGTAAAGATTCAGCAGGGCTCAGCTGTAAGAGAACATGAGGCAGGAATTCCATTCCTCGGCATGTGGGTAATCGCCCATGTATTTGCTGCATATACCTCCTCTAAGGAGCTTGATTATATCATTCATACATACAGAGACATTACAGACCATAAGAGGCTTGAGGAACAGCTACTCCAGTTTCAGAAGGTTGAAGCAGTAGCCAGATTGGCAGGTGGTATAGCTCATGAATTCAATAACCTGTTGACAGGAATAATTGGTAACCTCGGCTTAGCTAAATTACAACTTAACACAGAATCGGAGGAATATCTCTTTATTGAGCGTGCTTATAACTCTGCTGAAATAACATCAGGGATTGTTAAAAGACTTCTTGCATTTGCCAGTAAATTACAGGATACCTATAGTCTAATCTCAGTCAATGATGTAGTCTTAAAGGTGGTCAGCCTGCTCCGTGAAACAGTGGAGCCACGTATCAAGATAGTAGTTCATACCGATAAAGACCCATGGACAGTGATGGCTGACCCTGTACAGATAAACAAGATGCTGATAAGTCTGCTTATAAATGCACGTGATGCTATTACGGAGTGTATTGAAGGACTTTTTAAGCATGAATGTAAAGAAAAAGAATCGTTTATGATTACCATAAATATGGAGAATACCAAGGTAGATGAAAAATATTGCAAATTGTATGCTGATGCGTACCCCGGCGAGTTTTTACTTGTCACAATATCTGATAATGGCCCCGGTATGGATGCAGAAACCCAGAGTCGCATCTTTGAACCATTTTTTACTACGAGAGAAATGGGTAAGAGCAAAGGGCTTGGATTGTCTACTGTTTATGGTATAGTAAAGCAGTATAAGGGATGGATTAATGTACATAGTGAATTAGGAGTCGGAACAACATTCAAGGTCTATCTACCGCGCGCTGAATCTTATTAACTCAAATAATGCAGCCATTGTGAGGCTCTTGCAAAAGTCCAATTCGGTAGCCGCAGGCTTTAGCCTGCGTTTTGTAACATATTGAAAACAAAGAAAACACCTTATATTTTATTTGGTGAGCCGTGCAGGATTCGAACCTGCGACCCGCTGATTAAGAGTTTTAAAAGTAAGAAATCCCGTCAGAAGCCTACCAGTTAAAGCCATTCTAACCTCTTGATTCTTATTAATAGTTGGTTGTTGCACGTTTATAGTCATTTAGGCTTATAGGCTTAAATTGCTAACGATGTGGCAACTATATGGCAACCAGAAAAGGAGATTAGTAATGGCTCTTCAATTTAGGAGGTTTAGGCATAAGGAAACTGCTCAGGTCTTTTATGTTGAGGCAGGCCGGTATGGAAACTTTAAAAATACTCTTAAGAAAATCACTAACTATGTTCGCTATAACATTCTTAAATATTATGCGGCTCATCTTATATTGACCGTTGCTGAGAACGTATCTGAGATTGATTTTAAGGATCTCCACAGGATACAGCAGTTCATCCACCAGAGGTTAAAGCGTGCGGGGTCTGATTTTAAGTATGTGGCCGTGAAGGAGATTCAGGAACGGGGTGCTATTCATTATCATGTTCTTTGTATATACTCTAAACCTTATATATTTCCTACATCTCAGGAGATAGCTAATTCTTAGCGTTTAGGGTTTGTAAAAGTTTCAGCTCCAAAAATTCGTTTGAAGGTCCAGAGGATTGCGAACTATATCGGGAAGTACATAGGTAAAGGCTATGAATATGAGGCTCTTGATTTCAGGAAGTCGTTCTCTGCAAGTCAAATAAAGCAGATATATAAAATGACTCCAAAACGGCTTGAGGCTGTTATTACACGGTACGGCAAGGAGGTGGCTGAAAGTTTAAAGTGTACATATAGGAAAATTTTTAAGATTGTAGAAAGGGCAAAATGCGAGGATTTTTTTACCTGTAAGATATCGTTCACCTTTTCCTGACTGTGACAGGATTCGCCGTACTGAACTCTGCAAGAAGAAAATAATGGAATTTCCAAGTGAGTGGAGTTATGAAGGGGTACGTTATGAACCATTCTAAGCCTTTTTATTGGTTAGTTGTGTGTGAGAACTACGTTGTAAAAATATCCAGTAACAACTTCTTGATAATATCTTTGGTTCCAGCTATGATTTTTATCTTATCTGAAACATTATCTTTAAGAACTTCATTGTAGGGTAGATATCTTTCTACTAATTGATTCTGTTCTTCAGCTGGAGCATCGAGAACAAAATAGGTTTTAGAAATTCTATTCTTCATTATTTCATTAGAAATCTTAAAAATATAGTCAAAAGAGATGTTTTTCATGTGCTGGGAACCAAAAACGGAAACTCCAAGTCGCTGGCCTTTTAGTAAAAATATTCCATCAAAAAGATCATCTCCTGTGCCTTCAAAACGTCCATCTCCAATTTTGCCAATTTGAACGTCTGGTATTGATGAAAAGGAGTCAATTACTTCTTTCTGAAACTCTTTGTATTTCAGCCGAGTTTCATGCGCTTCTTTTTGCAATTCTATTTGCTTTTGAGGTGATATTTGCTGAAGAAGAGAATCTCTTATCTCGTTTTCAAAAGACGTACGATCCTTAAGACCTCTTTCCTGTAAAGCAATGTCTGCTATTTGATGAGATATAGCACCCACTCGTCCAGAAATTATATCTTCAATTCTTTTTTCCGTCACATCAGTCGATGATTCGATTCTTTTTAAGGCGTCTGTTGTTTTAATAAATATGTCATTTTGAAGCTTTATACTTTCATCACTTCTTGAAGTCATTATGTGTTCCGAATCTTTGGCCAGAATAATTGCAGTAATTGCTAAGACAATAGAAGCACCTGAAAGAAGAACAGAAAGGACGAAGCCAATGAGGCTTATTGTCGAAAACTGCAATGTTTCTTTGCTGAATAAGTTTTGAATTAAAGAAAAGCTTGCAATGCCTAGGACAAAGACAAGAAAAAGGAGACCTAATTGTCTATAAGATACATAATAAGTGAGGGGATGTGATTTGTCGGAATGTTCTTTATTTTTTTCCATCTTCTTTGTTGAATTATATAAAAAAGAAAGAATATAGTCCATATGTAAATTACTTTAGATTAGCAGAAGGCAGGCCGGAGCGACGCTCTCGCTCTCGTAAGCCCGGTTCTCTGCTGTGACGAGTTGAAGTTTTAGATAGAGAAAAGTTTACGAGGTCATCAAAATGGCTCTTTTCAAGGCTGTTAAAAAAACTACTGATGGCATTTCCGAGGGAGTGGGAATATGAGGGCATATGTGATCAAACCTTCTAGTGTTCTATGTGTCTGTATTGTTTATTTAGATAGGGAAATTCTTAGATTTATTCTGATTGTTGTGATTGAGATGCAATATTTCTAGGAAATTTGAAGAAACATAAGGTTTCATAGATAAAAATTAAAGATTCCGGGGTATGATTTCTACGATGAAGTAAGTAAAAGAAATCGTTGAACCATATTTGAAACCATTCATCTTCAAAGAGTTTCTTAATTTCCTGTTGGCTATATTCTCCACAAATAGATAAGCCATGTATAATAGCGAACAATTCGTTGGCATACATTTCTCTATCTGATTTATATTCATCAATTAAAGGTATGACGGGTCTATATCGTACAATCAGGGATGTCATTAAACCTGCAATTTTATGTAATTGTATTTTTTCTGTAATTCTATAACGGAACTTTAATATGGCAACATCTTCTGAATAGTGTTCAACTATTTCATTTATGAGGGGAATTGAGAGTTTGAAGCGAGTTGGTTTCAATATGTCGTTTAAAGTTAAGTAGTCCCAGACACCGATCAATGTTTTTGTTCTTTTCAGTCTTAACGCATCAAGGTAAGCTGAATCTTTCTCTATTTCTCTTTCTTTCATGTTTGTTTTTATTATTTAAGCCAATATCCGAGTATCACTCCAACAACCACATAAGCCCATCTCTTTGAGCCATCGTCTTGAGAGGTGAATAGTATTATATAGAGACAAGTAAGTAATACCATTAGAGAAAAAACTATTTGAGTAATCAATTTTATCAAGTTAATTTTGTCTGGCTTATTCTTCAATGTAAACTCCGTAGTCGCAAAAAAAGCATACAATATTGTATGCTTTTTTTTGTTTTATATTATAAAAAAACTTTACTTATGTAAAGCTGCCCTAATCGTGCGTATTGCCTCTCTAATATGTTCACCAAAGAAAGTAACTGTGGTAGGAGTTTCTTTCTGTAAGTGTTCAGTAATAGATTCTGTTACTTGTAAAGCACCAGTGAACGTAGATTCAAAAGATTTATTTTTACGACCTTTTTGGTGCCTATCTCTAATAAATGTTGATTTAGCAATGAAATCTATAGCTTTAGTTTCGGCCTTTGAGACGCACTCCAAGATGCTTTGACCGTCTTTTTTAAATAGGGATTGAATTGATATATTGGGTTCCATTGCACCTCCCTTCATAAAATTATCTAATGGTTATAAAGTACGTTTATAAAAGAGTCTTTTATGGTCAGTTCGCTTTTTTTAATTAGTTCCTTTAGAGAATTAAAAAGATGGAAGAAATATAATACCGGCAGTTTGATAAATATATCAAGCAAAAAAGGCGAAAGACGAGATGATTCAGGTTGGTTTTGAAGAGATTTACGCTGTAGAACCTTGGGCGCAGACACGCCTATATCCGGACGAGTGGAACCCTCCCTACCGAAGACCATGGCTTATAAATACCAGAAAAAAGATATGTTGTCAAGTATTTTTTTAAATATAGAAGGTGTTTTTCATTCAAATGTTAAGAAATTGCTTTAAAAGTTAGTTCAATTTCAGGAAGGAATCGACGGGTCGCAGAAATCTTGTAGAGGGTTGCTTCTTGTTTGAACCTTCCGGGCAGAAGGCAGGCCGGAGCGACGCTCTCGCTCGCGTAAGCCCGGCTTTCTGCTCTGACGAGTTGAAGTTTTAGATAGAGAAAAGTTTATGAAGTATTTAAAATGGAGCCTTTAAGGGCTTTTAAACAATTGATCATGGGATTTCCGGGTGAATGGGATTACGAAGGGGTAGTTTATGAACCATTCTGATTCTATGTAAAGTAGGATTATTAAAATTAACAAATGACCCAATAATTTTCAAAGCCTATGTTCAGTTTTATTAATCAATGAATTCTTCTTTGGTTAAAATCTTTAGGGGTAGTGAAAGGTTTTTAAGCCCTACAGCTATCTGTCCTTCTTTTATTGCTCTGGGATAAGGAAACCCCGCCCCAAGGGCATCATAAAAACCTGTTGCAAATGCGATTGCTGCTGAATCACCAACAAGAGCAGTCATTCCTATTGTAAAATCGCATAAAGATTCATTAATATCCTTTAATGAAAAACATGAATTTAATAAAACGCATTTGATATCCCTGTATTCAGCAACAAGTTTTCTGAGTGCTTCAATTTTCACTGTTACTGACATTCTATTTAAGTCAGCAAAAATAGCCCCCTCAGGGGATCCATGCCCCGAAAAATGAAGAAGATCAAAAGATGAGTCCAATAGCTTGCGTCTAAGGTCATCTGTAGTTGCTGCTAACATTGTAGTAAGCTCAATACAATCTCGGTAGCGAGATAGTCTCACTGCTTCTCTAATAGACCTCTCCTCACTGTCAAGTTCCAATCTTCTTGAGTCGATTGGATTAGCGAAAACTAGCAAGACTCTGAGAGGGCGAGCAAGACGAGACTTACTTTCAATAGTCGGTTGTGGTAATTCTATCTTCAACGTTTCAGCAACCGTTGGTGCTACCTCTGGCCACTTATCCTCAAGTGGCTTAATAACTTTTTCAATAACCTCCTTGCGCAGGATGCTACCAGCTATTGCAGAATGTTTGCCAATTTCATACGCATGACGGAGTAAGTGCTTTGCTTGAACTGGGTCTTTTTCTGAGATTTTTTCAGCTAAATCTATCATTTGGAACATCAGTATACTGTTAGCTTCGCCACGATCGAATGGAAACCGGTAAGGAGGTGTAGGTAATGATGCCAAGGAGGAAAAAACCTGATCTGCAACGCTTTTTCCTCGGCTATACATTTCACTATCATCAACTAAAAAAAGAGCTTCACCAGGTTCTACTCCAAGTTCCTTTGCCATTCGGCCAACTGTTGATTCTGGTATAGGAGGACAGATGCAAACGCGATAACCGCATTGTGCACAAAGACCCCAATATCGATTAATGTATTCTTCCTCTATGGAAAATTCTTTATCCTCTCTCATCAGAAGTCTTATAGAATGTTCGTTTGCAAGACCCATTAAGTATGAAAATACATCAGCGGCCTCTCCAATGAAATACTTGGGATGTCTCTCATAAACTCTGATAGCTTCTGCAAGTTCTCCCAGTTCTTCAAGCAGTCCGAGGCTACTCCTACCTCGATCTTCTGTCGATCGCGGGTAAATGTCCTGAAACATCTTTTGCCATTCGTTAAGAGTTGCAGGACGGCGATGCCAATTTCGTTCGTATTCTGTTCTTAGAGCTTCATGATCTACTGTAGGCTTAGCTCCTCTGACTGCCTTGCATATTGCATCGTTATGGGGTTCTTTTCGGCAGTAAGGACAAACATAAGGAAATTTTCGAAATATCATTTCCTCAATACTTCGGACTCGGAGTTTGGACATAAGAGGGAAAAACCAACCAAGCGCTTTACATATTGCATCGGCGAACTCGAACCCCTCACGTCGCTTATTTCTATCATGTATCGCTAACATTCCGCAGACTTCAACAAAGTGGGAGAATGTCTGGGACACGTGACGATCTGAGTTTTGATTCGAATAAATATGGGCAGTCATGTAATAAAGATCGTCTAGTCTTAGGCGGGGTATAGTCATTGATAGTTTCTCCTTATAAACAAGTATTTCAGTTCAATACTATTCAATATAGTCATATAAATACAAAAGCTTATAATTTATAAGCCTTAATGTCAATTATTTAAATAGGTGAAAAATTACCAGAAGGCAGGCCTTCTGCCTCCTTATACGGTTTGCGGGGCATGCTCACGGTTCACCCCATCAGGGGTGACCGTGTAACGCACCGGGAGCCTCTCCTGATAACTTGATAAGATATGGTCATAACTGCAACAAGGGTTATAAACAAATGCTTGCAACTATGTGCGTCTTTAATGGGATTAGCCCAAAGACTTTAATGAAGTGGATGGGACACAAGTCCATTGAAACTACCATGAAATATTATGTGGTGTCTCCTGAGGAGTACGAGGTAGAGGCAATTAAGAGGTTAGATGGCAACTATGTGGCAACCGGTGAATTGGTGGGTGTAAGGGATAGCTCGCAAACCCTTGATAATATTGGTGAGCCGTGCAGGATTCGAACCTGCGACCCGCTGATTAAGAGTCAGCTGCTCTACCAGCTGAGCTAACGGCCCACTTGCTTCATTGGCGCGCCTGAGAGGATTCGAACCTCCGACCCTCGGCTCCGGAGGCCGATGCTCTAATCCACTGAGCTACAGGCGCACTTAACGACAATTTAAAGTTCAAAGTTATAAGTTCAAAAAAAATGACAAAGTTAATCTTTTTGTCATTCCGGGCTTGACCCGGAATCCAGGAAGTTTTTACACCCCAAGAAACTGGATTCCTGCTTTCGCAGGAATGACGTTTAGTCTCTACTTGTAACCTTCAACTCCTAACCCTTTAACCCCAATTTTGCTCTACAAAATTGGTTGGGGTGAGTGAGGGGATTCGAACCCCCAACACCTGGAGCCACAGTCCAGTGCTCTAACCGTTGAGCCACACTCACCACTCTGCTTCCTCAGCGCGCCTGAAGGGATTCGAACCCCTGACCTACTGCTTAGAAGGCAGTTGCTCTATCCACCTGAGCTACAGGCGCAATCTAAAAATAGTAATTTGCTAAATTAGTGAGCTTATAAATAAGTCTAAGGTTAAATTATAAGAATTTATAAGAATTTGTGTCAAGGAGCGTAAGCAAATCTTTCATGCTGTCTATAATATAATCGGCATCTATAAGATATTGTCTTTCTCTATAGCCGTATGTAACAGCAACTGTTTTTAACCCTGCCTTTTTACCTGCTTCAATATCATAATTACTGTCGCCTACTATTATAGATTCATCTGGGTTAACACCGAGCTTTGTAAAAACATAAATAACAGGAACGGCAGAGGGCTTTCTTTCAGAAGTAGTATCGCTTCCAACAACGAGGTCAAAGTACTTAAGCAGGTCCAGTTTATCTAAAAGCCTTGTGGATAGATATTCCCTTTTATTGGATATTACCGCCTTTTTATAATCATTGAGTTTTTCCAGAGTTTCTCTGACATGCGGATATGGAGTGGAAAAATCAACAAGATGTTCTGAGTAATAATCAAGAAACCTTTTTATTACTGTATCCCTCATTTGAATTCTTTCATTTTCAAGTATTTTCTCTATAAGCCTTGTGATGCCTTCTCCGACCATCTTTATTGTATCTTCTACTGTAAGGTCTCTCAGTCCGTAAGGTTTTAAGGCGTAGTTCAATGCATTTGTAATGTCTCCGCTTGTATCAACGAGCGTGCCGTCAAGGTCAAATATTATAAGCTTAATCTGCATAAAAAATTATAGCACAGCTCCAGGTACTTTACAGAAAGCCGACGAACATATATAAGCGTCATTGGATGATTTGACAATGACAGCACCTTTTGTAAAAATATCTACTGCCCGTGATTAAACATCTTGAGAAAAAAATATTAAAAGGAAATCATCTGTCGCGAGAAGAAGCGTTTTATATTGCCAATATATCAGGGACTGAAATCTTTGAACTCTTTGTATCTGCAAACATAATAAGAAACCATTTCAGGGGAAACAAGGTAGATCTATGCTCTATTGTCAATGCAAAATCAGGTGCATGCCCTGAGGACTGCTCTTTCTGTGTCCAGTCATCAAAAAGTAAAGCTGAGATAAAGGTCTACCCTCTTATCGATAAAAAAATAGTTATTAAACAGGCAAAAAAGGCAAAAAATTCAGGCGCTAAGAGGTTTTCTGTCGTAACGAGTGGAAGAAAGGTTTCAGATAGAGATCTGTCTGCTATCTCAGACATGATTTCCGAGATCAAAGAGATCGGGCTTTTTCCATGTACGAGTCTCGGTCTGCTGAGTGAAGAGGAAGTATCTACACTTAAATCAGCAGGACTTGACCGTTACCACCACAACCTTGAAACCTCTGAAAGCTTTTTCCCTCAGATATGCAGTACACACAGCTATGCTGATAAAATCAAGACTATAGATGCAGTAAAATCTATCGGGCTTTCTATTTGTTCCGGCGGTATATTTGGCATGGGAGAGACCTGGCAGGACAGAATTGACATGGCATTTCTGCTGAAAAAACTTCATGTCGACTCTGTCCCGATAAATTTTCTAATACCGATTAAGGGGACGGCTTTAGGGTACAGAGAGTTCCTTCATCCCTTTGAGGCACTAAAAATTATAAGTCTATATAGATTTATAATTCCCCGAAAGGAGATAAGGATCTGCGGCGGCAGGATGCAGGTACTCGGTGAATTCAACTCAATGGTCTTTCTTGCCGGTGCCGACAGCCTGCTTACCGGAAATTATCTGACTACCTCAGGCAGGAATTATGAAGATGATCTCAAGTTAATCGAGTCGTATGGACTTACTACGTAGATCCTTATTTTCTTACCCAATCCATATAGTGTTTTTGAAGTCCTTTATCCCTTCAATTATCTTGTCTGTTGTACCTCTATAGCCAACCTTCAATTCAGACTCAAAGTTATAAAATTTAATAATTCATTTTAGGAAATAAAAAAACTATAATTCAAATTGATAATATCTATAATAAAAGTGGGACTTATAGATTTTTTCAAAATAAGATTTTCATAGTCAATTCCCATAGGTATTATTTTGTATTATAGAAATTATCTATTTTACTTATAGAAAAATATCTATTACTTTAGACATTGTAAACCGGATGTCATTAACAAGAACTGGGCAATTAATTATTAAAGGGAGGTAGCTTATAGCAATTTCAGTAGGACATGCTCGCTATTAAATTAATCTTTTCACCATTAAGGTTTTGCTGGTGTATTTTCTGCCCTAAGGTTCAGAAATGTGGATAGTTCATCTAAATGCTTTTTAGCTTCTTCTTTGTCATTGAAAGATAGTATTTCTATGAAAGCATCGGGACCAAAAAGAACTAAAGCATACACCATGTTTAGATAGCCTTCCTCAACAGGTATAGTTTCGGGGAAAATTTTAATTGAAACAAAATCATTTATTGGATAGATTTTACTTTTCTTGAAAAACAATACCTGGGACCATTTATTGATTGTTTTCCCCCTGCGATTTATTTCCAAAACTTTTTTCTTTGTGATAAGAAGAAATATAGACGCTCCAATAAGAATAAAAAACAAATAATGATCTCGATTTAAAACCATGTTATTCTGTATGGCAAATAGGACAAAAAAGAGTGTCAACAGGCCTATTAGAATAAGTCCAATTATTGTATTTGCTGGCTCTAATTGATAAATCCAGATATCCTCTGTTTTTTTATATGGTGTTACTTTCATCCAATTCATCAGCATATATTTAGATTTTCTAATATTATTGCTAATGCATTTATTAATATGTCAAATAGATATTAACTATGAATTATCGATTATTTATTAGTAAAAACTATAAATTTACCCCTTTCTCTTCTGTCCCTGTTGCTACTATAATTACTAATCGTGATAAGATTGGAAATACCAGGATCAGGATTTCTTGAACTCGAACATTTCGTTACTGACTTTTCAGGAACGCTCTCCGAGGATGGCGCCTTGTTGCCAGAGATAAAGGACAAGCTCAATGAGCTGTCTGGAAAGCTCAAGATACATGTGCTGACCTCTGATACTTTCGGGCGTGCCAAGAAAGAACTTGAGGGAGTCAATTGCACACTTCACGTGCTTGAAGGCAAGGGTCATACAATTCAGAAGGAAAAGTACGTAATAAATTTAGGTGCTGACAAGGTGGTTGCTTTTGGGAATGGAAACAACGACGCACTGATGCTCATGGCAGCAAGGCTTGGTATTGCTGTATGCCTCAGGGAAGGTTGTTCGAAAAAAGCTATTGAAGCCTCTCAAATCCTTGTAAAATCACCAACTGACGCTATTGACTTGCTGCTTTTACCGAAGAGGCTAATCGCCACGCTGAGAGTTTAAAACAATTCTTTACAGGCTGTTGACATTAAATGCTATAACTTTTTCTGTTGTTAAGTGTGTAGTCCTTTTGGATAAACCGGTGAGGAATTTCAGATGCGTTTCGATTCAGCCATGATGTGTTCTAAAAATATCTTATATGCCTGAGGGAGGGTCCTTTTTTTGTGGGTTACAATATAAAATTTTCGTTTCATCTGAATGTCTGAGAGTTTTATTTCTCTGAGCACATTATGTTCTAACTCAACAATTACAGAAAACTTCGATAATATCGAAACTCCCAGCCCAGCCTTTACAGCCTGTTTTACCGCATCTGTAGAACCAAAAATTCCTGCGATATGAATGCCTTCGAGAGAAATCCCTTTGCCTTTTAAAATTTTTTCAGTCTCCATTCTTGTCCCAGAGCCTCCCTCTCGTAAAACCATGGGTAATTTGATTAACTCTTTTAATGTCATCATGCGGTTATTTTCGAGGGCAGCCGAAGATACAGCGATTAGTTCATCCTCAACAAAAGGCTTGTAATTTATCTGATCATTGCCAAGTTTTGCTCCCACAATTCCCATAAGTAACTCATGTTTTGAAACTTTTTCGACTATTCCACTGGAGTCAGATATTAAAATCTGAAAGGAAATGGACGGATATTTTTTCTGAAATACTGCCATCACAGAAGGCAATAAATATGTGCCTGGGATTGTACTTGCACCAATTATCAATTTTCCTGTTATTTCCTTCTTAAACTGCCCTAACGCATCTTTAATGGAATCGGCTTTTTCAATAATTTCTATTGCGTGGCTGTATAAGATTTCAGCTTCTCTGGTAGGAATAATAGTTCTGCCCAATCGGTCAAACAACTTACAGCTTAACTCTTCCTCCAGCGTCCTGATATGCGCACTTATGGTCGGCTGTGTAAGGTAAAGTTTTTTAGATGCTTCCGAAAAGCTCTTGTTTTTGAAAACCGAGGCAAATACCCTGAGCTGATGTATGTCCATAAACAAAATATTAGCATACTTAAGTGACCTTTATCTTTCTAAATAAATCAACAGCAACTCTCTTTGTCTCTCTTATCCCCTTAGTCCTGAGCATCTCTATCATTTTTTCTGAAGCAATAGCCTTTAAAAATTCCCCCCTCTTTTTTTTATCACGAATCATTCTCATTACCTCAGTACGCATTTTTTTCAGCGTTTTCAAATAATCCTTGAATTCAGGACCATAAAGTTTTTCGAGTTCCTTACGAATTGACCTTGAAAGGGCTGGGCTGATGCCGCTGCTTGATACAGCAATGTTTAACAGCCCACGATTCATAATCGATGGAACAATGAAATTGCATAAGTCTGGGGTATCTACAACATTCACAAGGCAAAGTGCATCTTTAGAAACCCTTTCATTTATAGCAGGATAATCAGTAGCAGCAATCACAAGAAATGCATTCTTTAGGTCGCCTTTTCTGTATTGCCGTGTGATATGTTTTATCCTCCCTTTTAGTTTCTCTTTCTCAATCTTCTTTGTAATTTCAGGGCTTGTGACAGTTATATCTGCACCAGTCTTAAGTAAGGCAAGGATTTTCCTTTCAGCAACTTTGCCACCTCCTATAACAACTGCTTTTTTGCCTTTAAGGTTTAGGAATGCGGGATAATAGACATGACTTCCCCCCCCACCCTTCCCTCCCCCTCGAGAGGGGAGGGTTTGGGTGGGGGGGCCTTTTGTATCTGCAGAGTTTTTACGCTTCAAGCTTAACGCCTTACGGCCTGATACGAGCGAGTTCTTTTTTAGCATCGGCAACAAGTTTGTTACCCGGATACTTCTCAATAAGGCGGGTCAGATATTCTGAAGCCCTGTCCTTCTTGCCAAGGTTTTTATAAGACATACCAGTATAAAACAGAACCTCAGCCTCTCCCTTGTAACCAGGATATTTTTTCAGCAATCCCTCGAATCTTTCAATTGCAGCATTGTAGGAACCCTTTTTATAATAGAATTCTCCAACAAGAAATCCATATTCAGCTATTGTATTCTTGCACTTCTCGATCCTGAGATCAAGAACATCTTTATACGGGTTTCTGGGGAACATCTTTTTAAGTTTTTCAAATTCCTCGAGTGCCCTGGCTGCACCGCTATAGCCCCTTTCAGCGCCTTCTATCTGGTTGAAGTAAACCATGGCAATCTGATACTGGGCATATGAGGCATATTTATGGTCTGGATATGCCTCAAGAAATTTTTGATACTCAGCAACAGCAAGTTCAGGTTCTTCCTCTTTAACATAAGAATCCGCAATCCTTAGCTGGGCAAGAGGAGCAAAATTTCTTGACATATCCCTGCTTTTAATCTCGATAAAGGCTGCCCTTGCCTTTTCATAATCTTTTTTCTCTATCTGTTCATTGGCCTTTGCAAAGGCTTTTTCAGGGTCAAACGTTTCTGTAGGCTTGACCGCTGGTTTACTTGAACATGAGATTATGAAGAGAATCAATAAAAGAAAAAATATATCAAATTTTCTTACTATTTTCATGGCTGTATATTATAGCATGCAACAGGGATACAATGCCTTGCCAAAGAAACACCTGAGATGGTATTCTTAGCTTGTGAATCTCTTATCTTTCCAGAAACCGAGCAGGTATATAAACAATGAGCTTAATGCTATTTACAAGGAAGCACCTTTAAAAGTAGTTCTCGCATTTCCTGATATATACGAAATCGGGATGTCTCATCTCGGGCTGAAAATCCTTTACAAGATAATAAATGACCTTTCGTTTGCATCTGCAGAGAGGGTGTTTTCTCCATGGACTGACCTTGAGGCAG
>Ga0214474_1000566_pt1 | contig 17931 bp, 13 predicted proteins | sample RVTome_2_FD_187335 | JGI IMG/M metagenome (GOLD analysis project Ga0214474, IMG submission 187335) | Soil microbial communities from uranium-contaminated site in the Upper Colorado River Basin, Wyoming, United States - RVT95D214 HiSeq ...
GGTTACGACTATGGACTAAAATGGTTTGGTGACCTCTTGGTTTATACCTCCAGCGGGGCTGGTACCTGGGGGCCTCCGATGCGCCTCGACACAAAACCGGAGATCGTCGTCATCACGTTTAGATGAATATTCCTGAAAGGCGCGCCTAGGTTACATTCTTGATCAGTCGTTAACCAACCACGAAAACCGGGACCGAGCAGGAATAAATTCCTTATCTTAAATTTTTTTCTTGCTTCGGATTTTAATAAATGATAACGTCATCTCGACAAATGGGTTTTAATCCTACCGGTTTACGCAGAACATTATCTTTCCAATAGTTGACGAGTGAACAGATGCGATTACGTGATCATTGTAAATCTGCCTTGGCACTTGTTATTGTAGTAGCCTTTTTGCTCGCCAGCTGTTCAACTACCAAAGAACTTAGTCGACGCACTATCAATGTTGAACGAGAGATGGTTTTAGAAAAACCTGAGCTTTTCACACCAGAGCTTATGATAACTCGCGATGGGCAATCAATCAAAATTGAGGTCAGTAGAAGAGGGATTGCCATAATAAAAGAAACTAATATAGATGAAATAGATGTAGAAGAAGTCAGTTTAAAACAACCTGCCCTAGAGGCAGTTGGTCTTATTGCGGGTACCGTTTTCTTTCTAATATCAATTCCACGCATTATAGAGATTCAAGAAGCATTTGAGAAGAGAGATCCACTTTATGTAGATGTAAGAAATTATAAAAAAACGGACAGAGGGGAAGAAAGAACTCTTAAGGAAGAAATAACCGTTCCAGAAAAGGTCATCCCTCTGACCATCACAGTGAATGAATATGAAAAGATTATCAAAACCGATCAAGATGGCAAGGCAGAGCTTGACCTGCTTCCAATAATCAATAAATTTGGCACTATGCCAAACCAACTGAAGGTGAGGTGTTTGGCTAAAATAAAAGATAAAAGTGTATTAGAGGAATTGGTTATCCCCGAAAATGAGATTCAGAAGATTGTACAGTCCGAAACTGGTCACCCTAAACTGGCTGCCAATCCAGTGGCCAGCATAAAATTTGAAAAAAGTGAAGGAATCCTGCAGCCGGGAATTGCTGACAAATTGATTGTCACAGTTACAAACCATGGACAAGGCGAGGCATATCAACTAAAGGGTACCATAATCTGTCCAGACCCAATTCTCGACCGAAAAGAGGTTGTTTTTGGGCGCCTCGATCCTGGGAAAACCAAAAAGGCTTTCGTCCCTTTTGAAATTCCGAAGGAATATCCACCCAAAACTTTGCCGGTCGAGGTTCATTTTTCGGAGTATAATAAGTATACTCCAAGTCCAGTAGAAACCTCCTTGAACATTATCCCGTGAAAAAGGCCAAAATCGGGATGATCTGAAATAGTAGAGGAATTAATGCAAAACCATTTAAGACCTTTGATAGCTCTTTTGACAGCTATAGCATTTCTGATCACAAGCTGCTCCTGGACTAAAGAAATTAGTCGAAGGACTGTGCGGGTCGAAAAGGAACAAATACAAGGAGAACCGGAGTTTGATAAACCAGATTTGGGCCTGAAGTATGAGGGTCAATGTATAAAAATCATTACCCAAGGGAGATACTTCATAAAAGTAAAAGAGACAGATATAGAGGAGATTCACCTGAGAGAGAAAAAAATGAAACAAAAAAATCAAGACGAACTTACTAAAAATGTCCTCCTTTTTGGAATATTGACATGTGGTGTTGTTCTTGTACTTGCGATAATCATTATCCCAATGCTACAACCGGCAGATGAGATATCAGATTTTAGATACTATACCGAGACAGAACGAGCTAAAGAAAGGATAGTCAAAGAAGAGATAACGATACCTGCTAAAGATGTTCCTTTGGTTGTCAAGGTTAATGATTTTGAATTAAGTTTCAAAAGTAATCATGACGGCAAAGCTGAGTTAAATCTGCTGCCTGTAATAAACAAATTTGGTACCATTCCCAACGAATTAAAGGTAACCTGCACCGCTAAAATAAGAGATAAAACTGCAACAGAAGAATTGACTATCCCCGAAATTGAGGTTCTTAAGATCGTCCAATTTGAAACTGGGCGGCCGCAACTATCTCCCAATCTCGCAGCGAGTATCAATTTTGAAAAAAGTGGTGGTACTCTGCAGGCTGGAGATAGTGACAAGCTTGTGGTAGCAGTCACAAATAAAGGAGGGGGTGAGGCCTACCAATTAAAAGGGACTGTGTTATGTCCTGATCCGATTTTAGATCGGAAAGAAGTCATCTTTGGAAGGGTTGATCCTGGAAGAACCAAGAAAGGTTCAGTGGCCTTCGAGGTTCCCAAAGAGTATCCAAGTAAAACATTGCCTATAGAAATCCATTTTTCAGAATATAATAAATATAACCCTGAACCAGTAGAAATTTATTTACGCATTGTCCCTTAAAATGTGGAAAGACGGGCTTGAGTTGACTGCCGGATTTCCTTTTCTGGATAATCCAAACCTGCAATCCAATCGCTCCCTTTACCTACCTGAGTGGGATAGGCTCTGTCAGCCATGGCGCCATCTCCTAATTGTCCTTCTTTGTTGCGTCCCCATGTCCATAAAGTCCCATTTTTCTTCAGTCCAATTGTATGCCATCCACCGGCAGTAGCTAATACCCAATCGTTATCCCTACCGATTTGAACTGGAGAAGTCTTATCTTCAGTTGATCCTATTCCTATCTGGCCTCGTCTGTTGTTTCCCCATACCCACAACGTACCGTCGGATTTTAAAGCAGTCGTGTGCCATCCACCCGCTGCAATGGAGACCCAGTTCCTACTCCAACCCACCTGGACCGGAGAAGGTCTATCTGTAGTAGTTCCGTCTCCTAACTGGCCCGAGTCATTACTACCCCATGACCACAAACTTCCGTCCTTCTTTAAGGCAACTGAGTGACGACCCCCTACCGATACTGCAATCCAATCCATGCTTCTTCCAATTTGAACTGGGAAAGTCTTGTCAATTGTCGTTCCATCCCCTACTTGTCCCCACTTGTTGAATCCCCAGCTCCACAGAGTTCCATCCTTCTTCAAAGCAACTGTATGAAATTGGCCAGCGGCAATTGAAACCCAATCATTATCCCTCCCTATCTGAATAGGAGTGTTTTTGTTACCTGTGGTCCCATCTCCCAATTGGCGGTAATAATTTCCTCCCCAAACCCAAAGGGTCCCGTCCTTCTTCAAAGCAACCGAATGAGACTCGCCAGCTGAAATTGCTTGCCAATCATTGTCCTTCCCAATCTGAACAGGAAAAAGTCTATTCGCGATAGCTCCATCTCCTAATTGACCGGAATCACTACAGCCCCAAGCCCATAAAGTGCCATCTTTCTTTAAGGCAACAACATGCCGGTTGCCTGCTGCAACATATACCCAATTATTGTCCTTACCAACTTGTACAAGAGACCCTTTATCAACGGCTGTACCATCCCCTAATTGGCCTGATTTATTCATTCCACATGACCATAAGGTCCCATCTTTTTTGATTGCAAGTGTAAAATCGTATCCCCCAGAAATTCTTGAAGGCGACAATTTCAAACGAGCAAGAACTTCTATCCTCTTTCCACCCTTTACAGTAATATCTCTTTCCCAAATCAGGTATCCTTCTCTAACAACGCTTACTCGATAAGATCCTGGAGCCATGTTTTTTGCTTCATAGGGGCTTATGCCAACAGCCTTTCCATTTATTTGGACCCCTGCCCCCGGGGGATCAGTCCGGATTTCAAGCTGGCCTGGCATCTGTTTCAGAGACACCCTTATTGTTTTCTTCTCATCCTTCACTACCTCCACACGCCCCTCATAAGGCTCATATCCTTCCTTTAAAACCCGAACAAGGTATCGCCCAGAACGCATACCCGGAATGGTCAACGGTGTCTCTCCGATTTCTTTCCCGTCTATGTAAACCTTCGATTCCGGAGGCTCTGATCTAACCTCCAACTCCCCTTTAATTTCTTTCAACGTAACAGAGATTTCTGTTTGCTTCCCTGACTCAACAATCATATCCTTTTCCGAAACTTCGTAGCCTTCTTTTATAACTCGCACCTTATACGTTCCAGCGGTTAAATTTTTGTCCTCATATGGGCTCTCCCCAACAAGCTTTCCATCAATATAAACACTGGCTGAACGAGGTTCTGTTACTATCGTGATACCGCCCATTCTATCTTCTCTTTCAATAATTTCCGCAAAAAATCCAACCCTCACTTCACCTGTTTTATCTTCGATACGGGCCATACAGGACTTATCTGAAATATGGGTAACTTTAAATTTAGCCACGTAAATAGACTTCACCTCTCCACTGATTGTGATTGTATAATAAACCCTTCCCGTGTCACCAATTCGTAGACCAGCATCAGATCCTAAATCCAACTCGATTATATTTCCCTGGATGGAAGTCACTTTACCATTTATGGATGCCTGAGAAAAAGTCGGAATGATTAACATCGAAAAAATAGCAATCAGAAGAACAATTAATTTTGATTTTATTTTAAGGATTTCTATACTCATTTCAATTGCCATCTCCTCCGGTCTTTCTATCTGAAATTCCGTGCCTCTAAAATAATGTTGTATGGAAGCCGATACTTAAACTATACCTATTCATCCTTCTCTATCTTTTTTTGATCTCAACCCTGTCTCCGATTGAAACAGCTTCTGTTTGGGTAATTATCTCGCCCGAAGAAGACTCTGGTTCAACTGTTACAATTTTGATTGTAGCAATTTGGTTTTTTAGGTTACCTCCTTTATAAACTTCCATTATTTCCCCTACCTTTATGCCACTTTCGCTTCCCACAGAGATTGCGACCTGCTTGTCCTTAACAAAGACAATGAACTTCTCTCGTTGTTCATAGGGCGTGGACCGACGGGCAGTCACCAGCATTTCCAAAAGATATACCCTCCTTGCGCTATCTTCCACTACTCTTCTATTAGCGATAAAATCCTTCTGGAGCTCTATAATCAGTGAATGAATTTCTTTTGAGTCCTTCTCGTGAAGAACTTTAAGATCAGTGATGTTTTGATTTAAAGACTGGTTCTGAGTCTGCATGTCACTTCTCAGCATTTTGGCCTGTGTGTCCAACTGGGTTTGCATTTCAGTCTTCAGCATCTTTATTTGTGTCTCCAAACCCTCGGTACTTGCACACCCTGCCAAGAACACAAACAGTGACCCAATTTGCATTATTTTCCTTAAAAACGTCATAACAATCCCCCCTTCATTAGTTATTTTGTTAATACATGAAAAAATGACTTCACTGACTTACTCCTTCTTTAGCGGTACAAGATTTTGGTCAATCGGTGGTAAAACGATTTGCCCGTCTTGCACATTTAACTTCCTTTCTATCGGCTCATAATAATCTTTAATTAACACTATGGAATGTTTACCAGCATTCAATTCTATGTATTTGGGAGACGTACCGTAATGTCTTCCGTTAACATAAATCCTGGCTCCTGCTGGGTGGGTATTTATAAAAAGTGAGCATTTCTGCACCTGGGCCTCTTTCATTATTTCGGGTTGAGTCTCTCTTGATCGGACTTTCACTTCCGTTATCTCCCCAGTTCTGACAATTACATCCGTTTCCCAGGTCTTATAACCATTTTTTTCAACTTTTACCCTGTACTCCCCTGCTGGAAGAATTGCGCCATCTTTAAGTAATTTTATTTCAAAAGGTTTCCCATTTAGATAAATTTGGGCCTCTTCAAGCTCTGTTCGGACAAAAAGATAGCCCTCATTAGCTTCCTTTGCTAAAGAGCCTTCAATGCTTTTTCGATCAGGTGCTTTGATTTCCACCTCTGCCTCATAAGGATAGTATCCTAACTTCACTATTCTAATCAGGTGTTTGCCTGTAGAAATTCCGTAAAAAACCAACGGCGTTTTTCCAATCTCTTTCCCGTCCAGGTACACCTCAGCACCAAAGGGTTCGAATTTGACCTCAATTTCACCCTCTTTTTTCGTGATCTCCAATAGATGACCGACTTTAATTTCCCCGGTTTTTTCAAGGACCTTAGCCTTAGAAGATTTGTCCGAAACATTAATAACTCTTATTTTAGCTAAATATATAGGCTTCACTTCTCCACTAAGTGTGACTGTATAAAAAACTCTTCCCGTGTTACCAACTTTTAATCCTTTTTCAGACCCAATATCCATTTCAATGACATCTTCGTGAATAGAGGTAACCTTGCCAATAGTTGGGCTTGCTTGAATTTTTACAGATATAAATAACAAGAGGCACAAGAATCCTATTAAACAAAAGAAATATTTCTTGTATTGCGTTAGCATATTACTTCCCAATTTCTCGTTTTATTGGAGGTTTCTCAAATGAGATAAATTCATTTGAATGAAAAACAATAAGAAAAATTATGAATAGTAAGATGGCGGTTAAAATGCTTATTCCAATAATTAAGAATCTACTCCTCTTCCGCTTTTTTATCGATATTGTCTTTGCTCTGATTCCTAATCCCTTAATGCGTTTCAATCTATCAAACTCAGCAGCTATTACCGTAATGTTATCAAAACCTCCTCGTTCTTTAGCCATATCAACCAATTTATCACACGCTGCCTGGACATCCGGTGTGTTGTGAATGGTGGAAATAATTTCTCTATCTTCAACCAAGTTCGTCAGACCATCCGTACACAGAACGAGGACATCTCCGCTCTTTAAATCAACCCCAACAGGCGGATCAATTTTCAGTTCCTCCCCAGATCCAATAGATCTTGTGAGCATATTTTGCATAGGAGAATTCTTCATCTCTTCAATGGTGGCTTTTCCTTTTCTAATCAGATCTTCGGCAAGGGTATGATCTTCAGTTAATTGTTTTATGTCCCTGTCTCTAATAATGTAAGCCCTGCTGTCACCAACATGACCAATATATGCCGTGGTGTTTTTGACAAGAGCAGCCGTTAAAGTTGTTCCAATATTCCCATTAAGTGATTTTCCTTTTTCCAAGACGGCCCGATTGGCTTCCTTGAGAAATGAAATTATAAAATCTTCAATGTTGTTGATAGATCTTTTGTCTCCAATGTTCTGAGAATAAAGAGTTTTGATTATATAAACAGCAGTTTGACTGGCTTCTTCCCCCCCAATCTGTCCGCCCATCCCATCCGCCACCAGAAGGAGTCCAAATGCATCAGATGAGGTTCCTGCCTTTTGCGATATTTCTGCATAATAACAATCCTCATTTGTCTCCCTTACGCACCCAATATCTGTTTTTTTACCAATAATTAACTTCATAAAATAAATCAAAGATCTTTTAATAATCTAAAACCTACGCCGCTCGTGCCAGCATTTCGCGAGCTTCCCCCACCAGAGCTGCAATTCGAGAACACAAAATTAAGATTCCAGCTCCCTCCTCTAAACGTTTTCTCGTTATCATCTGTCCACTCGGCCACATTCCCCCTCATATCATAAAGACCCCAGTCATTCGGTTTCTTTAACCCCACAGCGTGTGGACTTTCAACGGAATTTCCGTCGTGCCATGCATATTCGTCAAACATACTGCTATTCTTACCCAAATTGTAATTCCTTGTATTTCCCGCCGTACAAGCATGTATCCACTCCCTTGCCGTAGGCAACCGGTAACGATCTGTATTTTCCCTTCGGTTAAGTCTATTGATAAACTCTTGGACATCATTCCAGGAAACCTGTTCAACAGGGCAATCTTCTCCACAATTTTGGAATTTGGATGGATTGTTTCCCATCACAGCGATCCATTCTCTTTGTGTCACTTCATACTTGCCAAGATAAAATGGTTTATCTCCGGGGATAAGCACAAGCTGCATACCAATAGAATTAGTAAAAATTTTCGGTAGATCTATTATCAATGAAGCAATAACATTTTTTCTTTCAGAAGAGGTCACTTCAATTTGTTCTTCATAGGATTTGTATCTGTCTTTGATTATCTTAACTGAATATCTACCAAACCGAAGGTTTGGAATAACAACTGGCGTTTCCCCGATCTCTTTTCCGTCTAAATAGACCTTAGCCCTTGCTGGATCTGAATTGACTTCCAGTTCACCCAGTTTGGTTTCTATTTCGACAAGATTCCCAACCCTAACTTCACCGGTCTTGTCTTCAATACGGGCCATCGATGCCTTGTCCGAGATGAAGGTAATCTTAAATTTAGCCACGTAGATAGACTTAATTTCTCCGCCAACAGTAACCATGTAATAAACCCTTCCCATATCCCCAACGTTTAAGCCTTTATCAGATCCCAAGTCCAGCTCAATGAATTCTCCCTGAACTGAATTCACCTTACCATTCACAACAGCAGCCTGAGAAAGAGGAGAACTTAGATTGATGGAGAAGATGAATGTTAGAAAAAACGCCCAATGGGAAACTTTCATTATCCTTATCGAAAACTCTGAAGATAGAATTTTAGAAATCAGAAAATTATTTAACAGGTAAAACCAAACGAAACCCGATTAACCCGCTTTTAACTGCTGGAGGTCCTGGATAACGCTTCGCATTGCGTATAAACTACCACCAGTTTTCCCAACAGCCACCCCGAAACAATTTTTGAATTCCACTGTTTGGTCCTTTAGGATTACGTTGGGGACTTTTCTTGTAATAATTTTCATCATACCAATCCTCTACCCATTCCCAAACATTTCCTGTCATGTCAAATAAACCTAACCCATTTGGTAATTTTTCTCCTACAGGATGCGTTCTCCCACTGGAATTCTTGTCAAACCAAGCATATTCCCCTAATGATGACTCACTGCTCGTACCAGCCCATTTTTCCCTCCTTCCACCACTCCGAGCCGCATACTCCCATTCAGCTTCTGTCGGGAGACGGTAATTCTTACCTGACCTCTGATTGAGTCTTTGAGTAAAAACCTGCACATCGTCCCAACTCACCATTTCGACGGGATAGTTATCACCACTTCTAAATTGGGATGGGTTACTTCCCATCACTCTCTCCCATTGGCCTTGTGTCACCTCATACTTACCCATCCAAAATGAATCCACACATACCTGATGGACAGTTTCTTCCTCGACGGCGGGAATATCACGGAATAAATCGCCCATCTCAAAACAACCACCAGGTACCCATACAAACTCCATCCCTATTGTAGGATCCTTGAATATATCGCCCGGCTTTGGTTCCTTCCTTTTTAATTGGGCAGTCACTTCAACTGTTTTACCGACTTCAACGTTTAATTCTTTCTCGAAAGTCTCATATTCCTCTTTCACAATACGAATCGTATATGATCCGGGAGACATTTCACTCTTAATATATGGACTTGTACCAACAGATCTTCCGTTAATAAAGACACTGGCCCCTGGGGGTTCAGCGCGAACCACAAGCCCACCTTCCTTTATTGTCACTTCTGCTGGATGCCCAACCCTCACTTCTCCTGTCTTCTCCTCTATCTGGGCCATCGAGGAATTCTGCGAGATATGGGTTATTTTAAATCTTGCAACGTAGATGGACTTCTCCTTTCTATCTATGGTAATTGTGTAAAAGACTCGGCCCGTGTCATTTTCTTTGATCCCCTTATCTGATCCTATATTCAATTTGATAATGTTCCCGTGAGCGGAGACTACTTCACCCTTCGCGACGCCCGCACATGAAATTGTGGGGTTAGCTAATGCCAGAAGAAAAACAATAGAAATGAATAATAATAAATCTAATTGCAACTTGTTCATTTTCTGTTTTTCCCCCCACTCTTCATAAAAAGATATGGCCTCTTTTCTCTCAAAACCAGTACAATGGCAATGGCTAAAACCAGAGTAGCCACAATCAAAGCAAATAAAAGGAAATATAACCAATCAATTTTTTCTTTTGAAGGCAATCCACCCCCCGGGAAAACAGGTGTCCTAAATGATGTGGTTATTTCAAAAGAAGTCCTTCCTTTCGGGATATCTATTCCCTTTACGGATGCCGTCCAGGTTCCGACGACAGGATTTCTAATAACGGCGTAAATTGGTCTCGCTTGTTTGAATAGCTGGAATCCTGGATATCCCTGCTCGACATCCACCCCTTTTGGATCCTTCAGCAAAAGCTCAAGCCAGCTTCCCGGCCAGTTAAGGCTTGTTCTCAAATCAATAATGTTCGGAGGAACATCGAAGGTTCCAGCAACCACTGTTTCGCCCTGAGACACCTCGCCGCTTAAGCTGTTAACTATTTTTGAGCCTGTCTTATGCCCCACAGTTATGTAAATATTCTCAAGTCTATACGCGTCAAGAGCATAAAAATACTGAGCCCCTGTTCTTTGAGCAATCTCTTTGAGAAAGCCTTCATCAATACCGCCTGAATCTCCAAAACCTATGGTAAAAATTTTGATTCCTTTTGCCACTGCCTCCTTAACTGGTCCCTGGAGAATTTGGTCGTTTTTGTAACCCGTGTTGTTCTGTCCATCGGTAAGCAAGACCATTATCTTGCTAATTTTTGCGCTTTCAGCCTTAAGGAGCTCCAACCCCTTTATCAGGGCGTCTCCAATATTGGTATTAGTAGTTGGAGCCAACCTTGATATTTCGTTATAAAGGGCTTGAAAATCTTCCTTCAAAGGTGAATTAACCCTCGCTACACTCTCAAAGGAAACTACTCCTATTTTATGTTCAACATATCCTAGTGTATTTTCAGCACCGAGCATATTTATGATCCTGCCTGCAGCACTTTTCATAGATTCAATTTTAACTCCGCCTTTCCATCGGTCACCCATACTGCCTGATACATCGAGTATTAGGACTGTGGAAATAAAAGCTTCTGCTACCATACTCTCAAGAGGATGCGGTTGCATAGAAAGAGACAATTTGGTAGCATAATCCACTATTGGAGGGGCGACAAAATCATTCTCGGCGTACTTTTGTATGTCTGAACTTAATGTTAAATTTATATTAATAGCATCACTCATTGTTGGGCCACCTGTCATTTGTGTCAAGGCATCTACAAGAAGGGTTTTGAGTTGAGAGCTACCAGCAATGCCTGCCAGATTATTGTAAAAGGATGCGTTGCAAAACTTGATAAAAGCGGCAATTGCCGCTAAGTCTTCACAGTAGTCAGCTGGGTAATTGTTGGTAAGCCTCTCCTTTTTATAAACCTTTGTAAAGAGATTTTTCAGATTCTCTTTTATCTCCATTGAAGCCTGTGCATTCACCGCATCTGTGTAAATGGCATCCATTCCCCAAAGAAAATTTGAAATTGTTAGTCCCAGGGAAATCTGCCCTGCTGCAGAAGCAAGCATATGCTGAGAAAAAGATCTTGCTCCGGCCTGGCCTGCCCGCCAGAAATGGTTAGTCAATGCCTTAATGAACTTTTCTTTCGCATACTCGTAAGGTTGAGAAGCATATTTTTCGATGAGGAAATTGAGGACATTATCAAGGATTTCCTCATCATGGGTTGCTTTTGCTTCGGCAAGGACATTATCGATTGCTCTAACAAGGTTATTAGCTACGTATTTATTAGTCCCTGGATTTTCCTTTAGCATTCGAGAAAGCCTCCCCAAAAGTTCTACCCTATCATCGGAATATGCACTTTTTTCGATGAGAGCTGTGACAAGACCAATAACATCTGGGGCAACCATAAACATCTTAGTTGGTGTTTTCTTTTCGTATTTTTCGAAGGGTTTCTCCAACTTGCGGAACTTTTTCAGGAGTTTATAGTTAGGGCTATAACGCCCTGAGCTTACTGCCTCAGAAATCATGGCATAATAACTGTTCCCTTGCTGGATACCCTGAAAAACGTAGTCTTTAACATCTGGCGGCATGCTGCTTTCCTGACTGTTTGTAATCATCTCCTTCAAAACTGCTTCATACCTTGCAACCATTACATTCGCACCACCCTTAACAAGATCGGTTAAGTACTGACTGGCGGCCACATCAGCAAAAATCAGCTTTGCAGCCAAATCCTCGGTTAGGTTTCTTACGAAGCCCCGCTTGTCCTTGGTTGGATTTTCAACGTCGAATGAATCAGGTTTTTGATATATTGGAAATTGATAAAACTTGTATCCTGTCGAATAGGATTTGAATATTTTCTCAAGAATATCTTCGTTTCTGACCAATCCCCCTTTTTCATCTAGAACAATGATACCTTTGATATTATTCTTTACCCATTCTTGGCCGCCCGAAAGGGTAAGCATCTCACCTCGATTATCCTTAATTTCACCAGTATAATAATAGTAAGCAAAATAATTCTTCTGACCTATGGTAACGGGAGTAAGGACACGCACTTTTTCGTTGGGCCCAGCAAAGCTTAAGAGGGTTTTCAATAGCTTGGAATCTTGTTGGGGAGTACCCGGTGGAAAAGAAAAGGTCTGAGTATTTTGATTAAACGTATAAGTATTATCATTGAAGACGAGAGTTAACTCCTTGGCCAACAAGAAATTTGAAGGCAGAAAGAGAAGTGAAGAAGATAATATAATAGTTACAAAAATGTTTATGAATCTTCTTTGAGCTTTAGAAAAACTCTTCTGCATGGTTTTACTCCTATTTTTCCCCCATATTAGAAAATAGAAATTTAGAAATCAGAAAATTATTTTGAAGAAACAACCAAACGAAACCCGATAGTGCTATGCGGGCCCGAAGGGGCGAACCAGTTCCGGACCGAAGCGCGAATGATCGACGGTTCATTGATGTGAGAACCGCCACGAAACACCTTGAAATTCCCACCGCCAGGGCCTTCAGGATTATTCCTTGGACTATTCCGGTAGTAATCCTTATCATACCAGTCCTGGCACCACTCCCAAACATTACCACTCATATCATGAAGTCCTAGTCCGTTCGGCCTCTTCTGGCCAACGGGATGAGTCTTACTCCCAGAATTGAACGAATACCAAGCCTTACTACCCAGTTCATATTCACTGCTTGTACCCGCCCACTTCTCATGCTTGCCTCCACTTCGGGCTGCATATTCCCACTCCGCTTCCGTGGGTAATCGAAATTTCTTCCCCGCTTTCTGCTTTAGAATGTGAATAAACTCTTGGGCATCATTCCAACTCACTTGCTCTATAGGATAATTAGCACCATCCTTAAAATGAGATGGATTGCTACCCATAACCCTCTCCCACTGGCCCTGGGTTACTTCATACTTCCCCATCCAGAATCCATTCACACAAACCTCATGGACAGGCCTCTCATCATCGAAACAATCTCCTGCCCATAATCCGCAGCCCATTTCAAAACACCCTCCGTCCACCCAGACAAACTCCATCCCAAGATAATTATCTTTCCATACTTCACCAGCAACCGGTCCCTTCCTTGCAAACTCCACTTGATGACCAACCTTAACTTCACCGGTCTTGTCTTCAATTCTTGCCATAGAGGTTTTAGAGGAAGTGTAGGTTATTTTAATTTTCGCAAGATAAACTGGCCTCTCGACCCCCACGACTGTAATCGTGTAATAAACTCTTCCTGAATCGCCACCCGTTATTCCACTTGAGGAGCCAACATCTATCTCAATAAAGTCTCCCTGGACAGACATAACTGTACCTCTTACGCCGTCAGCAGAGGAAAAAGAGGATATTAATAGAGCGGCCAATATGGAGGCTAAATACAACTTGTATGGTTTCATGCTGCTCCAATCCTTGTCTCAAACAGAGTATTCATCAGAGGTCCATCAAAGTCATATCAAGGAATTGGATGAAAATCCTTCTGAATCCTCTTTTACTAAGGGAGACTTTTAATTCTCTTTTCTTCCCAAAGGGGCCTCACGCATTAACCCAGTCTCATGGCCTTCTTGCGTCGAAAATATATCGTCACAACGATTGCAAGCAAGAGGGTAGGTATTAAAAAGATGAAAACAATCTTTGCAAGATACTCCCATTCGTCCTTTTTTCTGTAGTCCATAAGAACTTTAGCATTGAGCACTGGCTTTAAGGTAGCCAAGTAAACCCTTTCCGTTCCTACCTTCCCTTGCGCCGCATTCACCTGTATTCGTAGCTTATGCCATTCGCCATCCAATCCCTTTGGTGATACAAGCGTCACCCGGTATTGATTAACCAATTGTCTTGCAATGACCCGGTAAAGATCAGGCAGTTCGCTTGAGTATTTGGCAAAAAATGCGCGCCCCCCTGATCTCTCTGTAAGAGATTTGAGGACATTCGAATCGATCTTATCTCCCAGGCCAACGGTTATTATAGGAACACCCAACTTTATTGCTTCCTGAACCACATCTTCTCTGGAGGCCTTGCTCTTATTTTCCTTCCCGTCGGTGAGGGCCACGATAGCTCTCCTCTTTCCTTTGAGAGAAGAAAGAGGTTCAAGAGATTTCATAATGGCGTCGTTAAGAGCAGTATCTCTATCCACGGTAATCCCATCGATTGCATTATTAAGTGCATTCTTATCGGAGGTTAATGTTGAGATAACCGTGACCCGATCATCAAATGCAATGACTCCAACCTGGTCAATCGCCATTGTCTCTTTGATGAATTCTTTCGCTGCCTGTTTTGCATCTTCGATAGGTTGGCCTTTCATACTGCCACTTCTATCAATAGCCAAAACAACAAATAATGGTTCGTTCCCACCTGCCAGCGGCAATACCTCCCTGGTTACAACCGCACTACTGTCTTCTTGAGCGATAAAGTGGCTGTTACTCAGTCCCCAGATTGGATTGCCTCTTTCATCGGTAGCTGTCAGATAGATTACAATGTCGGGGAATCGCTCAATGTTGATTTGGTTGATGGTAAGAGCTGAGTCAGCAATAGCTATCGCCGGCAAGAATAGAAATAGAAGGATTAAAAGACCCCTCATTAATCTAGGACAAGGTTTGTCTTCAATGCTTGAAGGATGTTTACGCAAAACTAAATTGATCATGATTCAACTCCTTTAAGTCATGGTTATTAATGTGCTCCTTTCCACTGGGTAAAATTCTTAAAATCCCTCTCGACCTCTCTTTATCAAAGGGAAGGATGAATGAGGCCGCAAAAAATTTGTTCACCCCCACCCTTCCCCTTCCCCATCGAAGGGGAAGGGGTGCAATGGGGCGAGTTAAAGCAGGTTATATTTCAGTCTTATCGCACCCATGATTATTTCGTCGTTATCCTTAAGCTCCTGCTCACCTTTTACTGACTCTTTGTTTATTTTTGTGGGATTGGTGAGGCTTTTGTTAACTAAGAAATATTTCTTTTCCATGAAAACAATCTGGGCATGCTCTGCACTAACGGTGGGGTCTCCCAAGGTAAGGTCCCCGTCATCCCTTCCGATTATATTTCCCCTTTTGAGAATATACTTCTCTCCTTTTTTCGGGCCATTCAAGACTTCCAATTGGGCTGGGATGGAAGGAACTTCTATGGTTTTTTCAGGACCAACCCTCTTCATCTCCTCAGGTGTGACCGGACGGGTCGGTTCCCGCATATCATCTGGAACATAGTCTGATTCCCTCCTTGCAGGTTTGAATAGCAAGTAGACCAGAATCACTATAAGAATCAATACAACCACTGCTGCACCAATCACATAATAGGGCAATGAACTCCCCCTGCTCCGGCTCATTTCCTTCAGGTACGGAGTCTGAGTTTCTGCTTTCATGGTTACAATTCCCTCAATGGTGAAGGTCCTGCCGGGACCGGGAAGGTTATTCGTTTTGACCTCGATGGTTGCCTCGCTTTCATCCCTTACAGTATAAAAACCGCTTCTAAGTTGTTGGGAAGGCGTGACATTGACTACTACGCCCTTAATTTCTACGGGCAGATTGTAATACTTAGAGGGATTTTGGATGATTTCGTTGATCATTACCTCCTGAGCAGCGAAGCCATGGGACAAGAAACCGAACAAAACAAAAAACGCCAAACCCACTAAATTAATAGAAATGAATCTTTTCGTAACCATTTTGCTCCTCCTCCTTTCTCTAATTTTTAATCAATATTGATACCCTCTCTAAGCATATACTCTTGAAGGGCATTGATAAGCCCTTCAATATTCTGGTACCTGTTTTCAGGTTTCTTTGCCAACATTTTGAGGACCATCGAATCAAGGACTGCGGGGATTTCGGGATCCAAAGAACTTGGTTTCGGCGGTAGTGTCTCCCTGTGCTGGATAAGAACTTTGAGGGGATCGGCTTCATTAAAAGGTCGCTGACCTGTAAGCATCTCAAAGAAGACAACTCCCAGAGAATAGATATCAGATCTGGCATCAACTTCTTTGCCAGAGAGTTGATCAGGGGACATGTAATAAGGCGTGCCCAGGTAAGTACTTTTGGTTCCCAATGTACCCAGGTAGGCTGCATGGGCTACGCCAAAATCCATGAGCACCACTTTCCCCTTTTCTTTCTTGTTAGGGAGCATGATATTTTCAGGCTTGATATCTCTGTGAATAATGCCTTTGACATGGGCATAATCAAGGGCGCGGCATACGGATACAGTAGTTTTGATTGCTTCACATATAGACATTTTGCCGTGCCTGTCTAAATATTGCCGCAGATCCATGCCATCGAGATATTCCATTGCAATATAGGTAAAACCGTCTTCTGTTGTCTCGGACTCATGAATGCGGATAATGTTTTCGTTATGGAGTTTCTTCCCCAGTTCTGCTTCTCTTCGAAACCTTTCGATAAAGTTTTTGTCATTTTGAAACTGCTCATATGGTACTTTTAAAGCAACTATCCCCCCTTTCCTTACATGAGTGGCTTTATATATATTTGCCATCCCCCCGGAAGCAATCTTTCCAATAATTCTGTACTCCCCGATGACAGGGGCATCTTTTAAACTGACGCCTCCAATTGGGGTTTTTATTCTTAATGGCCTTGCCGGAGTTTCTGCTTTGACAGCATGAGCAGCCTTAACCTCATACGATGGTTTCTTCCTGCGTGATATGAATTTGAGAACCAATGTCAGTAAGATCACCCCTATCAGGACCAGAATAATCAGAAGAATAAACCATGGATCAATCATCTCGAGAAAGGGCTTTCGAGGTAGTGGAGTTGGTGTTGGAGTCGGAGGAAGTACTTTAGGTGGAGGCGGTGGAACTGGTGAAGGTGGCTCAAGCTCGTTGGATGGTTTTGCAATTTCTACAGGCGGAGAAACAACATCTTCTGGTTTGGGTTGGAGTTGTGTGGGTGGCCCAGTTTTCTCTGGTTCTTTCTTCTGCGGTTCTGGTTTCGGTAGGGCAAGTTTCGCAGGCTCTTGTGCTTTTTGTTGTTTTTCTTCCTTTTTGGTAGGTTTGGCTACAGGAGGAACGGGTGGCTGAGGTTTTGGTTCGACGGCGGCAGCTAACGGTTGGAGTTCGAAATGAACAGTTTTAGTCAGGCCAGCTTTTATTTCAACTTTGCTTTTGGATTTCTTATAACCTGGAAGTTCAACAGTTATTTCGTAAGTCCCAACAGGAATTTTATCAAACATTGTATCAGTATTGGCAATTTTGTTGTTATCCAGGTATATGGCAGCACCAGGGGGTTTTGAGGTGATTAATAGAGAACCTTCTTCAATACCAAAAGCAATAGTGGGATAAAAGGCTATAAGATAAGACAGGAAGGAAGCTATTAGAAAACTGGTCAGAAATTTTCGCGGATCCCCCCTCATCACAAAGAACACCCTGCTCAAAATGCTCTATGAGTCCAAAACAAATTGGATTGTAATTTTCCCTGGTTAGCCCCCTCCCAAACAATAAACAATTACTAAAACCCCTTAAATAAGTCAAGAAAATTATGTTATTTCTCAAATACTTGCCAGGATTTTAGTCCATTTTACAATACCTCAATGTTACGGTTTAATTATTGGACTGGGGAAACTCTGTAAATATTCAAAAGTTTAAATTACAAACAGTGTATTATTGAAGGAGGTTTTTGCTTGAAAGAGATTCAAGTGAGGGGGAATGGAGGTGGACAAAAGGAATCAAACGAAGGATAGATTTCTTGTTGACCCTCCGAGCCTATTTTAGTAGACTTCTATTATCTAAACGAATACACTTTTTTGCCATCGGGAGACTCCAATATGCTGCCCGATTTCATCCCCCATTTAAGCATTGGTCCTCTTTGCGCGTTAGCCGCGAATGCCATCC
>Ga0214474_1000569_pt1 | contig 17831 bp, 17 predicted proteins | sample RVTome_2_FD_187335 | JGI IMG/M metagenome (GOLD analysis project Ga0214474, IMG submission 187335) | Soil microbial communities from uranium-contaminated site in the Upper Colorado River Basin, Wyoming, United States - RVT95D214 HiSeq ...
GATCCTCAGCTACATTCAGGCTGTGGAAGAACATCAGTTCGGGACAAAAGCAGCTGACCCTCAGACGGATGCACTCCTCAGGCAGGCTCTGGATATTCCTGACGATCAGAAGAACGTCCTCGGGCTAATCAGGAACCTGGGCCTGGGAGTATACCAGGCCCGACAACTTGTCACAATACTTCTCACGTTCCAGGGTGGAGGTTTCGAGACCCCCTCTATTCACATCAAGTCCATTATCGGGGAGGGCTACGGACAGTACTCTCCGTCCGACGATAGGCCGAGGAGACAGCGGGAGGACCGCGAACCCTCAAGAACGCGCGAGCGCGCGCAGCGGTATGAAGAGACTGAGGAGGAAGGGCCGAGGTTCGGGCCGCCTCCGCGTAAGCAGAAGCAGTACGAGCAGCCACCTGCACGGGCGAGGGACAGCAGGACTAGGGAGAAAGAACCTGAAGAAGAGGTTCAGTCCGACTTGATAGGCCGCAGGTGTCTGTTCCACGGCGGTGTTGCTGTCGCTAGGTGCCAGAAGTGCAAAGCCGTCCTATGCAGGGAGTGCGTGCGTGGGTCGGACAGATGTCCCAGGTGCAATGCTCCGCTCCGGGAAGGCGTTGCGCCCGCACAGAGACAGAAGAGGCCTTCCAAAGAAGAACCCGAGGACGAGCGGGAGGAAATGGAGGAGGAAGAGCTTCAGGAGGACACACCTCGGAGGTCTGCTAGGAAGAAGCCTGAGACGAAAGAAGAAGACCGCTCAAGGCTGTGATGATTGCATCTGGGTAATTGGAGGTATTGGAAATGGGCAGGATAGCCAGAGGGTGGCAGATGACCAAGATGAGCTTGCGGGTGATCAGAAAGGACAAGGAGTTACTTCTCTTCCCGATATTGTCGGGCATATTCACGATCGCGCTCCTGGCGAGCTTCGTAGCTGGGATCTTCTTCACATTCGGCTTCGATTTCGAGGAGGGGGCGAACGCTTGGATCATGTGGGGGCTCATGGTCGTCTTCTATTTCGCTAGCTTCTTCATCACGTTCTTCTTCAACGCGGCTGTCATCGGCTGCGCAACCATGAGACTGGAAGGCGGGAACCCAACTTTCAGCGACGGGCTCAGGATAGCCGCGCAGAACGCGGGAAGGATATTCCTGTGGGCATTGGTGGCGGCCACCGTGGGACTCATCATACGCGCCATCCAGCAGAGGGTCGGATTCCTTGGCAAGATGATCCTTGGAGCCATTGGGGTCGCTTGGACTATTGTCACCTACTTCGTCGTCCCGGTGCTGATATACGAGAAGGTCGGCCCGTGGCAAGCGGTCAAGAGAAGCGCCTCGATATTGAAGAAGACCTGGGGAGAAGCGCTGGTCGGCAACCTAGGCCTTGGAGCAGTGTTCGTCCTGCTCGGCCTACTTGGGATCGTGGTCATAGTGATCGGGGCGCTGATAGGCAGTCTCACTGCCCTCATCGTCGCGCTCGTTGCCGTCATAGTGTACTGGGTCATACTGGGAATCGTTTATTCGGCAGCCGAGTCCGTGCTGGTGGCGGCATTGTACAGGTACGCTACCACTGGCAAAGTCACCGAGGACATGCAGGAAGTACCCTACGGCAACCCTTGGACGAAGTGACGGCCCAAGCCTGGTAGACCGATTGGGAAGATCAGCTTCAGCCTTGGAGCTTCTTGGTCAGAGCAGCGACCCTCTTGCCGTATCTGACACAGTTGTCTTCCGACCTCTTGTCTGGCCTTTCGATTGCGACGGGCCCGTAGTGGTCGCCCTCGGAATCGCCAATCACGACCATCCCGTGGATCATGAAGGCTTGGAGTATCTGGAGGATAGTGGTTTCGTTTCCACCTGCGATATTGGCGCTCGATGAGAAAGCCCCGCCGACCTTGCCATCAAGATCCCCGTGAAGCTTGTTGCTCTTGTCGATAAGCTCCTTGACCCGATATGCCATCCCGCCGTAGTACGTCGGGGAGCCGAATATGATCCCGTCGTATTTCTTGAGATCATCGACCCTGACCTCCTTGACGTCCTTCGTGTCGACATCAACGTCTTCGTCCATGACTCCCTTCTGGATAAGGTAAGCCATCTTCTTGGTATTCCCACTCCTGCTGTAATAACATATCAGAATCTTAGTCATGCTCTCGATGCCCTCAGCTGCGTCAACGAGCTGCCCATTGTTAAATGCATCCCCAAACGAGAGAAGGATGCGGGCCTCGGAGGAGGCTCTGTGGCCGCAACTCAGGCTGAACCATAAATTGAAGTCAAGCGAGCCTATGTCAGTTGCTGGGGAGGAGCTGGATTGGTCAGAGTCTGCAACAGATGCAGGAAGGAGACAGATGCGGTGTTCTGTCCCACATGCCACGTGCTCACGTACCCCCCGAAAGGGCCAGAAGCTAGCGCGACGTCCGCAGTCGGCGAATCGTTCGAATGCACTGTCTGGCAGGGTCCCAACAGGTCCAGAGGGATAGAGGTCCCTCCATCCGCCCGCAACAAGTTCTTCCAGAAAGGCGGGGACATGGTCGTCCTGCACATCGATGGCAGGAGAGCAGTTGCCAAGCTCGGGCCTAGCTTCTGGAAGAAACCATCAGTCATCAAGAAAGCCACATCGGACGACGGAAGGGATCAGCTGATCAGGTTCTTCGAGAAACACCACCTGCTCCCGCCCCAGCAGTCCCTGAAAGAGAAGGGGATCGTCGACACGCTGATATTCGAAGTGATGACCCCCAAGGAGGAGTTCAAAATCACGCTGTCCGAGAAGCTGGAGAAACGTGAAGACTACGAAGAGACCGACTAAATGATTTTCAGCCCTCTGCCTATACTCTCGAATGCGCCGAGGGCATCGTCGAGGTCCTCTCTGGTCAGAGCCGCGTTCATTATGGTCCTGATGCGCGCCCTGTCCTTGGCCACCATCGGGAACACGATGGGAAGGGCGAAAACGCCGGAACCGAACAGCTGCTGACTGAACATCTTCGCGGCTCCGCTCTCGCCCATCATGACCGGAACGATGGGGGTCTGGCTGTGGCCCGTGTCGAAGCCCATGTTCTGGATGCGCTTTCTGAAGTACTCGGTGTTCGCCCATAGATTCTTCACATGCTGGGGCTCGTTCTCCAATACATCTATCGCGGCGAGACACGCAGCCACAACCGCAGGAGGATGGGAACCGCTCAGAAGCCATGTGCGGGACTTGTTGTATGCGAAATTGACCAGGTCCCTGCTGCCGGACACATGCCCGCCCACGACTCCGAAGGCCTTCGAGAACGTGCCCATCTCAACATGCACGTCCCTTCGCTTGAGCTTGAAGTGAGAGACTATCCCTCGTCCTCCCTCGCCCAGGACCCCCTCCCCATGAGCATCGTCGACATAGATCATGGCACCGTGATCACCAGCGAGAGAGGCTATCCTGTCCAGGGGGGCGATGTCACCGTCCATGCTGAAAACGCCGTCCGTGATTATCAGTATGCGCCGATATGCAGGCGAATGCTGCTCCGCGCTGTGAAGCACCTTCTCGAGATCAGCCGGGTCGCAGTGCTTGTAGACAGCCCTGTCCGCTTTGGAGAGGCGTACTCCGTCGATTATGCTGCCGTGGTTGAGCTCGTCGCTGACAATCAAGTCCCCCGAGTCCACGAGCTGAGGTATGAGGCCAGCGTTGGCAGCGAATCCAGTCTGGTACACGAGCGAGGCCTCGGCCTCCTTGAACCTCGCGAGCCTCCTCTCAAGCTCCATGTGCAGGTCCATGTTCCCCGCGATGGGCCTCACCGACCCCGAGCCCGCGCCGTGGCTCTTGATCGCGTCGATTGCCGCTTGCTTGACCTTCGGGTGGTTGCTTAGGCTGAGGTAGTTGTTGGAGCAGAGCATGATGACGTTCTTGCCGTCAACGACGCACCTTGGAGTGCTGGGCCCCTCCAGCACTCTCAGCTTCCAATCGAGCTCGCTCTCGACGAGCTGCTCGTAGTCCGCCTTCAGAAACCCCACAGGATCTCGGTTGGCCATGCAATCACCATTCTGGCACGAGCGATACCTTCGCGGCCCGCTTCGACCGTATGAGATGCATGCCCTCTTCGATGTCCTTGATTGGGAGAGTGTGAGTGATGATTGATGATATCTTCTCCCGGAAATCCTCCATCTTCAGCAGCCCATGCATCTGCTCCCACGTTTTGAACATCCGCCTGCCTGTTATCCCGTAGACAGTGGCGGCTTTGAATGTGATGGCGTTGTTGACGTCGATCGTGACGGGGTCGTTGTACAGTCCCAGTATGGACACGCGCCCCCCTGGCGTGAGCATTTCGAGAGCCTCGACGAGAGCCGGAGCAGCCCCGGACATCTCGAGCGCGACATCTGCCCCGTTGCCCTCCGTCAGCTCCTTGACCTCCCGGACCAACTTCTCCCTGCCGACCGACGCGTCAAGGACTCTGTCCGCTCCGACCTTCTTCGCCAGGGCGGTTCTCACCTTCTCGCTCCCAAGCTCGGTGGCGATGACTTGCTTCGCCCCGAGGGATTTCAGGACGGGGATTGCCATAAGCCCAATCGGCCCGCACCCCACGACCACGACGTTCTTTCCTTTTATGTCGTTCCCGCAGTCATGCGGGAGCACTGTGTAGGTCGCGTTGCCGAGAGGTTCCAGCAACGAGCCAAGCTCGACTGGGAACCCCTTGGGCAGCTTCATGGCGTTCATAGCAGGAAGGCGAACATAATCCGCGAACACGCCGTCCGTGTCGACCCCGAGAATCTTCATGTCTCTGCATATGTGCATCCTGCCCGTCCTGCACTGGTAGCAGGTGCCATCCACGATGTGCGTCTCCGCAGACACAAGGTCGCCAACCCTGAGGTGCTTGACCCCTTTGCCCACATCAACGATCTCACCGCAGAACTCGTGGCCGAAAATGATCGGGAGCGTCTTCACGCGCTTCTGAGCCCAGTGGTTCCAATCCCAGATGTGCACGTCGGTCCCGCAGATGGAGGTCATCCTCGTCTGGGCCAACACTTCGCCCCTGCCAGCAACGGGCTTGTCCACTTCCTCGATCTCCGCCCCCGGCTCCCTGTTTCTCTTGACAACCGCACGCATCTTACGGTCACAGCTCCCGTTGTCCAGTAGTGGACATTGGTCTTGGCTCTTAAGCGATTTGGGCATACAAGAAAGTTCGACTGTCTTCTTCATCCCCTTAGTGGAATGGACTTGCGAACCACAGGACACTCGACGGCCCTCCCGCATCTTCTGAAGAGATCCGCGTGTTCCGTGTGGACCGGAATGAGGACCTTCGGCCTGATCTCTCGGACGATTTGGAATACCTCATCCATGTTCGCGTGCCCAGACGCATGCGCCTGCTGGAAGTCTAGCTTGAACGAACTGAGCCAGTTCTGCAGTATCTCCTCCTGAACGTCTTCCTCCTCGAACGGCTCGCTCTTGGACCTAATGAAGAGGCTTCCTGGGCTGGGCTGAATATCAATGAGCTCAGTCAGCTGCATGAAGTCGGTGTGGAAGATCAGATGGTTCTGACGCCTAGCCACATCCTCAGAGTTGACCACATGGTCGCTCGATCCACGCATTTCCATGTAGTGCTTCTCGTGAGGCAACGGCCTCGACATGCCCTGACGGACATAGACCAACATGCTCTGGTCGGTCATCGGGTCCGGGACCGATATCCGGCTGTCTCCCTTGAGCGACTCGAGCAGATGGGCAACCTTGGCCGATACGACGAACTTCCTTCCAGTCGCCTTTGCCACATCCCGGAAGGTGCGCATGCGATCCACGTCCTTCGGATAGAACGAGACGATAGCGAGCTTGTTCTTGTGCCTCGCGACGAGCTCCCTTGCCCTTACTCCGACCTCCATCTCCGAGAGGTCCTCCCTGGGATCGCTGAGCGAGACGCGAGTGCCCTCGCATATCAGGGCAATGGGTTTCTCAGCCGCAGCGCGCCTCACGAACTCCTTCGTCATGTCGCTCCTTGGTCCGTGCACCCTCAGGTCCCCCGTGTAGGCCACACATCCTGCAGATGTGTGGACGAGGAAGCCGTAGGCTCCGGGAACGGAGTGATCGACATGTATCGGCTCAACCTCGATCGAGCCCACCTTCACCTTCGACCCTGTCCTGAATGTCCTGAACTCGTGCTCTCCGAATGAGATGGATGGCCCCCCGGTCGTCTCCCATGATCTGCGGATGGCGTCTGCGGCCGCACCCAGATACACAGGCACGTCGTCGTCTACGAACTTGAGATGCATCGCATGGTCGAAGTGCATATGCGAGAGGAATATCGCGTCGAACGCAGGCTTTGCGTATTTGAGGTCCGTGTGCTCCAGCCACCTCTTGCCATACAGGCCCGGTATCTTCGGCATCAGGTCGAAATGGAAATAGTCCTTGAGCCCTGTCCTAGATTCACGGGGCACCAGCCAGTCCGCGAAGAATTCGTCCTTCAGATTGAACTGCTCACCGAAGTCAAGGAATATCCTGGTGTCTCCGTCCTCAATCAGGATCTTGTTCCCACCTATGTGGTCGACCCCTCCGTACGCTGTTATGCTTGTCATCTCGTCATACCCTGCTCGTGCGCCCGATGGCCCACCTCATGCACCTGGAACGGCAATCAACCTTTTGGTGGGGGCATCGGAGCGATCCTGCTTTCCGAGCCTCCCCGAGGGGGAGCATTGAAATCGTCCAACGAAGCAGTGTAAGCTCTGTGATGGCCAATCTCCTCCGCTAAGTCCGCGATCCTGAGCCAGCAAGGGAGGTCCGAAACCCCCCTAATCCTCGTTGCCCTCGCCCACGTGTTGTACGCACGATCCACGAGTATGGCCTCAATGCCCATCCTCCTGACAGGGTAGAGATCCAGAGCAGGCATGTCGCCTACCATGACTGATTCGTCTCTCCGGAGGCCCTTCCTCGAGAGATACTGTGCGATCTGTTTTCCCTTGTCTCCATTCAGCATGATGTCGTCGAACAAGTGGCGTATTCCGAACTTATCGAGCAATGCGCCAAGGATGTCCTCCGGGTTCTTTGAGACAAGACAGAGCGTGTCCACTTGAGACCTGACTTGTTCAAGCGATTCCTTCACCCCCCGGTCGAGCTCGAAGAATTCGATGGCAACCTCTGGCGACGGGTCCGCCCAGAACTCCCAACGAGACCTCCCGTTCTTCGGGACATACAGCGTTCCTTCGGCGTCGAGGAAGACGTGCTTGAACTTCCTGCTCTTGCGTGCATCCATCCGATACATCGAAGTGCATCAGCAGAGAACGATGACTTCATTCAATTGGGATACCGTATCAGCCTCCAAGAAACCACTTCATCGGCCCCCTCCGGAGGCCGCCAGTAATAGATTGAATTAATTATCATATTACGATAAATATTACTGTTTGACGAAAATTAAAGAGGCCAAAAGCCATATCGTACTTCGGAGAGAGCAATGGTCGTAGTGTTCGGCACCCTCGGATATAGGCCCAAGTCCCTGATCCCAACCATAAGATCGACCCCCAACGTCGAGAAGCTGGTGTTCTATTGCGGAGCGGATCCGTCTGATCCCGACGCCCCGACGAAAGTCTCCGAGGCGAAGAAGGCTGTGCTCGAGTTCTGCCACAGCATGGGCATCAATGCCGTCGCCGTCGAGCTTCCTGACCCCTTCGATTTCAAGAGCATTGCGATGACAATCAGGAAGGACATACGGAAGCACAAGCGCGACGGAAAGGAAATCGCGGTGTTCAACATCGCCGGAGGCACGAAGCCAACATCTTCCGCGGCGCTCCTGGTTTGCATACTCGAGGGGATTCCCACGGTATACATCCACGATGTCACGGACGAGGAGATTCACCTCCCGCTGTTGAGGATGGAATACAACCAGGTGCTGTCTCCCGAAGAGCGAGAGATACTCCGATTCCTGCTGAGGAACAGGAACACCGAGATGACCGAGGTGGAGCTAGCGTCCAACGTGGGGAAGCACAAGGCGACCATCAACCACCACCTGAAGAACCTGATAGCGAAGGGAGCGGTCAGGCTGGAGAAGCACCCCAAGGACGCGAGGAAGAAGGTTGTCAAGGTGCTCGATTCGACCGAGCTGCTGCTGGGTGAGGACACTTGAAAGTCCTCGTCTCCACTTTCGGGCCCGGGGACGCGGGCAAGGTGCTGCAGGCGATGGCCGCTCTGCCCTATAATCGGCTGATTCTCGTCGCTGAGCGCCCCGCGGAGGAATGCGACGGGCTCGAACGAATCGCGCGCCTCGAGGACATGATCGGAAGAACCGTCGGGTTCGAGAGAATTGTGGGTACTAAGTTCATGCAAGTGGTCGATGAGGTATGTGAGATTCTAGATAGATGCTCGAGAAACGCCGGGACCGGTGTCAGGAACGACCTGCTTCTCAACATCAGCGGTGGTTCGAAGATCCTCGGGGACGCAGCGCTCTTCGCTGCATTCAGATTGGGTGTAACCGCATATCACTGCGACAGGAGAATCACACGCCTGCCCGTGATTCACGGAGCGACCGCGGTAGACAGATTCACGAAGCTCCAGTCCAAGCTTCTCTCAGCGATAGGCGACGGTGCCACCCTTCCCGAGGTCGTAGACCGAATGCAGCCAGCTGGAAAACAGGCTGCTGAACGAGTGATCAGAGAACTGAGAAAGCAGGGGCTCCTGGCGTCGGAGCTCGAGCCGGGCAGAGTGCGGCTTGTATTGACGTCTCAAGGGGCGGAAGCCGCGAGGGCAATCAGAGCCGCTGGGCAGCGAACGCCAAGCTAGTCTTTCTCGACGTCCTCGCCACCCTCGAGGGCCATCTGAACGCTCGAGTAGATGTCTTCCATTCCCTCACCTGTCTCCGAGCTCACAGGGATCACTGCGGAATCGACACCCACTGATTCCAGAGCCTGCAGAAGCTCAACCGATATCTGTGTCTGGGCGTCGACTGCGTCTTCGGTCAGGGCGGCGAAAAGGGAGTACAAATCCGAGCCCCATGATCCTATCCTATCCCTGTCGGTATCAGAAAGCATGTCGGACTTGGCCATGATGTTCGTGATGGGAACAGGGATTCTGAAATGAGTAGTCGCCGCGAGCATGAGCGAGGATATGAACCCGCTGGGCGTCCTCGCCAAAGCAGGGTCGAACAGGAACATGAGCATCGAGGAGTCGCGTCCGAGCTCGTCTATTACATGCCTGCTGCTCTGTCTGAAGGCGAAAAGCTCGATTTGGCCCGGAGTATCGAGGAGCACATAGTCCGCATCGTACCCTGCGAGTACGTCGGCAACCTCCTTGATGTTCAGGGCCAGCATGTCCGAGGCGACGATCTGCGCCCCGTTCGGCCCGAGGCCGTACTCCGCCATGATCTCCGAGAGCTTAATCCAGTCGCGGACATCCACATCAGGCGCGTACATAAGGCTCTCGACCCCGGGGTCGAGGTTCACGGTCACCGCATCGATACCTTGGTTGCTAAGCCAAGTCTGAAATGCGTTCGTGAGAGTGCTCTTACCGCAGCCTGCGGTACCTGCAAAATACACGTTCTTCGCGGGCATCTATCGCTCCAGGCATGTGTTGAAGGCGGGCCTGAAGGGATTCGAACCCTTGACCCATCGGTATCTCCTCGATGCCGATGGCATCCAAGTAAGAGCCGATTGCTCTACCTAGCTGAGCTACAGGCCCGCGATTCCGCAGTATATGCTCACCGTTTATAAACCTATCGCGTGTGCAGTATTTTCTGAGACAAGCTGGCTGCACCAGAACCGCATGTCGTGAGCCGGCATCAAATAAAAATGTATCATAAAATATATAAAATGGTTTATACGATAGCCGAGGCCTCAAACCTTTCCGAACTCCCCGACGACGCCGTCGAGCCTCTTTCTCACGTCAAGATCGAGGGGTTCGGGAGTGTGGTCTTTCAGGATCTCGCCGATTTTCGTTCTCGCCTGCTCGACGTGATCCCCGCTACCGGTGAAGCTCAGCTCGTCCGTGACGTAGCTGCCCCAGGCGAGCGGCTTGTAGAAGTCCCTGATGTGCGTCATCGTGTGCCTCTGAGATAGGTAAGTGCCGCCGATGCCGACCTTCTTGATCAAGTCGACCGCTAGGGTCTCCTCGGTGATTTCGAACCCTGCGAATATCCTCACGGTCATGCCGGCGATCTCGTTGTCGAAGAGCAGCTGTTCGTACGAAAGCAGCGTGGATCCGTCAATGACCCCGAGGCCATTGACTACTTCCCCGCCGGCCACAGCGCACATGGCTGCTGAGAGCGCGTTCTCCATGGACGCTCTCGTGCCCGGGACCTTCGCTCCTGATCCGAGCCCACCGGTGGATATCGGCATCTTGCAGTACCTTCCCATCTCAACCGCCGCTGCACACAATATCGTGCTCTCTGGGGAGCCGCCCATGTACGAACCAGTAACCGGGTCGAGGCTCGAGAGAACAGAACCGTAGAGGCAGGGCGCACCAGGCTCGTGCGCCTGCATCGCGCACGCAAGAGCGAGGGTCTCGGCGTGATTCACTGCTAGGTCTCCGGCGATCGTCGCTGGACCGCTGATGCCCGTTTGGGCCATGCCCGTGATGTGGACCGGGACGTGGTTCTCTGCCCACACCATTGCAGCCTCGGTGCACGGACCTTCCAGTACCAATGGAGACATAGTGCAGACCATTGCGGAGATGTAGTGTCTCTTCCTCAGCTCCTCCACTCCTCCCACGACCTCCGAGGCCATCTTGACCTGCGCTCTCGCCTCCCCTGGCTTCGTGGTGGATTCGGTGAGTATGTGCTTCGATGTGTTCTCCATCGCCACCTTGACCCCATGGATGACGTGAGTCTTCTCAGGCACGTCCTGAGCGACGACCATGGGCTCGTATATGCTCACATACGGCAGGTAGTCGGATATGATTGCCGTCTGCCTGATATCCTCGAGGAGCGACTTCCGACGGACGCCCTTCACAGAATCCCACACCTGGATCCCGCACCCGTCCGTTGTGTAGTAGCTGTGAGTACCGTCCAGGGGCAGGTCGAACTCAGGAGTCCTTCCCGCAAGGACGATCTTGCTTGGAGCCCTGCTGATCAGCTCCTCCACAAGGCCCGGGGGGAATTTGACGTCCGTGCCGTTCGGTGCGATTATCGCGCCTTCTCTCTTAAGGGACGCCCTTGCAGTCTCACTGTGGATCCTGATGCCGGTCTTCTGCATCACATCGAGCGCGGCTTCGTGGATCCTCTTCTTCCCCTCCTCACCTAGGATGGAGTAGGGGGTTCTGATCCTGAACCTGTTCGCGAAGTTGGACATACGCATCACTTCCTGTCTGAAGCTCTTTATCGACTCTGCCGCGCAATTGCGCGGACGAAAAGCAGTGGTTTGCCGGCGATTAGCCGGAGAATGAGAGATCTATCTGCACGATTTCGTGAGCGCGTCAGCCCCGAACCGCTTGTAGTGCTGGTTCCAGATGCTGTCTATGTTCTTTCTTTCGGCAGTCGCAAGCGGGCGCGGCGTGAAGGAACCGTGAATTACGCTCACCCGCATCCCGCGACAGACAAGCGGATCTCTGGAGTAGAAGCTGTCGAGCCGTTCGGCCAGCGAGGGAACACGATGCGACTCTGATGCGAACACCATCACCTCAACCTCCACTCCAGTTGCGCAGAAAGCAGTTCTCTTAGATAAAGCTGACCTATGTCCAAGAGCCTGAGCTCCTTCAAAGGCTCAGAACGGCAATGAGAGGTTTTATCAACGAACACGCACTGCTCATGCTGGATGCACATCATATCAGTCTCGATCCTCAGCAGCGGGAGCTGCGGCAACTCCATTCTTGTTAGGTGTGACGGCTCTGCAGTTCTTGTGGACGCTGGGCTATCGTGCAGAGAACTCGAAAGAAGGATGTCGCTTGTCGGCGCAGACCCGGCGGAGGTCGACGCGCTACTGCTCACGCACGAGCACACGGACCATACGAGAGGCGTCCAGAGATTCTGCTCGAAATACAGCACTGAGGTGTACGGGACCGATGGGACTCTCTCCCTGACACCGCTCCAAGGCATCAAGGCCAGGGCAATCCGCCAGAACGGTTCCTTCGATATTGGTCCAATTCACGTGAGGTCATTCCCCGTCAAGCACTTCGCCGCCGAACCAGTGGCGTTCTCGATCGACATGGATGGGAAGAGAGTAGGCATCGCGTCCGACCTAGGGTGCGTTACACGCCAAGTCCTGGAAGGAATGGACGGTTCCGACCTCGCGCTCGTGGAGGCGAACTACGACGACGAGATGCTCATGAGGGGCTCCTATCCAGACTTCCTGAAGAGGACCATCAAGAGCGATCACGGGCATCTGTCAAATGCGGACGCCTCCTCGCTGTCGGTCAAGGCTGCAGGGGACAGAACCAAACGGATAGTGCTAGTGCACCTTAGCATGGAGAACAACACGCCCCTGAAGGCAAGGAAAGCCGTCGAGGAAGCCCTCAGGCGGAACGGGTCCAGGGCCAAAGTGGAAGTGACGGAGCACGGGTCGATGAACGGGCCGTTCGAACTATGATGGACCTATGACCTGGATCTTCCCGTGGGAGACGAGCGTCTTGGCTATGGTGCTCGGGAGCGAAACGACATCTTCTTTCTTGAGCTTGTAGTCCCGGTCCACTCCTGCAAAAGTCGGTATGTCCTCGAGGACGCGCGCGAGCACGAGTTCTTCCGAGCCGCCGCTTTGTGGCCCCTCCAAACCCTTCTCCTCGCACGCTTCTCTGGGAGGCGCCTCAGGGAGCTCCACGACATTCTCCTTCTTGTGAACCTTGGGGGCAAGGTCCTCGAAGTCCGCATTTGGGTCCTTGTGCGCAGAGAAAACAGATGTCAGGCTCGAGAAGAGCACGAGCTCGTCGGGGGTCAGGTTGGCGGTTTCTGGATTGTCTCCCGAAACCTTGCGGAGAGCCAAGAGAGCGATCTTCCTCTGCCTCAGTTCGTAGACCCTCTTCGCCTTGTCTATGGCTTTCTTGAGTTGATCGTTGAGCATCATACTGGCGTGAGAACTCGGGTTCATGGCTATCTCTCGCTCGCTCTCCTTCCTCAGGTTCTTGATGTATGCGCCCATCTTGTCATAGAGAGCTGGATCGACCTTCGCGAGCTGAGGGGACCTGTTCTCTTCCCTGAAAAGGCCCATGATGTCCTCATAGCTCATATCCCCTCTCTGCTCAGCCATCGTGCGAAGCATACACAGGTTACGTATTTGATGATTTTGAGCAGAGAAACCAAGGGAAATGCTACATGCGATACCAACCTGTAGTTCGAGCATCAACAGCCGTGGACGTTTTGCCCGAAAGAGCAAGCGATGCATGCCTCGCTTGGAGTCCGTCGTGTGCCTGTAGTCGCATCCGCATCGGTCGATGGTCTTTTTATCCGTCAGTGCGATTCGGTGAGCGCGTGTCGGCACATGGCCGACAGGTACTAGGGGGGAGAATGATTAATACCAAAATTGGCACGGTTTTGATTGCGATTGCCGTGGCGGCGATAGTCGCTCTTCCGGCAGGCGTGCTTGCTGGAAAGCCCGCAAAGACGGTGGATTGGACGTCACGCATCGCGGCAGAGCTCGACATGGCCTATGCTGAGCAGATAGTCGACGACATCTGCTCGATGGGTGATGGTGAACTAGGATTTCGAGGAGCGGGAGGGGATGCCGACATAGCTGCGGCCAACTACATCTTGGAACAGATGGAGGACATAGGATTGTCCGAGCCTGTTCTGGAGGCAGTACCGGTCAGCGAATGGGAGTTCCATGAAGCGTGGCTCGAGATCCCCGGACTGCCGCGGATGACCGCAGCATCGTTCGGAGGGTTCGTCGGAACTGACAGCCCCACAACGCCGAAAGCAGAGGTGCGCGCGGGAGACCTGGTCTGGGTGAACAACGGGTACGAGAGCGACTACGAGGGTAAGGATGTCGCAGGCAAGCTCGTGCTCGTCAACTGGATCGGCTATGACTTCTGGGTGGACTCGATAGCCTTCGCCGCATGGCAGCATGGCGCAGCCGGAATAGTTGTCACGACATTGGACTCGAACGTCGGGCAGGGGCCTGACGCGATCTCGTGTCATGACGGATTGTATGCGCCTGGGTGGCCCCCGCTGATATCCATCTCAAAGGAGGACGCGATGAAGGTCCTGGACGCCATGGGATCTGACGAGATGATCTCTGACACAACCATGTACAGCGACATCGAAGAGATGCCTCCCAACTGGGAAGACCCTGAAGCGGGAGGACATGGCTACAACGTCGTCGGATACCTTCCGGGTAAGAACTGGCTGAAGTCTGGCGAAGAGTATGTAATAATCGGGCCGCACCACGATGCGTGGTTCCAGGGCGCGATGGATGACACCTCCGGCGTGGCTGCCTTGCTCGTCATCGCTGACGCGATGGTGAAGATCAGAGAAGAGTACGGATGGGTCCCAGAACGCACGATCATCTTCACCTCGCACACTGGAGAGGAATACGGCATCAACAACACCTATTACGACTGGTGCTGGGGAGCGTACTACCAAATCAACATCGAGCACAAGGACGACTGGGTCGGAAAGAGCGCGGCATACCTCTGCCTGGAACTTATGGGAATGGCAGGCGAGCCCGTGGGAGTCAACTGCGTGCCCGAGACCTACAGTTTCGTTAGGCAGGTACTCGCTAAGAACACGAAGAACATGCCCTATGGCTGGTCGGTCACCCCGAAGGCCCACACATGGGCGGACCACTGGACATTCTCCGCCGCAGGCGTTCCGGGAATAGAGTTCGAGACGGTATCTGACGAGTGGGAAACGCAGTACTACCACTCGCAGCTGGACGCCCCTGTCTTGATAGACTACACCTACATGGAGATGCTGTTCAGGGTGCTGACTGACATGACAGTTCGCCTCGCGTCGGATGTCATCATTCCGTACAACTTCTCGACGCTCTCCAAGAACCTGAACGAGGAACTGCTCATGTCCGACGAGTTCGGCGTTGGTGGTCTCTACGAGATATACGCGCAATACGGACTTGATCCGGCTACGAACCTGCAAAGGGCCGTGGATGCTGCTGCCGAGTTCGAGGAGAAGGCTGCAGCACTCAACTACGCACTGAAGGATGCATCACCAGAGGACGCATCTGTGATCAACTCGTGGCTAATGGACATCGCCGGGACACTGGACACCAGCCTTATCGCCATCGGAGTGTGGGAGCAGGACTGGTTCCCGTACCAACAGCCTCTGAACGACGTGTACCACACGGTTGAAGCCCTGAAGATCCTCGAGAGCGGATACTTGGGCGATGCTGTCTCGGATGCGATGTGGGAGTTGAACTGGGTTGGGATAATCTGGTATTACGACTACATGTCCTACGAGAACTACATGGACCAGAGGGACCGGCTGAGCGGGGACAGAGTGGCGTCATGGGGCCTTCAGACGCACTTGCAGCCTGCTGCTGAGATCTGGGAGGAGTACGACGGCCTGGCATCATTGGCGTACGATGACGTGGTGACCTGGGAGGATGTCGAGTGGATAGTTGATGGGCTCGAGGACAAGCTCCAGGCGATCATGCTGACCCAGCTCGAAGATGCATTCCAGCTGATGTGGATGGCGCTCTCGGAGGCCAACGACCAGATAGACCAACTCATCGAGATGCTCTGAAGCGCATCTCGAAAACTCTTTTATTTATATATTTCTAATTATTATTTGTAATCTATTCAAATCACGCATCGGCAAAAGGCATATCACGACAGTACCAGATACTGCTACGCGTGAGCCTTCTCTCCGATAAGGTCATCAGAGCCCATGGCAGTGGGACAGTCATATCCGTTGCGGTGACACCGGGAGCCATCCAGTCTGAGATAGCAGGTGTGAACAAATGGAGACACGCTCTCGGAGTCAGGATCGCTGCCGAGCCCCGATACGGAGCCGCCAACGAAGAGCTTGCAAGGTTCCTCGGCGAGATCATGGGCGTGCCTAGAAGAGAAATCAGGATTCTGAAGGGGCACAAGACCTCGCTCAAATCAGTCTTCGTGCCGCTGCCCCCACACACAGTAGAGTCGATGCTGGGGGTGCCCTGAATCCTCACCCCCAAGGAGCGGCTCGATGAGCTGCTCAAGGTCCTCGACGAGCTCGAAGAGCTCAACAAGGAGATGCCTGTCATCGTCGAGGGGAAGAAGGATGTCGCCGCGCTCAGGCGCGTAGGCATAGACGCGAACGTCGTTTCAATAGGCAAGGGTCAGTCCATATTCACATTCTGCGAGGAGCTGTCAAGGGAGCACAAGAGCGCAGTGATCCTGACTGACTGGGACCGGAAGGGCGGACACCTGGCGAGAACAATCAAAGAGGCTCTGGAGGCAAACGGCGTCAAGCCGCTGGACAGCATTAGGACGCAGTTGGTGCTCCTGTGCAAGAAGGAGATAAAGGACATAGAGAGCCTCCCAACCTTCGTCTCAAGGCTGCGCGCAGAGACTGGCAGCATGTGAACTCCGTGCTACAAGTTGTTGAGGCAAAAAGGATTTACGATAGCATTTCGATGAATCGGACATGGAGCTCTCGAAATGTTCTCTAGACATGCTGAGAACCTTGGGACTGAAGTCCGTCGAGGAATTGTTTTCGGACATCCCCGAGGACGTGCGCACTGGCGGTCTCAAGCTCCCTGACGGCATGTCGGAACTCGAGCTCAGAAGAGAGCTGGGCGCGATCCTATCATCGAACAAGACGGCGACCTCTCACCCGAACTTCCTAGGGGCCGGCGTGTACAATCATTTCATACCCGCAGCTGTGAAATCCATCGTGGGGCGCTCAGAATTCCTCACTTCATACACTCCCTACCAGCCCGAGATCAGTCAGGGCATGCTGCAGTCACTCTTCGAGTATCAGTCATTCATGACGGAACTCACAGCCGTGGACGTCGTCAACTGCAGCATGTACGACGCGTCGACCGCCCTGGGCGAGGCGGTGCTCATGGCGAACAGGATCTCGGGCGGGAGCAGGTTCCTTGTGAGTAGGGCGGTCAGTCCCGAGAAGAAGGCAGTTGCCAGGACCTATGCCAAGGGCGCGGACATCAAGATAGCAGAAGTCAAATTCGAGCCGGAGACCGGCCTTGTCGACCTCGAAGACTTGAAGCAGAAGACGGTCGATGGGGTATGCGGTTTCTACTTCGAGACCCCCAACTTCTTCGGGCCAATAGAGACCAAGTGGGACGAGATCAGACAAGTGCTTGGGGAAAGGACCATGGTCGTGGGCACCAACCCCATGTCCCTGGCGCTTCTCAGGCCGCCTGGAGAAATGGGAGCAGACATCGTCGTGGGCGATGCGCAGGTTTTCGGAACGCCCATGAGTCTCGGAGGGCCGACGATTGGTGTCTTCGGGTGCAAGTCAGAACATGTTCGTAAGATGCCTGGCAGGCTCATTGGCATGACTTCTGATCTAGATGGTGAGAGAGCGTACTGCATGACTCTGCAGACCAGGGAGCAGCACATTCGGAGGAGCAAGGCAACCTCGAACATCTGCACGAACGAGGCTCTTCTGGCTCTCGCCGCTGCGGCCTACCTGGCCGTCGTTGGCAGGAACGGACTCAGGACCATCGCCGCCAAGAACGTTGAGAACATGACCGCCTTGTCCTCACGCATCGCGAAGATCAAAGGCTACCGGTCTCCCCGTTTCAAGGCCGCGCACTTCAATGAGTTTGTGGTCGAGTCCGAACTCAGCTCCGGTAAGATACACAAGGAACTGCTGAACAAAGGGATCCAAGGAGGATACGTCCTGGATCAGGATTTCCAGGATCTCAAGAACTCGACTCTCTACGCTACCACGGAGATGCACACGAGAGCGGACCATGACAAGCTCGTCTCTGCATTGGAGGAACTCACATGAGATACCACCAGGCAGTGCACGATGTCCCGACATTGTTCGAGAACTGCGAGAAGCCCGTACCTGAGAAGGGATTCGATC
>Ga0214474_1000571_pt1 | contig 17810 bp, 11 predicted proteins | sample RVTome_2_FD_187335 | JGI IMG/M metagenome (GOLD analysis project Ga0214474, IMG submission 187335) | Soil microbial communities from uranium-contaminated site in the Upper Colorado River Basin, Wyoming, United States - RVT95D214 HiSeq ...
GACCAGCAATCCGTCTATTCCATCTCTGACCAGCTCTGGTACTCCGCCGACCTTGGTGGCGACAACGGGCTTCATGCACGCCATCGCCTCCATCAGCGCCAGACCCCAGCCTTCGTTCCGAGATGGGAGCGAGAGCAGGTCGCAGTCCGCGTAGAGTTGCCTGAGCTTCCTTTGGCTAACCGATTCGTGGAACTCGATTCGGCCCCCGACACCCGCTCGGTTCGCCAATTCCTCGAACCACCTGGCATCTTCCATTCCTCTGAACCCAGCCTTTGCTACGGTGACTAGCTTCGCCTTCGGGACCTGGTCGATGACTGCCTTCATCGCGAGCACTAGGTATTCCAGGCCTTTTCTCGGTTCATAGCCGCCGACAAAGAGCACAGTAGGAACCTTCGACCTCCTCTCGGGGAGGTTCGAGAAGTCCGACTCGTCCAATCCGTTGTATGTGACTATCGAATCGTAGCCGTATTTCAGCTTGAGCTCATTCCTCCAATACTCGGAGACAACGAACCTGTGGTCTGCTCTGGAGACCGCCTTCTTCTCGAAATCGTACAGCAATGGCTCCGCGAAGTCGTCTACATGGTGGATTGTCCGGAACACCGGTCCTGCGATGACTCCTCGGGCCTTCATTCTTGAAAGAGCGGTCCCACCTACGCAGTCCTGAGCGTGATATACGTCTGCTTCCCGTGGCAGGTTCTTCGAGTACGCAGCTATCATTCGCTCCAGACGTGTCCTCATGTCGGGATGCCACTCATATCTGAATATCTTGAAGGGCACATTGACGTCTCGGTAGAATTCCTTGCCACTCTCTCTGTCGTCCGCCCTCGCGAGCGAATAGAGTGTGACATTCACTCCGAAGCTGCGCAAGCGCTCCGCGAGCTTGAGCGCGTGAGCCACCCCGCCTCGCGCTCTCGTGCTGTACGTTAGCATCGCGACCTTGAGATCGTTCATCTGACTGCCGATATGTGCTCTTCGCATAATTCATTTCTCGCGGGTTCGATTCCCGTTGGAGGTTTCAAACAAACCGTCATGCACAGACTTGAACGTCTCGAGTCATTTTCATCGCCAGCGCAGTATCTGGGAAATGTTATTAAGCATGGGGCATTTATCCCGTGGCAGAGGCAGCAGCCCGGTGGTCTGGCGCCGGTCAGAAGCGAGAAATGCGGTGGCAACTGCGGCTGTTTCCCGCTGCCCGCGCGCGACAACGTAGACATTGGCGGGCCGCGCAAACGATCTCGAGCGAAAGGTTGTATTGGGCGGGGCGAGAGATGCCAAAGGGGGCGGTGGAGAATGCTCATCACAGGCCTAACGAGCTTCTGCTATGGTTCGATGAGATAGGCATCAAGGACATCGACAGAGTCGGAGGCAAGAACGCCTCGCTCGGTGAGATGTTGGGGAACCTGACGAGCAAGGGAATCAGGGTTCCCGAGGGATTTGCCATCACGACCAGTTCATTCAGGCAATTCGTTGATCACTCGGACCTCATGAGCAAGGTAAAGGAGATACTCGAGGGGGTGGACCCCGACGACCCTTCAGATGTGGGGGCGAGAGGTGCCAAGATCAGGCACGCCTTCTTGGAGGCTGAGTTCCCCGAGGACCTCCGCAGGGAGATAGAGTACGGTTACTGGATGCTCGGGCGCAAGCTGAACATTGAGAATCCGAGCGTCGCCATAAGGTCGAGCGCCACAGCTGAGGACCTTGAGGGAGCATCATTTGCGGGTCAGCACGAGACAATATTGAACGTGCGTGGCGAGAGGGCGGTTCTCAAGGCGATCAAGCAGTGCTTTGCCAGCTTGTTCACCGACCGCGCGATCGCGTACAGGGCGCACAAGGGGTTTGGCCAGCTCGGTATCGCACTCTCAGTCGGCGTGCAGCGGATGGTCAGGAGCGACCTCGCTTGCTCCGGAGTCATGTTCACAATCGATACTGAGAGCGGGTTCGAGAACGTCGTCTACATCACGGGGTCTTGGGGCCTGGGGGAGATGATAGTCCAGGGCGCAGTGAACCCGGACCAGTTCTATGTCTTCAAGCCCTCCTTGGGAAAGTATCCAGACCCGATCATTGAGAAGAAGCTCGGGAGCAAGCAGCACAAGCTCGTGTATGCCTCAAAGGGCAGCGGAATGGCGGATGCGGAAGTCTCCGAGTCCGACAGACAGCGGTTCGTGCTAGACGACAAGGAGATTGTCGAACTCGCGGAATGGGCTTGCATCATTGAGGAGCACTACAAGAAACAGATGGACATCGAGTGGGCCAAGGACGGCGTCACCGGCGAGCTATACATTGTCCAGGCAAGGCCGGAGACGGTCCATGCGTCTCGAGCGGTGCGGTTCCTCGAGACCTACGTCCTCGAGGAGCGCAGCAAGGTGCTGGTCACCGGCGAGGCTGTGGGGAGCAAGATAGGAAAGGGCAAGGTCAAGGTCCTCGAGAGCGCCTACGAGATATCAGAGTTCAGAAAGGGCGAGGTCCTGGTTACGGACAAGACCGACCCCGACTGGGAGCCCATCATGCGGATAGCCTCCGCCATCGTCACTGACCGAGGAGGAAGGACATGCCATGCCGCCATAGTCTCGAGGGAGCTGGGCATCCCGTGCATAATCGGGACGGGGACAGGCACGAAGATTCTGAGGACGGGCCAGGGAGTCACCGTCGACACCTCCGAGGGAGAGGGCAGGGTGTTCGAAGGCGAGCTCAAGTTCAAGGTCGACAAGACCGACTTGGGCGATCTGCCCCAGACGAGGACCAAGATCATGATGAATGTGGCCGTGCCGGAACAGGTCTTCACGCAGGGACAGACGCCTTGCGACGGCGTCGGCCTCGCGAGGCTCGAGTTCGTCATCGCGTCTCATATCGGCATCCACCCGTTGGCCCTCATTCAGTTCGAACAGCTGAAAGGTAGGGCACAGGTCGACCCCGCGGTCGCTGACATTGTCTCGAAGATCGAAGAGCGGACCCAGGCGTACCAGGACAAGGAGGAGTACTTCATCGACAAGCTCGCATGGGGCGTCGGGAAGATAGCCGCCACATTCTACCCCAGGGACGTGATCGTGAGGATGTCGGACTTCAAAACGAACGAGTACGCGAGCCTTCTCGGAGGCAGCCTCTATGAGCCTATCGAGTTCAACCCGATGATAGGCTGGCGCGGCGCGTCCAGGTACTACGACAAGAAGTTCAAGGACGCGTTCAGGCTGGAGTGTCAGGCGCTTGTGCGTGTACGCAAGAAGAAGGGCCTGACCAACGTCAAAGTGATGATACCGTTCTGCAGGACTCCCGAGGAGGGGAAGAAGGTCATCAAGGTCATGGAGGAATTCGGCCTGAAACAGGGGGAGGATGGTCTTGAGGTCTATGTGATGTGCGAGATCCCGAGCAATGTCGTTCTCGCGGAGGAGTTCGCGGACGTGTTCGACGGGTTCTCGATCGGTTCCAACGACCTGACGCAGCTGATGCTCGGACTTGACCGGGATTCAGAGCTCGTAGCCCATCTGTACGACGAGCGGAACCCTGCGGTCAAGAAGATGATTGCTAGCGTCATATCGACCGCGAAGAAGAGGGGACGGAAGATAGGGATATGCGGTCAAGCGCCCTCCGACTTCCCAGAGTTCGCTGAGTTCCTCGTCGAGTGCGGAATCGACAGTATTTCGTTGAACTCGGACCGGGTCATCAAGACTAGGCTGTTGGTCGCCGAGAAGGAGAAGAAGCTCAAGCTGAGTCAGTAGCGCGATAGGACGGGATGCTTTTCAATCACTGACTTTACAAAGACCTCGTCTAATATCAATAATGATAACATTTATTAGCCAAGGGGTCCTTCTAGTGCCAGTTATCCTCCCCCCTTTTTCTGAGATTCAAAGGGCCCCACAAAGTGGGGCCCACAATACTACGTCATGTCTTTTAGAACTCTCTGATACTTCACCCGCGCTGCGCTTTCCTTATCCAATTCTCTGGTCCACAGAACGAGCAGGTATATGCTTATCGGGGCGGTTCCCACGGCGAGTATCAGCAGGCTGGTCTTGAGCCCCCAGTACGTTGCGACCCATCCCGCCGCCACCTCGACGACCGTCAGTATCCCTGTGAACATGAAGCTGGCGATTGACATGACGGTTGATCGAGTCGAGGAATCAACCCTCTTGTTGATGTATCCGTTGATGATGGGGTAGTTGAGTCCGGCGACCATGTAGATCAAGTACTGCGTTATGATCGCCGCGGGCGAGGCCACTAAGAAGACCACGATGAACGAGCCGAATATGGCGGCGTACATGAAGAACAATGCTCTCCGTTCGCCGAGGGTCTCGTCAACCTTGTCTGCCTTGCGAGTGACGATGCCTCCGACTATAGCGAAGCTCGAGAAGAACAGGCCGATTTCAAGGTAGCTGAGGTCGAGGTAGTCGTTCATGTAGACGGATCTGAAGACGGCCATGACGTAGATGCCGATCTCCACGACTATCTGGAACAACACGAGTATCAGGATCGGCCTGGACCACAGTATGCGTTTGATGCCAGCCTTGAACTGCGTCCGATAGGACGCCATCTCCTGTTTGTCCACCTTCGGCTCTTTCAGCGCAAGGATTGTGAACGATCCCATGAACCCGATCACCGAGGCAATGAGGAGTGTGTACTCCAGATGGTCTGTCTCTTGGACAATGAGCCCGCCGACCACGACGGCAACCGCGTTCATGACGTACATGACGGCGTTCGCGGTACCCATCACCTTGGTGAACTCCCCGCTCCTGCGAAATTCGAGCAGGAGGTCGTAGACGTAGGGCGTGTCGCCGCTCACTATGAAGCATACGCCTATCGCCCATACTATGTTCGAGAAGAGGTACTGAGAGAACCCGGTGCTCATGCCGAATGAGAAGACGCCAACTGCGTAGGTGATCTCCCCTGCGAACAGGACGGCCTTCCTGCCGTACTTGTCCCCCAGGAGTCCAGCCGGGATCTGGAAGGCGATCATCGTCACCCAGAAGGCCGCGTCAACGACCGTCATGAGGAACACGCTGTCGAGGTTCTTGTACACCCACAGGGTCCAGAAGGGGATCCAGAGCGAGAACGACGTGACCGCCCTGAAGAGATAGAACCTGCGGATTCTGTCGTCCCCTCGCGGCATAACGCAGGCCGTATAGTCGACTCGGTATAAGCTAGATGCTCAAGAGTGGCCAGGCTCTCTTCGCGGACATAAATCAAAACAGCTTTTAGGGGGAGGGGGGGGCGTCCCTCGCCCCGTTAGGTTTTCTACAGTTTCTTCTCGTTGTAGTTCATGCCGAACTTGGGGAGCATCTTGATGAACGCGTCTGGGTTCATCATCTCTGGCGGGAACACTCCCTTCATGTTGACCTTCCCTTGCGCAAACAGGATCGCGGCGATCGCTGCTGGCACTCCGACGGACCATGCTGTGGCGCTGTTGTTCCACTTGTCGAAGCATTTCTTGTGGTCGAGCGAGGTCCACATGTAGTGTCCTGCTTCCCTGCCGTCCTTCTTGCCCTTCACGATCGTGCCGATCGCGCACTGGCCCTTTGCGAGGTGGCCCAGTTGGGAGGGGTCCGGCAGAACCGCATTGACAACATCCCTCGGCGCCACGCTGACGTCCTTCACCTTTATCTTGTTCGGGTTGTCGAGGCCGAGCTTGCCGATCATCTTGATTGCGTCGACGTACTCATCGCCGAGGGCGATCTTGAAGTCCGTGTACTGGCAGCCCTTGCCAAGGACCTCTCCGATGTATGTTCCCAAGGTCTCAGACTCTTCATGGGCGACGTTGTAGATCGGGATCTTGCCGACGCCGTCAGGGAAGTCAAACATCTCCTTGTTCTCGAACGAACCGTACTTCCTGTACTTGCCGTCCTTGAAGTAGGTCGCGGGCATGAGCACTTCCTCGATCAGAGTCTCGGGGGACCACAGCGGGGCGAAGTCGTAGCCCTCGACATAGCCGTTGTCGCCATCCCGTACAAGTATCTCCTTCACGGAATCCAGTCTGTCGGCTCCCTTCCTTGCGAATAGGTTCGTCAACCCCGGGTCACATCCGATGCCAAGTATCCCCGTCAGGCCCATCTTCTTCCAGGCCGCATCCTTCTTCAGGTACAGGAACGACGGAGGTGCTGGCTCGACAACTCCGCCCGGAGGTGTCTTGTCAATCGCGATGTCCCACGCGGTATCAAGATAGTTGACCTTGGCCTTCTCGCAGGCCTCCATGATAGCGAAGTTGAATCTCGGTATCGCCAGGTTGCAGATGAGGTCCAGCCCCTTGAACGCCTTGGTCATCACCGAGACGTCCGAGGCGTCGAGCTTCACAACGCTCACCTTGTCCGATCCGAGCTTCTTCTCTAGGCGCTTGCCCTTCTCCGGGTTCCTCGCACCTAGGACGACCTTGTCGAACTCCTCTGATTCGGCAAGGCACTGTGCAGTTACAGATCCAATTGCACCAACGCCTAAGACCATAGCCTTCATTATTTCAGTTGCCTCCTTGCACGGGAAAGACCTTCGAAAATCTCCCGACGGCCAATGAGCGATGCCCTAGATAAACCTCTCTTGGAGGGCATCCGCTGGCATGTGGGGGTTTATGAACCCTGCCGTGCCGCAATGGCAGGTTGGCGGGGCAGCTCAGTACCTTATCTGCTTCAGCGTGTGGACAGGCATCCCGTACTTCTTCAGCATCTCTGGCCACGGAGCCGGGTCGAGCATCTCCGGAGGGATCACCCCTTTCTGGGAGACCTTTCCCCTGGCAAACAGGATAGCGGCGATGGCGAGAGGCACTCCGACTGAGTATGCCGTCGCGCTATGACCGTACTTCTTGAATGTCTTGTCGTGATTCAGCTGAACCCAGCTGTAGTAGCTCACGTCCTGGCCATCCTTGACGCCTTTCGTGACCGTTCCAATCGCGCACTCTCCCTTCGCCCTCTCTCCCAGCGTAGAGGGGTCGGGCAGACATGCTGCAACGACGTCCCTCGGGGATACCTTCATGCCCTTTACGTCGACCTTCCCTGGGTTCGAAAGCCCGAGCATCCCGATCATCTGGATTGCCTCCACATAAGTCTCATCCAGGGCGATCTTGAAATCGCAGTAGTCGCAGCCCTTTCCTAGGACCTCTCCGATGAATGTCGGGAGCGTCTCCGATTCCTCGTGATCCACGTTGTATATGGGTAGCTTTCCGACGGGTTCGGGGAAGTCGAACATCTCCTTCCCGCTGAACGGAGGCAGCTTCCTGTACTGCCCGTCTTTGAAGTAAGTCGCGGGCATGAGCACTTCCTCGATCAGGGTCTCGGGGGACCAGAGCGGGGCGAACTTGTGTCCCTCCACCGTCCCGTTATCGCCATCTCTGACGAGTATCTGCTTCACCTTGTCCAGGTTGTCGGCCCCCATTCGCGCGAATATGTTCGATAGGCCAGGGTCGCAGCCTAGCCCCATCATGCCCGTCAACCCTGCCTTCTTGAAGGCGTCGTCGAGCTTCAGCTGGTTCCAGGCAGGAGTCTGCTTGATCACTCCCCCCGAAGGGGTCTCGTCCAGGGCGATGTCCCAGGCCATGTCCGCGTAGTTAGAGCCTGCGCCAAGACACGCCTCCATTATCTTCAGGTTGAACCGCGGTATCACTCCGTTGAGTATCAGGTCGATTCCCTTGAACGCCTTCGCCATGCCGTCGACGTCTGATGCGTCGACCTTCTTCACGGTCACCCTGTCGTTCGATATCTTCTTCTCAGCCCTGCTCGCCCTCTCGAGGTTGACATCGGCCAATATGACCTTGTCGAACTCCTCGGACTTAGCGAGGATCTCGGCAGTTACGGAGCCAACAGCTCCCACTCCTAGAACCATAGCCTTCATTATGTCACATACACCTTGGACGCCAGTGCTAACGACCAGAGTCCATTGGGTGCGCGAATGCGGAGACCCTATTTTAAGCTTCGCGGGGTGCCTTCGCAAGCTGTTTCAGATTGGCTCAATAGAATGCACGGGATTCGAAGAGGCGGCTCTTTCTTAGACCGCTTTTCGTCAGAGGCTGTCATATCTGCTTAGGGACACCATTATTTAGTGATGTAAAAATATAATATGTGCAGCATTATTGTCCGCCAGCCAGCTTCGGCAGGGAGGCGCAGAATATGAATCTTGCTCTCCGAAGCCCCTGAGCAAAGTGATATATCCAGCTCTGCTGGATACTGCCCTCGGCCGGGCCACAGCGTCCGGCAAGCATCATTCATGAAAGGAGAATTCAGAGAGATATGCCCAAACAGATGCGCGTTGGAATAGTCGGATGCGGTGGTGTAGGACAATCGATTGCCCAGAAGTTGGCCATCAGTCCCTTCGTTTCTGAGCTTGTGCTCGCAGACTTGAATCCGAGAGGAGCCGAGTTCGTGAAGAGAAGGACAAAGAGCGACAAGATATCGACTAAGACGGTCGATGCGAGCGATGTCGAACAGGTGACAGATGTCGCGAAGAAGGTTGATGTGGTCGTGAACGGCGCCGTTCCAGCACTGAACCTCAAGATCATGGAAGGGTGCCTCAAGGGAGGGGCGTCGTACATCGACATGTCCAATGGAGACAAAGAGTACGGCCATCCGATGTTCGACGATCAACTCGCGTATGACAAGAACTTCGAAGACGCAGGAGCCGTCGCTCTGTGTTGTATGGGCGTCGATCCGGGCGCCTCCAACATATTCGTCAAGAGGGCCGCGGACCGTATGGAGAGTGTAGAATACGTGAAGGTTCGCGATGCGGACACTGGGCGGCTCGAGGGATATGAGTTTGCCACCTACTTCTCGCCTGAGTCCATGCTCGAAGAGGTCATCAAGGACCCGCTCTACTGGGCAGACGGCAAGTGGGGAAGATCTCCCGCTCTGGAAATCACAGAGGTCTACGACTTCCCCGAACCGATCGGTGAGATGAAGCTTTACAGGACCGACCACGAGGAGAGCGAGCTCGTCCCCAAGTTCCTTGGAAAACCCGTGAAGAACGTCGATTTCATGATCTCTCTGGACGAAACCTTCGTGAGCTACGTGAAGGTCCTGAAGAAACTCGGCTTGACCTCTTTCAGCCCTCTCGAAATAAGGGGCTCCAAGGTGATACCATTTGAGGTCGTCGTGGCAGCCATGCCCAGGCCAGACGATTTGGCCGGGAAGATCAAAGGGAACGCAATGGTCCTTACCGAGGTCGGAGGGGTCATGAAAGGCAAGGAGGTCGCCATAAGGACCTGGACATGGATATCCCATGAGAGAGCGCACGAGATATGCGGGATTCACGCGACGGCCTACCAGACCGCGATGCCGGTCGTGGTGGTGGTTGAGATGATGGCCAGGGGAGAGATCACGGCCAAAGGGGTCAAGTCCCCGGAGTGCGTTGACCCGGTCAAGTTCTGCAATTATCTTCCGGAGAAAGATACTCCAGTGTTCGAGGAGATCGTTCCGCTGAGCAGCAGGAAGAAGTAGAGTAGTTCCAGGCCAGGCGTCGCATTAGCTGCGATGATTTGGGAACCTGCTCGTGTCCCGATGAGGAAGGAACATGGCCATTGCGAACTCATTCTGGAAGCTCTTCTCGGCTGCGAGCTCGATGTATTCAACCTCGCGTGAGAGCTTGTCGGCCAGATCGCGCATCCGCGTGGATTTGAGGCACATCCTCGCTCCCGAGCCTGCCGCGTTTCCGATGAACTCTATGCGCTCGACGGGCACGTCTGGGTACATGCCTATGGAAATCGCGCTGGAGGCGTCTACATAAGTCCCAAACGCGCCCGCGGCATAGACCTTCCTGATTTCGGAGCATCTGATACCCAGCTTCTTCATCAGGACGGAGACTCCCGTGTATATCGCGGCCTTTGCGAGCTGGATTTCTTGAATGTCCTGTTGAGTGACGGTAAGGTCCTTTCCAGTTTCGGTGTCTCTGCCCGGGACTAATACAAACTCCATTTGGCCGTTGGGCGATTTCCTGACGCTCTTCTTCCTGATATCGCCCTTTATCCTGCCGGACGGCTCGAGCACCCCTGCCCTGAGAAGCTCGGATATCGCATCGACGATGCCGGAGCCGCAGATACCTCGCGCTCGGCCGTCATCGATTGTCCTGACCTCCACGTCCAGAGTGGCTGGGTCGATCCATATGCGCTCGACCGCGCCGGTGGACGCGCGCATTCCGAACGTAATGTGCGCGCCCTCGAATGCGGGCCCGGACGCGCACGAGCAGCTCACAAGTCGGGTCCTGTTTCCCGCGATAATCTCCGTGTTCGTTCCTATGTCGATCATCATGCCGATGTTGCGATCCCTGTACAATCCGCTCGATAGCAGGTCCGCGACGGCATCCGCTCCGACGAACCCAGCAATGTTTGGCAGAGAAGAGACCCTGCCGAATGGGTACACGTCGAGACCTGCCTGCACGGCGGTTGTTGACACCGAAGTCCGGACCGCAGGCGCGTACGGAGCAGCAGCGAGGTGCTTGGTCGGAATCCCAAAGAAGATGTGGTGCATGGCGGTGTTCCCTACCACCATCACCTCGAGAACATCATCGGTCTCCAGCTTCTTGGATGAGCAGAGCTTCTCCACAAGTTCATTCAATCCTCCTACGATGGCGTTCTGCAGCTTCTCCTGTCCTCTTTCGTTCCTTGAAATGTACGATATCCTCGACATCAAATCCTCGCCGAATGGTATCTGAGGGTTGGGCATGCTCTCGGTCGCCGACACGCTTCCAGTCAGCAGGTCGATGAGGTATGCCACTACTTTAGTTGTACCGATGTCGACGGCAATGCCGTACAGCATTTCGGAAGTGTCTCCGGGTTCTACTCGTATCATCTCGGCTTTCCTGAACAAGGTGACGGTGGTTGTCCAGGAGTCCTTCCTGAGGGCGTCTGGCAGACTGCCATGGACGCCTGGGCTTATCGTCGACCTCAACCTGGCTTTCTTGTACAGCATCTCAAGCAATCTGTCATCGTCCGCTCTCACGTCCTTCAAGCTTGCCGGCGGTATCTGCAGCACTACCTTCTTCAGAGCGGGTGACAGCTCGAGCTTCGGCTCTATCCCAGCCGCGAGGAGTCTGTGGTGTCCTCTTCTGCTCGACTCGGGTACTTCGGCTATGATCTTTCCTGGAGAGACGACCTTGGCCTGACACGCTAGCCGAACGCCAGCTCTCAGCTCTTTCTCGCTCAGGATCTTCGTCTCGCTGATGGTCGGCGGTCTGACGTATGTCTCTCCTGCTTGGACAACTATCTTGCACTTGCCGCACTTGCCCACAGACCCGCAGATAGACTCGATGGATACGCCAGCCTCCCTCGCGAGATCGAGCAGAGTCCTTCCCTCTCTGCACTCTACCTTCCGTCCCGCAGGCTGGAAATGTACAAGAGGAGTTGTCATGTCGCGTACCCATTCTGGAGAATACCCGCGATGATATAGTTTCTGCTCTTCGGGCTCCTCTCGACGGAGGACAAAACGAGCGGTTTCAGGTCTGCGAGAAAGTCGCGTCTCCAAACCGCCCAGACAAAGTGTTATTTGTGAAGGCGCCTATAAGGGTGCCGTGGGAAGAGCCGAATCGCGGCTCTGAACCGCTCTAAATGGGACGAGTGGGAGGATTAGGCAGTCAGAGTGCTGTGCAACATCTCGTGCAGGCGGATTGAGCAGAAGACATTGCTTCTTGAAGAACGGCCAGAAGCTTCACCTGGCGGTGGCCGTCGCCGCTCTTCTCATTGTACCCTCGATGTTCGTTCTGGCCGAGGCCGAAGCTCAGGGCGCTTCTATGACCACTCTCAGAATCGGGATGGTGGAGCCTATTGACAGCCTGAACCCATTCATGGGCGTAACAGACAACGCGTACATATTCTACGGACTCGTCTACGACTTTCTAGTGGCGGTCGACGAGGACATGAAACCTCAACCGAACCTCGCTCTCGAGTGGTGGATTGTTCCAGACGCGGAACCCTATGGATCAGTATGGCAGTACAACCTGACCGAGAACGCGTTCTGGCATGACGGCGAACCCTTCGATGCTGATGATGTCGTGTGGACGTACGAATTTCAGATAGGTGCGAATTGGAAATTGATGTGGGCATACCAGCCCTACACAATTCTGGTAGATTCGGTTGAGAAGGTAGATAAGTACACTGTTAGGCTTCATTTCGCGGATCGAACGACCGGCATTCCGACTCCTTGCGCGTTCGGAGACTCAATGATGGTTCCGATACTTCCCGAACATCTATGGAGGGACATGGACCCTGCGGCTGCCAGTGCGACGTACACGAACCCGAAGCCTGTCGGCACAGGGCCATTCATGTGCACGGACTCCACGGCTTCGGAGTGGCAGCGCGGTGACCGGCTGATTCTTTACAAGAACCCCGATTACCATGGCACCGCTGACTACGGGCAGGAGGTCAAGTTCGATAGGCTGATACTCGAGTTCTACTTGGAGCCAGCCGCGATGGTGACCGATATTCAGAGAGGTGCCATCGATCTTACTGCGTTCGACGCGCCCAGCTACAGCAGCCTCGTGGATTGGCTGAGCAGGCACGAGTCAGCGCCAATCGGGACATACCACGGACTCAAGTGCACATCGTACTCGGTCGAAATCGGCATATGCATGGAGGAGAACCCGGGGTTCAACCCTCTCCGGAGAGATTTCGCGGTAAGGCAGGCGTTGGCCTATGCGACGGACAAGGAGTTTATCAGAGACCACATCTACATGGGCTACTCCGAGATAGGTTCGGCGCTGCTCTCTCCGATATACGACGATTGGTACTGGGCCCCGGATATTTCGGAGGAGTATTCTTACAATATTGCCAAGGCGAACGAGGTCTTGGATTTAGCAGGCTATGTGTGGAACGATGATCACACCGTCCGAGAGTCCAGCGCTGGCAATCCTTTGGACCCTGCTGGGGGAACGCCATTATCGTTCGGGTTGCTTGTGGAGGAGGAGATGTTCGAGGACAAGGCTGTCGCCATGTTCCTCCAGGACGAGTGGGCGGAGATCGGCGTTCAAATCACTCCTGAGTTCGTTGACACCGCCCTTTGGTCGACCAGGGCCTACGGCGCCGCCTACGAGATTTTGCTTACATACTGGAGCGGAGACCCTGATCCGAACTACTTGTTGTACATACAAAGCAGCGACGCTCTGGGTGGCTGGTCTGAGAACTGGTATTCTAGCCCGTACTACGACGAGAACTACACGAATTCTTTGCTGAATGTCGACCCCTCGGTGCGGTTGCAGTATGTCATCAACTGTCAGAAGCTGACGTATAACGACGCTGCTTTCATCGTCTATGGATACCCCTACGGATGCTACGCGTGGAGGGAGGACCACTTCACTGGCTGGGGGGACTGGAGCCTACATCCAGGAAGACAGGAGAGCAACTTCTGGAGCGCATGTCCGCTTTTCTTCGATCTTGTTCCAGTCTCACAGAACGAACCTCCTATAGTAATTCTGGATAACGTGGCGGGTCCCGCCGGACAATCGCTGGCGGTGACGGCGTTCGCGTGGGACCCCGAGGGGGCAGAGATGGAGTACATCCTGGAGTTCGGGGATGGCTCGAACTCGACGGGGATTGTGCCCGAGGACGGCGAGATGTCTTTCGCTCACACATTCTCGATTTCGGGCACGTATGCCATGAATCTGACAGTCTCTGATGGAGAGCAGGGATCGAGCATGAACTCAGATGCCATCATAATCGCTTCTGGTGGAAACGCGCCGCCGTCTAACATACGAGTGCATCCAGATCCGATGAAGGCCACGCCGGGAACCCAGGTCATGTTCACGGTCTCCGGGAAGGACCTTGAGAACGACCCTGTGTCGCTGCGACTGAACTTCAGTGATGGGACTGCTGACTGGACTATGACCTTCGAGGAAACTTCTGCAGGCTTCGAGGTTTCAGTCGCACATACATTCGCGGTCGCAGGAGACTACGATATCATCTTGTCAGCCTCTGACGGCAACAACGAGACAGTTCAGGTAATCCTCTACTCAGTTGTCGAAGAGGACGCGGGGGGATTGAGCATGACGCTCATGCTCGGAATCGTTGTCGTGGTCGTGGTTGTGGCGGCAGTCGCCTTGCTTGTGCTCAGAAGAAGGCGCGGGCCAAAAGAGGAAGAGGAAGTAAGGCTGCCTTGAGGACTGGTGACCTGAGCGGGGGAATGCGACAGGTGGGCCACTCTATGCGCTGGATGACCGATGGGAGGAGAGCATGAGACAGTCTTTCAGGATGTACGTCTTGAAGCGGCTGATCTACGTCGCGGTGACGATATTCCTGATCATGAGCTTCAACTTCCTCCTATTCCGAGTAATGCCCGCGGACGTCACCAGGATACTGATACCCAAAGGAGCCAGCAACGAGACCATTGAAAGGCTCACGGAGTTCTACGGCCTGGACGACCCAATACCGGTCCAGTATGTCATCTTCCTGAAGCAGACATTCACGGGAGACTTCGGAGAGAGCATCAGCTTTCTCAAGGGAGAAGAAGTCTCCTCCGTCATAGTGACCTATACCGCGAAGACGCTCATGCTCGTCGGGATAGGCACCGCCCTATCGATATTCTTCGGTGTGATTTTGGGGCGAGAAACTGCATGGCGTAGAGGGAAGATGTTCGATCGCGTGGGGAGCTCGTTCTTCCTCATATTCTACTGCATGCCCACGTTTCTATTCGCCCTCCTAATCCTGACAATGGTGGCCAGCTTTTCCGATTGGCCGATCAAAGGAGAGTACAGCGCGGACTACCAGCATCTTGATATCCTCGGCAAGCTAGCTGACCGGGGACAGCACCTCCTCCTTCCCGTATTTGCTCTTGTGATCGAGACTATTGCCACATTCTCCATTATCACAAGGAGCTCGCTCATAGATGTGCTGACCGAGGAATATATGGTGACGGCTGTGGCCAAAGGCCTTCGGGGAAAGGACATCCTTAAGCATCACGCGATGCCGAACGCAATGCTTCCCGTAGTCACCGTGGTCGCGATGAATGTCGGCTGGATTCTCAGCGGGGCGATCATGATCGAGGTGATATTCTCGTACCAAGGTCTCGGCTACCTCACGTACAGGGCCGTGCTGAGTTACGACTATCCCCTGATTCAGGTTGCGTTCATGCTTGAGGCAGTAGCGGTGATAATTGCCAACTTCATCGCGGACCTCGCGTTGTTCGCGCTGGACCCAAGGGTGAAGATATGAGTGTCCAGCACGACAAGCCCAGAAATGATCCGCTTTCAAGGATATTTACTGAGAGCAGGAAGGAACGCGCTCGCCTGCTTTTGGCGAACATGAAGAAGATAGCGAAGCAATTCAGGAAGAGCCGTGGTGGGATGCTCGGAGTTTGCGTGCTTTCGTTCTTTGTCTTGACAGCTATATTCGCTCCTTGGATTTCGAGGTACGATGATCCGAACGATGAGGAATGGGCGAGGGTCAACCCCGATTTCTCACCCCCAACGTTGGACTTCCTGTTCGGAACGGACCATTTCGGGAGGGATGTCTTCAGCCTCACATGGTACGGTGCCAGAGCCTCTTTGATCGTCGGAGTGGTTGCGTCTTTGATATCGATCATTCTTGGAACCGTCATCGGCTTGTGCGGAGGTTATTTCGGGAAACTGCCAGACGAGATATTGATGAGGCTGACTGATTTCTTCCTGGTGATCCCGTGGTTTCCCCTCATGATTGTCATCGCGAGCCTCTTGGGTAGATCCTTCACCAATGTGATCATAGTGATCGGGATCACAAGTTGGCCTTCAACGGCGCGGATCGTGCGAGCGCAGGTGCTGTCGGTGAAGGAGAAGGGCTTCGTCGAGCGAGCACGTGCAGTGGGATCCGGTAGCGTTAGGATCATCTCGAGGCACATAATGCCGAACGTGCTTCCACTTGTGTTCGCCAACACGACGCTACTGATCGCGAACTCGATCTTCTCCGAATCCTTCCTCGATTTCTTCGGCTTGGGTGACCCCACGGTCGTTAGCTGGGGAACGATGCTCGAGGAGGCGTACAACTGGGAAGCGTTCGCGAGGTTCGCGTGGTGGCAGATCGCTGCGCCAGGGGCATGCATCGTTGCGCTAATCCTCGCGTTCTATCTGATAGGCGAGGCTCTTGACGATGTCCTGAACCCGAAGCTGCGGAGAAGGTAGCCTCAGACAACTGGCTTTCTGTAGAACACGAACTCCTTCTCGCTCTTGTAGCCAAGCCTGAGATAAACGCTCAGAGCTCTCATTGGATTCTCTGTGTCTACGTCGAGCGTGGCGGCGTCGACCCCTTCCGCTCTCAGCACTGCCAGGCTTCTGGCGATCAGGGCGCCTGCGACTCCCTGGTTTCTCCACGGCTTTCGGACGAAAATGCGCTCCGTGTGACCCCAGTTTCTTCCGAGGCTCTTGTTCTCCTCTTCGTCAATGTAGTTGTGGACCCCACCAACGACTTCTTCCCCTTCCCAAGCGATCTGCCAGAGTCTCGGCTGGTGGAGTCTTGATTCCGTCCAGAGCTGAAATGCCTGGTCGTTGTAGGTGCGCTCGGAGAAGTTCCTCATGTCCTTGAACGCCTCCCTCGTCGCGTCCCAAATCCTTCTCATGTCCTCGGGCTTCGCAGGGCGCACCTCGACTCCTTTCGGGAATGGCAGGTCAGGGATGTCCTCAAGGTTGTGACGGACCATCTCGTAGAGATACCATGAGGGCGAGAAATCTTCCCTTTCCAGCAATCCTCTCCACTCGCTGTTCTGGGCTGCTGAGTACACTTCCAGAAAGCGGTCTCCATCTGCTGGTTGCTCCGCCGCGATTTCGTGAGCCCTTCGTTCGCAGAATCTGATTAGCGCGTGCCGCAGCCCCTTGTTGCGTTCCTCGGGTATGACCATGGCCAGCATCGGGTGCAGCTGTGTGCCGTCGTCGAGCGGGCGGAGGTATGACTCAGCAAACCCCACGAGCTTCCGATTCCTCTCTAGAAGTACGACGTCCTGCACAGGGTCGAAGAAATCCGTCTTCGCGAACAGCTGGTCCATGTCTTCCACGGCAACGCTCGCGTCTATCAAGTCCGCAGCCCAGCTAGCTTTCATGACTTCCACTGTCGAAGCCTTGTCCTCGCTGCCTCTGTACCTGCGCATCTCGCACCCTGCGCCGGCGGCGCCTTCCGGAAGGAACAGTGAGCCTAGCTCGGACTCTCTCATGTGTCTTCTTTCCGGGCAACGCGCCCTTGGACTAGATAACTGTTTTGTCCAGGGCGCTCAGGTTGTTCCCAGCCCCCGCTCCGATGCTGGTCAGCAACCCTTTTATACGTCCACCATTTACTCCATCTCGGTCTTTTCACCGGAAAGGGCCTGTGAATGATGACGGCGCGAAAGCGCCTGAAGGAGGTATCAGTTTGGCAAAAGCGGTATACGTGAAGTTCGAGATGCCCAAGGAGCTTGTCGACAAGACATATGAAATCGTGGAGCTCGCCCGAGACAGCGGGAAGCTGAGGAAGGGTACGAATGAGGTCACGAAGCTCGTCGAGAGGGGAGAGACTACGATGGTCGTCATGGCCGAAGACGTCTCTCCGCCCGAGATCTTGATGCACATGCCGGCTCTCTGCGACGAGAAGAACATACCGTACTCGTACGTTCCGAGCAAGGCCGAGTTGGGCAACGCGTGCGGGCTCGAGAAGCCGACTGCGGCGATCGCAATCATCGACGCTGCGAAGGGCAAGCCCGCCTTGGACGAACTGGCGGAGAAGCTCAAGGCGCTGAAGAAGTAGGTGGCCTAGATGCCGGATGACAGCATTCCATCAACCGTTGTCGAGATCATCGGCAGGACCGGGATGACTGGTGAGGCTACCCAGGTCAAGGTCAGGGTAATGGATGGCAGGGACAAGGGGCGCATCATAACCAGGAACGTCATGGGACCTATCAGGGTCGGGGACGTGTTGATGCTCAAGGAGACTT
>Ga0214474_1000572_pt1 | contig 17802 bp, 9 predicted proteins | sample RVTome_2_FD_187335 | JGI IMG/M metagenome (GOLD analysis project Ga0214474, IMG submission 187335) | Soil microbial communities from uranium-contaminated site in the Upper Colorado River Basin, Wyoming, United States - RVT95D214 HiSeq ...
CATTCCGAAGCTCTTCGGCATGACGCGGAAGGCCAAGGAGTCGGACGCGAAGGCGGCCAGAAAGGACATCGGAACCGCTATGATGCAGATGGCGGACGATACCACTCCGAAGAAGGAGGAGCCGCCCAAGCCGCCTCAGGGCAGATGAGGCTCGTATCCCTGAGCGGACGTCGGTCCCTCGGACACTCCTCACTCCGCGAGCCCTCTGAGCCACAGGGCGAGCACGGGGTCGACTATCCTGCCGCGCTCGGTTATGCCCCGCGCGTCCAACTGCTTGGCGCATCTCTGGAGGTGCGCCGCCGACTTGAGATGGTATCGTTTCACAAACTCCGCTCCCCTGGGGCCTGTCGGCTCCTTCGCGGCGGCCAAGAGGTATCGTCTCTGCAGCTGGCTCTTCACGGAGTCCCACAGGAACGAGAACGCAGGGGACTGGTGCGCGAGGATCCCGGAGACCGCCTTCTCCAGGTCAGCGGGGGTCGGCCTGGGCGAGATGTCGAACAGCTCGTAGGCCAGCTGCTGGACGTAGTACGAGTTGCCCCCCGCGGTCTCGACGATCCGACCTGCCAGCTCGGGCGGGAGCAACCCGCCAGCAGCACGGAACCTCTTGACCAGGAACCTCACGAAATCCTCCCGCGGGATGGGCCCCAGTTCCATGGGCCTGGCAGATTTGTAGAACGCCCCCTCGCTCTCCTCGAACAGCTCCAGGAGGAGGTGCCTCTTGCTCCCGGCGAAAACGTATGTCACGTGCTTGTGCGTCTGGATCCTGGAGCGCATCGCCTTCAGAAGCTGGGTCCCGTCCAGGGCGCCGATCTCCTGGAACTCGTCGAACATGACCACGAGCCTCCTCCCCTTCTTCTTGGCGATCCGCTCGGGCAGGTCGAGGATGTCCTGGATCTCGGGGACGGTGGGCTCGGCCATCGAGAACTCGATCCCGGGCTCCCCTTTCGCGTTCAGGACCACCCTGAACCTCGACCCCTTGAGGACCTCCGATATCCCCGCCACGACCTTGTCAAGGCTCCCGTAAGCCGAGCTCACGAGCGCTGACATGAAAGCCTCGACCAAGCGCGTCTTGTTCGTCAGACCGTAGAGGTCGACATAGACGAACACGAATTCCTTTCGGTGCCTATCCATGACCTCGGCCAGAAGCGAGGACTTCCCCATCCTCCTGTGGGAGTAAAGGACCACGTTGACGCCGCTACGTAGGTTCTTCACTATCTGGGCGATCTCCGCCTCCCGGTCCACGAATTCCTGCCCGGTCACTATCCTTCCGAACTTGAACGGGTTCGTCAACTGGTCCATGCCTCCGTCATCGAGCTAATCCCGTCTTGCGAGGTCGCGTTACATGTAGTCGACAGCGGCACCTCTGAGTGTTCAATATACATTTTGGTATAATACATTTTGGTTATAGGATGCCGGGACACTCATCCCAGTGCGCAGAGATCGAACGGCTCTTCAGCCCTTTCTCCGACTCCTGGACGACCATCTGGTCACAACAGCTACAAGCGCCAGTATCATCAGCGGGAGAGCTGCCAATGGGAACTCGGGGATGATCACCATGTCCGGCGTCATCCACGGGTATCTGTCGGTCCCTCCAACATCGATCACGTAGGGCGTATCGCCTATGCCGTCCGCACCCGGGATGTCCTGGTCGGGGCCGTTGTTTTCGTCGGAGCCCGAGTAGTCCGACCAGTAGTTGCCTCCGCTCGGGTAGCCGTCGTCCCAAGCCGTGTTGACACAGGTATCCTGCATCGCCTGGACCCCGTTCCCTATGAAGACGTTGTGGAACACGCCGACATCGGTCGAGTTGCCCACATAGACCCCGTACTCGGCGTTCGAGGTCACCTCGTTGTTCTCGATTGTGATCCCCCATGTGTTGTTCATTGCGATCCCGAAGAACCCGTTGCCCGAGATGTTGTTGTCATCGATATCCCAGTATCCGGACTCCTCGAGCATGATCCCCGACCAGTTCGAGTCCAAGCAGGTGTTCGACGAGACGAAGATGTCGCTCGCATCGATGCCAGCAATCGACGACATGTTGTTGTTCAGAAGCGTGTTCCCGATGATGTTCACTTGCTGGCACGTGTACATCTCAATCCCGACGAGATCCTGGCCCGTGACCTCATTGCCCGTCAAGTTGCAGTCGTCTGTCTCCATCAGCAGGATTCCCGCCATCCCGCTGTCCATCAAGCAGCCTTCGACCGAGCCGTGGGGTGCCTGATACATGACCACGCCCATCGATCCCGCACCAAAGACGTGCACGTTGCGGATGATATAGTGGGCCGTCGTCCCGTAGATGTAGACCCCGAACATGTCCAGGGTTGCGTCGATCTCCCAGTTCTCGATGATGTACGGGTCAATCGCGCTGCCTGTTCCGTCCGTGACCCCGTTAGCCAATGTGAAGCCCGTATTCCCCATGATCATTATCGCATCGTGGGGCGTGTAGCTCACCCTCGCCTTCAGGACGTCGTCTCCGGTCCCGATGTTGAATGCGATGGAGAGTGTCGCAATCACAAGCAGGACTGCAGATGCGATGATTCCCAGGGTGGCGAGTCGTCCTGTCGTGTCTCCGGGACTCCTCCTTCTTTGAGGGCCGATTCCATGTCCTCGGTCTATGAGCCCTGTCTCACACGCGCGGCTCCGTCCTCTTCCGATCACTCCGCGAGGATGCTCCAAAACATCGGCCTCGCCCCTGTCCACTACAAGCCCCGGACTCGCCAGACATGCTCCCGTCATTCCGCTTCCCCAGGCGTCAGCATGCCCGTGCTAGGATTTGGCACTTTCCGCCGGCAGCAACAGTCTCCGAGTTCCTCCGGCGGGCACACTGGCTCTATAAATACCCTGTCCCCGGCTCAATATCACTTCTGGTAACCGCCCCTCCAGGGTTCATATAGCCTCCTCCTCAGTCTAATTCCTAGCATTTCGCAGAAGGGGTTCACCAACATGCGAGCTACGAATCTGATTGCAGCAGTGATAGTGCTAGCCATGGTCGGCGCCGGCTTCGGCGCCGCCATAACGAACGTGTCGGCCTTCGAGAGCGCAAGAGACTCGGCCGGGTATTTCTACACCGATAGCAAGGCCCCGACCCCGAGCGTCGCCCTCGATTGGATCGAGATAAGGAACACGGGTGCGAACACGTACGCGTCCGGCGACGATGACACCAGCAGCGTCCTGCCGATAGGCTTCGACTTCGAGTTCTACGGCAGGAGGTACTCCGCCCTGAACGTGTCCACCAACGCGCTCGTCATGTTCGGCACCTCCAGCTCATCCTACAGCAACGACATGATACCTGACACCAGTGACGTCGACAGCTTCGTCGCGGTCTACTGGGACGACCTGTACGCGAACTCCGGGGAGGTAGTCTTCCAGACGGTCGGCTCCGCCCCGTTCAGGCAGTTCGTGGTCGAGTGGTACAATGTCACCCGCCTGAGCGGCTCGAACCTCATGACGTTCGAGGTGGTGCTCAACGAGACCTCGAACGACATCTGGTGCCAGTACCTGACCCTGAACGGTGAGACTGGCACGTCCGCCTCCGAGGGCATGGAGAACCAGGCAGGAACGATCGGGCTGCAGTACGGCTACGGCTCCGCGGTCCTCACAGACGGCCTGGCGATCAGGTACTCACCCGGGATCGTCACCATCGGCCCCAGCGACACGAAGACAGGCAGACCTTCGGACACGCTCACTTACAATCTCGTGGTATTCAACAGGCAGTCCTTTGCGGACTCTTTCGCAATCACATACGTATCCGACCTCGGCTGGTCGGTGGCCGTCTACGACGCTCTGATGAACCCCCTGGGCGACACGGACGGCGACCTAATCCCAGACACGGGGACGGTTCCTTCGAACGACTTCGCAGCTCTTATCGTGCAGGTGGATCTGCCGGGCTCGCCGGCCAGCTCCACTGAGACGACTACACTCACTGCCACATCATACGCCGACCCGCTGGTCTTCGACACATGCATCCTGGTCAGCGTAGTCCTGCCAGCATGGCTGTCGCCTCCACACAGTGACTACGGGGACGACACCGACTCAGACGGGGACTACAACTACCTCATTGTCGACGTGTCATTCCATGTGCTCACGGAGGGATGGTACTACATCTCGGGCATCTTGCACACGTCCTCCGAATGGGCGATCTCATCGGACGGCGGATGGGGCTACTACGGCCAGGGCGACCACACGGCCCAGTTGATGTACTACGGCTGGATAATCCGCGGGACTTGGACCGACGGGCCGTACCATGTCCATCTCCTGATCGAGGACAACTGGGGCGTGGACATCGATACCGGCATACACACCACCGCCGCATACTCCCACACGGACTTCATGGAGGTCCCCGGGTCATTCGTGGATCCGTTCACTGACATGGGCGTTGACACGGACAGCGACGGCCTCTTCGACCACCTCGCGATAGACGTCGTGATCGATGTCAACTACGACGGGAGGTTCGTCATCTACGGCTATCTCTACGACACGGACTGGAACAGCATCGGCTATGAGTTGATCGACGTCGACCTCGTCACGGGCACGAGGACGGTGACGATGGTGTTCGATGCGTGGGAAATCGTGACCAACGGCGTCAGCGGTCCGTTCTATGCCCAGTTCACCCTCTTCGCCGAAGTCGAGGGCTCCATGATGTACATGGACAGCTACGCGTACTTCACGCCGACCTACGACCTCGCGGACTTCGAGAGGCCGGGCGCCATGTTCCAGACGCCGCACTCCGAGTTCGCGGTCGACACCGACTCCGACGGCCTCTACGACTACCTCGTCATTGAGGCGAACGTCAGCGTGACGGTCGAGGGCGACTACACTGTCAGCGGCTACATGGAGAACTCGTGGGGCAACTCGATCGGGACGATCACAAACACGACGCACCTGACCGTGGGCAACCACACTGTCGAGCTGGCATTCCTCTGCTGGTCCATCTACTACTACGGGGATGACGGCCCGTTCGACGTCTACTTCACGCTGTTCGGCCACGCGGCCGTCCTGGACGAGGACTACTACGAGACCCTGTACTACGGTTTGTGGGAGTTCGAGAACACCCTCGGATGGTTCGAGGCGCCTCATGTCGACTCCGCGATCGACAACGACGCCGACACGCTCTATGACTATCTCAAGGTCGAGATCGGAGTGAACGTGACGGTCGCGGGCACTTACCTGATCACCGCCGACCTCGAGAACAGTTGGGGCTGGTCCATCGAGGCACTCTCCAACACCACCTACCTCACAGCTGGCTGGAACTCGGTCGAGATATGGTTCACCGGCTGGATTATCAATGACTACGGATACGATCCCTACCAGGTCGAGCTGTACCTGTACGATTCCGCTGGAAGATACATGCACAACGACTGGATCTTCACCGCGGCGTACCTGTACACCGACTTCGAGGGCATACCGGCCTATCTCGGCTCGCCGCACTCATCTTGGGCCGTGGACGACGACTCCGACGGCGACTACGACAGATTCATCGTCAACGTAACGGTCGAGGTGACGAGCGCGGGCGTGTTCCTGGTCACATGTGAGATGTACGACTCGGGCTGGGGCTATATCGGCATGGCCGGCACCTGGGCCACTCTGGACGCGGGCACGAACGTGGTCGCGGTCGAGTATCCGGGATGGCGGATGTACGCCAACGGATGGTCCGGGACGAACTATGTCTACATCTACCTCTACGACGAGAACCGCATGTACCTTGACGATAACTTCTACACGAGCGAATCGTACGACTGGGACAGCTTCGACGCCACTCCTGCGACCATCATGTCGCCTTACGCTGGCTCATCACCGACGGTGGACGGCGCTATCGGGGCGACTGAGTGGGCGGACGCGGTTGCGGTCGATCTGGACGAAGCCTACGTGTCGAATGAGATCTCAGGCACGATGTATGTCATGAACGACAATTCGAACCTCTATGTCCTCCTCGACATGTACGGCGATATGACCGAGAACGAGTGGGACTACTCGAGTATAAGCTTCGATACCGGCAACGACGACGTCGCGACAGACGAGGGCGAGGACGAGTTCACCTTGACTGGATCGTACTCGAACTCCCAGACACACTATGTGTACAGCGATGCCTCGTCGTCCTGGACATGGCACTGCGCTCCGTTCGAAGAGGACGGGCTCCTAGGCACCGTGGGCTTCGGCCCCAGCGCGAGCCATATGGCGGCGCACAGGATATTCGAATACGCGATACCCCTGGAGCTCCTGGAGACCTCTGCGGGCGACGAGCTCGGCTTCATCCTGGACAGCCACAACGACCAGGGAGTCTACGACGACGATGACGGCGCGATCAGCTCGTGGCCGATGTACTACTCGGGCTGGCCTGAATTCGAGCAATACGGCCAGATAATTCTCTCGGAGCTCATCGTGATCCCACCCCCGACGACCACAGCCGCGGTCTCCGGGACGGCCGGGGCCAACGGATGGTACAAGTCCGACGTCAGTGTCGCGTTGAGCGCGACGGGTGGCGACGGAGGCGTGGACTACACTCAGTACAGGCTCGACGGAGGCTCGTGGACGACTTATTCGGCTGCGGTCGCGATAGCAGGCGATGGCACGCACACACTCGAGTACCGCTCTGCTGACAACACAGGCCAGGTCGAGGCGACGAAGACGCTCACCGTGAAGATAGATAAGGTTCTGCCTGTCACGGCAGCAGACGTTACCGAGGCCAATGTCTGGCTCAACTGCACGGACGCAACAAGCGGCATGGCCAGCATAATGTACCGCATCGACGGCGGCACTTGGATTGCGTGCACGGGCATGATCACGGTGACGGGCGCTGGCACACACACGCTCGAGTTCTACGCGACGGACGCGGCAGGGAACACTGAGGCCATCCAGACGGTGACAGTCTCTGTGGACGTCGAGATACCCGAATTCTCCCTTGCTCTGGTCTCGCTCATCGGGCTGCTCGTGGCAGTCGCTGCGATACTCATCGTGCTGCTGCTGATGAAGCGCAGGAAGGGGCAGCAGCCAACGGACATGGGCCCTGCGGCCGGCGCTCCGATGGAGCCACCGCCGCCCCAGGCCTGAGAAGGGCCCGAAGAAACCTCTCATCTACTTAGGCCCGGTGGGATCGGCTCCCGCCGGGTCGAACATCCTTTCTTCTGATTCAGATGCTCATGGATCATGCATTATCATCAGAGCACCCTGGACTGGTCACCTGTTGTTGGCTCTGGAAGAGCAATGGTTGAATGAGCCAATGGTGCGTCCTTTGAGGATGTCAGTCCGGACTCCGTGCGGCATGTGCTGAATGTACCGGACTCAATTCAAACAGAATCGTTAGGCCGGCTCAGATGGCGTATGGTCGACATGCTGTTAGGCCGTCCGCCATCATCTCGTCGTTCGCTCTCTAGGTCTTTCCATCCTTCGGCCCAGGCTGCTCTGCATTCAAGGTGTCCTCGGAAGTGTCGGCTATCGAGACCTTCTTCGGACGGACGCTCTTCCTGATCTGCCTGGTCCTCCAGACCGTCTCGATGGGCGCTGCCCTGACCTTCTTCGAATGGTCCTTGACGAAGGCGCGTATGAGCATGTCTATGCCGGCGAAGTCGGTCTCGATGTCTCCGGACCAGTGCATCAGCTTCTTCTTGTAGATTCTCTCCACGGTCACCAAGAACCTCTCGACGGTCGCGTCGATATCCGTCGGCAGGTCGCCCTCGTATACGATGGCTGAGAAGACCTTCTTGCCCCTCTCGACGAGTACATGGTAGTCCTTGAAGCCGAAGGTCTTGAGCGCGTCGTGGTTCGTGTCCAGCGAGTCCTCGACGAAGTTGAGGACAGCCGTCAACATGCTGCTGAGGATGTTCTCGTCGACCTCACCCTCCTTGGGGCTCGCATACCTGCTGATCAGGAAGCCGTCGTTGTGTATCAGCATCATGTCCCTGATCACGAACGGCCTCCTCCGCATGCCCACGGTCACCATCAGCAGGCCGAGGGCCGCGCCACCCGTGAGGATCATAGCGACGTATAGCCACTGCTGGTCGTGCACGTTGGTGAACGCGTTCCTCTGCACGGTGACATCGAGGGTGGTCGTCGTGGTGAACCCATCCTCGTCCAGGACGGTTATCTCAACATCGACCAGCCTTGAGTTCGCTCTCTCGCCCAGGAACTCGTCGTCGAAGCTCAGTATCAGCACGCTGCTGTGGATGTCGAGATACCTGTTGTCAACGCAGTCAGCGGAGAACTCCATGATCTCATATTCGGAGTCCGGGTCGGACACGTATTGGGCCAGGTCGATCATCTTCTCCGACCCTGCAATCATCGTCACGCTGGGAATCGGAGACAGCACAGGCGGGTCGGGCTGAGGTATGATCTCCAAGGTCACGGTCGTCTCGTCGAGGGCTCCGTATACGTCCGTCCCCCTGACGGTGAGCATGCAGATGCCATTCCAGTTGGGCACGGCATCGAACATCACGTGCCACTCGCCCAGGGCGTTCGTGGAAGCGGTCGCGTTTATGTCCGGGGTCGATGTGAATGCAGTGAAGGTCATGTCGGCGACAGTGCCATCCAGGTCCTCGAAGAACGAGGCCAGGTCGTCTCCAACTGGGTACGGCACCTCCGCATCCTCGAGGAAGGAGTGGTGCGGCAGGGCCAGGGCAACGGGCGGCCTGTTCGCCGACACGGTGACACCGATCGAACAGAAGTCCGACAGCTCGCCGTCGCTCACGGTGATGGCCACGGGGACCGTTGTGCCGTCGAGACTTCTCGGGAACATGAGGGACAATACGGTGTCGATCACTGCGATGTACGCGTTGTCAGTCGTGAGAGAGAGCGTCTCGATCAGGTCGTCGACGTCCGTCAGATACGGCCTCAGGTCAAAGTTGTATCTCTCATCGTACCTCACAACGAGGTCGGGGACACCCTCCAGGGACGGAGGTTGGTTGACATGGATCACCTCGACTGTCATGACCTCCTCGCATCTCGCGCCCTCGTCGTTTTCCGCGGTGAAGATGACCTGATTGGTCCCCCACCAGTCTGTGGGCGCCTCGAAGTCGACCGTGTGGTTCGCGTTGATGGTGACTTCGACGTGTTGCGACACGCTCCCGTAGGAAAGGACCGAATCATCGGGATCGTCGAAGTAATCGTCTAGATTGATGAACCGCTCAACCGTTGCTCCCTGGTTCATCGTCAGGCTCGGTAGGTTCCTCGAGAAGGGCACCTTCACGGAGGAGACCGTTATGAGCACCGTCGTCGAGGTCGTGTATGTCAGGTCCGAGACGCTGACCGTGACGAACTGCTGAGTCCCGTTGAGCGATTGCGGGTACAGGAACTCTATCACGAGCCACTTGACGGTGGCATAGGCCTGGCTTGCGGTGTCAACTCTGATTGTGAGCTCGTCCTTGGAGTTGTCGACGTCATGCACGTGGGGCCCGAAGTCATAGATGTAGACTTGGTCATATGTTACAATTAGGGCGGCAATGTGATCAACGACTGGTCTGTCATTCACGGGCATGATCTGTACGAGGAAATCCGTGGATGCGCTCATGCCGTCCGAGTCGACCACGACGAGATGCAGCACGTTGTTCCCGTACAAATCATCAATCGTCTCGAACTGGATGTCCATGTTGCCCGTCTCGTTCTCCCCCGACACCGAGACGACCCATTCGTTCGTGACGTACCATCGCATGTCCTGCCAGGAATCTTCGGGATCAGAGACGAGCGAGGTGATGTTGAGGTCCCAAGCGCCGAAGTCCTCCTCGTAGACCTGCGTGTCGATGGTCCCCGTGATGGTCGGAGGGAACATCGGGGGCACGATTGAGATGAAGAGCGTGTCTGTGAACCCGCCACACTCGACCGCGAGGTTGCCGCTCTGCCTGCCGACTCCTGTGTCGAGCAACACATATCTGCCGGAAGTCGTGTTGAGCGTCCCTATCGACGCGTCTGCAGTCCAGGAATATGATCCACTCACGATCCCGTTCCCATATGCGTCCAGCGCCGTCGCGATAAACGCATAGCTGGAGAATTCGAAGAGAGTCTCCGGGCGGGGAGATATGCTCACCGCGACAGCGGGGCCGGCAAGGACAACGATCGTCGTGCTCAGGCCGAATACGCCTTCAGCTTCCGCCTTGATCCTGATGGTTTCCGCAGTCGTGTATGATTCGCCGCTTACGACAACGCCGCCCCCGGTGCCTATGTATGCAGATGTCTCTGAAAGGAGGGAGCTCGCGGAGCCGGTCCCTGCCGCATCAGTCGCGCTCAGGGCGACCGTGCCGGTCCAGTGAGTGATCGTTCTGTTCAGTCCATCCTTGGCCTCTACCAGGACCGCGAACGGTTCTCCCGCGACGACGGTCGAAGGAACGCTGACGTAGAAAGTCGTCGCTGCGACTGCGTACTGTGCGACGGTCGTGTCGACAGTTGGAGATGTCAGTGTGTTCGTAGTCGCCAGCTCTATCCTGAGTTTCATGAAAGGCTCGGTGTCGGAGATACTGTTCGACACGCCGGTCACCAACGGTTCCCACGTCGTCCCATGGTCGGTCGAGTAGCTGTAGACCACCGACCCCCCGTTGGGCACCTCCGTGGCGTCTATGGACAGCCACCTTCTGAGGTCGGTAGCTATCTGGTCCGCGGTCTCGATGACTCCGCTCGGAGAATACCGCTCATACGAACAAGCGAAGCCGTCGAACGACCGCGACACCCAGTCCCGGTACGTGATCATGACGACCTGGTACTGCAGATATCGAGCAGTCCTTGAGATCGAATACGGGCTTGTCAATGGCGCCGACCATGCCGTCCACGTGCCGTCCCCGGGTGTGGTCGAGTTGCCTGTCCTGAGCCTCACCTCTATGCTCATCGTGCCGCTCGAGGGCACGACGTGCAGGAAGTCGAAGTCGACGGTGGCCCCAGCCGTAGCAGAACCTGAGAAGATGCACAGGCCGACTTGGAGCCTCGTCTGGTACGGGGCGACAGCAGTGTGCTGGAATTGCAGTGTCCAGCTTGATCCGCCCGTGCTGCGATAGAAGTACGCCGTATCGTTTGATATCGCGATCCTGAGGTACGCGGAGGTTAGGCCAGCCCACGAGAAGTTCGAAGGCATCGTCATATTCCCCGAATCGCAGATGATGACGACGAGCCTAGCATCCACACCGAAGCCCTGTAAGCAGAATGCGACCCAGTTGTCCTCGTCGTCCACCACAAGCAGTCCGCCGCCCATCGCATCGTCCGTGATGTTGGTGTCGATTCGGGTCGTGGCCTCGAACGCATGCGTCACATCCTCATGCAGGAATTGGGCGCCGATGTCCCCAGCGCCGAGAACCATTCCTGGCTCGCCCACGACGTGAAGCCATCCGGGTCTCGTTAGGCCGACGTCGTAGGACCCAGAACCATCAGACGGGTCGTTCGTCCAGGACAATCTCTCGGACAGAACCAGCCCGTCGAACTCGTCTGTGAGGGCCGAGTAAGCTCCGGTAGTCCAGTTCGCGGACGCGAAGCTGGCATTCGTCCCAGGCCCGAGCGCAGTCGATTCATAGATGCCCTGCTCCCCCTCGAGGGTGTAGTTGAGCGCGAGCCTCGGCCTCTCCTGGGTATTGACGTTCTCATCGGAGCTGGTGAAAGTCTTCACTGAGTCCGCCGCAGTCGGTTCGGATATGATGATGATCCCGAAGTTGGGCATCCTCCCGGTCGCCCAAGAGTCGACGAGCCTCGAGAGATCCATACCGTTCCATCCGACGGTGTTTGTGATGATCGTAGAGTAGTAGGGGGTCGGGTCGTAGTCCCCACCGGCCGTGTCCCACTTCTTGCCCAGCGTATAGAACTCCCAATCGACGTCGGCCTCGGTCCAGCTCCTGGTCATCGCGTAGACGTTGACATCGTTCACCAGGTCGCGGCCGCTCTTCAAGTACAACCACAGAGTCGCGTTCACGAGCACTGCGCTAGAGGGAACGCTCGTCAGGTCGAACCACATGAGCACCCTCTGCGACCTCGTCAGCTCGCCGTCGAGCACGATGTTCGTGCTGGTGCCGTAGTTGTTGTTTGTGACGTCTTCCCTGATGTATGTGTCCACGCCTTCCACACCGGGCACCAGCACCCTGCTGGTCACCGCGGGCGGGCTCAGGTCCACGGTGATCGATCCCGGCGAGGTCGTGATGTCGATGTTGTTCTTGGTGATCCCGCTTGCATATTCTGCAGGCGAGTCCTCGTCGGCGCTCTCTGCGTTCCAGGCAAGGCTTCCGTAGCCGCCTCCGACCGAAGCCCCGCTCAGAGTGTAATCCACGGGGTCGTCGTAGTTCCATGTCATCGTCTTGGTCATGTCGGGGTTGGTGCCGAGCACGGGATCCGTGGACGACGCGTTCGGCGCGAGAAGTGCGATGGGTGACAGAAACATCAGCACACAGAGGGCCGCAGCTAGCCGGCCATGGAGCGCCCGGGCTGATCGCACAGCACTGTCCGAGCCTGATGTGGGGGAACGCATGAGCTAGGCTCCTTCCGAGTGATACTGGACAAAAATACCTCCTCCGTCGCTATATATACCAGCAAGACCTCGTTCTCGATTTTGAGAATGCTGCTGGCTCGAAAGGCCAGGGAGCGTCCAGTGCGTCCAGCCAGGCAAGATGGGTTTCGGCCAGGTTCCCCGATAAGCTCTCTGGTCCAGATAGTCGCCCTATTCCCTGTCTTCGAGGGTCATGTTGGGATGGTTCGCCAGCCACCGCTCCTGGTTGGCTCTCAGATGGTCGAGGGCAGTCTGCTGGCCCTTCGTGGCCTGGTCGGGCAGGGAAGAGTCCTCGCCCATGTGGTCTTCGTGCACCTGGATCGCGTTTTCCAGGGGTATTTTGACGACGCTGGCTGTCACGCCGCTCCCGGCGGCGCCCGTGACTGCAAGCGCCACTATCACTACCTTCAGCAAAGGAATCATCAGACATCCTCCCCACGGACTACTGACTCATGTTTGTTCCCGGCCCGATAAGAGGTTTCTAGCACAGTCTACGAAGTGTGTCCCGCAGATATACTGACTAGCGTCGAAAAGTGTCCATCAGGAAGCCCTTGACGACCCCCCAAGCCGTCCTCAGATCGGCGAGTGCCTCCTTGCGGAAAACGACCGTCACGAGAACCCCGAGGAGCAGCAGCGCTGCCCCTTCCCCGGACAGGAAGCTAGTCGTGCCCATCTGCTCGAAGGGCCTCATTCCGTACTCGATGTCGATGTTGAAGTTGATCCCGCCCTGGAGATTGAACTCTATCTGCGGGTCGAAGTAGAACTGGTCCGATGTGAAGGGCCACAGGAACGCGACGCCCCCGAGGTCGAGCACTAGGTGCGAGAGCAGGTAGAAGAGCGCGATCAACGACCCGAGCATCCACTCGGGCTTGTACCATTTCGAGTAGAGGACGAACCCGAGCGGCAGGATCACGAGTGGAATGAAGCTGTGGAAGAGCGCCCTGTGGAGCCCGAACAGCGCGTCGAAGTCGGGCAGGATGGCCAAGGGGGCCAGAAGCAGGACCTTCCTCGAGTCGATCCGCACGGCCAACAGGAACAGGAGCGGCAGTAACAAGTGCAGGACGGGGTCCATGGCACTGCCGGAGAAATGCATCTAAGGCTATCAAATCATCCATGCGGAACCGAGCGCCAGCACCTCCATCCAGATTGCATCGGCACAAACTCTTTATCGACCCACCAACTTGACAAACCAGAAGATTTCCAGAACGGGAGAGAATGGCTATGCACAAGATGACGGAGAGGGACTTGAACGAGGCCTATGCAGGCGAGAGCATGGCCTTCATGAAGTACAACATCTGGGCCGACAAGGCGGACCAGGAGGGCAGGCCCGAGGTCGCGAGGCTGTTCCGGGCCATCGCTACCGCCGAGAAGGTCCACGCGACGAACCACTGGAGGACTCTCGGGATGATCCAGGGCACGAAGGACAACCTCCAGCACGCGATCGACGGCGAGAACTACGAGGTCAACGAGATGTACCCAGCGTTCAAGGCCGTCGCAGAGCTCCAGGAAGAGAAGGGCGCCGTGAGGAGCACGTACTGGGCGCTCGAGACGGAGAAGGTGCACGCGCAGATGTACTCCAAGGCGATGGGGTCGGTCGAGCAGGGCAAGGACGCGACGTTCGGTGAGATATGGGTCTGCCCGGTGTGTGGATACACGGGCGAGGGCGAAGCGCCGGACCTGTGCCCGATCTGCAACGCGAAGAAGTCGACCTTCAAGAAGTTCTGAAACTGCTTCAAGCATGATGGTCGAGGGACCGTCCCTCCTCCATCCTCATCTTATCAATATGTGTACAGTAATGTACAGACAAGTTGCTTATAGTACATAGATGTTATGCCGCTCCCGATGAACCGGAGGGGTTTATTTTGGCGCCTCTGAGACGCGCCTGGACATGCCGGCGCCGAGCTTCCTGTCGCTCACCACGAGCGTTTCCATAGAGGACGACCTGCGCTTGGACCCCCTCTCGATATATTCCTCGATGAGAGAGCAGTTCGAGGGCGAGAGCTTCCTGCTCGAGTCGGTCGAGGGGACGAAGAGGACCGCCCGGTACTCGTTCATCGGCTTCGACCCGATCTGCGTTCTGAAGGCGAAAGATGGTGTGATGGAGCTCGACGGGGAGGCGGTCCGAGTCGAGGACCCGTTCGAGGCAATGAGGGACTACTTCCGCACGATCCGCTGCGGCACATCCGAGCTCGCTCCGTTCTCGGGCGGCATGGTCGGCTATGTCGGATACGGGATGGTCCGGTACTTCGAGGGCATCCGCGAACCGATGTCGGCCGACGGATTCCAGCCCGACCTCTACTTCGTCGTGCCAAGGCACCTCGTGTGCGTCGACCATCTCAACAGTCGCACTCTCCTGATATCGCACGGGAAGATCGCCGATCTGAAGTCCGCGCTCTCCAGCGCCCGGAAGGCGGATCAGAGCGAGGCGGTCATAGGCGAGCCGAAGCAGAACACCTCGAAGGAGGAGTTCGAGCAGATGGTCACGACCGCCAAGGAGCACATCTCAGACGGCGACATATTCCAGGTTGTTCTGTCGAGGCGCACGGACTTCCGGTTCAGGGGCGACCCGCTCGAGATGTACCGCGCGCTGAGGCGCCTCAACCCGTCCCCGTACATGTTCTACCTGGACTTCGACCAGCAACAGCTGCTCGGCTCCTCTCCTGAGATGCTCGTCAGGCTCGAGGGAAATAGGCTCACGACAAGGCCGCTAGCGGGCACGAGACCGAGATCCCCCGACCCTGAGGAGGACGAGAAGCTGAAGGTCGAGATGCTCCTCGACGAGAAGGAGAGGGCGGAGCATCTGATGCTCGTGGACCTACACAGGAACGACATGGGACGAGTGTCCAAGTTCGGCTCCGTGAAGGTCACAGAGCTCATGGCCGCGGAGAAGTACTCGCATGTCCAGCACATACTGAGCAACGTCGAGAGCGAGATCAGCCCGGACAAGGATGCGTTCGACGCGCTCCGGGCCTGCTTCCCGGCCGGCACTGTCACAGGCGCGCCGAAGGTGAGAGCTATGCAGATCATCTCCGAACTCGAGCGCGCGCCGAGAGGTCCTTATGCGGGCGCGGTCGGATACTTCGATTTCACCGGAAGCATGGACTTCGCGATAACGATCCGGTCGATATCCGTGGTCGGCAACCGCGCCAGCGTCCAGGCGGGTGCAGGCATAGTGCATGATTCAATTCCTGAGCGCGAGCACGCGGAGACGGAGCACAAGATGGGCGCGATGCTCTCCGCGATCCAATCGGCGGGTGAGAGAAGATGACCCGGATACTGATCATCGACAACTACGATTCGTTCGTCTACAACATCGCGCAGTACCTCGGCGAACTCGGTGCAACGGTCGTAGTCGAGAGGAACGACTCACCTAGTCTGGACGATTACATGGGCAAGGTCGACGGTTATGTCATATCCCCCGGACCGGGACACCCCAGGGAGTCCGGCAGGAGCATCGAACTGTTGTCGAACAACGGCTTCGATAGGCCCGTGCTCGGAGTCTGTCTCGGACACCAGGCCGTAGCTCATGTCCACGGTGGTGCGGTCGTGAAGGCCCGAGAGGTCGTCCACGGGAAGGTGAGCAGGATCAGACACGTCCCCGACCCTCTCTTCGAAGGAGTGCCCGAGGTGTTCAGCGCGACAAGATATCATTCACTACTCGTCGAGAGGGAGTCCTTCCCCGAGTCGTTGTCCGTGCTCGCGGAAACCGCCGCAGGTGAGATAATGGCGTTGAGGGTCCGTGACCGCGAGATCTACGGAGTCCAGTTCCACCCAGAGTCCGTCATGACCTCGAACGGCAAGACGATCCTGCGCAATTTCCTCGGGATGTGCTCCCGATGATCAGGGACGCCATCGCGGAAATCGTCGACGGCAGGAATCTGTCCGTCGGGATCGCGCGGACCGTCATGTCGGAGATGATGTCCGGTTCGGCCACTCCGAGCCAGATGGCCGCCTTCATGACCGCGATGCGCGTGAAGGGCGAGACGGAGGAGGAGTTGCTCGGGTTCGCCACGGAGATGAGGGCAAACGCGACGAAGATCTCCGCGCCCGAGGGTGCCGTGGACCTCTGCGGAACCGGAGGCGATGGAATGTGCACCCTGAACGTGAGCACGGCAGCATCATTCATCGTCGCGTCCGCAGGAGTGCCAGTCGCCAAGCACGGCAACAGGTCGGTCTCCAGCAGGTCCGGATCTGCGGACATGCTCGACGCGTTAGGGATTCCTTTCGACCTTCCCCCCAAGGCAGTCGAGACATGCCTCAACACGATCGGTTTCGGGTTCATGTTCGCCCCTGTCTTTCATCGGTCCATGAGGAACGTCATGCCGGCGAGGAAGGAGATCGGCATCAGGACGTTCTACAACATCCTCGGCCCGATGTCGAGCCCTGCATGCGTGGACTACCAACTCATGGGAGTCTATGATCCCGAGCATCTCCGCAAGATAGCGAAGGTACTCGGTGCTCTTGGTTCGAAACGCGCAATGGTGGTGAGCGGGTTGGGCACCGACGAGATAACCAACGCGGGAGAGACCAAGGTCGCGGAAGTCATCGACGGCGGCGTCCGGGAGTACTCCCTTTCACCTGAGGATTTCGGAGTTCAGGTATCGGACGCCGCAGACATCGCTGGTGGATCGCCCGCGGACAACGCCCGCGCCGCAGTCCGCATCCTGCGCGACGTCCGTGCCCAGGGGAGCGAAGTCGTGCTCATGAACGCTGCTGCAGCGTTGCATATCGCAGGCAAGGCGGCCGATCTCGAGGACGGGATGAAGATCGCCCGCAAGGCTGTGGAGCGAGGGGCTTCTTACTCGAAGCTCAGAGAATTTGCCGAGATTTCCTCCAAGCTCGAGGCTGAGATCCAGGCTCGAGCGGAGGTGAGCGCTCTCCGTGACAGGAGGCTCGTGGCGGACGTCATGCGGACGCGCAGCGTTGAGCTCGTTCAGGACATCAGAGGGCAGATTATGTCGATGCCAGATGGAAGCACACACCTGGCCGACATCGACGAGCTCCTCATCAGTTCTCCGAGCGCGCTCTCGGTTCTCGTGTTGCGGCGTCTTAGAGGAGTCCTGGCAAACGGGACCGAATGCCGATGCAGGCATCCAAGTGCATCTGCGAGACTCTCTGAAGCACTCTCGTCTCCTGGAGTCTCGGTGATCGGCGAGTACAAGCCACGGTCTCCGACATCGCCCCCACTTTCGGTAGCACCAGACCCCGAGCTCGCAGCTGAGGTGTTCTCCAGATCTGGAATCGCTGCGGTCTCGATACTGCAGGAGCCGGAACATTTCGGCGGGAGCCAAGAGACGTTCGCCATTCTCCGTTCCAGGCTCCAGCTCCCGATTCTGTTCAAGGATTTCGTCGTGACAGACCAGCAG
>Ga0214474_1000573_pt1 | contig 17734 bp, 15 predicted proteins | sample RVTome_2_FD_187335 | JGI IMG/M metagenome (GOLD analysis project Ga0214474, IMG submission 187335) | Soil microbial communities from uranium-contaminated site in the Upper Colorado River Basin, Wyoming, United States - RVT95D214 HiSeq ...
CCCGGCCGATGATTTTTTTGGCCGCCGGGTCCTGGCATTTTTGAAGCCAGCGGGCTCCCCACATGGCTTCTTCAACCGGCCCGGGCTGGTCCCGCGGCCAGTCCGCTGTCCTGGAGGCCGGGCTCATGGCGAACCTGGCCAGGGCATACACGGACAGAGGGGTGTAGCCGTTGTACTTATTGTAATCCCCGGCATCATGCCAGCCGCCGCTCAGGTCGCGGTGAGAGCCGTCCCTCATCCGGGCATCGTCCAAGTGACAAGGACCATGCCAGCCCTTGACTTCAGCTCCGCAGCGCTGGGCGTAGAAAAAATAGGCCGCCAGCGGACCGGTTCGACCGGACAGCCGCCGAGTTCCGATCCAGACCGGCGGCGACTCAACCGTCTGACCTTGCCATCGAGCCAGAAGTCGGTATTCTCCGGCCGGCAGGTCGGGCAGGTTGGCTTCTCTGTACCAAAGATTCCAGGCGTCCAGGTATTGCGTTTCGCCCCATTCCCTCTGGCTGAACGCGGCACTCCCCTGAGTGATTTCATAGAAATGGATTTCTCGGGGGTCAAAATTCGACTGCAACAGCACCCTCTTCGGCCCGTCTAAGTCATAACCGGCCTGGTTGACCAGGATTTTGGCCTCGGGAGTGTCGGCCAAGGCTGAGGGAGATAGGAAGGATAGCGGAATGGAAAAGAGCCAGATAAGGGAGAAAAGCCTTTTCATCAATTTAAGCGGGAATCTCCTTTAGTACGGCCCTGAATCTGTTTTGATGAGTTCCAGCAGCAGCCGGTTCGTCTCCGAGCGCTGTTCGCCGATGCTCGTGCAATAAATCGCCGGCTCATCCACCACCGGGCATTTGTTCTCGCAGATGCCGCAGCCGATGCACAGCTCATAATCCACCACCGGCGCTTTTTGGGCCGAGACAGTCCCATCCGGCAGCCGCACCTGGGTTTCCACCAGCTTGATGGCCTTGGGCGAGGTGGGGCAGTGCTCCTCGCAGACGATGCAGGGCTTGCCCAGGGCGTAGGGCAGGCAGTGGTTCTTGTTGACCCAGGCCGTGCCGATCTTGACCTTGATTTTATCCTCGATGCGCAGCTCCTGGATGGCGCTGGAGGGGCAGACCTGGGAGCAGAGCGAGCAGTAATACTCGCAGTAGCCCAGGCGCGGCACGAGCTTGGGCGTCCACAGCCCCTCCGGCCCGGCCTCGGCCAAAACCGGCTGCAGACCGCCAGTAGGGCAGGCTTTCATGCACTCCCCGCATTTGACGCATTTGGCCAGGAATTGCGGCTCGGGGCGCGCTCCCGGAGGCCGGATGAGCGAGGCGGGGGCGCGCTTGCGGGCCGGGGTCAGCCGGAAGAAGGGCGCGACCAGGAGCGCGGCGATGGGAGTCCATATGATGTTGCGGCGCTCCAGGCTCACCCGGGGCTCCCGGCGCGGCGCTCCTTTCCAGGCCGGAAAACCGACGGCCGCCGTGGGGCAGACCGCCCCGCAGGTGAAACAGTAAACACATTCGTGGCCTTTCCATTCCTCGTCCGGGTAGGGAGAGGCCTGAGTCTGGCACTGCAGGTTGCACAGGCCGCAGTCGATGCATTTTTGGGTGTTGATCTTGAGCTTGAAGGCGTTGCCCACCGACACCAGGCCCAGCAGGGCGCCGGCCGGACAGAGCACTCGGCACCAGAACCGCTCTCGGACCAAGTTGAGAAGCGCCGCGGCCAGGAAGACGAGGCCGATGAAGAAGCCCTGCTGGAATGCAGAGTTGAGAGATAGGCTCTCGAAGAACTGGCCGATTGTCCCGCCCAGGCCCGTAAGCTTGAGCTTATAGAGCAATCCGATGAGGAAGGAGGCTGCCCCGGCCAGGACAGGGAAGATGCTTACGGCAAAAGAACGGTAAAGGAAGGACAGCGGGTCCACATAGCCGGCCAAGTCGAGCCCCAGGAGGGCGGCGACCAGGATGAAGATGAGGATGTAGTATTTCCACTTAAGAGGACCGGCCGAGGCTGCTTTTGGCCGGTGCAGCCTGGCCTTCTTAAAAACAAAGGAGAAAAACTGGTGCACTCCGCCCAGGGGACAGACCCAGCCGCAGACCACCCGGCCCAGGAGAATGGTCAGGACGACCGTCACCCCGGCCAGGGCGAAAGGGGCGAAAAAGGCCCGGCCGGCGATCGAAGTCACCAGGCCCAGCAGCGGGTCGAAATGGAAGAACCGTTCTACGGGCCCGATATAGTCTTGGCCGGTAAAACGCGTCTTGCTGAAAAAATACACGAACAGGCCGAAGAAGAAGACCTGGCTGAGGATGCGCAGCGTCTGCAGGAGCCGGTATTTCTTAGATTTTTCTTTTTTCAATTCTCAGCTTCTCCAGGTCGAGGCGGCCCGCTTTCCGGTCCGCGGCCAGCTTCAGGAAGGGCAGCTCCTCGGGCTTGATGTCAAACAGCGTCGCGCCGGCCGCGTCCACGGCCACGTAGTCCGTCCCGGCCACCACGGTTTTTTGCAGCTTGGTGTCCGAAGGACGTCCGCCCTGGGGGCCGTTTCGCACCAGCAGGCGGTAGGCATCGAGCACGGTCAGGGCCGGCTTGAAGAAGCGGGCCAGGTCCACCTCGGCCTGGTCCAGCTTTTGATGGAGCTGGCTGCGCGCTCCGCCGACGGCGCCCAGCCAGTTCTTCAGGCCCAGCGTCACCCGGGCCAGGCTGTGGTGTTTGGCGATGGGCACGTTGATGATCTTGTCCGCCTCGTAAACGTCGAGATAGATTTCCCAGTCCTTGAGCCATTCTCCGCCCAGGGCCATCTTCTTCATGCGGAAAGGGCTGGGCAGCAGCACCTTGGCCCCCGCCTCCTTGGCCGCGGCCTGGATGCCGGAGCGGAGGAAGGTCCGATTGGCCTGGTTGGTGGAATTGTCGGTGACGATGACTTCTTTGGCGCCGGCGCCGAAGCAGAGCTCGACCAAAGCCTTGACCACGTCGGGGTTCGTGCAGGCGGCCAGCTCCGGCGTGCGGTCCCAGCCGATATTGGGCTTGACGCAGACGACATCGCCCCGTCCGACGAAGCGCTTCATGCCGCCCAGGAGATCCACCGCGGCGCGGGTGATGGCTGCCGGCGATTCGCCCTCCACCCAGGCCAGGTCGGGCGGCTTGGCCGCCTGGCCGAACAGGCTGTTTCTTCCGGTTCCGGCCAGGTTCAAGACCAGGCTGCCGACGGCCACGTCTCTTAGGAATTCTCTTCGTTTCATCGATCTCTTCCTAGGATGCATCTCCCTTCCGGCAAATCAGGACCCCTCCTCTTATTGAAAGTCTGGAAAAGAGAGGAGATGCATCCAATTTTTATTTTCATGTACCCTTGCCCAGCGATTGCATGTAGGCCATGATCCCCTGGTAGATTCCGTCGGCGATTCTCTGGCGATAGGTTTCGTCCTTGAGCCGGGCCGCTTCCTGGGCATTGGACAGGTGCGAGATCTCGACCAGGACCGAAGGCATGTCGCCGCCGATGAGCACCCAGAAGGGACCGCCCTTGGCGCCCAGGCTTTGGACGTCCCCGTAGAAGCGGGAAAGGTGAAGGATCAGGCTGCGCTGGACTTTTTCGGCCAGGTCGCGAGATTCGGAAATCTTTTCGTTCTGGAAGATCTTCGGCACGATGGTCTTCATCTTACTGATGGTATTGGTCGAGGTGGCGTTCTCTCGGGCGGCGATCTCCATCACCGCCGGATCAGGGCTGAAGTTGAGGTAGAAGGTCTCGATTCCCGTCCGCTTGGGGTTAAGGCTGGAGTTGGCGTGAACCGAAATGAACAAGTCGGCCTGATTCTGGTTGGCGGTGACCGTCCGGTTCTCCAGGGGGATGAAAATGTCCGTCTCCCGAGTGAGCAGGACTTGAAGGTCCTTGACCGCGGCCAGCAGCTTCTGCAGCCTGAGGCAGACGTCGAGCACCAGGTCTTTTTCCTGCTCCCCGTTGCGGCCCAGGCAGCCCGGGTCGGTGCCGCCGTGGCCGGGATCTATGACGATGCTGCGAATGCCCAGGCCCAGTTGCCGAACGAGGGTGTAGCCCGAAGTGGTGGGCTGGGCCGGCTGGGGCTTGGCTTCAGATTTGGCCTTGATCTCGGATGCGGGCTTGGTTTCCGGCGGGGCGGCCTCTTTTTTGGCCGCCGGCGACGGTGCCCCGGGATAGATGTCCATGACGATGCGAAACGGGTCGGGCAGGTAATAGACGCGGTAGGATTTGATCTTGGAGAAATCGAGGTCCACGGCCAGGCGAACGATGCCGCGGTCACGCTGGGCGATGCGGATGTGGCTCAGGTAATCGGTTCCGGTGGAGTAGGATTGGCCGTGGAGGATGGGGTTGAGCTTGGCCGCAAAGATGTCCACGAACAGCCGGTCGGGCGCGTGGAGCTCGCCGTAGGTGTACTCCCGCAACTCGCCCAGGTCCAACACGATGCGGGTGAAGTTGGGGTGGGTGTAATAGCGGAGGTTGTACACCTCGACTAGCGGGCTGGCTGCGGCGGGGAGAGACGGCGGCGCGGCGGTCAGGAGGAAGGCCAGAAGGCCGATTGTTGCCGAAAAATGCTTGCTCACGCGCCGAACTTCTTGAGCCGGCCGGCGTGGGCCAGCAGGAGCGGCATGGCCTGGAGGGCTGGGAACCGGCCCAGGAGACCCTGGCCGCATTCCCGTTCGGTGAACACCGTCACCCGGTCGGGCAGGGCTGACTTGGCCGACAGCAGGAAGGGATTGGGGTGCCAGGAGTGAGATTTGAGCAGGGCGGGTGTTGAATGGTCGGAGGTAACGGCCAGCACGTCGGGCTTGAGGTTGACGATGCGCGGCAGGAAGCGGTCGATTTCCTCGATGGCCCGGACCTTAGCTTCGAAGGCGCCGTCCTCCCCGGCCGAGTCTGTCTTTTTATAGTGGACGTAGAAGAAGTCGAAGTCCTTGAAGGAACGCTCCAGGGCGGCCACGATATCCTCGGTTTCAGCCCCGGCCTGAAGGACCTCCATACCCGCCAGCTTGGCCAGGCCGCGGTACATGGGGTAACTGGCCACCGCCGCGGCTTTGAGCTTATAGAGTTCGGACATGGTCGGGATGGAGGGCAGCTTGGAAAAGCCCCGCAGCAGGATGGTGTTGGCCACCGGCTCGTCCTTGAGCAGGTCGGTCGCGGCCTGGATATAGCTGTTGACCAGCGAAGCGGAGCCGGCCGCTTCAGCCCCGGCTCCCATTGGCGCGGCCGGTGGCGGCATCAAATGGTCCTTCTGCGGGTCGGCCTCGGAAAGAGCGTCGGACAGGCCTTGGCCCGAGACCTTGAACACGAAGCGATGCTCCTTGCCCGGCGCGAGATGGAAGACGTATCCGTCCTTTTCCTTGAGCGCTTCGTTGATCTTGGCGCACAGCCGCTCCGTCTCCGCGGTGGCCAGGCGGCCGGCCCGTCGGTCGATGATCAAGCCTTCCTTCAGGGTGGCGAAGTTGCCGCGGGCCACCAAGTCGTTGGCGGCCACTTCCACCTCGGAGCCGAGAGCTTCCAGAATCCCCCGCCCCAGCCGGTAGCGGAGCGGGTCGTAGCCGAAAAGGGCCAGGTGGGCAGGGCCGGAGCCGGGGGTAACGCCGGGCCAGACCGGGTCGGTCAAGCCGCAGACGCTGGAGACGGCCAGATGGTCCAGGTTGGGCTTCTGCGCCGTTTCCAGCTCGGTGCGGCCCCAGTGGGGCAGCCCGCCCAGGCCGTCGATAACCAGCAGGATGATTTTTGTTTCGTTCGACACGCTCAATTCGCGCGCCAGTTCTTCCCAATTCATTTCATTTCCACCCAAGGAATTTTACTATAGAGGAATGAATATTTATAGTCAATTGACCGACCTATCCAACGGCCCCGCTTTCCTTATTTGTTCTTCAGGCTGAGAATCTTCAAAAGCTTGGCGGTGGTGAAACAGGGAACGTCCAAGGCGGCTAAATGGCGGTCGTTGGACCATAGAGGAAGGCGCAGCACCCTGGCCAGGGCCAAGGCATGGGCGTCTTCAGGGTCGCGATTTCGGATGTCCTCCAGCGCGGCGCGATATTGACGGCAATACCGGGAGAAGTTGTGAACGGTCAAAGGCAAGAATTTCCACGTCAATTGGACAAGATGATTGGGCAGACCATACTTTTCGGCCATAAGAGGAAGATACTCCTCTACTTCATGGGAATTGTATTCGGCCATATGGACTTGCATATGGTGCTCGACGATAACTTTCAGGGCGGCCTTGCCTACCAGCGCTGAAAGGATGACGTTAGCGTCGGCGACGACCGCGTCGATAGGCAAGGAAGTCATGACGAATGTCTTTTTCCGAAATTCGCTTCGATTCAAGCAGCTTGGAGAAGTGGGCCCCTAAAGCCCTGATGATCTCTTTCCTCCAATCGTCCGGCAATCGGTCGGGAGTATCGAGGGGGATATAAACCCCCGATATTTTTCCATGCTTAGTCACCAGGAAGGGTTCCGAACTGCTCAAGTACTCGGCGCTTTTCTCTCGGATCTCTCGAATGCCCGCCATTTTCATGTCAATCACCTCTTAGCTTCATTATACACAAGGCCAGTATTGTGTCAACAAATGTGTACACAATAATGATACAGAGGCGGAGATGTAAAAAAGCCTGGTCAAGGATAAAATAATGGCACCCAGGCTGTGGGGGCTTGGGGTATCTTGGTCCAGGGGAAAGCCAGCATGCACAAAAGAGTCTCAACGATGGGCGGTATCGGTTTGCTTTTAGGGGGAATCTCTTTGGCCTACGCCTGGAATACCGGCGAATGTATGGTCCGGCCCTTCAAGGTGCATGCCAAGATCGCAGAAAATGTCCTCGACCATCCTTCGATAAAGCCCTGGCTCGTCCGGCTTGGTTTGAATCGGAATGAGATTGTCTCTAAGGCGCGGATCGAGCCCCAGTGCTATTTCGGCGTCCATCCAAGCTGGACAGATTTTATGAATCAGTCTTTCCTGTCCTGGCCGCTGACCAACCAAACGATAGGCGCCATCCTCCATGTCGCAGGCGACTCGGGAGTGGCCGCCTGCCACTCCCCAGCCAATGAGGTCTGGTGCAATAATACCGCAGAAAAAACACTGGAGGAGAACGCCGAGCTCTACGATGTGCCTGGGCTCAATTCAGTTTATTCGGGGCAATTCCCGCAGCAACTCAGCGCCTTCCATGATGAGGCGGTCGCTCTCGCCCGCCGGTACCAAACTTGGTGGGCCAAGAAGCCCGCTAACTGTCCGCCGGATTGCAAGCTCGGCGAATTTGCCAGACAAGGCGAGCTTCTGGGGCAGAAACTTGGGCAGGCGGTCCTCCTTTATTACTTTGAAAAGAAGGCGGCCGCTCGAATCTAGCGGACTCCTTAGGCCAAACCGTCTACCCGAGAAGAGCCGGGGTCCAGGCTCGTTTCTTTGAGATTATTATTAAGATTATTTCGTCATAATTTTTGAGGCCTCCCGATGGGAACCAGCCAGCGGGGGACACTGCCTCGAGAAGATTGTTCGTTTCCAGGTTTTATTTTGCGATATTTGACATATTGATAATACATATGATATTATGCCTCATTATTATGCTTATTGGAGCATCAAATGAGGACAACAGTCGTATTGAAGGATGACCTTCTGGAGGAAGCAAAAAAAGTGTCCGGGATAAGAACAAATAAAAACGCTATTGAAACCGCGCTCAAAGAGTTCGTGAGCCGAAAAAAAGCCGAAAGGCTTATCAAATTAGAAGGGAAAATTGAACTCTCTTTCACCATGGGCGAACTCCTCAAGAGAAGGAGAAAAGATGTTCCTCGTTGATAGCTCAGTTTGGATTGAATATTTTAGGCCGGCTGGGTCCAAACATATAAAGAACAAGGTGAAAGAGTTTTTGCGCTCAGGAAGCGTAGTGACTTGCGGAATCATCCAGGTTGAAGTCCTAAGAGGGATTAAAATCGAAAAGGACTTCAACGATGTGTGCGAATCTTTTTATTCTCTGCCCGTGATTCATATTGACGAAGATGTAATCAAGAGGGCGGCTCGGTGGGGCTATGAAATGGACCGGAAAGGGAAGATCCTTCCCACAACAGACTTGATTATCGCCGCCGCTGCTTTTCAAAAGGCCAGACTCCTGCACCTCGATGCCGATTTCAAAACCATCGCCGATTTTTTTCCCTTAGAAGAAGAGCTATTAGATTAATTTCTTGCTACTTTATTTTTCCATTATATTATTGACGCTATCTCAGAATTTGAGCTATATTTTTACTGCAAGGGCGGGATAGAATGCGAAGTGACTTTAGGATTTCCTTTAAGAAAAGGAAGTTCGAGATAGATTGCTATCCAATTTTTGAAATAATTCTATTATGACGAATAATAATCTGCGCGATAAAGATAAATATATTTATTTCGATACGAGCATTTATAACTTCTTGCTGGACGACCCAGATAAATCTTATCTGATACGGATTATGAGAGAGAAAAATCATATTGTAATTCCGAGCGTGGTTAACCTTTGTGAAATGTTGATGACACGAGATCCAAAACGAAAAATAGGGCTGATCCGGATTTATGAGGAGTTGAGAAATAATCGTGATCCCTTGAAACCATATACATGGCTCCTTAGAGAATCCGTTGAAAGCATAAGGAGAGGCAACGGCGAATTTAAGATCTATTATCCTATAAGAATTAACGATGATACCGAATCCATATGTCGCGATCTTATAAGCCAAAATAAGATTATACTTGAACCTGACCTCAATAACGCTCGAGATTATATTCAAGGAGTTCCGGAAAAAGATAAGCCTGCAGATGAAAAACAATATTTTGCTTGTATAGAAAGCGAAAACGGGACGCAATATTTAATTAACCTATTCGATTCAATCTGCAATGCCAGGAATATAGGTTCAAGATTGAACAGGGATATGAAAATAGCTATCATCAGGTCTCCTTTAAATCCTTGGAAATATTATCTTGAGTCTTACCTTTACTTGTTTTATCGCCGAGCATTTCCTAAAACAAATTACAGGAAATATGCCAACCCAGGTCCTTTAGACCTACAACAATGTGTGTATTTCTTTTGGGCCGGAAAGGTTGTCATCGAGGACAATGCTTTTATTGAAATTGCAATGCAACTAAGAAAACTCAGAAGATATAATTTAGAGATATTGAGTTATCATGATTTTAAGCAATTTCTATTTGCAAAAGAACCGTGAAAATAGCAAGGTATTATTTAGGATTACTTTGCTCAAGATATTTTTGGTTTGAGAAAGGAAATATGTTTAAGGGGGCTGAAATGAATAAATATCTTATTGAATTACTATTTCTGGGAATCATTTTATCTTGTAGTTGTATAATGCCAATTTCAGACGTGGTTTCTTCTCCATCTTTCAAGTTGAACGAAATGAATAAAATAGTTGTATGAAGATTCAGGGATGGAGGAAGAATAGCTAATCCGGGTGATATTGCAACAACTGCTATAGAAAGCGCCTTTATGGAAAAAGGTTTCAGTTTGATTTCCTATAGTTTAATTAAAAATATTCTGTCAATTGAAATTGGATATAAAGAAGGCATGGCCCTTGATTCTGGGATGTTAACCCCTGACGTTCTTTCTAGGATTAAACATGAAACAGGTGCTGATGGACTTGTTTTAGGCTCAGTGAGTGAATCTTGGTGTGATATGACGTGGATTCCTCCTTGTAGAATTGCTGTTTCATTTAAATTAATAGGCATGAATACTGGAGATATTTTAGTATCAGCAAGTATTAGTGATGAAGGATATTCTGTTGAGAGGGCGGCTTTAATTATGGCGAGAAAAGCTGTAAATAAAATAAGATAAAAAATACATATCTAGATTGAGATGGGATTATATTAATGAAAAAGGAAGAGAAGATACTTAAGTCAAACGACGGAAATTGTCCGTACTGCGGATCATGGAAAACTTTTAAAGCAGGAAGTTATGGAGCTCGTCCTGCTTCATCGTCAAAATTTCCTGATGCTAACACCGATGTTTGGATTTGTGATGATTGTAAGAGGAGGTTTAAAAAATAGTCCAGGATAAATACGGTGATAACGCTCTTGATTTGATAGCCATAAAGATGTTAATATTTCAATCGGCCTGAGGGAGAATTTTCTTATGAAGCTTAAAGTTATTCTTGAACCTAGCGATGAAGGGGGGTATGTGGCCTTAGTTCCAGGCCTGCCCGGATGCATCAGTGAGGGCGAAACAAAAGAAGAAGTTCTGTCTAACATCCGAGAAGCGATTGAACTCTACCTCGAGCCTGTTGAAGACGATTTAACCTTAGCCCCAAATTCTGAAATATTAGAAATCGCTTTGTGACTAAAGTTCCCAGCATAAACTGCATTCAACTGATCAATGCTTTGCGCCGTAGCGGTTGGGTTGTTGTTCGACAAAAAGGAAGCCACATCAGGCTTCATAAGCATACACCAGACGAGCTTTTTTAAAGTTGACGGTCCCGGCCCATAATCCAATTAAAAGATCGACTTTAGCCCATATTTTGAAACATGCTCGACTGACGGTGGAAGAGCTGGGAAAGCTTCTTTAGTTGTCACTCTTTAATTCAAGAATTGCAACGCCGCAGCGGGTCTGATAAAATCTGTCCATGCCGAAGGTTTTTGTCCTTGATTTCGGCTCGCAGTACACGCAACTCATCGCCCGCAAGGTTCGCGAACTGGGTGTTTACTCCGAGATCGTCCCTTTTTGCGTTTCCCCATCCCGGATTAAAAAAGAAAAACCCGGGGCTTTGATCTTGTCCGGCGGCCCGCAGAGCGTGTATGAGAAGGGCGCGCCGCAGGCTGACCCGCGGATTTTCAAGCTGGGCTTGCCCGTGCTGGGCATCTGTTACGGCCTGCAGCTCATGGGCCGGCAATTGGGCGGCCGGGTGGCCGCGTCTTCCAAGCGCGAGTACGGTTTCGCCCGCCTCAAAGTTCTTGACCGTCGCGGTCTGCTTCGCGGCCTCAAGGACGGCGGACAGGTGTGGATGAGCCATGGCGACAAGCTGGAGGCCGCGCCGCCGGGCTTCTGCCTCACCGGCCGCACGGCCAACGCTCAGGCCGCGGTGGTCGAGTTCCCGGAGAAGCATTTCTACGGCGTCCAATTTCACCCCGAGGTCATCCACACCCGCGACGGCCTCCAGATCCTTTCGAACTTCCTGTTTCGGGCCGCCGGCTTGAAGCCGGACTGGAGCATGAAGTCCTTTATCGAGCGGAAGGTGGAGGACATCCGGTGGACGGTCGGCCGGGGAAAGATCATCTGCGGCCTATCGGGCGGCGTGGACTCTCTGGTCACGGCCCTGATCGTGCACAGGGCGGTGGGCCGCAACCTGACCTGCGTCTTTGTGGACAACGGCCTGCTGCGTGAAGGGGAATATCAACACCTTATGGAGCGCTTCCGGCGCAAGCTCCATCTCCGGGTGGTCGGGGTGAAGGCCTCGGAGCGGTTCCTCCGCGCCCTCCGCGGCGTCACCTCGCCCGAGAGAAAGAGGAAAATCATAGGCCGGGTGTTTATCGATATCTTCGAGGACGAAGCCCGCAAGATCGGACGGGTCAAGTATCTGGCCCAGGGCACCATTTACCCGGACGTCATCGAGAGCGCGCCGGTCAAGGGGCCGTCCTCGACCATCAAGTCCCATCATAACGTGGGCGGGCTGCCCAAAGGCTTGAGGTTCAAGCTGATCGAGCCGCTGCGCGAGCTGTTCAAGGACGAAGTCCGCAGCCTGGGGCTGCGGCTGGGCGTCGATAGCGTCTTCATCCACCAGCATCCCTTCCCCGGGCCCGGACTGGCCGTGCGCCTCCTGGGCGCCGTGGACCAGGAGAGCCTGGAAATCCTGCGGAAAGCGGACGGTATCGTCGTCCAGGAAGTCAAACGGGCCGGCCTCTACAAGAAATTGTGGCAGGCCTTTGCCGTGCTGCTGCCGGTCCGCTCGGTGGGGGTCATGGGCGACCGGCGGACCTATCAGCGCGTGGTCGTGGTCCGCCTCGTCCAGAGCACGGACGGCATGACGGCCAACTGGTTCGCCGCCTCGCCGGCGCTGCTGGGCCGCCTGTCCACCCGCATCGTCAACGAGGTCCAGGGCGTCAATCGGGTGGTGTACGACGTGACCACCAAGCCGCCGGGGACGATAGAATGGGAATGAGCAAGATTTCCGTTTCCGTGATTTCTGCAGTTCCAGCTATAGTTCCTATCGCGGCGCCTGCCCCGCCTGTCCTTGCGCAAGACCCACCCACCCACCGCCATGCGCTGCGGCCAGGCAAAGAGTCTTCATGACGGAACATTCTTTTATACACCTCCACGTCCACTCGGAGTTCAGCATCCTGGACGGCGCCATCCGGATAGAGGACCTGGTCGAGGCCGCTCTCAAGCACAATATGCCGGCCGTGGCCCTGACCGACCACGGCAACATCTTCGGCGCGGTGAGTTTTTTCAAGAAGGCCAAGGCCCGGGGCATCAAGCCCGTCCTGGGCTGCGAAGTGTATGTCGCTCCCGGCAGCCGGCTCGACAAAAAGCCCGGCGACCGGGAAGGCTATGCCCGGCATCTCGTCCTCCTGGTCAAGAACGAGACCGGCTATCGGAACCTCTGCCAGCTCCTGACCAAGAGCTACCTGGAGGGCTTTTACTACAGGCCCCGCATCGACCGGGAGCTGCTGGCCCTGCACAGCCAGGGCCTGATCGGCCTGTCTTCCTGCCTGAAGGGCGATGTCACCGACCTCCTGACCAAAGGGCTGGCCGAAGCGGCCGAAGAGTCGGCCCGCCGGTACGCCTCAATCTTCGCCCCGGGCGACTTCTACCTCGAACTCCAGGACCACGGCCTGCCGGAGCAGCAGGAGGTTAATCCGCTTATCATCGAACTCAGCCGCCGGACCGGCCTCCCCCTGGTGGCCACCAACGATGTCCACTATTTAAATAAGGAGGACGCAGACAGCCACGAGGTCCTGCTGTGCATCCAGACTAACAAGAAGCTGAGCGACCAGGACCGGCTTCGCTTTGGTCCGCCGGAGTTTTATTTCAAATCCGGCCAGGAGATGGCGGCCCTGTTCGGACACGTCCCCGAGGCCTTGGCCAACACGGTCAAAATCGCCTCCCAGTGCAACTTTGAGTTTTCTTCAACCTATTTCCTGCCCAATTTCACCGCGCCGGACGGCCTTCCCCTGGAGGAATTTTTCGAGAAGACCGCCCGTCAGGGTTTGGAGAAGAAGAGGCTTCTCCTGGAGCGCAAAATCGCCGAGGGGCGGCTGGCCCATTCCTGGCCCGAGTATGAGAAACGGCTGGAGCATGAAATCAAACTCGTCGAAAGGATGGGGTTCGCCGGCTACTTCCTCATCGTCTGGGACCTGATCCGGGCGGCCAAGTCCATGAGCATCCCGGTCGGGCCGGGCCGGGGCTCGGCGGCCGGAAGCCTCCTGGCCTACAGCCTGGACATCACCCAGGTGGACCCCCTGGAATACGACCTCCTCTTCGAGCGGTTCCTCAACCCGGAGCGCATTTCGCTTCCCGACATCGACATCGATTTCTGCGGCCGCCGGCGGGGCGAGGTCCTGTCCTATGTCACCCAGCGCTACGGCCAGGACAACGTCTGCCAGATCATCACCTTCGGCACCATGGCCGCCCGGGCCGCCATCCGCGACGCGGGACGGGTGATGGAGGTGCCGCTGCCCGAAGTGGACCGCCTGACCAAGATGATCCCCTTCGGGCCGGATTCCTCCATCGCCAAGGCCCTGGAGGATGTGCCCCAGCTCCGCGAGCTTCGGGACAAGAACTCCAAGATCGCCCACCTGCTGGCCATGGCCCAGAAGATCGAGGGGCAAGTCCGCCATCCCTCCATTCACGCCGCCGGGATCGTCATCACCCCCGAGCCCCTGGTCCGCTACCTGCCCCTCTACCAGTCGGCCAAGGGAGAAATCACCACCCAGTTCCCCATGCAGGACATCGAGGACATCGGCCTATTGAAGATGGACCTCCTCGGCTTGCGCAACCTGACCGTCATCGAGGACACGATCCAGATGCTGGAGCGCGAAACGGGCCGGCGGCTCGACCTGGAGAACATCTCCCTCGACGACCAGAAAACGTTCGAACTGTTCCAGAAAGGCCTGACCGAGGGCGTCTTCCAGTTCGAAAGCCAGGGCATGAAGGAGCTGCTGCGGAGCTTCAAGCCGGAGGAGTTTCGGGAGCTTATCGCCCTCAACGCCCTGTACCGGCCCGGCCCCCTGAAAAGCGGCATGACCGCCGACTTCGTCAAAGTCAAGCATCATCCCGAGGAGGTCAAGTACGACTTTCCGGAGTTGGAGCCCATCCTGGGCGAAACCCGCGGGATCATCGTCTATCAGGAGCAGGTCATGCGCATCGCCGGCCAGTTGGCCGGGTTCAGCCTGGCCGAGGCGGACATCCTGCGCAAGGCCATGGGCAAGAAAAAATCGGCCATGATGCAGGAGCAGAAGCAGAGGTTCCTGCAGGGCGCCCGCAGCCGGGGGGCCACCCAGTCCAAGGCCGGCCGGATCTTTTCCCAGATTGAGAAGTTCGCCGAATACGGTTTCAACAAATCTCACAGCACCGCCTACGCCCTGCTGGCCTACCAGACGGCCTACCTGAAGGCCCATCATCCCGTGCACTTCCTGGCCGCCCTGCTGACCTCCGAGGCGGAGCGGGGCGCTACCGACCAGGTGGTGAAATACATCGGCGAATGCCAGGAACTGGGCATCAAGGTTCTGCCGCCGGACATCAACTCGAGCCAGGTCGATTTTTCCGTGGCCGGAGCCGACATCCGCTTCGGCCTGGCGGCGGTGAAGAATGTCGGCCGGGCGGCGGCCGAGGGGGTGGTCGAGGCCCGGGCCAGAAAAGGCCGCTTCAGCTCGCCCTTCGAGCTGATGAGCGAGCTCGACTCCCGGGTGGCTAACCGCAAGGCCCTGGAGAGCTTGATCAAAGCCGGCGCCTTCGATTCCCTGGGGCTGCGGCGCTCCCAGTGTTTCCATCTCCTGGACAAAATGGTCGAGTTCGGCCACGACCTGCAGAGGTCCCGCTCGGCCATGCAGACCTCGCTGTTCGGGCGGTCGGGGCTGGAGTCGCCCGAGCTTCCGGCCGAGATCCTGCAGATGAGCGAGTGGGACGAGTCGCTGCTCCTCTCCTATGAAAAGGACGCCCTGGGCTTTTACATCTCCAACCATCCCCTGGTCCAGTACGGGAAACGGCTGCGCAAGCTGACCTCCCACCAGATTGCCGAACTGGATGAGGAGAAAGATTTCAACCAGGAGGTGCGGCTGGCCGGCATCATCGGGACGGTCAAGCCCCTCAAGACCAAGAAGGATGAGCGGTTCGTGACCTTCCAGATGGAGGACCTGACGGGCAAGATCGAAGTGGCCGCCTTCCCCGAGGCCTACAACAAGTACTACGAATACATCCGGGCCGACGGCCGGGTGTGGATCAAGGGCCGCTTCCAGGGCGAAGGGGAGAACAAACGAATCGTCCTTTCCCAGCTCCAGCCCCTGGACGAGGCCTTCCGCCGACAGGCCAAACGGGTAGTGGTCAGGGTTTTCGTCCCCGGCCTGGAGGATACGGTCATCGAAGAACTGCAGAGCCTCCTGGCCAAGCACAAAGGCGACTGCCCGCTCTTCTTCGAGTTGGAGACTCCCCACGCCCATCGGGTGGTGGTCCAGTCGGGCGAGATCATGGGCGTCTACATCTCCGACTCCCTTCTCAAACAGCTCCACAACCTCATGGGCGAGGAGGCGGTTTTTATTGAATATTGAGCGGGCTGTAGAAATATCAGGATAAATCGAAACTGAAAAAACGCCTATTCTTACCAGATATCAAGGAGTGCTCCAGGCCGAGGAACCCCACCGCGGCCAGGAAGAGCATCCAGGGCCTGGTGCCCAATAGCTTGTCCAGAAGATAGCCGAAGAAGATTCCCACGACGATGGGCGACTTCATAAGAAATTGCTTTTCGGCTGCGCCTGCTATTTCTTCGAGATCAGCGACAAGATGATGGGCGGGGCCTCTTCAGCGGCCATCAGGCTGGCCGATGATGGTGCCGAAGGCACACCGGGCTCGCTGGCCGTCTCGGGGAATATTGAAAAAAAATTTCCCATGCCCTGGGCCGGCGTGGCCTATTTCCCCGGTGCGCTCGAAACCTCCATCGCCAACCTGTCCCGCTGGGATGCCATCTCCTTCTGGGTCAAGGGCGATTGCGAAAACGGCGCGCTGATGGCCATGCTCAAGAATCAAAAAATGCCCGGCATGAAGCCGTTCGCCATCACCAAGCAGTGGCAGAAAATTACCATCTCCTTCAAGGACCTGGGCAGCAGCGATGGCAAGAACATCATGGCCTTCGTCTTCGGCGTGGCCAATACTCCCGGGAAATTCAACATCCAGATCGACGATCTGCGCTGGTCAAGAAAACGGAATAGAGATATCTATTTGATCCTGTCGGCCTTCATGTCTTGCCCGCCGCCATGAAGGACAAGCTGCGTCACCTTGCCGAGCGCATCCTTGACGAAAGAGACCTGGACATCCATATCCATCAGGAAGAACTCCGTCTCCGCTTCCGCGTGCAATTGCAGGCGCGGACCGCCGGTGGCCTGCAGAAAAAGCAGATTCGCTTCTCTCGTGACCGTCAACACATTGCTCGGCGTCAGTTGGTAGCGGCCCACGCATGCATCCAGCAGTCCCGCGTCCAGGGAGATCTCCTTGCGATCCTTTAAAATGTTCAAGCCGATAAGGTCAATGTCATTCTTGCTGTTCGACAGAATCACGACGCCCAAACCTTTCTTCATGTCAAACCCGAGAAAACTGTGGTACCCGCCGGTTTCGCCGTTGTGCATAACGAACTGAGAATCCGACAGCTTCAAGACGTGCCAGGCGAAGCCGATGCGCAGATTGGGAACATCCGTGTCCCGGAGATCCTGGCAGGCCATGGCCATGGCACCGGTCAGCGGCGAAGGTTTGGAACCCATGTAGGCCGACAGGTATTTGAGCATATCGGCTGCAGTCGAGCGGATGCCACCGGCGCCGGCGAAGACGTCAAAGTCCCAATTCTTGACTGGCTTCAGTTCCGCCGAATGCCCCGTGGCCTGCCGGGAGGACAGCTCAGGCCGCAACACAATGCAGGTGCTGCTCATATTCAGGGGGCGGAAAATCCTCTCGCTGAGCAGTGCTTCGTAGCTCTTGCCCGCTCGGCGCGCCAGCGCCTCGCCGAGCAAGCTGACGCCGATATTCGAATATTCGAAGCTCGCGCCAATGTCCCTGGGCAGGGTGTAGCTCGCGAGGAACTCGTACATCTTTTTGGCCGTATAGTCGGCGCGCGAATTCTCGGGATCCGCAGGCGCGAAATTGGTCGGCATGCGGGGAAGTCCGGAGCGGTGTGTCACCAGGTCTAGGAGCGTGATCTCTTTTCCGCCGCGCGAGGGCACCTTTGCATCCTTGGGAAGATATTTGACAACCGGGTCGTCCAGGCTGACCTCGCCGCGCTTGACCATGTCGGCCAGCAGCGTCGCCGTGAAGGTCTTGGTCACCGAGCCTATTTCAAAAACGGAGTCGCCGTCGACATCGCGGCCGTCGCGAGCGGTTTTGCCGCAGCTGTAGATATGGCTGCCGCTGGCGTCGACGATGCCCACGACGATGCCGACCGTGCGCTTGGTCTCCACCGCATCCTTAAGGATCTTCTGGATTTCATTGGCATCCACGGTTGCAGCTGCAGAGAGTGCAGACATGACGAACAGGGATAACAGTACAGAAACAAGTGAACGCATTGTTCTCCTCCTTGGGAAAATCAATTTTCCCCCACAATATTCAAAAC
>Ga0214474_1000574_pt1 | contig 17729 bp, 16 predicted proteins | sample RVTome_2_FD_187335 | JGI IMG/M metagenome (GOLD analysis project Ga0214474, IMG submission 187335) | Soil microbial communities from uranium-contaminated site in the Upper Colorado River Basin, Wyoming, United States - RVT95D214 HiSeq ...
ACAGGCATCACATTGATTCCATCTGGGGCCCGACTTCCTATTTCATTTCCCATCCAATAGAGCATGAAATTCTTAAGGGAAATCCCCATCATTAAGGCTGCTCCGATCTCTCTAAAGGCAGGAAAGATCCAATCCTCTTTTTGGAGGACAACAGTGCTTCCAACTTGACATGCCTCCTGGCCCCAGATGGGTGCATAAGTCCCCAACCTCCCCTGTCGTTGGAGCATCAGTGCCCTCTGATCAGCTAATCGAATGAAGACCATTTTTTGATAGAGGGTGAGCACCTCCTGATCACTGATAGGTGGCGTTTGGCCAGGATGGAGTGTACCATCAGGTTTTAGAATTTGAAACATCTTCCCCTTAAGGGGGTGATAATCTTCGAAAAGGCTCATCGCTCCTCCTTACTAATTGAATGATGGAATATTGGAATTCTCCCGTTCTTCCATTATTCCGATATTCCGTGGATTCTATTCGAGTGCCCATTTTTTTAGTCGTTCATAATCTGCTGATCCGCAGATCCATTTTTCTGTTTTTTTATTGAAAAAAAACGGGACTCCACCACAATAACCTTTGTCATACTCTCTCATCAGTTTGGCATTAGTCTCATTATGCCATACCTCAAATCGTGCAACTTTGACGTCCCCTTCATCTTCTAACCTCTCCACGAGAGGATCCATCTTGTGGCAGTGCGGTCACTCCGAACCAGTGAACTCTAACAAATAAAATTCCTTTTCCATTCTCTTTCCTCCTTTCGCGATCTATCAGGGCTAAAGCCCTGAGCTACACTTAACCAAATGGTGTACCTCAACCCTTCATGGTTGACAGGAACAGTGCCTTCCAGATCAATCTGAATATAGGAACATAAAGAATGATCAAAACGATCAATGGAAGGAAGGAAGGCATCAAGGCATCCGATTTAAATCCTTCGATAAAGTAAGCGAAAATAAGCAAGATGGCAGTAAAATTATGGATACAGATCATTCCCAGATTCGCGGGGGCCAACTTGATCGGCTCCTGATAGTGAGTTCTTAAAATGTAAATCGTCTTGTAAGCAATGGGAAGAGTGAGCAAAGAGATCAATCCCAGAATCGGAATCCTTCTTAGAATCACCCCAGCTAAGATCGCACCATATGCGGAAAGGAGGCTCAGGATAAATAACCAGACCCCTGTTTTTCTACCGTAGCGAGCTACCAGGTTCAACTTTCCTCCCTTTCGGTCTTCAAAATAATCGGGGATCTCATTGATGGTGATCATTGAAAAAAGCATGATCCCAAAGGGAAGCGTTCCCCAGAAGGCCTCCCAGGAAATTCTTTGAGTCTGGACATAATAGGCCCCCACCCCAATGGCTGGTCCAAAACATAGAAGCTGAGTAAATTCACCCATACCCCGATAGCCAAATCGGATGGGCGGGGCAGTATAAAAAAAGGCACAAAAAAAACCAAAGACTAAAAGAAGAAGGATAAAGGCCCCTCTCTGGATACCCAGTAAAACACCTATACCAATGGCGATGATGTAGAAAGTAATAAAAACATCTCGCATCCTCTGTGGTTGAATCAGACCTGAGGATAAAAGACCGCTCCCACCTGTATAAGGATTTTTCCCTTCTGTGGCAAAGATATCCACCAGATGGCGGAAATCATAATAGTCATCCGTCATGTTCAGAGCTATATGATTAAAAAGAAGGCCCAGCATCACTAACAGGAAATATCCTGGTAGAAATTTTTCATCTGTGTTCCATGCAATCATCCCACCCAGTATCGCCGGCATAAAGCTGGCTGAAGTATAATGAAACCGGAATGCCTTCCACCAGGTCTCCAAACGCTTTACACTCATTTTATCTCTTTTTGCCCCTTAAAAGGTAATCTATACTCAATCGTCCTGGTCCCTGAGAGAGGAAAATGAAGATTAGAAGAATTCTCCCGACCAAAATACCAAAAGCTTTTAACCATTCTATGGAGCACCTCCTTTCTCAAAAGGGGTTCGAGGGTTCAAGGATTCAAGGGTTCAAAAGATGTTTCTTATTTAGTACTCTGTAGTAATTAAGGTGTAAATTTTAATTCTTTCACTCGACCCCTGAAACCCTGGATCCCTTGAACCCTTCTAATTAAACTAACTTCAGGTCTTTATACTTCTTCACATGCTCGACCAGTCCACCATCACTGAGAATCCTTTTCATTACAGGTGGAAGGGGAGTGAAAAGAACAGATTCATTTCGTGTGTGATTGATAATTTTCCCTTCCTCAACAAAGAGTTCTATGATATCTCCCTCACTGAATTTTTCAATATCGCATATAATAGCTGGCAGGCCGTTGTTAAAACAATTTCGATAAAAAATCCGGGCAAAGCTTTTCGCCAAAACACCCTGAATACCATTTATCTTAATGACGATGGCGGCATGTTCCCTGCTGGACCCCAGGCCAAAATTTTGACCAGCTACAATAAAATCACCTGGGGAGACCATTTCAGAAAAACCGGGTTTCTCATACTCGAGTATATGTTTTGATAATTCAGGTAAATTGGACCGCAGATAGAAATAGCGTCCTGGGATGATATGGTCTGTGCTGATGGCATCCCCAAACTTCCAGACCTTACCTCTCATTGACTTTCTCCTCCTCCCCCTCACCCTATCCGCTCCGTCGCTGAAGCTATGGAGCGTAAGCAACCTCTCCCCCAGGGGGAGAGGAGCGGAGTGAAGAGATTTCCTACAGGTACTTCCTCGGATCCGCAATCCTTCCTTCAATAGCTGTAGCCGCAGCAACAGCCGGAGACCCAAGATAGATGAATGATTTCGGGCTCCCCATCCTTCCCTTAAAATTTCTGGGCTGGGTAGCAAGGCAAACTTCTCCATCACCCAAAACACCTTCATGAAGCCCCACGCAGGCCCCGCACCCAGGAGCCATAGCTAACGCACCTGACTCGATTAAAATCTCCATGGTTCCATCTTTCAATGCTTCCAAATAAACCAAACGAGAACCAGGTGTTACAATCATTCGAGTCTCAGGATGAACTTTCTTCCCTTTCAATATCTTAGCTGCAATTTGAAAATCTTCCAGCCTCCCATTGCAAGAGGTTCCAAGATAGACCTGATTCACTTTAACATCACCGATTTCGTTAATGGTCTTAATATTATCTACTTGATGTGGGCAGGCAATAGTGGGCTTTAGTTCTTTGGCATTGATCATCACTGTCTTTTCATAAACCGCATCTGGATCTGGAGAAAGTTTCCTAAAATCCTGAGGTCTACCCATTCGATTCAACCAACTCTCGGTGATTTCATTAGAGGGGAAGATGCCTACCTTGGCCCCAGCCTCCACAGCCATGTTAGCAATCGTCATCCGGCCAGCCATATCGAGACTTTCAATAGTGTCTCCTGTAAATTCTAAGGCTTTGTATGTCCCCCCGGCTGCACTAATCTTTCCAATCAGATGGAGAATGATATCCTTTCCATAAACACCGATGGGAAGTTTTCCCTCAACAACCACCTGAATTGTCTCCGGCACCCTTAACCAAATTTTACCGAGTGCCATGGCCACTGCCGCATCCGTTGAACCTACTCCAGTGGCAAAGGCCCCTAAAACGCCTCCTGTGCAGGTATGGGAATCAGCTCCAATCACCACATCCCCTGGTTTAACTTCCCTTTCTGCCACAACTTGATGAGAGATGCCGTAACCTACATCCGAAACCTGACTCCCGGTCCTCTTAGCAAAATCCCTCATAAAAGTGTGATCGTTAGTCAGTTCAAACCTTGGGCTTGGAGCGGCATGATCGAAAAAGAAGATGGTTTTATGGGGGTTATAAACTTCTTTAAATCCCATCTCCTGAAATTTTCTCACAGCCAGGGGACCTGTTCCATCTTGAGTGTAAGTGAGGTCCACCTTAACCACTGCAATCTCTCCAGGCCGGACTGTTTTCCCGGCATGTTCACTCAATATCTTTTCAGATAATGTCATCCCCATATGGATCCCTCATAGCCTCAAAACTCATGCCTCTAAACCAAAAGCACTCTCTTTAAAGGCTAATTATTTTTTTATATCATAAAATAGCTTTCTGTTCACCTTGAATTTCTAAGGTTCAATTCTTATCTTTTAATTAAAGAAAGGAGGTGTTGTTATGAACAACAAGATAAAAGTAACACCATGCACTTGTGTGTCTCATGACGATCAAAATGGTCGTCTCCAAATCGAATTAGAACTTCCAGGAGTTGATAAAAAGGACATTAAACTGGAAATGATGAATGATAGCTTTTGCATTTCAGCCCCAAGGGGTGAAGATACAGAATATTCAGGTTGTTTTATGCTGGCCCATGCAGTAATGCCTGAAAAAACTGAAGCCAAATATGAAAGCGGTCTTCTCCGAATCTTCGCACCTATGAAGGACTGGGAGCAAAAGGTGAATGTGTTAGTTCAATAAGGGGTGTTAACCCTAAATTTTATAGCCCCTCCATATTTAAGGAGGGGCCTTTTTCCTACCCCATCCCAATGAGATCTCTCCACCTATCCTCTACAAACATGATGGTCGTCTGAAAAAGCTTCAAGGGTCCTCTTTACATTATGATCTCATCATAATGAATGGTATTTAAAAATAAATAGGGTAAGTCTTGTATTTTATTACTAAAAACACAGTATTTTATGATTTGGGTGTAAAAAGTTGAAAGATTGGATGTACTAAAATTATAAAAAACAAATGGAGAATATTTTACCCCATTTCTATACCCCTATATTTGAAACCCATAGATTGCACCATCTTTCGTCAACCTTATCCTAAGGGCTTTTCATCTTGACATTCAAATCCCTGTTTGCTATATTCCAGAGCCACCGGTAATCATACTTTTGCAGACTGTTATTCACTGGTGCAATGCAACCACTCAAGCGATTATTGGGGTCAGCATACCCAATGAAGTATGCGACCAGAAAGGAAGGTATGCAAATGAAGAGATTCAGTTTCAATGTTTTCTATGGTCAATTGGTGAGGGGAAAAGAGGTCCGAATGAAATGGTCATACCGGGTGTGGCTGCTTCAGGCCGGCCTGGCACTCGCCGTTCTTTTCGCAACATTGCCGGCCCAAGCGCAGGATTATCCGACCCGGGATATCCATGCGATCTGCAACTTTCCAGCAGGCACCGGTGGAGACGTTTTCGTCCGCTTCTTCTCTGAAAAATTGAGTGCCTTGGCTGGGAAGACGGTGATCGTCGAGAACCGGGGCGGCGCATTCGGTAATATCGGCACCGAGGCTGCAGCCCGTTCCAAGCCAGACGGCTACACCATCCTGATTGTGCCCGGCAGTTCAACGATGGCTGCTGCGGTATCCGGGTTCAAGAAGCTGCCCTTCGATCCGATCAAGGATTTCACGCCGGTGACCACGTTGGCCAAGCTCGGGTTTGTGCTTGTGGTCGATCCGAAGACACCGATCAAATCGATGGCGGATCTGACCGCCCATCTGAAAGCCAAAGGGGATAAGGCGTCCTATGGGACCTCGTCAAACACAGGGCTCATCACAGCCGAGCTTTACAAGAAATTTGCCGGTCTTCCCCAAGTGGCCAAGGTTCAGTATCGCGAAAATCAGACTGCTATAAACGATATGTATGCGGGCAACCTCGATTTTTTGAGCGTGGATGCCCCCTGGGCTATTGAGCAAGCCAAGGCGGGAAGGCTTCGGGCGCTGGCTGTGACGTCCGCCGACCGGTTATCCGTGCTGCCCGACGTGCCAACGGTGGAGGAGGCCGGTGTCAAAGGTTACGGCGACGTGACGCCATGGTGGGCCGTATTCGTGCCCGCGGCGACTCCGCAACCCATTGTTGACAAGTTGGAAACCTGGTTCAACCAGATCGCAGCCTCCGCAGAAACGAAGAAGTGGCTGAACAATCTGGGCTCCGACCCGTTCCCTGGCAACGCCCGAATACTCGAACAGTTACTCTCCAAAGATATCAAAAGATGGGGTGAATACTACAAACTGGCAAACATTGAACCGCAATGAGCTAAATTCCAGGAGGGGATAAACGATCTTTCGAATAAAGAGCCCACAGGATTTGGGCGCTTCGGTATTGTTGTTGGTCATCGGCTTGGCTGGGCTGTGGTTCGGTCGGGAATATGAGGTGGGAATTGCCTCGCGCATGGGGCCGGGTTACATACCCATGGTGTTGAGTTGGGGTCTGATTTTCTTCGGGGTTGTTGTCGGACTGCGCGCTGTAAAATTCCGGGGACCAGCAATCGAACCAATTGTATGGCGTACGAACACATTGATCCTTGGGGCGATCATTTGCTTTGCGCTTCTGATCAGGTCAACTGGACTGGCGGTGACCATATTTGTTGTCACCGCCTTGTCGGCTTTCGCGTCGAGGGAATTCAAATGGAAAGAGACGATTGCACTTGCAGTCTTTCTGGCTATTCTCTGTGTACTTGTTTTCATATACGCACTGCATCAGTCAATCCCCGTGATCGGATCAAGCTGATATGGACATCCTCCATAATCTGAGCGTTGGCTTTGGGGCGGCCGCGTCCCTTCAGAATCTACTCTTCTGCCTTGTAGGCTGCCTGCTGGGCACCCTTATCGGTGTCCTGCCCGGAATCGGTCCGGTCGCCACCATTGCCATGCTCCTTCCGGTCACCTATGGTCTGTCGCCATTAGCCGCGCTGATTATGCTGGCCGGGATCTATTATGGTGCTCAGTACGGCGGCTCGACTACGTCCATCCTGGTCAACATCCCAGGCGAGGTATCGTCAATCGTCACCTGTCTCGACGGCCACCAGATGGCACGGCAAGGCCGCGCCGGGCCCGCGCTGGCAGTCTCCGCACTGGGCTCCTTTTTTGCCGGTTGCGTCGGCACCTTGGTCATCACCGGATTCGCCCCTATCCTCGCGGCATTCTCCCAAAAGTTCACATCGGTGGAGTACTTCTCATTGATGGTGCTCGGTCTGCTTTCAGCGGTGGTGTTGGCGCGTGGCTCGCTGATCAAGGCAATTGCGATGATCTTCGTTGGTCTTCTCTTCGGCCTGGCCGGTACCGATGTCGAGACCGGCACTGCCCGATACACCTTTGGGGTTCCAGAGTTTTTTGATGGCATCGGTTTCCTTCCGCTTGTCATGGGCCTGTTCGGAATCAACGAGGTGATGGCCAACCTGGAGCAGCCCCCGGCGCGCCAGTTGGTGAGCTCTAAGATTAAAAACTTGTGGTTGACCCGGCAGGATTTCCGTGAGGCCTGGCCGGCGGTTTTGCGCGGGACCGGCCTGGGCTCGATACTTGGTATTTTACCAGGCGCCGGTGCTCTCCTTGCATCGTTCGCCAGCTATACGTTGGAGAAGAAGATTGCACGCGACCCTTCGCGTTTCGGCAGAGGTGCGATCGAGGGCGTCGCTGGACCCGAATCGGCAAACAATGCAGCGGCGCAAACCTCATTCATTCCCCTCCTGACACTGGGCCTGCCCTCAAACGTAGTGATGGCTGTAATGATGGGCGCCATGATCATCCAGGGCATTGCTCCTGGCTCTGCCGTGATAGACAAACGGCCGGATCTATTCTGGGGCATGATCGCCAGTATGTGGTTCGGCAATCTCATGTTGCTGGTGATCAATCTGCCACTGATCGGCATTTGGGTGCGGCTCCTTCGTGTTCCCTATCGCCTCCTGTTCCCATGCATCCTGGTATTCTGCTTGATCGGCATTTACACAGTCAACAACAGCACGACCGACATCCTGATGACCATGTTCTTTGCTGCGTTCGGCTATCTCCTAATGAAATTCGGATGCGAGCCCGCGCCGCTCGTTCTCGGCTTCATTCTCGGCCCCCTGATGGAGGAAAACTTTAGACGGTCAATGGTGCTGTCACGTGGTGATCCGCTCATTTTCATTTTTCGGCCGATCTCCCTCACCCTATTGGCAATGGCCGCCGTTATTGTGTTGCTCGTCGTGCTACCGCAGTTTCAAAAGACGCGCGAGCAGGCATTCTAATGTTGTGATTCCAAATAGACATATTAGTGTAGTGCGTCATAAATCCCTTTACTATGATTGTTATTCCTGCGGAAGCAGGAATCCAGAAAAACATATACTGGATGCCGCATCAAGTGCGGCATGACATGTCAACCAAAAGTAAAGAAGTGTTGGACGCACCACATTAGCATGAAGACATGGCAAAAAAACTATAAACCTAGGTAGGCTTTTTTGATGTGATCGTCTTGTAGAAGCTCTCTGCTTTTCCCTTCTGAGACAATTCGGCCGTTTTCTAACACGTAGGCTCTATCCGCTATCTCTAAGGTTTGTCGGACATTTTGCTCAATCAATAAGATGGAAATTCCCCGGTCTCGAAGCCCCTGGATGATGCGGAAGATTTCTTTTACCAATAGTGGTGCTAAACCATAGGAGGGCTCATCAAATACACACAGCTTTGGCCTTGACATTAAACCTCGCCCGATGGCCACCATTTGAAGTTCGCCACCACTGAGTGTCCCGACTAATTGTTTCTGCCTTTCTTTCAACCTTGGAAACATGTCATAAACCTGGCTTAGCGTCTCTTCCTTCTGTTTCCAGGCCCCATAGACATAAGCTCCCATCTCCAGGTTCTCACGTACTGTCATTTCCCTGAAAGGCCTACCACCTTCAGGAACATAAGAGATACCGAGCTCCCCGATGTGGTGAGGTGCCAGGCTGTCTGTCCGCTTTCCCATGAATTCCACATTCCCAGAAACCGGACGTAATAGATTGAAAATGATATTGAGTAGTGTCGTTTTGCCTGCTCCGTTGGAGCCAACTAAGGCGACTATTTCCCCCTCATTGACTCTTAGGGAGACATCCCATAGGGCTTGAACCCTGCCATAGAAAGCATCTATATTGTTGACTGCCAACATAGGCTTACCCCATCCTCAAACTCTAAACCCTAAATCTTAAACTCTAAACCCAAAACTCTAAATCCTAAATAAACTCAAAACTCAAAATCCAAATGTTCAAAAAATAGTTCATCATTATTTTGACTTCTCAATGATTGAGCCGAATATCTTCGTAAGTTCTGTTGCCTCCTTAATCAAGGCCTGTTTTTCGTTAATTTGCTCTTCTTTTGATTCAGTTAATTCAAGCCAGTACCTGCTTTCTTTCGCTTCTTTCCTTGATATCTTTATTCTCATTACAAAATCTTTTCTGCTCAATGCTTCTTCGGCCTCAATATAGTTGGCCCCTACCGAACCAGACGCTTTAATAAGTTGCTTCCCATCTTCTATATTGCCCAAAGTTTTTGGTAAATTCTTTACGTAGCTTCTTACCATTTTGGCAAATCTAAATGTCCTGTCTCCTAAATCATACGGTTTTGAGTTTTGTGTTTTTGGTACTTGAGTTTGTTTAGTCCCGCGCCTCGCGGGATTAGGATTTCGGGTTTAGAGTTTAACATCGATATATGGATTTCGGATTTTCTCAATTCTAAATTTCTGCTTAGTTCCGGCTATGCCGGGTTGGGGTTTACTCCCCCAAATATACCTCAATAACGGTCCGGCTGGTTGCAATCTCCTCAGGCGTTCCTTCAGCAATCTTACTGCCGTGATGGAGCACGATGATTCGATCGCAGACGCTCATAATGGCCTTCATGACATGTTCGATCATGAAAATGGTTATCCCCTTATTCCGAATCTTTGTGATCAGCTCCATTGCCTGGGCTACATCAGCGGGGTTCAACCCCGCCATCACCTCGTCACACAATAGTAGATCTGGTTTAGTGGCTAACGCTCTCGCTACTTCCAGACGCTTCCGGCTTGCGATGGGTAGGTCTTTGGCCAGCATCGCTCCTACCGTTGACAGCTCGACAAACTCTAATAACTCTATCGCCTCTTTCTCGGCGTCAGGCACGGAGATAGTCCTTTTAGTCCCAAATAATGATGCAGCAAGTACATTCTCAAGAACGGTCAGTCCAGCGAAGAGCTTAGCTGATTGAAAAGTTCTGGCCACTCCCTTTTTGCAGATTTGATGCGACTTCAGCCCGGTTATTTTTTTACCCTTATATCTTATTTCTCCTACTGTCGTTGGGAGGGAACCGGATATTAAATTAAAAAGGGTTGTTTTACCGGCCCCGTTTGGGCCGATCAACCCCACCACTTCGCCTTGATTGATGTCGAAGTCGACCTGATGCACAGCGGCCAGTCCTCCAAAGTGTTTCGTGACCTTTTCTCCCTCAAGGATTCGCATTTTGTCGCTTCCAACCTCCTCTCCGCCACTTTTGTACCAGGCCTACCAGGCCATGAGGCAGGAACAAGATAACAACGATCAAGATGGTGCCGAAAAGGAGCATGTAGTAGTAGGGAAACTTCGTTGTCAGTATTTCTTCAAGGTAGGCAAAAATGGCGGCGCCAAAGACAGGACCATAAAGTTGCCCCGTACCGCCAAAGATAGCCATCAGAACCGGCAAAAAAGAAAGGAGCGGATCAAAGGCAATTCTTGGGTCAATATATGTCCATCGTGTTGCCATGATTGCCCCAGCAGCTCCCATGAAGAAGGCGCTGATGGCAAAGGCGATCGTCTTCACCACCGTTGCATTGATGCCTATGTGAGTCGCGGCCTCCTCATATTCCCCAATACTTCGCAAAGCTAACCCAAATCTGGAGCGTCTGATGAGGTGGGCGGTAAACAGTGCCATCACAAAAATGACGAGTATGACGTAATAAACGGTCGTGTGGTCGACAATGATGACCCACCTGCCAACCGTACCCGTCATGTTCGTCTCCCACCACAGGAGAAAATTTCTGATGAGCTCACTGATCGAGAAAGTGAATATGATGAAATACATGCCTCTTAATCTCAGAGTAAGTAGGCCGATACATAAAGCGAGTATGAAACTGAATAGGCTACCTGCGACAATAACAACAGGCAAGGGTAAAGCCTTCCCTAATAGAGCCGAGGTATATATGCCAACCCCGAAGAAGGCAGCGGACGCAAGGGATATGTAGCGGGTAGGGCCGGAGAAGATTGCCCAGCTTACAGTGATGATGATATACATGAAGATGGTGGTCAATAATATGACAAGATAAGGCTGGACATAGAGGGGTATAGTTGCTAATAGTATTAGGATTAGAAAAAGTAATCCTACAGTAAAAGGTCTTTTAGAGATAATTCTGACACCATCCATTTTTTTACCCAGTTATTAATAAAATAGATCTTCCGTCCAACGGTAAGGGTAACGATGCCCGTTTCGTTATTCGGTTAAGTCTTTCGTCTTAAGAAGTTCACGCCTGCGTGCCGAAACGCACTTCGGCGTGCAGGCACGTAACCGTCTAACCCTAAACCAAACGGGCTTCGTAACCGTAACCTTAACCCAGACATCCCGAGTATTTTCATGGCTCGATTGCGGTCTCCGGGCATGAGTCATTAGAAAACTCCGCTACTTCCCAAAAATACCTGTTGGCCTGATCAGGAGCAAGAGTATAAAGATAACATAGTAGGCAATTAATGATAGACCTGGATCGAAATAGGTCACGATACTGCCAATCAGGCCTAATATAAAACCCCCGATTAAACTGCCGGTGATACTACCCAATCCACCAAGGACAACCACGATGATAGCGATGATAGTATACTCCATGCCCATCGTCGGTTGAATCTCATAGATCATGCTGATCAGTGGGCCTGCAAAACCAGCCATCAACGCACCAAGGCCAAAACATATAGCTAACACACGATGAATGTTTACCCCCATCACCTGAGCTGTCGCTGGATCTTCAGCGGCTGCCCTAATCGCTTTTCCCAGTCGTGTGCGCGTTAGAAAGATATAGAAGGCTAAGCTGATGACGATGGCAAACAAAAGGGCCACTAAACGATTGGCCGCAAATATGGCTCCAAGGATACTCACCGAGGAACCTAAATAGGAGTATCCCCTGATATCAGCCTTCCATATTAATAAGGCCACATTCTGTATGATGAAGAGGAGACCGAAAGAGGCCAAGAGGGAACTATCGGCAAAGGCGCCTATGGATTCTGATTTGCCTCTCAGGTATTGAAAGAGGGTTCTATGGATTAGAAAACCTATTATGAACAGAACAGGACCGCAAATGACCAGTGAAACCAGAGGACTAATCCCCAAGACGGTATATAGCGACCAGGTGGCAAAGGCCCCAATCATAATAAACTCGCCATGAGAGATGTTCAGTACTCGTCCAACACCGTACTGAAGGCTGAGTCCCACGGCGATTAGGGCGTAGATACCACCCATAATTAAACCACCAATGACTATATCTAAGAGGGTTACAAACACAATAATACCTTTCTCACTTCATCAACCAAAACCGAGCAGGCTGCCCAGAAAGAAATAATCCAGACAGCCTGCTCGGAGAAATCATTAATTGATTACACAGATTTCAAGAGAATATTGTACAGTTTTTTTGCTTTTTTTAAATGCATTTCGTATCTGTGTAATTGGTCCCTCATCGGTGTAATCAGAGATTTCTCGCCTTTTTAAGAAATCTCCTACTTGGCCCACGCAGGCTTAGGGTAGATAGGTTTTGCCTGACGATTCGTTTTATCTACAGTTAGGAACTCCCCGTTTTGCCATTGGCCAACCTGGCCCGGATAGTAAGTGTTAAACTGGTTAACAAATTTCACCGGGCCAAGAACGGTATCAAATGTCACGCCGCTGGCTATTGCATTCCTTACCTTTATCGGGTCAAGGGTCCCTGCAATATCAATAGCCTTCTCCAAAATTTGACCCGTAGCATAACCGCCTGCGGTCCCCCAGCGGTCAGTTTCTTCACCCCATCGTTTAACATACCTATCGAACCATTCTTTCGCTGCAGGAGAGACTCTCGGGTTCCAGACACCCGAGCCCATAATACCCTCCACTGTATTCGCACCAAATTTATCTCTATAGGATGGATAAGCTACACCCACAGTTGCGTAAAAGAGGTTGGGGTTTAATTCAATCGTCTTTGCCTGCTCGGTAATAAGGAAGGTTTCAGGAGGATAAGTGAACGCAATTAGAGCATCGACATTGGCAGCCTTAATCTCTTTCAATAACGGGGACAGGTCCTTAGGCATCACTGGAAAGCTCTTGTATAGGACTACATCGATCCCAGATACGACCAGTAGGGGCACCACAACGCTGGCAAACTCTATGCCATGCAAGTCCGTATGATGGATCACTGCTGCCCTCTTGACCCCTAACTCTTTGCTAAGCTCTACAAGGGCTGCCCCCATCTCCTGGGGCTGGTTCAAGAGTATGAACATGTAAGGTACGGTGGGAGCCAGTTCCCTAAGCTTCACGGAAGAACAGGTAATTGCTACCACCGGAGACTTATACTTGGTGATTACCGGAGCCAGGGCGAAGTGTGAGGCAGTACCCCAAGGGGGAAATATGAAGTCAACCTTGTCATCTAAAAGCAATTTTTCAGTCAGTTTCACCGCTGTTCCTATATCGCTCTTATCGTCATATCTGATTATCTCAACAGGTAATTTTTTGCCGAACTTTTTTACATATATACCGCCCCTGGCATTGACATCCTCAACCCACATGTCATAGGCACGAGTCTGTGACATGGTTGCACCGGCGACATTTATTCCTGACAAAGCGATTGGGTTACCGATACGGATTTTGTCCTTTGTCTGGGGATAAACAGTGAATGGAAGGGCGATAAATAAAATCAATAAAATTAAGTAAGTGGCTAATTTAAAAAATTTTACTGTATGATTCATTTTCTTCCCTCCTTTAGTAAGTTTATTGATGAGTAATTTGTCCCATCATCCCAAACCTAATAACTAAAAACCCCCTCATCGTCACAAATGCCCTTCAACAGAAAATCTATAGCCATCACCTCCTTTTTTGGCCCAAACCTTATCGATCCTCGGGATCAGCATATTACCGCTACTAAACTAAATATCTACTTCTACGGCCACGGGGGCTTAGGATAGATAGGTTTTGCAGTACGCTTTTCCTTAGCCGCCACGATTTCGAATGCCCCATTCTGCCACTGGCCCACTTCGCCGGGTGACTGCACATTAATCTGATCCACATATTTCACCGGGCCAATCACTGTGTCAAATGTGCTGCTGGCAATTACATCCCTAATCTTTCTCCTATCAAGTGTTCCCGCTTTCTCTATGGCCTGCTCTAAGACTTGAACCGAAGAATAACAAAAAGCGTTCCCATACCAATCTACTTTTCCTGCACCCGCGAACTGAACCATTCTTTCCCAGAATTCTTTTGCCCCAGAATAAGGGACTTTGGGATTCCAGGCACCGGTGCCCATAATACCCTCTATCGTGTTGGCACCATAGGTTTCTTTAAAGGCAGCAAAAGCTGTTCCAATACTCATGTAAAAGAGCTTTGGATTAAAACCGATCGCCTTTGCCTGCCCAGTAATCAGGAAAGTTTCAGGGGGATAAGTGAATGCAAGGAACGCATCGACATCAGCAGCCTTCACCTGTTTCAGTAACGGGGATAAGTCTTTGGCCCCTATTGGATAACTCTTGTACATGACGACATCGATATCACCGACACTTAACTGAGGTGTCACATAGCCGGCAAACTCTATACCATGCAAGTCTGTGTGATGAACCACCGCCGCAGTCTTTACTCCCAGTTCCTTTAAAAGCGGTACGATGGCTTCTGCCTTCACCGGGGGCTGGTTCAAGTGTATAAAAAAGTAGGGTAAAGTATGTGCCATTTCCTTAATCTTCATGGAATCAACCGTGACCCCCATCACTGGATACTGATATTTGGTGATTATAGGCGCTATAGCAAAATTCATAGCTGTACTCCAGGGGGGCAACAAAAGGTCAACTTTGTCATCCAGAATCAACTTTTCGACCATTTTTACAACAGTTCCAATGTCGCTCTTATCATCGTATCTGATCAACTCAATAGGCAGTCTTTTATTATACTCTTTAATAAATATCCCACCTTTCGCATTGACCTCCTTGATCCACATGTCATAAGGGTTCGCCTGTGTCATTACTGCTCCTGCTACATTAGGGCCTGAGAGAGAGATGGCGTTGCCAATACGAATTTTATCCTTTGCCTGAGGATAACCCGTACATGGAAGAATGATAAACACTATCAATAAAGTTAGACACGTCATTAATTTTAGATATTTCACATTGAAATCCATTCTTTTCCTCCTTTATAAATTTTTAAAGACTTCTGCTGGATAACCTATCTCTTTTTTAATAACGGATGCTAATAATTTCTTCGGCCTCACCTCCAATAGAAAATAGGTATCACCTCCCTTCCAGACATAAGGTTGATTTTTCTTTGGTTATCTGATTAACGGTCTTCCCATGGTCTCTTCAATCAACATTTGAAAAAACATCAGAAAATCTTAAATTCTGAAGTACTGTACCCTTAATAAAAGATTGGATGGAAATTTACCTAAACCCTTCCTTATTGTCAAGATAAAATTGGGATCAATTTATACACCTAACTGGTCGGCAACATATCCAAGGCCAAGCTCGACAAGCTTCGCTCTTGTCGGAGTGCCAGTCTTGAGATCCCAACCTCTTACTGTATAATATTCGTCCAGCATTACTTTAAGATCGTCTTCACTGATAAAGTGGCCCATAGAGGCACCGCTCTTCAAAGGCTCTGTCATCAGTCTCTCTGGAAATCTATCATCTGCCCGTGTAAACCCTTCTCGCACATTGAAAGCCCTGGCGAGATTATTCAATCGCTCTCCAACCCTTTCAACCTCCTCAGGAGTAAACGCAAGACCTGTGACCCCCTCCATCAAAGGTGCGGTGTTCTGTGGACCCGTACCGGGCAGAGCCATATCCAAGAGAAAAGCACACATGGGGGCGCAGTCACAAGTAGCGCCCCTCACATCCTGATTCCATTTGGTCAGTTTGCCTTTGCCTTCATAACTGAATCTGTCAACTGCCCATGGCTCGGGAATCCCAAAGATTTCTTGGTAGGCATAACCCCTGTTATGATCTGCTCCGGTGTAAGAAGTAGCGTAATTCAAACCATGGGCCTTGGCACCACGTACGTCGTAGGCAGGCAGCTCAAGGCCTTTGATATGGATGGCATATTTTTCTGTTCCTTTGCCTATCTTTTTGGCGGCAGCTTTGGTGCCATCCGCAAGAAGATCCCCAATCCCCTCACGGTAGGCCATCAGCCGAAGCAAAGTGATCATGGCTTGGTCATTACCAAATTTCAGTTCCAAGCCTCCTGTATCGGCAGTCCCTAAAATCCCTCTCTCGAAAAGCTCCATGGCAAAACCGATGGTTACTCCTGCTGATATCGTGTCCAATCCCAACTCGTCAGACAGTCGGTCCGCAGCGATAACGCTGTCCAGATTATCCACACCCGTCTCACCCCCAAAGGCATAGATTGTCTCAAATTCCGGACCTTCTGTGAGGGCGCCAGCGTAGGGCCCTTTCTTAGCCAGTTTGAGTTGGCTGCACCCAACCGGACAGTCATAGCAATGGGTCTTGCCGATCTTCCGGCTGTTTTGCCCTTCCAGTCCAAGCTGTTCCGCAGGAGTGAACTCACCTGTTGCGGTCCAGTTCTTGGCTGAAAAAATACCCATCTCACATGTAAGTTCAACCACCATGGGGGTGCCATTTTTAGCGAATTCAGGATAGAGGACAGGACTTTCCTTCATCGCTTTTAACATTGCTGCCCTTGCAGCCTTATACTTCTTATCAGAGGCAATCCCTACGGAGCCGCTTCCCCGAATTGCAATGGCCTTCAGGTTTTTGGACCCCATCACTGCCCCAAGCCCCTTGCGGCCCACTGACCTCCTCTCATTGATGACACAGGCGATCCGGCAGAGATTTTCGCCAGCAGGACCGATGCAGGAGACCCTGATATTCTGATCTCCTAGGTCATCTTTGATGATCTGCTGACAGTCTGTTGTCAGAGTACCCCAGATCTTGCTTGCATCGTGAAACCGGACGGTACCATCCTTGATCCAGACATAAGTTGGCTTTTCAGCCTTTCCCTCGATAATTAACGCATCATACCCTGCAAATTTTAATTCCGCGGGGAAGTATCCACCCGACAGGGCCATCCCCACTGCGTTAGTCAAGGGAGATTTAGCTACCACTGCCATTCGGCTCGCACAGGGGATGGTCGTTCCTGTGAAAGGCCCCGGAGCAAAAATCAACTTATTCTCAGGTCCCAAGGGATCTGCACCTTTTTCCACTTCATCAAAAAGATACTTGACCCCAAATCCTGCACCTCCTATAAAATCTCTGGCAACTTCCAGAGGGAGCTTCTCTTTTTTTGAAGTTTTATCTGTGAGATTGATTCGAAGAATTTTCCCCATATAACCGCCTGAATACATTTTCCCTTCCTCCTTTCATTTTAAAATTTGATTTTTACTTGAATTTTTGAGAGCCTTGTTTCATTTTCGATTTGCTGAGTAGGCATTTTACTCTTTAAATAGGCAGGTTCAATAAAGTACATTTCACCCTTTCGTTGAGCTATTACTACACATCAACAGGCTTGTCAAGAGCTTTATGGGAGATTTCTGAAAAAGTCCAGAAATCTCCCATATCAAGAGAGCGAATAGGATTTTCGTCAAGGACTTAATCATCATCTTCTTCATCATCATTGACGTCTTTTCCAGGTTTCCCACCTTTGGGAACGCCCCGATGCATCCCTGGCGTCTCAAACTTTTGAGGCTTTTCTGTAATGAGGGTTTTTGCCCCTGTTCCATATCCAATAAGGACCATTTCGAAATTCTTCGATTGAGATTTGATCATTCCATAAGGAGAGACATCTTTATAAACCCAGGTATCCGTGATGCCTTCGGGATCTTGATATTGAAGGTG